>Ga0209613_1000044_pt1 | contig 173349 bp, 122 predicted proteins | sample BioC13SIPDNA_2_FD_185747 | JGI IMG/M metagenome (GOLD analysis project Ga0209613, IMG submission 185747) | Anaerobic biogas reactor microbial communites from Washington, USA - Biogas_R2_A C13 SIP DNA (SPAdes) (version 2) | ecosystem: Engineered > Bioreactor > Anaerobic > Unclassified | place...
CGGGGAAGCCGATGTCGATGACGGTCAGCGCTCTGCCCCCGGCCACGGCGGGCGCCACGGGCCCGGGCGCGATGGGCTCCCGGTAGTCGGGAGTGAGGACTGGGGAGGAGGCGCCCAGGAACAGGTCGACCTCGTCCCCCACCCGCTCCGCGAGACGCGCGTTGCCCTCGGGGGACTCGCCCGTGATGGCGACGATGGGGCACCTCGCGGTGGGATCGCGATCGGCCGTCGCCGCCCGGATCGCCCTTCGCAAGGATTGGGCGAGGGCATCGGCATCGGCGCCGGCCGGCTCGGGGGTGACAAGGACGAGGAGTTCCAGGCCCTCATCAGCCTCGAGGGCCTGGTAAGCCACGCCGTCCGGTTCGAGCGGGCGAGGCAGGGTGCCAACGCCCTCCCTCGTGAGCGCCTCCACGAAGGCTCCCTCGAGAGCGGTGGCGGCGTGGAGGACCAGGTCATAGGCCATGGAGCGGTAGGCTCGAGCGAAGGGATCGACGTGGGAGGCATGGGTGACCGTCGAACCGCCGTCGATGACGATCACGGCCTGGGCCTCGGACCTCAGATGGCGCAACAGGGTGGCCCGCCGAGGCAGCCCGCCGTGTTGGCCTGCTGAGCAGCCGCAGACATCCAGCCGCCCTTGGGTGTCGGTAGTGTAGACGACGCGCAGACTGGCGCCGAGGGGGGGCGCGTTGGCGCCTGAACTGGCGGCCAGCCAGACACACACCGCGAGCGGAACCAGCGCTCCCCCAAGCGCGGGCGCCGGCCCCAGCCTGGCGAGGGCTCTCCGACCCATGGCGCTCTCAGGGATCTGCCGGCCTGCTCTCACCGCTGCAGCCCACCCATCCGGTCCCAGAACCAGTTCGCCCCCCAGTACCACTCATCGACCTTGACGCAGCGCGTCAGGTCGGCGTCGGCGGGCTCCTCCAGCGGCGCCCATACCTCTAGGGTCAGGTCCACCGAGACGCTTACCAGCGCCCTGCTGTCAGCCGGCATATCCGCCAGAGGATCCCGCTCTCTTAGCTCAGCCGCGACCCATTCCCGCTGCGCGGGATCGAGGGATGAGACCTCCACCAGCTCACCGACCTGGGGTGAGCCGGCGTTGAACAAGGTCGTCCTCCAGCCATCGGTCAGGTCCAACTGCGCCGCGAGGGGGGTCGGCAGGGCCTCTGGCCCCGGAAGCTCGAGAGCCAGTGCTCCCTCGTCCTCCCTCCAGCACATTCTCGTGCTGGCTGACAGGGCATCCAGCAGAACCGGAACGCTCCAGCCGCCCGGGCTGATGGCCATCTGGCGGTCAGCGAGCTCCGCGGGAACTTCGATCGGCACACCGGCCGCCTCGGAGAGCGCGTCGACCAGGGAGGCGACGGAGACGACCGAGTCATTGAACTCGACAACGGCGTCAGGCCGGATCTCGAGTGGCGCCGCGCCCCTAGCGGGGGACTCGAGCGGCGTATGGCGCGCCAGATAGCCGTCATAGAGCTCAACCGCTTGTTCGAGGCCGGGCGGCGGGCCCACGGGCACCAGTTTCTCCTGCTGTCGGCCGAGGTAGTGCACCCGCGCGGAGTCCTTCCTCAGGAACGCGCCCAGGGCGAAGACCTCTTCCCCCTTGCGGACCGGCTCAGTCTGCAGTATCACCGTCGGCTGCAGTTTGAGCGTGAGTCGGGTCCCGGCATAGCTCAGCGCTGCCCGCACCGCCGGGTCCGCGGGATCCTTGCCGAACAGCCTGGCCACGGCCTCCTGCAGGGCACCATCCATGTCGGAGGTCGGCACGCCCTCCGCGACGGCGACCAGAGCGCACTGCCGGTGATCGAGGTCGGCGATGAGAGCCCGGAGCGCAATCCCGGTTCGCTCGTCGTCGGGGAACCACCCGAACACCCTTGGTGGGATCCACTCGGGCTCTAGAGGAAGCCACACCGCGGCCAGGTAGCGGTCGTCGCCATCGCGCCATAGCTCGTAGGCCTTGGCTTCCTCATCCAGCCAGTGCGTCAACTCGCCTATGGTCCGCCCCTCGGGCGGAGCGGGCAGGGGGTGGTTGATGTCGGCTGGCGCCAACGCCAGAAAGGGAACGGGCGACCGCTCGGCAATGGCGGTGAGCAGCTCGGCGTACGTCTCACAGCCGTCGGCCGGCATCTCCACCGCAGCCTCGAGAGGCGCGGCGACGGCCGACGCGAGCAGCATGGCCATCATGAAGTGCACTCGGGTTGCGATCATGTTGAGCATCCTTCGCCTTCCTCACTCGACGCACAGGTCAGACTGCGGCGCCGGCAGTCATACCGGACTCGCCTGGTCGCTAATGTAGGCCTGTGCTCCCATAGTCTCATGGCCGACGCACCGTCCTTCGATGGAAGTGACCGGAACACCCCTAGTGGAAGCGGTACTCTCCTGTATCCGAAGTGATTCCCACCCTCCAGGGCTCGAGCAATTCAATCGTATACTTCCAGGAGCCATTCTCGCAGAAGAAGGGTCCTTCGATCTGCTCCGCCTCCGGCGCGAGCTCAGAGGCGACCATGCCCGCGATGACGTCGCTCGACTCGTAGCCATCGAGCCGGCTGACATGGAGAGCGATGGACACCTCGCTGCGGAAGAGCATGCCATCGCGGAAGGGCGTGGGGTCGCTGTCGAACTCCAGTAGCGCTGCCGAGGTCGTCGCCGCCGTGATGCGCTTCATGTCGTCGACGTCCCGCGGGCGGGGAGGAGGGAGCGGCGTTTCGAGGGGCACGACGGCTGGCAGCGAGTTCACGAACTGAACCAGCTCCGGCGTGGCGGGGCACTGGCCCGTCGCGGTGACGACCTCAGAGTCGCCGGGCGGTAGTGAGATGTCGGGATCGATCTCGCACTGCCGTACTATCATCTCCCTCACCACTGACATCAGACGCGACCAGCTCACGCTCCCGGAGGTGATGCCAAGCTCCGGTGGCGTCACTGGGTCGCTCATCTGGCTCAGGAACAGGACATCGCCCACGGTCCTCCAATCGAGGCCGGTGACCCACGCGAGCTGGTTGATAAGGGTGACCCAGTCCGGGCTCTCCGGCAGGACCAGCAGCCACTCACGAAGCGCCGCATCGACGGCCACGGCGCGGCCCAACTCGGCTCCGCCATCAGGGATGGCGACCAAATCCGAGAACCGCATGACTCGAGGGGCGCCGGGTCCGTGCCTCTCGGCCATCAGGGACGCTACCGCATCCACGGCGGCGGACGGGGCGTGGGGCCCGCCCGCCACCAGCTCCGGGGAGTGAAGCCGGCCCAGCACATCGGGGGCGGAGACATCGGGGAGGTACGCCGGATGGGCGCAGGCCGCAAGGGCGGGATCGGGCCCCAGGGGCAGGCGAACCAACCACTTGCTCACTCTCCGGCGGAAGAGAGGGTTCAGTAAGGCGCGTTTGATGGGTTGGCCGGGCTGCAGTGGATCCTCGAGGACGTACTCCGCCGACACGGACAGCGCCGCGTACAGAGTCTCCCGAGGCGCCTCCGGAGGCCCGGCCCACGGCGCCTTCGGAAGCCGCTTGAGGGCGGCGTCCCCCTCAGCCCCCATTGACGCCAGCGGCACCCAGGCTCCCTGGGCGGCCGCGATGCGCGCGGGGGCGGGCATGGAGTGGAGAACCGTCAAGGTATCCGCCAAGGGGCCGTGTGGCTCTCGGGTAAGAGGCGGCGCTTCGTGGATCGTCCGTACGCCCGGGTCCACGATGAAGCGCGCGTCTCCGTGGCTCTCGACGGCAAGGCCGGCGTCGGCGGCCGCTCGCTCCCATTCGCCCGGCTCTGCCAACGCCAGCTTCTCCGTCAGCGCGGCGGCGCTGTCGGGGGAGAGCACGGCGGCGAGGCCAGGGGGGACGCCCGAAGCCTCGAGGGCCGCCTCCAGGGCGGATGCGACCTCATCGGCACACAGGGCCGGCGCAGCGCAGATGGCGAGACACATCAGTAATGCGCCGAACGGCGTAGCACGTTCTCTCATGTCGCTGGCTCCTTCGCGGTCATGTGCTCGTCGTGCTCATGATCAGTCGCCACTCAGGACCGAGAGTGGCGCCTCACTCCAAAGACCGAGTGGTGTCACTTCCGAACCCAGGCTCGCGCAGGACACCCACCGCCCCGGCCCACGCCAAGAGGGCGACTCGAACCGAACCCACCGAGGTTCTGACATTGTGCCCACCTCAACCCATCGCTTGGACAAGGAACGGCACTGCTGATTCGTCGTTAGAGTACTACATCTTCACTATTACACTAGTCGGACGGGGCAACTCCTCTTTTGGTTGCATGGCGATTATGATCTCATTCGCCTGTCTTCGCGCCGGCGCCGGCCTTGGCGAAGCCGTCGATGTACCGCCGCAGCTCGGGCAGAGGCGCGCCACTGAGCGCCTCCGCCCGCTCCAGCCACGCCACCGCGGCGTCCGTCTCCCCTACCGATGCCTTCGCCTGGGCGATCCCGCAGGCGGCGAAGGCCTCGGCCGACGCGGGGACGGCGCGAACGGGCTCCAGCAGGTACGCCTCGGTAGGATCGGCCAGCAGGCCGTGCGCCTCGATGTAGCAGGCAGCGGCCTGCTCCAGGTCGGCCGTCTCTCCGGTGGCCCACAGGTTGCCCATGGCGATGAGCATGCTCACCTTGGCCATGCGGAGGCGGCGCTCCGCGTCCTCCAGCTCGGTCCGCAGGCCGCTCAGGGCGTTGATCGCCCCCAGCTGCCGGCCCAAGGCCGCCAGGCATTCGGAGTAGGCCCGGACCAGAGTGGGGGCGAGGGCCGCGCCGGGCTGGGATAGCGCCCTCTCGTACAGTGGCAGGCAGGCCGCCGCCACGGGCCTCGGGAGGGGAGCCTGAGCCTCCGTGAACACGCCGTCGGGCGAAGTCGGCGTGCAGGGACCGAAGACTATGGGCACGCTCGATTCCGGGAACGCGTACGGAGCGAGCACCAGATCCCCCTGGAGGGAGGAGTCCGTGAGGAGCACGCCGTCGCCGATGGCGTCGTAGGAGACCACCACCTCCGACGAGGTCGGGTCCCACTCGACGATCAGGGTCTCCACACGGTCGCGGGACCTGGGTCGCCCGATGTGGAGGACCACCTCGTCACGGCCGTCCAGGTCGGCATCCACCACGGAGCAGGGCTCGGCGGGCAGTATCTGCAGGCGCCGAAGCTCCTCGGGCAGCCGCGTGTCGGGCGTGGTCGCGCCGAGCGCCTGTTCGATCCGGCGGAGGGGGATCACCTGCCCATCGCGTTCCACCACCAGCTCGTAGTCGCGGGGAGGGCCTTGGCCGTTCGTCGAGAGGCACCGCAGGGCGACCCTCTCATCCGTCCCATCGGCGTCCAGGTCGGCGTAGACGGAGGCCTCGCCGAGGGCGGGCTCGGGTGTCGCGTCCGTCGGCGCCGAAGGGTCGGCCTGAGCCCATGCGAGGCTGACGGATAGGACGAGCCAGGCGGCAACACAGAGGCGCGGGGCATACGGCGAACACCACATGACGGGCTCCCTTCTTGCTAGTCGAACCTCCACTGGACAATGCCGTCGCCGGCCGACCCCAACAGGAGCTCGGCTAGCGAGGCCCCATTCGCATCCACGTTCGTCTCGTCCAGGTCGACGATCTGGGAGTTGAAGACGAAGTCACCCCCTGTGGTGAGGGCTCGAGTCCTCCCCTGCAGAGCGCATGCCAGTGGGGGCCAGCCCCCGCTGCCCCAGTAGTGATTCCAGTCCTGGTCATTGGGTGGGTAGTGCGGGGACAGAGGCACCATGGGGCCCGGCCAAGACAGAGAGGCCGTGACGATCGGGCCGTCGGGAGGCACCATCAGCAGAACGGCGTCCCCAGCGAGATAAGGAGCGCTCTGCGATGCATATGGCACGGCGACAAGGTAGGGCCCTGTCGTCTGGGGCGGCAGACTGGCGGACGGCAGCGCGAAGTCCGCGTACCGCGTCGCTCTCCCCCTGGCCCACCAGTCATTCAGGGTGGCCGTGCAGCTCATCCCATCGGCTGACGCGGTTACCTTGGCTTCGCCGAAGCTGTACACTGTCAGCGCGAAAGGCTGATTTGAGATACCCGCGCATTGCACGGTCACACTGGTGCCTCGGGTTGGGTTCGCTCGGCCGCAGGTGATGACCGCACCACGGTTGTAGGTGTTGGCGTGGTAGCTGAGCTGGGTGCCAGACCAGTAAGGGTCATCCCGAGCCCACTCTACCCACCCTTTGGGGTGAGTCACGGAGATGGTGAGAGTGCCCGTGTAGTTGACGGGGTTGTTCTGCGCGTCGTGGAAACTGACACCCATCTGATAGGTGGTGCCGAGGCACTTGTGGTCTGGCAAGTCCATATTGATGTGGAGATGGCGGACCCCCTCCTGAGCTTGCACCTGCCATCCCGCCAGCGCTACGCAGCCACAGATAATGACTCGACGCACCCAATCGCTCATCCGCATGGTTCTAGATCCTTCCTCATACCAGCTACTGCCTAACGCGTCTTGGCAGGCGGTCCGCATACCTGACGACGCAGAGCGGACCTAGCCGCCCCGGGGCGGCGGCGCTCCCAAGTCGCTCATCGCCTGTGCCACGACCTTCTGTTCGAACTCGGACCGAGCCCCATCTTGCAGCGCCCTCAGAGCGTCCACTCCCACCGCCCGCCCCCACTCAACGAGGAATCGGCCCGCGGCGCCGTAGTCGTGGTGCACATCGAGCCGCCTGACGATCACTGCCGCGAGGGACGGATCGATCGCCTGGAGCCTCGCCCCGCTCGATGCGAGGGCCTCGGCCAGCCAGTGCACCATTCGCGAATCGGCCCCGGCCGGCCCTTGCATGAGCGCACGCAGTCCCTCGGCTGGTTCGGTCTCCGCCAGGACCTCGGCCGCAGGCACTGAGGCCTCCTCGAAGGCACCCGGAGTGCGGACCAGTCGCCAGAGGCGCTCCACGGCGGAGTCTGGCGTCTCGGAGCTAACCCACTCGCCGAACCGACTAGCCGCGTCACGGCCCTCGGCTATGGCGGGGGGCGACTCGTCATACCGCGCTGCCGGCGCCATCGGACCCACTTGGTCGACGAAGACGCCGTACGCGTACGTCATCAGCGCCGAGCCCCTCTTCAGTCGAATGCGGATCCCCAGAGGACCGGGGACAAGGATCGTGCGGTAGTACATCCCTCCCGCCGGCAGCGCGCCCGACTCGGCTAGTGGAGCCCCCGACTCGATCAGAGTGACCTCCATGGCGTACTCACCCGTGAGCACGGCCACCGTGTGGACGCCCGGCGGAACCTTGACATCTATCAGCAGGTCCGGGCCCGCGAGCGCGTCTCCGTAGATCTCGCCCCTGTCGTCCCAGTATGAGTCTGACGCGCACAGACCAGGGGGATAAAACGGCGCGTCCGGTTGCTCGGCAGGGAATGCGGTGCACTGGGTACGAGCGGACGTGCCGGGGGTCGCCGTCCTGACTGCTACCGGCTGGTCGTCGGGCCGGTCGGCCAAGCACCCGTCTGCCCACACGCCCCCTTCGGGCCCGCAGAGCAGGGCGCCCGCCGACCCGAAACGGCCCGCCCAGCCTCCAACGCGGTGCGCAGGCAGACCCTCGATGACGGCAACGCTGACGCCTGCGGCGCCGGCGGCGACATCGCACTGCCAAGCCAGGTACGCCAGGCGGGCCATGTATCCTCCGCCCGATGCCACGCTGGCCCCCGTCTCCGCCCAGCCCTTGGCGGCAAGGGGGTCTCCCGCGGCGAAGGCAGCCTGCGCCAGCGTGACATAGACCAGCGCTGGGACGGGGCGTCCCTCGGGGTAGCTGCCCAACACGCGCTGGGCGTCAGCAAGTGCGAGACCGGGTCTCTCGGCGTCCAGGTTGAGGCGGGCGCGCGCCAACAGCAGGCGCCTGCTGCCGGCCAGGTCCGCCGTCGCCAACTCCTCAGTGATCGCCGTGAGCTCGCGATCATGGCGCGACTGCTCGGCCCGCTGCTGGGTCGTTCCCTGTAGCCAGATGATCTGATCGGAGCGGACGTCCGTCCCGCCGTAGGCGTCCACCAGGTCATATGATGGTTGGTGCAGCTCGGAGGGGTTCTGCGTTGACCAGAGGTCAGACAGGTAGGCCAGGAGGGCAGCCTCGCGCTTGTCTTCTACATGCTCGAGTAGGGGGTGAGCGGCAGCCACTACTCTGCAGAAGGTCGCGCGGGCGCCGAACATCTCACTGACGGCCAGATCGAACTGCGGGGGGACTAGCCACCGCGAAGCAGATAGGAAAGACATAGCGACAGCCAAAGCGAGGCGGTCTGTGTCCACTGTCTCCGCTTCAGTCGGCGCCGCACTGAACGCCTTCTCGATCACCCCCACCATGCCGGACGCGGCGGGGGGCAGCACGGTGGTCCTCTGCCCTCCGTTGGTCGTCTCCAGGACGGTACCGCCCCTGGGATGGTACTCCGATGGGGTGACGCAGACGCCGGGGGTCAGCAGGTAGCGCGCCTCGCCGGGATCGCCGCCTGGAACGGGCATCAGGACGCTGCGTTCGGGCTGTGAGACGCGGACCCAGGCCTCGCAGAAGCCAGCCGAACCCGCGAGCCCATCGCAGCGCAAGGCCAGCCGCCCGTACGCCGCGTCCTCGGGAGGATAGTCGCCCACCACCAGGTCTACCCACTCCGAGGTACCCGTGATTCGGACGCCATCGTCGGTGTTGCATAGCCACCTGTGGTCGGCGGCGTGCCACGAGATGGCGACATGAGCCTCCCCAGCCAGATCGGTCGCACGTACGCGAGCGCCCGCCATGTACAGCGCTCCCCTTGCCGCCCAGAAGGGGGTGCTCAGGTAGCCGCACTCCGCGCCTGGCTCTGCGCCATCTATCCGAACGATCAGACCCTCGTCATCAAGGCCTGGCTCGGTACGGCGACCGCCGCCCCACGACTGCCAACCCGGATGAGCCTCGCCTACCATCGGCCATTGCCCCGAGCCGTTCGCGATAAGGCTGTCGTGCTCGAAACTCGTCTGTAGCAGTGCCATGACGCACAGTGCGAGGAGCGTCGTCATCGCGGCGGGTCACCGTCCCCAGCTCTCACGCGGGCTCGCCGCTTCCGTGGGCTCAGCCGGCATGATTGAAGCCCGGCCTTGTTCGAGGAGGAGAGGGCGGACGAGACAGAGGGCACGAACCAGGCCGACCGCCCCGACCCCGGCCCACACCCAGAGAGCGATTCGAGCCGAACCCACTGGGATTCCGACATCGTGCCCACCTCCGATTCGTCATTATCGTACTACTTCACGGGAGGGAGGGGCAACTCCTCCTTCGGCCCTGGGACTATGGACCCTCACGCGCCTGGGCCCGTGGCGCCATGTTGCCGGTGTTGCCGCTGGAAACGATACCCCCCTATTGTTGGTACATGCCGTCTCGGGGACGCACGGGGGGCGCCTTAACGTATGTATAGTACCTTGGAACAGTGGTAACATAGTACACACAGACCGTCCCGTGCAGCCTCTAAGCCTTGGGCCCCAACGGTTTACGGGATTCGAGGGATGTTGCCACCGAGCCTATTCCGGCCGGAACGCGGTGGCCACATGGGTAACGCGTCGGGCGCCTTCCGCGTGAGGGAGGGATGCGGTGGGGCATGGCTAACCTATGGGCTACCCCATCGAATGTGAGGAAGCCACCTCCATGCTCGCGACCCTGTTACTCACCGCGACGGCCACCGTGAGTCAGTACGGCAACCCCGTCTGCGTCTTCGATCCCCATGCCCTCAACTGGGAGGAGCGCACGACGGCGGAGTGCCTCCAGGGCCTCGTCAACCGCGATTCCGCGGCCCTGTTCCTGGGCCGCCCCGATGATGAGTGGCTGGAGATCTACGCCGCGGACTACGGCCTCCCCCAGCCCGTCGTGCTCGGCTCACTGCGTGAGGTGCTCGAGCGGTACGCCTCGGCGGCCAAGGGCTTGGTAGTCTACGACGCCGCGATGGATGGCACCCGTTACGTCGCCGTGACGATCGCGGGGATCGAGGACCTGCTGCCCGTGGCGGACCCGGAGATGGCGGAAGGGCTGGGCCTCCCGGTGATCCACGACCTGCGCGGCCGCTTCGAGAGCACCCTGGCGGCCTACGACTGGGCCCTGGACGAGGTCATGCCGCGCTGCAACCGCCGCCTGGCCCACGCCGTGGATGGCGTCTGCGATGGCGTGGTCACAGGGCTGTGCAGCATGACCGGCTTCGACTGGCAGGTCGCCAACCGTGGCTTCGTCTTCAACCTCACCCCCATGGCGGAGGTCAAGCCCTCCTACGGCGACGCCCCCGTGGGGGGCAGCCCCGAACATGCCGCCATGTACCGGCGGATCCTCGCCGCGCTCGAGGCGCCGGCGGAGATCAATGGTTACGGCGAGCCCGAGGACCTCTGGTGTAAGTTGATCTCGGAGCACGGCCACTTCTCCTTCCACTTCGGCTTCAACTGGACGTTCCACGCCAAGGCGCCCTACCGGGGCGGGGCCTTCCGGCAGCGGGGCGCCGTCACCGTGGAGACGGCCGAGATCGACCCTGAGAAGTACCAGGTCGTCTTCATGCTCAGCGAGGGCGACACGATGAAGGGTCCGCTGCCCTTCTTCATGGGCAGCTGGTTCGATCCCGACCGGGGCTCGATCCCCTTCAACTGGGGGATCAATCCCCTCATGGCTGGGCGCTTCCCGGCCATGCTCGACTACTACTACCGGACCGCCACGGACAACGACTGCTTCTTCGCGGGTTGCTCGGGCGCGGGCTACTGCTACCCCGACTACATGCCCAATGTGGCCCAGTTCGCTCAGTTCACGGCCGAGCACTGCGAGCGCGCCGACGTCTCGACCATTGACCTCTGGGGCGCCCGCACGGCCGAGGCCCGCACAGAGTATGGCGACACGGCCCAGCCCCTGTCGCTGTCGAACAACGGCGGCACGGCGAACATGACCATGCCCAGCCCGCCGCTCCCCGTTATCGACCACGGGCTCCTGTACTGGCAGCATCGATCCATCCCCGAGGGGCCGACCTACAACCGGGCCTTCCGCGATGACGCCAAGCGCGCCCAGGCCGTCGCCTGGGTGACGGAGCGGATCGAGGAGATCGCGGACGCCCACACGCCCCCCTTCGTGATCCTGGTGTACGCCGATCTGCACAGCTACGACCGGCACGTGATGGTGCACAAGGAGATCACCGAGAGCCTGGACCCCGAGCGCTTCGAGGTCTGCCGCCTGGACACGGCCGTGGGCGGCTTCCGCCAGTGGGCCCAGGGCCGACTGCTCCTCTCCACCGGCGGCATCAACTCACGCCTGGAGTGGGCTGGGCTGGAGGGCGTGCCGACCCGTATCGACGCCCAGCTCATCAACCCGAACGCCGAGGCGATGGGCGCTGATCTCACCTGGCGGGGGGCCGGCGCGGCCTTCGCGGCCTCCATCGAGGTCCCGGCTCTGGGCCAGGAGACGATCCCCGACCTCATGCTGGCCCTGCCGAAGGGCGCGGGCATCGATGAGGGCACCTTCACCGTGGCGACGGGCGCCCGGACCAGCGAGTATCCCGCGAGGGTGTGCGCCGTTCCCTACCGAGGCGATGCGTCGGAGGCGCGACTGGCCGGCCTGTGGGGCACGGCGGCCCTGAGCCATCCCGTGGGCAAGCCGGTGGCGCGCGAAGACGCACACGGCGGCACGGCGTGGCGGTCGCCCGACCCGGGCGAGACGGGCGGCCACATCGTGTGCGGGCCCTACGCGGAGATGGCGCCCGGTCGCTACTACGTGGCGTACCGGATACGGCTCGCCGAGGAGGCGCCCGCCGGGGATCCGGTGGCCGTGTCCCTGGATGTCAACACGGGCGGCTATGCGGGGCTCGGCGTGCCGATCGGCGACCGTCCCATCCCCGCCTCCGCCCTGTCGACGAAGGAGTGGCGATGGGTCAGCACCGAGGTGGAGTGGCCGGGCTCGCCGAGCCTCATGGAGAGCCGCGTCTACTGGCCCGGCCATGTGCCGGTGATCGTCGACCGGGTAGCGGTCTTCCAGATCGAGAGCGCTCCCACATCCGACCGCGCAGGGCGCCCGGAGTTCTTCAACGGGCCCATGCGCCGCTTCCGTTAGGAGGGCAATGACGATGCTTTACAAGCGTCCGGCGAAGGGCTGTATCGACGAGATCGAGACGCGGCTGCGCGAGGCGGCGGCGAGGAACGGCTTCGGCGTGCTCGCGGTGCACAACCTGCGGGAGAAGCTCGCTGCGCGGGAGCTGGACCTGGGCTGCGAGTGCCGGGTGTTCGAGGTGTGCGACCCCTGCCAAGCCAAGAAGGTGCTGGACCGGGACATGTCCATCGCCAACGCCCTCCCCTGCCGCATCGCGGTCTACGAGGAGGACGGCGTCCCGCAGGTGACCATGCTGCGGCCGACCCTGCTCCTGGACCTCTTCGGGCAGCCGGACCTTGGGCCCATCGCCCGGGAGGTCGAGGATGCCATGGTGAGGATTATCGAGGCCGCGTGCGGGTAGGCGCTCGCCGCCGGGGCCTCACTCCGGCGGCAGGATCTCACCGATCAGCATGATGGCGCCGACCCGGAGCACGGTGCCGTTATAGCGCGCCGGGTCGAAGCCCGGCTCGTCGCGCACCTGATCCGTGACGCTGCTGCGGTCGGGCTGCGCTGCGTCGAGGGTGACCTCGACGGTGTGGACGCCCTCGGGCAGGCCGCTGGCCAGCTCGAGGGGGGCCAGCCGGTGGTAGCTGCAGAAGCTATCGAAGCGCGGGATGGGGCCGCGCTCCTGGCCATCGACCCGCACCCACACCTGCCCGCCATCCGGCCCCAGGATGTCGTAGAGGCCCACCGTGGTCCCCCGGAAGCGGAAGGAGAGGGACTCCCCGGGCGTGGCGGCCTCCCACATCTCGGGCATCTGCTTGGTGAAGTGGGGCGCCACATCATCCTCGTCCCCCAGCTTCGTCCAGCCCGCGGAGAGCATCCAGGGCTCCACGGGGACCAGCCGCGCGCCCTCCCAGTTGTCCTCGACCATGGGCGGGGGCAGCTCTCGGAGTCCCGGGGCGCCCACCCCCCTCAGGGCCGTTAGCGACTCCGACACCGTGTCGGCATAGAGCCGGTGGCCCTCCGTCGTGGGGTGGACGCCGTCATCGGCGAACACCATGGCGCCCTCGGGCGCGTCGGCAGAGGGCGCGATGACCAACTCGCCCCGGGCCTCGGCCTGGATGATGGGGAGCGCCACGTTGATGGAGGGGATCCCGTAGTGCGCGGCGAGGTGCTCATCGGCCGAGGCCGCTGAGGGGCAGAGCCCGTCGCGCAACGCCGGCGCGATGCTCGCGGTGATGGTGTAGACGAAGCAGATGTCCATGGCGGGGTCGGCGCGCCACGCTTGCCGGACGATGCCCTCCATGGCCCGCCAGATGACGAGGGGATCCTGGCCGCTGTCGTTCACGGCGAACTCCACGAAGAGCAGGTCGGGCTCGTGCCGCAGGACATCCTGCTCGAGGCGGAAGACGCCGAGGGGTGAGCCCGTGCCTCCGATGGCCGCGTCGATCTCGACGATCAGGGCCTGGGGGTAGGACTCTTGAAGCCACTCGGTCGTCATGGGCCGCCAGCCGGAGGCTGCCGTGATGCTGCCGCCCAGGTAGGCGACCCGCACCTCCTCAGCGGCCTCGAGCTTGGCGAGGGCGTTGGGCAGTCCATCTCGGGGCTGAAGCACCCGCGCCTCCACCAAGGAAAAGTCCGGCGGTGCGGCCACAGCCTGGGGCAGAGTGAGCAAGGCGATCACGGCGGTCAGGGCTCCACGGGCCATCGGTACCGACCTCCCCAGGGCGAGCGCTAGAAGAGTGATATTCCGTGCACCTCAGGCTCGGCGCTCTCTACATCGACGACCCGGTCGTAACCCAGGAGGTACAGGGCGGACGCGGTCTCGTCAGGGACCCTCGCGTGGGGCCCCAAGGCCTCGGCCCACGGGCTGTCCTCAGCGGTTCGCCAGCGCACCGTCTGACGCTCGGGGTAGAGTGCGCGGTGGACCCCCAGCACGGCAACGGCGGCGCGGCGACAGTCGATGGGGTCCAGGGGAAGCGGATCGTAGAGGACGCCCTCGCGGTAGCGCATGAGCAGCCGCTCGCCCTCATCGGCCTCCACGTGGAGCCACTCGGCGTCGGGGGGCGCCACCTGGTCCCGGTCGCACGGGAAGCGGCCCGTCGCCCATTGCTTCCAGCCCGCCAGACGCTCCTCGGGATCGACCTCGCGGTGGGGCGCGGTCCGTCGGCTGCCATAGTCAGCGGGCAACTCGATGACCGTGGATCGCCACAGGGGCGCGAACCCGCGGCGTTCGAGGATCGCCGCGACATACTCGCGCGAGTCGCCCCAGACGCGGGCGACCATTCCCCGTGAGTGGGCCTCGCGGTGGCGGTCTATGAGGGATTCGAGCATCCTCGGCCCCAGCCGCCGGCCGCGCATGCCAGGGGCCACGTGGAGGGCGCAGAGGACTCCGAAGGGCTGCCACGCGCCCTCGATGTGGAGGGGACGGACGGGGGCGCATGCCACGCCCGCCATCTCGCGTCCCAGGCTGCAGACGACCAGGTCATCGAACTCGACGAGGCCCTCGGCCAGCCAGCAGTCCATGCGGGCGCCGAGGGGCGGATCGGTCATCGCGAGGAGGCGGGCGATCTCGGTCTGGTCCCCGCGGTAGGCAGGGCGTATCTCGGGGGCATCTTGGAGCATAGAGGGTGCGTCGGCCCCCCTTCTGAGGTAGCTCTCCCTTTCTCGGGCGTCGCCCGCAGTCCTGCCTCGCAGGGCTGTGGTAGACTGTGAGCGGAGTAGTGCACGGCCGTTGCTGGCCGCCGAGTTGACCGAAGGCGCGAGGTGGGACAGAGTGCCGACGTACGAGTACATCGCTGATGAGGGCGGGTGCGAGTACTGCTCGCAAGGCTTCGAGATCAGGCAGAACATACGCGAGCGGGCCCTCAAGGAGTGCCCGAAGTGCGGAGCGGCCATCCGCAAGGTGCTCTCCACCTGCAACCACTATTCGCCGAGCCCCAGCTTCAGCTACGACCGCGCGGCCGACGCGGGTTTCACCGCGTACGAGCGTAGCCCGAAGGGGCTCAAGAAGATCGCGGGGGACGGCCCGGCCGATCCCTCCACCTCGATCGAAGGCCTCCCCTAGCCCCCCTCGATGACCGTGTCCTCGTGCTCATAGGCCGGGGCGCAGAGGCAGAGGAACACGAGCGGCTCCTCACCCGTGTTCCACGTCTGGTGCAGGGCTCCCGGTGGGAGCAGAACCGCGTCGCCCCTCATGATGTCGCGCACCTCATCGTCGACGCGCATCCGTCCGCGTCCCTGGAGCACGTAGTAGATCTCCTCGGCCCTCGGGTGCCGATGGGCCTCGGTGTGCCGGCCCGGATAGAGGGTCGCCTCGGCCAGGCTCATGCGCTCGCAGGAGGAGTTACGGTAGGCCATGATCTCGCGGATCTCGGACGTGTCCTTGGTGATGAAAGGCGGACACTCCTCACGGTTGATGATCTCCACGGATAGTCACCTCGCTGAGTCCTTCGACCGCGCGCCGTCCGGCCCCTCGGTGGCGTAGGACGCGGCTGTGATTGACACCGGTATCCGGGGGCTGGTATCGTGCAGTTGTCCTGCGGAGATGACTCCTCTACAGGTCGCCGATTCCCCTTCTCCAGCGACACGGCTTGTCTGTGATCGTGTGAAACGGCGGCCCGTTGTCACTCTGTAGGATCCAGCCGCGCGCGCGGCGACCGCATGGCGTTTCAGTGACCTGCCAGAGCAGGAGGGGGTTGGTGGGTGTTTTGTTGTGTACGGCCCTAAGCCTATGGGCCGCAAGAGCCCGCGATGACAGTAGAGGGGCCACCCCCCTCATCGGTGAACAACCCCCCACGCTTGCCAAACCTGGAGACGCCCATCACTGGGCCGTAAGGAGCGCTTCGAGTGGCTAACAGCAGTCGTCCGAACATCCTGTTCTTTGGTATCGACAGCCTACGGCGTGATCACATGTCGGGGTACGGGTATCCCCGCCTGACCTCGCCTCACCTGGACAAGCTCGCCGCCGGGGGCGTCCTGTTCGAGGATGCCTTCAGCCCGCATATCCCCACCACTCCTGGCTACGCGAACATGCTGACGGGACTGGATGTGTTCGGCACCGACCGCGTCTCGCTCCGTGAGCCTGGGCCGATCATGGACGAGGTGGCGACCCTCCCGGAGATCCTCAAGGCGGCTGGCTACGTCTGCGAGAGCATCGGCCTTGACGACCGCCTGTGCAAGGGCTTCGACCAATACCACGGCTTCGCCGGCGGATGGGGCGGATGGGACAGCCGGCCGCTCCGGAAGGCCGAGGAGCTCAACGCCGTGGCGCTGCCGATCCTCGAGCGCCTCGCTGCGGGCGACGAGCCCTGGCTGCTTTTCCTGCGGCACATGGACCCCCATTCACCGTACCTCCCGCCCGAGCCCTTCGACCGCATGTTCTACCAGGGCGACGAGTGCGCCCCGGGCAATGACTCGATGCAGCCCGTGTGGGATTTCAAGCCCTTCGCCGAGTACTTCAAGTCGTGGATGCCACCCGGCATCACCGATAAGGACTGGGTCATCGCCCAGTACGACGGCGAGATCGCTTACATGGACGTGTGCATCGCCCAACTGCTGACCAAGCTCGAGCGACTGGGCGTCGCGGAGGACACTCTGATCGTGATCACGGCCGACCATGGCGAGACCCTCTACGACCATGGGTGCTGGTTCGACCACCACAGCATGTATGACCCGACCCTCGTGGTGCCCCTCATCTGGAACTGGCCGGGGCATCTGCCCGAGGGCAAGCGGGTGCGCGGCATGTGCACCCTTTACGATATCGTCCCCTCTCTGCTGGACCTCATCGGGCTGGAGACGCCCCACCGGTTCGATGGCAAGAACCTCTGGGAGCTCATGCGGGGCGAGCGCGTGGCCAACTACAACGAGATCTTCATCACCGAGTGCACGTGGATGCGCAAGCACGGCGTCCGCACCCAGGAGTGGAAGTACATCGAGGCTCTGGAGCCGGACTTCCACGGGTTCCCGCCGCGCGAGCTCTACAACCTGATCAAGGATCCCGAGGAGAACCGGAACGTGATCGATCAGGAGCCGGAGATCGCGGACGCGCTCCAGAAGCGGATGCAGGCGTACATCGCCAAGCGCGAGTCGGAGACGGGCCGGCCGCACCCCATCCTGCGGTGGGAGCTTGGCCTGGGGCTCTCCATCGGTGGCGTCGCCCAGGCCCAGAAGCTGCAGGCGAAGGACGAGGAGTAGCGAGTCACCCTCCCCCTCCCCGCGTCGCCCACGGTGGCAACGGGAGGGGGAGGCCCCCTCAGGCGCAGGCCGCGTCGGCGAGCACCCTCGCCACGTGGGCCGCGACCGGTTCCTGCACCTCCCGCACACTCGCCGGGACGCCGAGGGCGTGGAGGCTCGTGACCCGCTCCCCCGAGAGCCCACAGGGCACGAACTGCTCATACACCGTCAGATCCGGCGACACGTTCAGGCAGAAGCCGTGCAGCGTCGCCCCCGCCTTCACGTGGATACCGATGGCGGCGACCTTCCCCTGATCCGTCCACACCCCGGTCATGCCGGGGCGCACGTACCCCTCGACGCGGAACTCTCCCATCGCGTCGATGAGGGCCTCCTCCAACGCCTCCACGTACTGGTGAAGGCCCATGCCGAGGCGCCGCAGGCTCACGATGGGGTACCCCACCAGTTGCCCTGGCCCATGGTAGGTCACCGATCCGCCGCGGGACACCCGGACCACCTCGAAGCCTCGGGCGCGGAGGTCGGCCTCGGGCACGGGCAGGTCCTCGGGCCGAGTGGACCGACCCAAGGTTATGGTGGGGGGATGCTCGACGAGAAGGAGACGGTCCGGGCCACCCGCGACCACGGCGGCGTGGGCGGCGGTCTGGATGTCCCAGGCCGCGGCCCAGGACATGCGGCCCAGGCGGACGGGGTCGAGGCGGCGAGTCACGTCCGGGCTTCGACCGGGCGGTCTAGCTCCGCCGGTAGGCGCGCTTGGACCAGTAGAGCAGCGCCACGCCCATGGCCAAGATGACGGCGGAGCCTAGCATCCAGGGCACCATCTCGAACCCCGTGTAGGCCATCTCGGGCGATGCCGGCTCCTCGGGGGCCGCGGGCGGGTCCGCCTCCGGCACTGCCGGCGCCGCGGCAGGGTCGGGGGCCATCGAGGCCTCGGGCGCCAGCTCGGGAAGAGGCTCCGTCGCGGAGCCTTCGGCAGGCTCGATGGTGCCCGGCTTCACTGGGCCGCCCACGGGCAGGTCGTCGTCAAGGGACACGGACGGCGGCTCCTGAGCGGTCGCAAAGGCCGCTATCGATAGGGCCAGAAGGATCACCATTGCCGACTTGGAGATGCTCATCGTCGACCTCCTACGGAACCGGGCGCCGAGCCCAGCTTGCGCTGCCCTGAGTATACGCCCGCTGGCCGTGGACCGGAAGGCCGCGGTGGATGCCGTGAGTCGAGTGAGCCAAAGCGTAAGCGCCCCATGCGGGGCGCTCGGAGGCTGCAGGATGGTGCCGAAGAGAGGACTTGAACCTCCACGGGGTTGCCCCCACTGGAACCTGAATCCAGCGCGTCTGCCAATTCCGCCACTTCGGCATGTCGACGGCCCAGAACTATAGTCGCTCAGAGCGGCGGTCGTCAAGAACCCAGGACCTCACGCGGACCGATTCCCCCTCCACGCGGAGGGGGAATCGGCGTGCGCTCTGGGCTACATCGTGATCGTGTAGAGGTCCTCGGGGAAGGGGATCGTCTCGCCCGTCTCGATGGCCTGGTTGGCGAGGATGGCGTCCGCGGCGCTTTTGAGGCCCGTGAGGCCGTCGCAGCTCGGGAGCTTCATCTCGCGGCAGGAGATCACGAACTCCTCGAACTCGAGCTGGTAGGTCATCTTGGCGAGATGTCCCTCGCCGTCGATGAGGGTGCTGATGGGCTGACCCGCCAGGGGCGGACCCTCGGTCACCGTGGCGTCGAGGACGATCGCCTCGTGGCCGCCGACGTCGATCTTGTGAGCCATGTCCATCCAGATCTCTCGCTGGGTGCCCTCCTCGGGGAAGAACCAGCCGGCGCTGTCCGTGGGCCCCGGGTTCAGGTGGCACATGACCAAGGTGCCCTTGGTGCCTTTGATGACCTCGTGGCACTGGCTGCCGAAGATGGAGAAGGCGTTCGTGGTGCCCGAGATGTAGTCGAACTTGACGCCGTCGGGGTAGGCGAAGGTCACGTGCACGTTGTCGGGCACGGTGCGGCCGTCATCGTAGTAGTCCACGCCGCCCATGGCTTGGACCGCGATGGGGGTCTTGCCGATCATCCATGTGACGACGTCGATCTGGTGGCTGGCGAGCTCGGTCATCAGGCCGCCCGAGTACTCCTTGTAGAGCCGCCAGTTGACGAGATGCTCGGCGTCGGGGTAGCCCCACTCGGTGTAGTCGCCCGCGACGTTCACGGGGCGGCGCCACGAGTTGTTCCGGTTCCACTGGCCGTAGATGGACGTGATGTCGCCGAGCAGGCCCGCGTCGATGAAGCCGCGCTTCGCGTGCCAGTAGAGGGGGTGGTACCGGAGGTGATGGCCCACCTGGAGGATCTTGTTCGCGGACATCTGGGCCCGGATCATGTCCTTGCAGTCATCGACGGTGTACGCCATGCACTTCTCACAGAAGACATGGAGGCCCGACTGGAAGGCGGCGATGGCCATGGGGGCATGCCAGTGGAGAGGGGTCGCGATGGCGACGGCATCCAGCTCCACGTTCGCCAGCACATCCTCGTAGCGGGTGAAGGCCTGGCAGCCCTCGCCCACCCGGGCCGCGGCGGCCTGGGCCGCCTCCTCCACGATGTCGCACGTAGCGACCCATTCGATCTCGGGCACGCGCAAGGCGTTCGTGAGCAGGACGGTGCCCTGCCCGCCGCACCCGAGGAGCGCCATCCGCATCCGCTCGCCATCCTGCGCCCGTGCCGATTGGGTGACGACATGGGCGCCTACCGCGATGGTTGCGGCCGTCTTGAGGAACTGCCTGCGGTCCAGTCCCGTTTGGTTGGTCATGTCTACGACTCTCCTCCGTTTTCCATCCCGGCCTCGCGGGTCCGACACATCGGCGCTCACCACCGGAGCGCGATTAGCTGATGCCGCCCATTGACCGAGCCTGTTCCAGAATCGGCTGCCCGAACTGACGCGTCTCGGGTTCGTTCTCCGCGTTCAAGCTCATCAGTAGAGCACGTTCGCCGTATTTCGAGCAGAGGGACTCCGTATCCTCGGTACCAAGCACCACAAAAGCCGTCGAGAGAGCGTCGGCGCGCGTGCCCGAGGCCGTCACCGAGCAGGCGGCGCGCACACCTCGCGCTGGCCAGCCCGTCCGAGGATCGATGATATGCCCATACCTCACCCCGCCCTCCACAAAGTGCTGCCGGAAGTCGCCGGAGGTCGATAACGCGGCGTCCGTGAGGTGCAGGGAGCCGATCCGCTCGCCCTCGGCGCCAGCCGGTCGGACGCCCACATGCCACCCGTCCTCGCTGATGGGCGGCACGCCCATCGCGTAGACGGTGCTCCCCCCGGACGCCACTAGGGCGCAGTGAGCTCCATAGCGCGTGAGGTACTCCACGACCCGATCCACGACATAGCCCTTGCCGACGCCGCCGAGGTTGAGCTCGATCCCCTCGCGGTCGAAGGCCACGGTGCCCGCCTGGGCGTCGAGCACGACATGCTCCATGCCCACGCGCTCGCGGACCTCCGCCAACTCTTCGGTTGATGGCACTCGGCCTTCTTTGCGGTGGAAGCCCCAGCATCGCACGAGGGGGCCGATCGTCACGTCGAAGGCGCCCTGGGTTATCGACGTCAGGTCCGCGCACTCCATGAGGAGGTCGAAGAGGCGAGGCTCAACCCGCACCGGCCCCCGGTGGGCGTTCTCGTTGATCCAGGAGATCTCGCTCCCCGACCGGTAGTGGCTCAGCTGCATCTCTAGCGGCTCGACGACCTCGGCGAAGGCGGACTCGATCAGTGCCCGCAGCTCCACCTCGTCCCGGTCGCCGTCGAGGATGATCTCGAAGACCGAGCCCATGGCGATCTGGCGCCGCCGAAGCCGGTACTCCCCGGAGGTCAGGTCGATTCCGTCCGCTAGATTGTCCACCGCCTGTGGGTTAGCCATGACGGGTATATGACGACTGATCTACGCGGGAGGTTCGCTGATGTCGCCCGACTTCACGCCGATGGCTCGGTCCGGGTACTCCAGGAAGACCCCCGTGACATAGACGGTGTTGTCGCCCTCGGACACGGCGACGCCGTACCCGACATCCGTCCATTTCGGGTCGAGGATGATCGCCCGGGTCTCGGGGCTGTCCTCGGAGACAAGCTTGGCATGGATGGCGTCGAGGTCGGCCATGGTGATCCCGTCGCGCGCCACGACGAACCCGATCACCTCGTCGACCCGGTCGAACTGGATGCCCTGTCGCTGGAGCCTCTCGGCCTCATCGCGGCCGGCCGGGTCCTTGTGGTCGAAGAAGCGGCCCCTCAGCATCCCGTCGGAGTGAGATCGAGCCACCTCGCACACGTCGAACCGGATGGCCAAAGCCTTCAGGCCCGCCTTCTCACGCGACTGGCGCACCAGGTCGTGCATGCGTTGTTCGAGCTGGAGCACACGCGCGGTAGAGGGACCACCATCGCCCAGCTTCACGCCCTCCACGCCGCCGACGTCGATGTTGAAGGGGACCGTGCATGACGTCCCGAGGAGGATGGCCGCCGCCATAAGCGCAGCCGTAGTCGCATATCGCGCCATCAGAGAGCGGCCACCGTTCACCCGCCGGTCACCTCCGTGAGCACCCCGTGCTCGGAGTTCACCTCATAGATGACCGATCCGGGCGCGCCCAGCAGGTCGTAGACGAACCCCAGGTCCGTGTACACGAACTGAACGGCGAGGTAGACCTGGTTGGTGATGGCGTAGACGTCACGCATCAGTTCGAAGAAGTCCTCGGCAACGCCCGCGTCCTCGATGCCGCCGGTGAGGTCGAGGAGCAGGTCCGTGAGGTCGACGCCCAGGGAGTAGTCGAGGACCGCGAGGATGAGACTGGAGAGCTGCATCTGCTCGAGGTTCGCCTTGAGGCCGCGCGGATCGGCCTCCTCGCCGAGGGCCTCCAAGACATCCTGCACCCGGCGGTTCCACTCTTCGATATCGGGGTCGCTGTTCGGGAAGAAGCCTAGCGCGTCGGAGACAACCGTCGTCAGGTTGAGGGTGTTGACGAGGGAGGCCTTGCCCCACGGCGTCTCGGGGTAGGGCATGTCCGACTCCGGCACGCTCGCCCCCATGCCCTTGTAGAAGCTGATGGAGTAGCGGCCATCGGCCAAGGCGAGGGGCTCTCGAACCGGCTCGCTACGAACAAGGTACGGCCACCGAGGCACGGCGTCGAAGTAGTTCGCTCGCCCGTAGAGCACGCCATCCCGCAGGATCGTGCCGTTCGCCCGCTGGATGCGGTAGCCGTAGGTCGTGAGTCGGGGGTTGACCAGGTTCAGATCCTGGCCCGGAAGGTCCTCGATACGCGGGACGAGTCCGGTCCCGATATCGGCCCGGGTGCGAGCCACCGCGCGACTGGAGGCAACGGACAGCTCCGTGGCCTTCTTGAATCCGCCGGAGGCTACGACCGCCTCCAGGTAGCCCGTGGGCTGGGAGGCGAGGATCCGATCCGTCTCCGCCACGAGCGGAGCCATCTCCGGGGACTCGCTCGCGGCGGCCAGGATGGCGCCCCGCTCGGATCCCGCGGCGAGGAGCACGGTGGGGCTGATGTAGACGCTGCCGAGGGTGACCTCCCGCGCGGAGAGCGTCCGCTCGGCGCCCTCGGCCGCGGGCGGGATGTAGGCGACGGCCGCGGCTCTGGAGTCCGTTCGGGTGACGAGGATGCCAAGGATGCCGCCGTCGGAGCCCGTCACGGGGAGCGTCACGTCCGAACCGTTCGCCAGGCGCCGCCTACCTGTCACGGTTACCAGGTCGAGCGACTCTCGGGCCGCTTGGGGTAGGTCGATGGCGACGGTGACAGTGGCAGCGGGCTTGGCCCAGGGATCGGATCGGACGTCGTACTGGGGTGCGGCCCCCTCGACGGGCGCGAAGGGAGTTGTAGGCACGTCCCATGCGCTCGTGGGCGCGGCCCCGCCGGCGCAACCCGCCAGGACCGCGGCGGTTAGCAGCCCCACGAGTACAGCCAAAGCTAGAGCGATGTTCCTCGTGCCCGTACGCGGTCCGATCATGAGCGACCCTCCCTGCGCCAAAGGGGGATCGAGAGGGACCGGAGGGCGCCACCCGCGCAAGGTCCCCTCGTCAGCCCCGGGCGCGCTGACTTGCTCGATTGTACGTTGTGCTCGGAGCACTAGCAAGGTTGGCCCGATGCAGTCGCCTCGCGCTAGCCCGCCTTATTCATGAGAGTGTCTGGAGGTTGTTGCATGGGAGTCGGTAGTTCGCCTCGCATCAAGGGCCGTGCGCCCAGGCAGGCCCACAACCATCGGCGGTTGTGAGGCCTGCCAAGCCCCCGCTGCTGTGCCGAAGTTGCCGCTCCGTTCCGCCCGAAAAGGGCTCGCTGGCAACATCCCCTCGAATCCCGCAAACCGTTGGGGCCCAAGACTTAGAGGCTGCACGGGAGGGGTCTGTATGTACTATGTTCCATTGTTCCGTGAGGTACTATACATACGTTATGGTACCCCCCTGCCTCTCCGAGAGAGCGCGAGTACCACAATAAGGGGGTATCGTTTCCCGGCGGAACACCGGAACAGCGGAACACGGCCCCTCAGCGAGCCAGCCCTCCACGTCCGCCACCTGCCGCTGAACAACCCAACACCGACGCAACGGACAAGCGACCGCTACACAGCCACCAAGCACACCACAAACTAGCTCTCATGAATGATACGCGCTAGGGGAGCCCTACCTGCGCGCGACTGACCACGACGCCGTTCTGGAACATGACGTGGCAGTTCCCTCCGTCGGGGTTCTCCCACTTGACCATCGTGGTGTCGATGGGAGCGCGAACCCCGGGAACGGCCGGAGTGTGGAGCGCCGAGACCATCTCGCCATGGCCGCCCATGATGCGCCTCACTTCCGCGAGGGTCATGCCCTCACGGATGCGATCATAGCGGTCCCGAAGGTAGGGCTGGTCGTGGCTACTGGGCTCCAGCATGGGCCCTGCTGGGTAGAGGGTGCGGCGGAGCTGCTCGTACCCGCCCGTGAGCAGCCATACGGCGACGCACACAAGGCCCAGAGCCAGCAGCCCAGCGGTGCGGGCGCGGCTGGGGTGGCCCGCCTTGCGGGCCGGCTGGCGAGCTGTCGTTGATCTGCGCGCCATCTCCGAGCGTGCGCCCTCCCTCGCCCCGCGCAACCCTCATGAAGGGCAGAGGGCCCGACGCCCCTGGCCACGGCCTGAGGCGACGGACCCCGTTAGCTCCGCCCGAGGGTTCTCCGGCCCTCGGGCTCACGGCTCGACCCAGTTGGGTTGAGCCCACCGGCCTGAACGCGCCGGCATCACATCACGCCACGTGGAGGGCGAGCGCTCCTCGCCCCGCCCTCCGGGCGTGCCCCTTCTCCAGGGGTGCAGACTGTTTGCTAGCCGACGGGACCGGTCCCGTCGGGACGGCGAACCATGGGGTTGTCCGGGCACGTGTGCATCCGTTTCCCCCACAGGAAGGCATTGGGGTTCAGGGTGCCATCGAGCCGGTACCACTTGGCATGTCCATCGCAGAGCACGTAGTTGGCGCCCGAGTTGTGCATCTCCGGGTTGATGTAGCAGATGTGGTGCTGGCCCATGGCCGAACTGGCGTAGGAGGCCGCGAAGGCGTTCGCGCACTCCGCCGGCGTCAGGGCGATGACGGGCGTGCCCGAAGCATAGGACTCGCCATCGAAGACCGCGCCGTTCGCGCTCACCGCGTTGGTGGGGCGGTGGGACTTGATAGCGTCTCCGCCGGTGGGCGAGCTATCGAGCAGCTGCTGGATGTTGTTCGTGTACTCGGCAATGACGATGGTGGCGGCAGGCTGCTCTACGATGGAGTCGGGGATCACCCGGCAGGGGATGGCATCGAACTTCATCCGTGGCAGGACGGCCTCGTTCGCGACGTAGCTCAGGCGGCGCACTTGCTTGTCGTTGAGTGGCCGCAGCGGCGTCTGACCAGGGGGCGGTGTGGGGATCCAATCGGGGGTGAAGCAAGTCGGGGCCCAACCGCGGACGGTGTGCTCTGGGCAGACGAAGAGCTGCTCGTTCTTCACGTACGGCTGGATCATGCCACTCCACTGGACGTAGCCGTTCGCGCTGGAACCGGTACCGCCGGGGATCTTATTGATATAGTAGTAGCTAGAGGGCCACATCTCGTCGTAATCCTGGGTGTATTGCAGGAACGCGGTCGCGATCTGCCTCGCGTTGCTCAGGCACGAGGTCTGGCGCGCCTTCGCCCGGGCCTTGGCGAAGACGGGGAACAGGATGGCGGCCAGGATCGCGATGATAGCGATAACTACGAGCAGCTCGATCAAGGTGAAGCCAACGCGCTTCCTCATCAGGTCATTCCTCCGTATGGTCATGGTCTCTGTAGACATGAGGCGATGATCACCTGGTGAGGTTATGGCGCTGTTAGCGGTAGGTTAGCGGCTGATTAGGGCTTAGGCGACCTGTGGGGGGAGACCTTAATGGTCTCTTAATGGAGGGTCACTATCTTCACGGTTGCGAAGCCGAGACGATACCGCTATCGCCGGAGGGAGCAACTCGGTGCCGAATGACATCCTCATCATCGAGGACGACCCGGACATTGCCGATGCCGTGGCCTATGCCCTGCAGCAGGAGGGTCTGCGGGCAACGGTGGCGCGGGACGGGCGCGCGGGGCTCGAGCAGTTCGCTGCGATCCATCCGGACCTCGTCATCCTGGACCTCATGCTGCCCGGACTCGATGGGTTCAGCGTGTTCCGCTCGATCCGGCGCAAGGCCGAGACCCCGGTCATCATGCTGACCGCGAAGGCCGCGGAAGCCGACCGGGTGGCGGGGCTCGAGCTGGGAGCGGACGACTACGTCACCAAGCCCTTCTCGATGCGCGAACTGGTGGCGCGGGTGCGCGGCGTGCTTCGTCGCGCCTCGACGCCCGCGCTCCCTGAGGAGGAGACACTCTCGGCCGCTGATGTCGTGATTGATCGTGCCCGGAGGCGCGTGACGGTCGGCGGCCGCGAGGTGAAGCTGACGCTTCGGGAGTTCGCGCTGCTGGAGTGTCTCGTCCGCAACGCTGGGCGGGTTCTCACTCGGCAGCTGCTGCTGGAGCAGGCGTGGGATGAGAGCGAGTACATCGACCACCGCACCGTCGATGTCCACGTCCGCTGGGTGCGACAGAAGATCGAGGAAGACCCGAGCAACCCACGCCGGCTCCTCACAGTGCGTGGCGTGGGATACCGTTTCGTGGAGTAGCCGATGCGTCTATCGCTCCGAGCCCGGCTCGCCGTCGCTCAAGTCGCGCTCATCGCCGCCCTCGGGCTGGCGGTAGCGATCCTGGCGAGCGGGGCCACCGAGGCCTATCTCGAGGGTCAGGTGCGCGACCGGCTGGCGCGGGAGTGCGACCTTCTGCGGCTCGCTATCGAGGAGCTATCTGGCCAGCCCCTCGCCGAGACGGTGGAGCGGTTCGCGGACGCGGCCCAGTTGCGCGTTACCGTCGTGGCGCCCGACGGTGGCGTGCTCGCCGAGTCCGACGCGGAGGCCAGCGCCATGGAGAGTCACGTCGGCCGCCCCGAGATCGTGGCGGCCCGAGCTCACGGCATCGGCTCCGCGGCGCGGAGAAGCCCCACGACGGGCATACGGACCATGTATGTGGCGACATCGGGCGGACCAGGGGAGCCGACCATCCGACTGGCTCTCTCCCTCGCCGAGGTTCGGCGCGCGACTCGCTCGGTGCGTGGAGCCACCTTCCTCGGCGTCCTCCTCGCGACCCTCCTCGCCGCGGCGATCGCCGTATGGTCGGTCCGGGCGCTGACCGGCTCACTGGAGGACCTCGTGGAGGTGGCGAGGCGGCTGGGTAGAGGCGATCTCAGCGCCCGCGCCTGGGTGGGCAGTGCCGATGAGACACGGGAGCTGGGCGAGGCCCTGAACACCATGGCGGGTGAGCTCTCCGCGGCGATGGAGGAGCTCAGCAGCGCGGCGGCGCGACTCGAAGCCGTGCTCAGCCAGATCGCCGACGGCGTGCTCGTCGTCGATCATGACGAGAGCATCGCCTTGATCAACCCTCGAGCGGGTGAGCTGCTCGGGCTCGACTCCGCCGCCGCCCAGGGACGCCTGTTGTCCGAGGCGGTGCCTCGCCACGAGCTCGTCGATCTCGCGCGGCGAGCGGCGCGCCTCGGCACGGCGTTGAGCGAGGGGCCCAGCACCGTCGGAGTGTCCCAGCGATCCGTCGCGTCGGTGGCCACTCCCCTGATGGGACCGGACGGAACCGTGGACGGCGTAGTCATCACCCTGCGTGACCTAACGGAGGTGCAGCACTTGCTCGGCGTCCGCCAGGAGTTCGTGGCGAACGCGAGCCACGAGCTGCGCACCCCCGTTACAGCCATCCAGTCGCTTGCCGAGGTGCTCGAGGGCGGCGCTATCGAGGACCCGGAGGAGGGCCGGCGCTTCGTTGGCCGCGTCCTCGAGAACACGCGCCGCCTCACCTCGGTTCTGGATGACATGCTGACCCTCTCACAGCTCGATGAGATGCCTGGCGGCGCCGCGCCTCGCGGGTCGAGGCCGGTGAAGGACCTCATGTCGGCCGCGGCGGCACGGCTGGAGCCTCTGGCCGGGCGCAAGGGGATTCGCCTTTCGTGCGAGCCATCTGAAGGGTTGCACGCCCTCTGCTCGGAGCAGCAGATCCTCGCCGCCCTCGTGAACCTGGTCGACAATGCCGTGAAGTTCACGCCCGATGGCGGCAGCGTAACGCTGCAGGCCGCCCGCGAGGGGGACGGGTGGGTGCGCATCACCGTGACGGATACCGGCCCGGGCATCCCAGAGAGGGCTCGCGAGCGGATCTTCGAACGCTTCTATAGGCTCGACCGCGGACGCTCACGCGAGCTGGGCGGCACGGGCCTCGGGCTGAGCATCGTCAAGCACGCCGTTGAGCAGAGCGGGGGCCGAGTGTGGGTGGAGAGCGCGCCAGGTGGAGGCGCGCGCTTCGTGGTCCTTCTCCCCGAGGCGACGGGCTAGACGCCGCGAACGCTCCGTCCGCTGAGAGGGGACACCTACATGTCCGGCGCCATCCGCGAGCTGACCACCGAGGGACGGCATCCGCGCGCCCAGGGGCTCGATGAGCTGTCGCCCCTGGCCCTGGTGACGCTTATGAACGAGGTCGATGCCGAGGTGATCCCGGCCGTCCGCGCCGCAGCGCCGGCCATCGCCGCCGCCATCGAGGCTGTCGCCGAGAGGCTTCGTGCCGGCGGCCGGATGATCTACTTCGGTGCGGGGACGAGCGGGCGGCTCGGGATGCTGGATGCCGCCGAGTGTCAGCCGACCTTCGGCGCTGACGAGTCGATGGTTCAGGCGCGCATGGCGGGTGGCACCGAGGCATTCCGGCGCGCCGCCGAGGGGGTGGAGGACTCCCCGGCGGCCGGCGCGGCCGATGCCAGCACCCTCGGCATCCGTCCAACGGACGCGGTCATCGGCCTGGCTGCGAGTGGGCGGACCCCCTACGTGCTCGGGGTCCTCGCCTATGCCCGCGGGGCCGGGGCACTGACGGTGAGCGTCGCCTGCGTTCAGGGAAGCGAGACGGGGCGCGTGGCGGAGATCGCCATTGAGGCGGTAACCGGCCCGGAGATCCTCTCGGGCTCCACACGCCTCAAGGCGGGGACGGCCCAGAAGATGGTCGTCAACATGCTGAGCACCGGCGTCATGACCCAACTCGGGAAGGTGCACGACCACTTGATGGTCGACATGCGGGCGACCAACGGGAAGCTCCGTGCTCGCGCTCTGGGCATCGTGGCGGAGGTCGCGGGTGTTCCCGATGAGGCGGCCCGTCGCGCGCTGGAAGCGTGCCGCGGCGCGCTGAAGCCCGCGTGCCTAGTGGCCGCGAAGGGCCTCACGCCCGATGAGGCCGCGGCCCTGATCACGGAGTGCGGGGGGCGCTTGCGCGCGGCGCTGGAGCGGGCTGAAGCGGGGCCGAAGCAAGCCTAGCAGGCCACCGCGCTCACGCCGTCGACCTCGAACAGAAGATCGCTGCGGCAAACGTCCGCCTTCACCCATATGCCTCGCGCGGCGAGCGGATCCCAGTTCGCGACGACGGCTCGAGCGCGCGCCGGATCGCAGCCGGGCTTCACGAAGAGGGTGGAGGGGAGGAAGCTGGATCGCAACATCCCCTTGGATACCAGGAGCGCCTCCACGTTGGCCAGGGTGAACTCCGTCTGCGCCTCCAGGTCATCCAGGTAGACGGAGTTCCCGGCGAGGTCGATGGACGCCGTTCCCGAGACGTACATCGTGGCTACCCCGCCGAACTCCAGCACGGATGCACGGGAGAAGCAGGAGCCGTAGACTTCGGGTGAGCGCTGAGCGGGACTCTGGATCGCCTCGATAGCCATCTCAGACCTGCCGGGCCCGGTTACGGCCAAGATGTCCATCGCGCCCCAGGCATCGCCTTGGGGTGACACTTCTATACCCGTGCTCGCGGGCGGCCAGGGGTGATCGGCGTGGGGCGGCACCAGGCCGCGGTAGAAGCGGGTGCGGCCCTCGTTGAACTCGTCATACCAGGACAGGATGTCCCGCAGGTAGATCCATGTGCGGACCACATCGGCGTAGCTCGCGCCCAGGGCCTCGAGGGCGGTCGAGGCCTCGTGGAACATCCCGTAGGTCGCCTCGGCAAGACCCTCTCCGGCGTCCCGGATGGCCATGCCCGCCAAGTAGAGCAGGTCCATGCCGCCCGTGGCGACCCGTACCCCCTCGATACCCTTGGCCGCCGTGACGGGCCGCGCCGCCGCGGTCGCGACCGCCGTCATCTGAACCCCGGCCAAGCCCTCGCCGACCACCGGGCCGCCCTCGAGGTAGGTGACGGGCCAGCCTCCGGCGCCTAGGAGGCCGCACTCGGACCGCGCGGCGGCGATGGCATTCGCGTGGGCGAGGGAACAGAACACCCGCTCGGCGACGATGCTCGCTTCGCGCTGGGCAACCCACCGGGTCAGGGCGCGGTAGGCTTCGCGTGCCTGCTCGACGGGCGAAAACTCGAGGGTGCTCGACGGCGCGGCAGTCGCGTGCAGCTCTACCAAGCCTGGACGACCGATCTCCAGCCAGCTAACCCCCTCGGAGGCGCAGCGGATGACGGTGGGCTCCTCGGTGACGCGAGACATCAGGCACAGCCTCCAACGGGACGGCCGCCCCCGAGAATGGAGCGGCTCAGACGTAGGTTCACGCTATTGCGCCGGCGGGCCGGGGAAACCTCCCTTCGCGGTTGGCACGAGATGTCCTCAGGAACAAGGCTCACGGCGGGTTTTGGCGAATGGGGTGCTTCACGGGAGGCGGACGCCTCGTTCGTGTGGTGTTGCGCGCCCGGCCATCTCGGTGCCGAGCAGGAAGGCAGGCTTTGCGATGACCAGACGCTATGTGGTGTTCGCCGCAGCGGCGGCGGTAGCGCTATCTGTGACAGCGCTCCTTCCGGGAGCAGTGCGTCCTGCCGTGGCGCGGGACCCGGGCGATGCGGGCTACGCGTCCCCCGCTTACGTCGCGGTCTCGCCGGATGGCCAGACCCTCTACATCACCGAGAACACGGGCGACGGGTTGGCGGTGGCTCGTCCGGGCCAGCCGGGTCCCGACCGCGTTATCCCGGTCAGCGGCGCTCCCGCGGGCGTCGCCGTGTCCCCCGACGGTTCGAGCCTCTATGTCGCCCAGTCCAGGGACAAGACCGTCACAGTTCTCGATGCCGCGACGTACCAGGAGAAGGCGCGCATCGAGGTCGGGCTGAGGCCCTGGGGGGTGGCCCTCTCGTCGGATGGCTCCACCCTCTACACCTGCAACCAGTTCAGCAATGACGTCTCCATCGTCGACACGGCCGCTGCCCAAGAGGTAGGCCGGGTCCCCGTGATCCGCGAGCCGAGCTTCTGCGCGCTTTCGGAGCCCACTTCCACCCTCGTGGTCGCCAATCGCCTCGCCCTTGGGTCGAACCACGACCCCTCGTTGGCGGCGGAGATCAGCTTCGTCGACACGGAGACGATGCAGCTGGCGGACACCTTCCGCCTCCCCTCCGGCTGCAACGCCATCGAGGGCGTAGCCGTCTCCCCCGACGGTCGCTGGGCGTATGCCGTCCACCTGCTGAGCCGCTTCCTCGTGCCTACGACCCAGCTCGAGCGCGGCTGGATGAACACGAACGCGCTGTCGGTCATCGACATCGAGAATCGCACCCTCCTCGCCACCGTTCTTCTCGATGACCTAGACCGAGGCGCCGCCAACCCCTATAGCTGCGTGGTGAGCCCCGATGGCGAGACGCTCTACGTCAGCCTGCGCGGCACCCATCAGATCATCGTCATCGACGTCCCCGGCCTCCATCGAATCATCGAGGAGACCCCCGAAGAGGACCGCCCCGATCTCGCGAACGACCTGACTTTCCTCTACCGCAATGGCGTGAAGGAGCGGGTGCCCTGCGGGGGAGTCGGCCCCCGGGGCATGGCCCTCTCGCCCGATGGGGACACCCTCTATGTCGCCAACTGGTTCTCGGGCGATGTCAGCGCCATCCGCACCCGCGATTGCGAGGTCCGCAACGTCACGAGCCTGGGCGACCCCGAGATGGATCAATTGCGTCGCGGCGAACTCCACTTCTTCGATGCCACCATGTGCTTCCAGCACTGGCAGTCTTGCGCGAGTTGCCATCCCGATACCCGGGCCGACGCCCTCATGTGGGACCTGTTGAACGACGGCATCGGCAACCCGAAGAACGCCAAGTCCCTGGTGACCTCGCACCTCACGCCGCCCTCCATGTCCTCAGGAATCCGATCCGACTGGCGGGTGGCGACCGAGGCGGGCTACAAGTACATCCTCTTCCGCCAGCCCCAGGGAACGGAATCGAAGGATGTGGAGGAGTACATCGCCTCGGTGGATCCGGAGCCAGGGGCCATCCTTCTGCTCGACGACCCCGGCATCAACGAGAGCATCGAGCGTGGGCGCCGGCTGTTCGAGGACCCGAACGTGGGCTGTGTGGAGTGCCACCCCGCCCCCCTCTACACCGACCTGGGGATGCACGACGTCGGCACGCGATCCCAGTATGACCGGCGCGATGACTTCGATACCCCGACCCTCCTCGAACTCTGGCGTACGGGCCCCTATCTGCACGATGGGACGGCGGTCCACCTCAGCGACGTCATCACGGAGCGGAATGTGGATGACCACCATGGCCGGACCTCCCAGCTGAGCGACGAGGAGATCCGCGACCTGGCGACCTTCCTGGAGTCGCTGTAGGCCGAAAGGACAACTCGGCAATGGTACCCAGAGCGAGCAGCCTGGCCCTGGTTGTTTTGTGCGTGTCAGTGGCCGGCGTCCTGGGCGCCCCCCGGGAGCAGGTGCGACAGGATTGGCTGACCCAGCACTCCGTGCGCTGGAACGGCCCCGGGTCTGTGGCGACAACGGTGGAGGACGCTCGGGGCGCGGTTGACGGCGTCATCAACGGAAGCTGGGGTTTCCACACCGGCTCGCAGGAGTCCCCTTGGTGGCAGGTGGACCTCGAGGAGGTCCGCCCTCTGAGTCGGGTCGTCGTCTACAACCGGTGCGACGGCGTGGCCGCCCGAGTCGCTGACTTGCGCCTGCTCCTCTCCGAGGACGGGGAGTCTTGGCGGGAGGCCTTCGCCAACGATGGCACGGTTTTCTACGGCCATAGCGACGGCCAGCCGCTTCAGATCGATCTCGACACGGCGGCCCGGTACGTGCGGTTCACGGTGCCTGGGGTCGGCTACCTGCACCTCGATGAGGTGCAGGTCTACGGTCCCGGCTCCGATGAGAACCTCGCGCTCCACCGGCCGGCCGATCAGAGCAGCGTGAGCCAGTGGTCGCAGGCGAAGCCACTGCCGGGGACGGATGGCACTCTCCCGCGTGACGTGCTCCGCGTCGTCGAGCAGGGCCTCGGGTTGGCCCGTGAGATCGCCGATCATGGGGCCGCGGCCCGGCTGACCAGCATCCGCGAGCGGGCCGAAGCGCTCGACGAGCCCGCTGCCGACGATCTGGCTGGCCTACTCGTCGAGGCCCATGAGGTCATCCGACCCCTGATGTTAGGCCGGGCTGAACTGGAGTTCGATGACCTGCTCTTCGTCAAGCGCTCGCCCGGCAGCTTCAGTCATATGTCAGACCAGAACTACGGCTGGTGGTCGCGGCCCGGCGGGGGCATCTTCATCCTCGAGGACTTCAAGGGCGAGGTGCCCCGCCTGCGATGCCTCACCGAGGGTTGGCCCGAGGGCAGCTTCCTCAGCCCCGACCTCTCCTACGATGGGCAGCGGATCCTTTTCGCCTACTGCCGTCACTACCCCGACCTCGCGGGCCAGCCCGACAAGATCGCGAAGCAGAACCTCCCCGAGGACGGCTTTTACCATCTCTTCGAGATGAACGTGGACGGCTCGGGCCTCCGGCAGCTCACCCGGGGTCACTACGATGACTTCGACGGCCGCTACCTGCCCAGCGAGGAGATCGCCTTCCTCTCGACCCGCCGCGGCCAGTCCGTCCAGACCCAGTTCCCCTTGAGCCTGTCGGCGATGGAGACCTGCCTACCCGATAGCTACGTCCGTTGCGGAGGAGACGCTTGGCGCCCCGTCGCCATCTACACGCTCCACGTGATCGCCCCCAGCGGAGCGATCCGGGCCATCTCTCCCTTCGAGAACTTCGAGTGGACCCCATCGGTGGCCGCTGACGGCCGGATCATCTACGCCCGATGGGACTACGTGGACCGGGACAACATGCCGTACATGGGCCTCTGGTCCACGCTGCCCGATGGCACGAACGCGAGAGCGGTCTACGGGAACTTCACCCACGCGCCCCACTGCGTGTTCGAGGCGCGAGCGGTGCCCGGCTCAGACAAGCTGCTCTTCACCGCTTCAGCCCATCACTCCATCACCGGCGGGAGCTTGGCGCTGCTCGATCCGCTCGTGGGCGTCGATGGGACGGAGCCCCTCACCCGGGTGACCCCGGAGGTCTGCTTCCCCGAGATCGAGGGATGGCCGAAGACCTACTACGCGAGTCCCTGGCCCCTCTCCGAGACGTGCTGGCTCACCGCGTGGAGCGACGTCCCGCTCGGCGCTCAGGGCGCTCTGAACCCGACGAACGCCATGGGCATCTACGTGGGGGACATCCACGGCAACCTTGAGCTGATCTACCGCGACGCCGAGCTGACGAGCATGTACCCCATCCCCCTCCGTCCGCGCCCGGCGCCTCCGGTCCACGCCTCATCCATTCAGCAGGAGGCAGCCGACGTCGGGAGCTTCCTGCTCCTGGATGTCTACCAGGGGCTAACAGGGGTGGAGCGCGGCTCGGTCAGCGCCCTGCGGGTGGTGGGGGTACCGCCGAAGTCGCAGCCGTGGATGAACACGCCGCACATCGGGGTGACCTCTGACGACCCGGGCAAGTTCGTGGTCGGCACGACGCCCGTGCGGCCCGACGGCAGTGCACACTTCACAGCGCCGGCGGGCGTCACTTTGTTCTTCCAGGCCTTGGACGACCGGGGCCGCGCCCTGCAGACGATGCGGTCCGCCACCTACCTCCAGCCCGGCCAGACCCTCTCCTGCATCGGATGCCATGAGGATCGGCGGGACGCACCCTCGAACCTCGACGCCCTCGCCGACTCCGAGCTGCCGGCACGCTTGGCGCCGCCGCCCGATGGCGCGTGGCCGCTCCGTTACGACCGGCTCGTCCAGCCCGTCCTCGACACCAAGTGCGTCAGCTGCCACTCGCCCGGATCCGAGGACCCCGGCCGCGCGCTCGACCTGACCGGCGCGTCCTCGTGGCAGGCCCTCCTGAACTACGGCTCCCCGAGCCTGTCGTCACACGTGTTGAACTCCTACCGGGCCGGCAGCTCCCAGCCAGGCGCCGGGCCGGCGATCGAGAGCCCCGTGCTGCGCCTCCTCGAGGAGGACCACTATGGCGTGGAGCTTTCAGCGGAGGACTGGGAGCGGCTCGTCACGTGGATGGACACTTACGGCCAGTTCGCTGGCTCCTTCAGCCCCGAGCAGGAGGAGGAGCTCATCGCCCTCCGGGAGCGGCTAGCGGCCGACCTGCTGCAATAGCCCGCCGCCAGCCCCCCTCGCCTACCTCTGGAACCGGTCGAGGATCCCCGGCAGCTCGGGGAACGGCGTGTGTGGCGGCATCTGGTACCAGTAAGCGACCGAGCTGATGTCGTCCGTCAGCGGCTGGAACTTGCCGTTCGGCCACCAGCCCAGGGCTTGGATCGTCACCTTGAGGTCCTCGTCGAACCGCACCGGATCCATGATGTGCCACCGGTAGAGGCCGTGCTTGGGAACCGCCCCCGGTGTGCGGTCCCACATCGGGTAGCCACAGAAGGGCGCCGTGTAGGTGTCCCCAAAACCCCAGGCGCCGAGGAAGTAGTCCTCCGTCCCCGTGGTGCAGACGGTGGGATACTCCTGGTCACCGTCCATGTAGAACTTCAGCTCGCCCTCGCCCCACCATCCGTCGGAGCATTGGCACCACAGGAGGTACGTTCCCACATACTGCCCTCGGCCTCGTATGCCATCGACGAGTACGTGCTCGGGATACTCGCGGCTGGTTAGGGAGCGCCGCCATTGGGCATGGAAGTAGGCCGCCTCGGCCGGGATCAGCCCCAGGAAGTGATCGATCTGGTAGAAGAAGCCGCCGATGTCCTCCCAGCGCTGGTTCTCGACGGTGATCCTCGCCGACTGACGGAATGGCATGGGCCAATAGGAGTTGAAGCCGCCGGATGGGTTCACGTTGATGGGCAGAGACACGACGTTCGCGCGCCGCGCGTTGCCGTTGCAGAAGAAGTCGCCAAGAGGGACCTCCACCGAGGGGTTCGGCGACCCGTCCCAGTACATCCGCAGCACGCAGTCGCGATAGGCCTTGGGGTCCACGGTGATCCAGATGTGCTGGATCATCCCGGGCCCTTGGATGTCGGCGAGGGTCGTCGTGCTGCCGGCGGGAAGGGTCATGCAGGGGCGGACCTTCCATCCCTTCCCGAGGTGCCCCGCCGGCCCTACGCCCGGCTCGGGCGCCTCCTTCGCGCCTCCCGCTCGGGCGCCATCGGGGTTCTCAGCGGAGATGGAGCGTGTCACGCCTTCGCGCAGCAGTGGCACGCTCGAGAGATCGAACATCGGTAGGCCGTCGGCCATGGCAATCACTCCTCACGAGGTGTCCGTTCGCGAGGGGGTTCGGCCGGAGCCTCCCGGCACCTGCGCGGTCAGAAGGGTCGGACCGAGGGGTGGACAGTGATGGCGAGGGCGACCAGGGCCGCCACTTGGGCCAAGACTGTCCAGCCGAGGAGGCCCTCCCGTTCCTTCTCCTCCGCCTCCGGCGCTCGCCGCGCCGCGATGCACGCCCCGGCCGCGATGACGGCCATGGGCGGCATGAAGAAGACCCAGATCCGGCCCACCTCGGCCCTCACCGTGCCCGACAGGTCCACCAGGAGCAGCACAGCGAGCACCGCCGCGGCGCAGAGCGGCGCCAAGCCGCCCCTCCGGCGCGCGGCGGGCAGAGCGGTGAGCGCCAGGATCAGCACCGCGGGGCCTAGGAACGCCACGTACTCGACGAGGTTCATCCAGACCCAGGTGGAGTAGGCTCGCTCGAAGGTCTGCATCACGCCGTGGTGAGCCTCGCCCCCGCGCGCGGCCATGGCCATGGGGTCGAGGCCCAGGGGTAGGCAGATCGGCGCCCAGAACAGCAAGATCCCGGCAACCATGGCCGCCGGATGGATGAGCCAGCCTCGCTTGACGGCCGGTAGCCCCTCAGCGTGGCGCGCGCATCCCCCGCCGATCAGTATGATCGCGCAGATGGCAGCCGCCGCGAGCATCCCGAAGCTGATGAAAGCGCTTGCACCGAGCAGGAGTCCCGTTCCGATGGCGCCCAGCCATGCACGTTTGGCCAGAATCGAGCGCGTCGCGGCCCAGATGCAGGTCATCGCCGCGAGGGCCAGCACGGCATCCAAGCTCTGGAAGAAGAGGCTCAGCCCAGGCGCGGTGGCGGCGAGCACGCCGGCGGCGTAGGCGCCGCGCGGCCCCCAGAGCATCCGCCCGCAGGCCGCCGCGGGGAGCACGGAGAGCATCCCCAACAGGGCGAAGGTCAGGGCGACCAGGGTGGGCAGCGCCACCTGATCGCTGGGGATACGCCGCACGGTGGGCAGCCGCGCCGCCTGATCCATGATCACGCCGGCCCGCTGGCCGTGGAGCCACTCGACCAGGCCCCGGGCCGAGACGGACAGCCCCGTGGCGCGGTAGAGCCGGATGAGGCCGTAGTAGGTCAACACCGCGCCGGGGGGGTGGGTGGCGATGTGGTGCGCCGAATCCCGCTGATGGCTGTCGTACTCGCGGCAGTAGCGGACGGGGTCGTGGATCCCGTACGCCTCGGTGAAGTACTCGTTCGAGACGTCGGCCAGGGTACCGCCCGTGAGCATGTGCCACCCGTTCGGGATGAGGCTGTAGAGGCCGACGGTCCAAGTCAGCCCGCCCAGGATGAGCACCGCGCGCCAGCCCGCCTCATGCCAGGGCGCGGAGCCGCCGGCGGCGCTCAGGTCTCTGGCCCGCTCGGCGAGGGCGTAGGCGAGGAGGGTCGTCATCAGGATGGCCGTGACGACGGCCAGGAGCGGGAGGTGGGGGATGTCGTGATCGAAGACCATCCACTGCCACTGACCCTCTATGCCGATCGGCTGACCGAGGACCAGCACCCAAAGCACCAGCACCGCGGTGGCGATGAGCTGGATGGGACCGATGAGTCTCAGCAGCTTGAGCCGAGGGGCCGGACGTTCCGGCGTCCCAACGGCGGGGCCGGGATCTACTGGCGCGATGCTGTCCTCGGACACGTACACCCTCCTGTGGGGCTCACGCCGCGCCTCCCTTCGATCGTCCGCCGCCGCGACCCTCTTCCGCCGCTATCGTCCGAGGGTGACCTCGCCCCAGGCGGAGGGTCCGTCGGTCAACCCATCGCCCTTGTGCCTCGGCCAGGCCCAGACGGAGCGCTCCTGGGCGCCGACGCCCAGGCTGCCGGGAGCGGAGTTCCACTCGTAGACCTGCCAAGCGCCTGGCAGGCCGAAGTCATCGAGGGGGACGGCGCGGGGTGCGCCGTGACTGGCTGCGGCGAGGCCGAGGGACAGAACGGCGAGGGCGAGGCGTCTCGACGGCGGGGCCATGGGCGGTGTTCCTCTCGGGGCATCACGCGGCTTGGCGGATGGGACGGCCCAGCTAGCCGGTGGTTGCTCGGAGGTATCCTACCATGTGGCCCGATGGCGCGATGGTCCGTTGCTGGGCGGTCCCGGAAGGCGGGACCGCCCAGCAACGGGACGCGCTCAGTTCAGCCTCCGCCTCAGCAGGAAGACGCCGAGGGCGATGGCGCACAGCAGGACGATCCCGCCGTACATGAGCCACGGCGGGGTGGTGGAGTCGGGCTCGGCGGCCGCGACGGGCGCGGCCGAACCTTGTGCAGCAGGCGCAGCGGGGGGTGCACCGGCGGACGGCTCAACGGCGCTGAGCACCGGCGAGACCTCCAGCACTTCCTCGGACTGGGCATCGACCATGACATGCACCCACTCATCTCGGGACGGACCGAGGCGAAGGTGCCAGCGAACCATTCCACGGAACTGCTCCAGGATCGGCTCACCCAGAAGGGGCAGATCGGGCTGGTCAAGCTCCTTGCGGGCCGCCTCGATGGCCTGCTCGCGGCTGATGCGCACCTCGAGCGCTTCGGTCGACTCGGGTAGCTGCTGGAAGTAGTCGCGGACAACGCCTCCAGGCCTCAGGAGATACACCTCGCACCAGGGGCCCAGGCCCAGCCGAGGCGGGTCACCCGAAGGGGGCGATTGGCCCATGAGCCTCACGCCGTCCGGCGCGAGTTCCTCGACCTCCCATATCAGATCGCGAGCGGCTTCGCCCAGGTGCCGTTCCGCGATCTCCTTGGCACGCTCCACGGCCTCCTCGTCGGTGATGGGGTCAGCGGTGGGGTCGAAGACCGCCTCGACGTTGGGGTGCCATGAGAACAGGCAGCCTTGGTCGAGACTCACCGTGTAGGCATCCATGATCTGCTCGTTCTCGATCACCCAGAAGGTGGCGGTCGCCGGCGCGCCCGGCCTGTCACGGACGGCAGGCTCTCGGTCGGAGAGGGGCGAGTCGGCGTGCTGGGCCGCGATGGCGCGGGCGGTGTCGAGGTCGATCCGGTCCGCCACCGATGCTCCGCACGCCAGAAGGAACACCATCAGGGCACTGCAGGCAATACAGCTATGGCTCCTCATTGCACGCACACTCCCTTCCTAGGGGACCGTAAAAGCTGGCGAAATGCGCTCTTGCGAGAGCGGGGACATGATCGTCCGTTGCTGGGCGGCCCCCGAAGACGGGACCGCCCAACAGCGGGACGCGCTCAGTTCAGCCTCCGCCTCAGCAGGAAGAGGCCGAGGGCGATGGCGCACAGCAGGACGATCCCGCCGTACAGTGCCCACGACGGGGTGGTGGTGGCGGGCTCGGCGGTTGGACTGGCGGACGGCCGCGGGGGAGCGACGGGGACCGGGGCGTCCGATGAGGCTGTACCCACCGCGCAACCTATCACGCCCGCCTCGCCGGTGCGCGCGTCGACTTCCACCAATACCTCCTCGTACTCGGGTGTTCCGACCTTGAGGCGCCACGCCAGCCGCTTGGCGCCGCTGTAGTCCAGGCCGAAGGGGCCATACCAGAGGCGTGGCTCCACGGTGACGTGAGTGTCGGGCCCAAGCAGCTCCACCGCGATCTCCCGAGCCCTCTCCCCGCTGATACGCACGTCATCGAAGGAGGGCACTTCGAACTCGTAGACACCGTAGTGGATGATAGAACCGTCCGCGCGTAGGACACCGACCCGGCAGCCGGTGAGAGGGCCCGCGAAACGGCGATCGGGGCTCGGCACCTCGCCGGTGATGACAGCGCAGTAGTCATCGCTCATGCTGTCGACACGCCACACCAGCTCGTCGAACCGCGGCGCCCCGCGCTCCTTCGCGATGGCCCGAGCGATCTCCATAGCCACTTCATCGGTCACCGGACCTTCGACTTCAATCGGACTGGGGGTGGACTCCATGAGGGTGCCGCCGTACGTGCCGGTGTCGAGGCAGACGGTATGGAGCTCTCCCTGACGCTTGTGCTCGGTCGGGTGGAACCTCGCCAGGTAGGGCTCGCCGTTCAGCTCCTCTATCTCGGGCTCGGGGGCCATCTCGGTCCCCGCGTGTTCCTGGGCGATCAGCCGGGCCTCTTCGATGGTGACAGGCCCCGCCAGTAGAGCAAGGCTCAGAGCGATCAGCGATGCGAGCATCCCGGGTTCTCCTCTCGGGCTCGGAACTACGTCAGCCTCCGCCTCAGCAGGAAGAGGCCGAGGGCGATGGCGCACAGCAGGACGATCCCGCCGTACAGTGCCCACGGCGGGGTGGTGGTGGCGGGCTCGGCGGTTGGACTGGCGGACGGCCGCGTGGGAGCGACGGGGACCGGGGCGTCCGATGAGGCTGTACCCACCGCGTAACCCATCACGCCCGCCTCGCCGGTGCGCGCGTCGACTTCCACCAATACCTCCTCGTACTCGGGGGTTCTCACCTTCAGTTGCCACAATAGCCGCGTGGGACCATTCAGGCCGAAGGGGCCGTGCCACAGGTACGGCTCGATGATGGCGTGAGCCTCGGGCCCAAGCAGCTCCTCCGCGATCTCCCGAGCCCTCTCGTCGCTGATACGCACGCCATCGAAGGAGGGCACCTCGCACTCCCGGAGACCGTAGCGGATGATAGCCCCGTCCGCGCGTAGGACACCGACCCGACACCCTGTGAGAGGGCCCTTGAAACGGGGATCGGGGCTCGGCACCTTGCCGGTGACGGTGATAGCGTAGTCGGTGCTTGTCTCGACGTCCCACACCAGCTCGTCGAACCGTGGCGCCCCGCGCTCCTTCGCGATGGCCCGAGCGATGTCGATGGCCGTCTCATCGGTCACCGGGCCCTCGACCTTCAGAGGACTGGGGGTGGACTCCGTCAGGGTGCCGAGGTACGCGCCGGTGTCGAGGCGGACGGTATGGAGCTCTCCTTGACGCTTGTGCTCGGTCGGGTGGAATGTCGCCAGGTAGGGCTGGCCGTCCGCTTCCTCGATCTCGGGCTCGGGGGCCATCTCGGTCCCCGCGTGTTCCTGGGCGATCAGCCGGGCCTCGTCGATGGTGACAGGCCCCGCCAGTAGAGCAAGGCTCAGAGCGATCAGCGATGCGAGCATTCCGGGGTCTCCTCTCGGGCTCGCGCCTCAGCAGGAAAACGCTGAGGGCGGCGGGCTCAGCGGCCGCGACGGGCGCGGCCCACCGGGCACACGACGCTGCACAGGGCCAAGCAGGTTGCCAACAAGCAGGCTCGGGGGGAAGGGGGTAACTGCGCGGGATTACGACTGACCAAGTGACATCGCCTCCTGAGGGCCCGCAGCCAAGCGGGCAGTAATGAGGGCTATTCACCGGCTTAGATATACAATTCGTGCCGTGTTCACACTCAACCTGCACAGAATCAGCAGAAAAGAATCAGATGTAGCCTTTGCGAACCCTCGACCCTAACGACGACGCGCGACCCAGTACAGCGAACCGAACAGCGCACATACGGCGCACAACAAGGCGATCCCGCCGTAGATGAGCCACGGAGAACTGGCGGGCGCTGCGGGGACCGGGGCGTCCAATGAGTCTGCACCCACCGCGTAACCTATCACGCCCGCCTCGCCGGTGCGCGCATCGACTTCCACCAATACCTCCTCGTACTCGGGGGTTCCGACCTTGAGGCGCCACGCCAGCCGCTTGGCGCCGCTGTAGTCCTGGTCGAAGGGGCCATACCAGAGGCGTGGCTCCACGGTGACGTAAGTGTCGGGTCCAAGCAGCTCCACCGCGATCTCCCGAGCCCTCTCCCCGCTGATACGCACGTCATCGAAGGAGGGCGGCTCGACCTCGGCGACGAGGTAGTGGGCGACCGAACCGTCGGCGCGACGGACACCGACCTGGCAGCCGGTGAGAGGGCCCTCGAAACGGGGATCGGGGCTCGGCACCTCGCCGGTGATGACAGCGCAGTAGTCATCGCTCATGCTGTCGACGCGCCAGATCAGCTCGTCGAACCGCGGCGCCCCGCGTTCCTTCGCGATGGCCCGAGCGATGTCGATGGCCGTCTCATCGGTCACCGGGCCCAGCACCGCAAGGGGGCTAGGCGTGTGCTCAGAGCTGCTGCCGCGGTACCTTCCAGTGTCGAGACGAACGACGTGGGTCTCCCCCCGGCGCTCTTGATCAACCGGGTGGAACCTCGCCAGGTAGGGCTGCCCTTCCGCTTGCACGATCTCGGGCTCGGGGGCCATCTCAGTCCCCGCGTGTTCCTGGGCGATCAGCCGGGCCTCGTCGATGGTGACAGGCCCCGCCAGCAGAGCAAGGCTCAGAGCGATCAGCGATGCGAGCATCCCGGGTTCTCCTCTCGGGCTCGGAACTACGTCAGCCTCCGCCTCAGCAGGAAGAGGCCGAGGGCGATGAGCACTAGCGCCGCGCACGCCGCCAGCGGCCAAGTGACCGGACGCCCTTCACCCGCTCTCTCGAAAGCCGTCGGCGGAACACGATCCGCCGGATCTGGTGATGCGTTGGGGCCCCTGCTCATCTCCAGGATGGCGCCCGACTGTGTGTCGATGAGGTACCGCACGACTCGCGGGCCGTGAGTGGGGATCTCGGAGGGGGACTGGTAGTCCCTCAGCGTCACCGCCCACACGGGTTCCCACATGTGGCGGCTCAGCTGTACGTGTGGAAAGAAGCCGTCCGTGTTCCAGTCCGCCTCGGCGATCGCGACGGCCTGATCCGCAGTGATGATCGGCTCCGGATCGGCTGGCGTCCCCTCAGGCAGAACGCATTGGCCGTAGTACATGAGGGCGCCGCCCGCTGATACACTGCCGCCCACGTACAGGACGCGATCGCCCAGCCCATCGGCGGGGACACCGGCCACCCCGAACCCATCGCCTGGGTGCTCCCCCCCGGTCGTGGACCATACGAGCGACTCCGCGTCCTTGCCGATCATGCGACGCGCCTCGGCGGCCACTGTCTCGATCGCCTCCTCAGCGGACACCTCGCCCGGCTCCTCCGGAGGCGCCCCTCGCCTATGCCAGCTGAGCACGCGCCCGCGCGTCGCGTCCACCTTCCATACTGTGTCCGTCTCCTCGATGAGGAAGGAGTACATGGTGCAGTTGGACCCGATCTGTTCAGTGCTCGTTGGCAGGGCAGGGACCGGCGCATCGGTCCATTTCTCGATCATAGCCCGGCATTCGGGCACTGAGAGCTCGCACTGCGCCGCCTGCGTCGACAGCGCTAACACAACCGCTAGGCCAATCCTGATGCAATCCAGACTCATGTCCATCCCTCCCTATGGGGTCGCGAACGCCGGGACGCGCTCAGTTCCGTCTCCGCCTCAGCAGGAAGAGGCCCAGGGCGGCGAAGCACAGCAGGACGATCCCGCCGTAGAGCACCCACGGCGGGCAGGTGGAGTCGGGCTCATCAGCCGCGACGGGCGAGGCCGGAGCTTGCACGAAGGGCGCCACCACGGGCGCGACCGCGCCTTGTACGGGGGGCTCCACGGTGAGCACCACGAGTTTGGGTGCCGCACGGCGGACCTCCACCGGTGAGACCTCTAGCACCTCCCCCGACTGGGCGTCGACGATGGCGTCCACCAAACGGCCCCGGGAGGAACCGAAGTGGAGGAGCCAGCGAACCGTCCCACGGAACTGGTCCAGGCTCGGCTCACCCAGAAGAGGCAGATTGCGCGGCTTGATCTCCTTGCGGGCTGCCTCAATGGCTTGCTCGCGGCTGACCCGCACCTCGAGTTCGTCGGTCGAGTCGGGCAGTCGCTGGAAGTAGTCGGCGACGACGCCCCCGGGCCCCCGGAAGCGTACCTTGCACCAGTGGCCCAGGCCCGTCCGAGGCGGGTCACCAGAAAGGGGCGATTGACCCTCTACTACCACCCAGTCCCTCGGGTATATTCCTACCTGCCACCCCATACCGCGCGCGGCTTCGCCCAAGTGCCGTTCCGCGATCTCCTTGGCCCGCTCCACGGCCTCCTCGTACGTGATGGGGTCAGCGGTGGGATCGAACACCGCCTCGACGTCGATGCGCCACGAGAACAGGCAGCCTTGGTCGAGATCCACCGTGTAGGCAGCCATGATCTCCTCGTTCTCGATCACCCAGAAGGTGGCCAGCGACAGTCCGTCGGGCGTCTCATGGACGTATGGCTCCCGGTCGGAGAGGGGGGAGTCGGCGTGCTGGGCCGCGATAGCGCGGGCGGTGTCGAGATCGATCCGGTCCGCCACCGATGCTCCGCACGCCAGAAGGAACACCATCAGGGCACTGCAGGCAATACAGCTATGGCTCCTCATTGCACGCACACTCCCTTCCTAGGGGACCGTAAAAGCTGGCGAAATGCGCTCTTGCGAGAGCGGGGACATGATCGTCCGTTGCTGGGCGGCCCCCGAAGACGGGACCGCCCAACAACGGGACGCGCTCAGTTCAGCCTCCGCCTCAGCAGGAAGAGGCCGAGGGCGATGGCGCACAGCAAGACGATCCCGCCGTAGAGCGCCCACGGCGCGGAGGTGGAGTCTGACTCATCGGCCGCGACGGGTGCGGCCGAACCTTGTGCGGGGGGCGCCGCCGTGGGCTCAACGGCGGTGTCCGTCGGCGAGACCTCCACCACCTCCCCTGACTGCGCGTCGACGATGACTAGCACCCGCTCGTCTCGGGACGAACCGAAGCGGACGTGCCAGCGAACCGTTCCGCGGAACTGGTTGAGACTCGGCTCGTCCAGGAGGGGCAGATCGGGGTGGTCAAGCCCCTTGCGCGCCGCCTCGATGGCTTGCTCGCGGCTGACGCGCGCCTCGAGCGCGTCGGTCGACTCGGGCAACTGCTGCAGGTAGTTGTGCACCACTCCTCCCGCCCTGAGGAGGTGCACCTCGCACCAGGGGCCCAGACCCGTCCGAGGCGGGTCGCCAGAGGCGAGCGCTTGCCCCCTGACCTTGACAGTGTCCGGCGTCGCACTCACCACTTCCCAACTCAGATCGCGAGCGGCGTCGCCCAAGTGTCGCTCCGCGACCGTCTTGGCCCGCTCCACAGCCTCCTCGTCGGTGATGGGATCGGCCGTGGGGTCGTAGACCATCTCAGCGTTGGGCTGCCATGAGACCAGGCAGCCTTGGTCGAGACTCACCGTGTAAGACCCACCGGGCTGCCCCTCCTCCGTAGTAAAGGTGGCGGTCGCCGGCGCGTCCGGCCTCTCACGGATGGCTGGCTCTCGGTCGGAGAGGGGGGAGTTGGCGTGCTGGGCCGCGATGGCGCGGGCGGTGTCGAGATCGATCCGGTCCGCCACCGATGCTCCGCATGCCAGAAGGAACACCACCAGGGCGCTGCAGGCGATACAGCTATGGCTCCTCATTGCACGAACGCTCCTTTCCTAGGGGACTGCGAAGGCTGGGGGAATCTCGACGTCTGCTTGGCTCGGTGTGACCTCGACGTCTCCCACCCACTGGGCCGTGAGGTTCACCGCGAACTGGACGTGCCCATTCATGGGCGTCTGACTGGGGCCGAACCATGTGCTGCAGGCTCGGATGGAGGCGGCTAATCGCGCGGAACCATGACTAACCAAATGACATCGCCTCCTGAGCGCCCGCCTCACGCGGGCAGTCATGAGGGCTGTCCACCGGTTCGTGCACGTGATTCGTGCCGTGTTCACACTCAACCTGCACAGAATCAGCGAGAAGAGCCGTGCCTAGTCCTCGCCAACCCTGGGCGTGCTCAGCAGTCAGAACGGAGCACGACTTGCCTTTGGGCCTCCGTCTTGACTGTTCACTATCTAGTTCTTGTCTTTTCGCGCCGCATTACGGACAAGCGCCCAGCGGGGGCCAGGAAGTTCACGCGGCTAGGCTGAATACCTCGATGGCTCCGCCCGAGAGTGCGGGCGGGAGTCTCTCGATAGACGAGAGGTGTCCAACCATGCGGTCTATGGCGATGACCGTCGCGCTGCTGATCATCTCCGCCCTCCCCGCGGGCGCTCAGAACCTGTTCGCAGACCCAAGCTTCGAGGCGACGGGGGTGGCGGGACAGGCCCGAAGCGGGGAGAAGGCCGGCCATCTGGCGCTCGCGCAGCCGGCCCACTGGGTTGCCTTACCGGGCGCCCTAGCCGTGGAGCCCTACGCCACCTACCAAGCGACGGCCTGGGTCAAGGGCAGAGTCGATGGGGGCGCCGCCCTGGCGCTCTACGCTTACGAGTGGGACTCCTACGTCTGGGCTTTCACCGCCCCCGCCACCCTCACCAACAGCGATGAGTGGGTGCAGGTCACAACGACCCTCCGCTGCCCCTACCCCCAGATCGAGTTCCACCCCCTCGCGTTCATGGATGTCGACGCGGCGGAGTTCTGGATCGATGACCTCACGGTGGAACGGATCGCCTCGCCGGCGGAGACCATCGCCGCGCTGGAGGCTCAGGAGACCCTCTCGGACGACGACGCCCGCCTCCTGGGGCGGTACTACGTCGACGAGGGCCGCATGGAGGACGCTTGGCAGCTCCTGGAGTCCCCTCTGCCCCACACCATCGTCTCGGACCTGGCGTGCGTCATGGCCAAGGCCACGCACGACCCCACGGTCCGGGCGAGCCTCCTCGCGACGATGATCCGCACGGGCGCCGCCGGCTACAACGCGGGCCTGGAGCGGATCTCGGAGGTGTCCCGGCCCCTCTCGGCCGATGACATCGGCAGGGCTCTTGCCGCAGAGATCGGGATCGCCGAGTCGGTCCAGGAGATGGAGTCCATCACCGAGGCGGTGCGGGCCCTGGGCGCGCTCGGCCCCAACCTGACCCTCGGCGGCCGCGACGAGTATCTGAAAGCGCTAGCCGCCGCCGTAGAGACCCGTGCGGCGACCACGACAGAGGGCTCGGGACTGGCCGCGGCCCTCGGTACCATGGGAGAGGAGATCGCCATGATGCGCCAAGGCCTGGCCGCCCTGGTCGAGGACCTCGGCCGGTGCACGGTGACGGTCGATGGTCACGCGGTGACGCCGGAGACCTACTCCATCGTCGTCCCGCGCGACGCGACGCCCTCGGAACTCCACGCGGCGAGGGAGCTTCAAGTCCACCTCGAGCGGATCACCGGCCACGTGCTCCCCATCACGCCTCTCCGGGACGCGCTGACGAAGCGGCGCTTCATGATTGGCTCGAGGGAGCTGGATGCGGCCCTCGGGGCCGAGTGGTCGGCGCGGCTGGGCGACGAGGGGCTCCGCATCAGCTCGGCCGACGGGCACGTGCTCTTCGATGGGGGCAAGCGCGGGATCCTCTACGCGGTGTACACCTTCTTGGAGGACTACCTGGACTGCCGGTGGTTTACCGCAGACTGCCAGACCTGGCCCACCGAGGGCGCCTACGACCTCCGGGCGCTCGACGTGATCTACATCCCTCCGCTCGAGTACCGCGCCACGGACTACCCCAACTCCTGCCCATCGGAGTTCGCCGTGCGCAATCGGCTCAACGGCAACCTCGTCATAGCGACGGAGGACTGGGGCGGCAACATCACCTACCAGGGCTTCGTGCATACCTTCAACGCCCTTGTGCCGCCGGAGCGGTACTTCGCGGAGCACCCCGAGTACTTCTCGGAGATCAACGGCCAGCGCGTCTCAGACCACACTCAGCTCTGCCTGACGAACCCCGACGTGCTGGAGATCGCCATCGAGTCGGTTCGCCGCTGGATCCACGAGGCTCCCAACGCGACGATCATCTCCGTCAGCCAGAACGACTGGCACAACTACTGCCAGTGTGAGGAGTGCTCGGCGCTGGCGGCGCAGGAGGGCTCCCAAAGCGGACCGCTCCTCCACTTCGTGAACGCCATCGCCGATGCCGTCGCGGAGGAGCATCCTCACATCATCATCGATACTCTGGCATACCAGTACACGCGCAAGCCGCCCTTGCACGTCACGCCGCGCGACAATGTGGCGGTCCGGCTGTGCAGTATCGAGTGCGAGTTCAACCGGCCTCTCGACGAGTCGGAGTTCAATGCCAGCTTCGTGGATGACATCACCGGGTGGAACGAGATCTGCGATCGGCTGCACATCTGGGACTACGTGATCAACTACGCGCACTGCGTCCAGCCCTTCCCGAATCTCCAGGTGCTGCAGCCGAACATCCGGTTCTTCATCGAGAACGGCGTCACGGGGATCTACGAGGAGGCCAACTACTTCTCGAAGGGCGGGGAGCTGGCCGAGCTTCGCACCTACCTCATGGCGAAGCTGCTGTGGGATCCCGACTATGACGTCGAGCGGGGCATCGACGAGTTCCTGGCCGCGTACTATGGCCCTGCGGCCGCGCCCATCCGCGAGTACCTGGACGACATCCATCGGCTCGCCGTCTCCGACCCCGACTTCCATATGACCATCTACCACGGGCCGAACGCCCCCTTCCAGACCGATGAGGCGATCGGGAGGTACGTGGCGCTCTTCGATCAGGCCGAGGCGCTCGTGGCCGATGACCCCGTGCGCCTCCACCGAGTGCGGGTGGCGCGACTGCCGATCCTGTACACCCAGATCGTGAGGGCGGCGGCGCCTGGGTTCGAGATCACGGAGGACGCTCTGGCGCCCGCTGGCGCCTCGGACACGACCGAGCTGATCGACCGGTTCATGACCACGGCCGAGGCGGAGGGACTGACGGCGATCTCCGAGGGGAGTCAGCACCAGCCCCTCAGCGCGTGGGCTGACCAGTACCGCGCCGGCGCCGAGGCTGTCCCGATCATCCGGCTGACCGGCGGTGGGCTGTCGGCGGTGGTCGCGCCGAGCCTGGGCGGGAGGATCCTCAGCCTGGTGCGCCAGGAGGATGGCAGGGAGCTGCTCGAGGTGGTCCAGGGCGCGATCGGCATCGACGCTATGGCGGGCGGGTACGAGGAGTATTCGACGTCAGATTACCGCTCCCCGGGCTGGAGAGAGCCGTACGAGGTCGTGGCCTGTGGGCCCAGCGCGGCGATCCTCCGCGCCGAGCTGGGCAACGGGCTGCGCCTGGAGCGGAGGTACGACATGGACCCCGGGCAACCCATTCTGAGGATCGCCTCGACCGTCACGAACACGACTGAGGCGCCCGTCAACGCAGGCCTGAGGATCCATCCCGCCTTCCGCCTGGATGATCCAAGCCGCGCCTTCCTCCGCCTCGGACCCGACGGGCCAGCGACATCTGTCCAGATGCTGACCGAGCAGGCGGATGGCATGCTCGAGATGCGCTTCGAGGGCGGCTCCCTGCCGCCTGGCGAGTGGGCGCTGGTGGACTCCTTGGGCGGCGTCACCATCCGTTGCCGGTTCCTGCCCGAGCAGATCGCGGTATGCTACTACAACGGCTCGGGCGCCGATCGGCGAGGCAATCTGGAGCTGTACGCGCCGACGGTGCAGCTCGCTCCCGGAGAGAGTCAGACGGTCGAGCAGGTCTACGAGGTCACGCCGTAACGCACAGATACAACACTGAGGGGGACTCTAGGGTCCCCCTCGGCCCTTCAGTCACTCTCATTGCAACAGAATCAACTCACCACTCGCGCCCGGATCTCGAGTAGCCGCTTCATCATGTCGCCCAGGGCGTCGGAGTGGCCCTGGATCCCGAAGGTATCGTGCAAGCGGCGGTAGAGCTCGAACAGCTCCTGGTAGGTCGCCTGGTTCTCGGGGATCGGCTCGTAACGGGTGTCCTTCACCCCGCACATGGCCGCCTGGGCCTCCTGCACGGTGGCATAGCCGCCGCTCTCTGGACCCGCGCACACGGCCCCGAACATGGCGGCGCCCAGGGCGCAAGTCTGGGCGGACCGGCTGATGAGCATGGTGCGGCCCGTCACGTCGGCGTAGATCTGCATGAGCATCGGGTTCTTCTCCGCGATGCCACCGCAGTTCACGACGCGCTCGACGGTGACGCCGTACTCCTCCATGCGGTCGAGGATCATCCGCGCCCCGAAGGCCGTGGCCTCGATGAGGGCCCGGTAGACCTCCGCCTGCGTCGTGCGCAGGGTCTGCCCGAGGAGCAGGCCGGTCAGACGGGCGTCGACCAGGATGGTCCGGTTGCCGTTGTTCCAGTCCAGGGCAAGCAAGCCGCTCTCGCCCGGGCGGAGCCTGGAGGCCTGGGCGGTAAGCTCCTCGTGGAGGCTGCCCTGCCCCTCGCACAGGACCTTCACGAACCAGTTGAAGATGTCCCCCACGGCACTCTGCCCAGCCTCGATGCCATACATCCCGGGCACCACAGAGCCGTCGACGATGCCACAGACGCCGGGGATGTCCGCGAGTGGCCGCTCGGAGGGCCACACGGCGACGTCGCACGTCGAGGTGCCGATGATCTTCACCAATGTGCCCTCCGCCACGCCTGCCCCGACGGCGCCGTGGTGCGCATCGAAGGCGCCGGTGCAGATGGGGATGCCCGGTGGCAGGCAGAGCCGCGTGGCCCAGTCGGCGGAGAGCCGTCCGGCGGGCACGTCCGATGGCACGGCCTTCTCGAAGAGCCGTCCGCGCAGGTCGCCGAGGGCGGGGTCGAGGGAGCTCAGGAACTCCGCGTCGGGCAGGCCGCCCCACTCGTTGGAGTACATCGCCTTGTGGCCCGCGGCGCAGACGCTCCGGGTGATTGCGGCGGGATCGGTGTTCCCTGCGAGCACGGCGGGCACCCAGTCGGCGAACTCCACCCAGTTCGCCGCCGCTTCGAACACGGCCCGGTCGACCCGCAGGCAGTGCCATACCTTGGACCAGAACCACTCCGAGGAGTAGGTCCCCCCGCATTTGGCCAAGTAATGGGGGCGCTGCTCCGCCGCCGCGGCGGTGATGGCCTCAGCCTCGTCGACGGAGGTGTGGTCCTTCCAGAGCCACGCCATGGCGTTCGGGTTGCCCTTGAACTCATCCCGGAAGCTCAGAGGCCTGCCCGACGCGTCCACGGGAATGGGGGTAGATCCCGTCGTGTCAACACCGATACCGATGATGTCCACGGATCGGAAGCCCTCGACGTTTCGCGCCTTGGCGAGGGCGCCGAGAACGGCGCTCTCCAGTCCCGTCAGGTAGTCTGCGGGGTTCTGGCGCGCGAGATGCGGCGCGGCCGGGTCTAGGATGATCCCCGCTTCGCCGCTCTCGTAGTCGTGGACGTGGCTGGCGATCTCCGCCCCACTCGTGACGTCCACGATCAGGGCGCGCACCGAGTTCGTGCCGTAGTCGAGTCCGATGGCGTACTTGCTCTCAGGCATCTTCGCCTCCCACAATGCCGCGGGCCGCGCTGGGGCCCTATGCTGGCGTGATAATCCTGGGCGCTTGGCGCTCAGACCTCCCTCGGCCGGTCCACCGGCGCCTAGAGAAGACCCTTCAGGGGTCCCAGCACACTCCGGGCGAAGCTATCCAGATGGGCCTTGAGGAACTCCTCGGGGGATAGGCTAGGGTCATCGAGCATGGGCATCAGGTCCATGGCGTTGATCACGGCCGTGGCGACGTCCGTGCCATGCGACTCATGGTAAGTGGCGTTGGCGCGGCGGCGGCCCATGGTCGCCAGGTCATAGCGCTTGCCGCCCGTGATCTGAGAGTCGAAGACGCTGACGAGCGCCATGGCGATGTTCTCATGGGGGCTCACGTCGAAGACGATCTTGGCCTCATCCGGCAGCCAGTCCAGGTCACGCCAGATCTCGCATCCGTAGAACCCCTTGAGCCGTGGCCTGTAGCCGAGGCGCCGCAGAGCGTCGATCGTCCTGATAGCGCACGCGACATGGGTGGGGTGCTTGTCGGCGAGGTTGTGGATGTAGAGGTACTCGGGCTGGCATTTGTCCAGCAGCTTCATGATGTCCTCGACGACATCATCTCGGCCGGGGTCCTTCACCACCGAGCTCGAATAGCCGAGCAGCACGGCGGCCGTGTAGTCACCCACGACGGCGGCCTTGCGCTGCTCCTGCTTCCGCACCTCCTTCATCATCTCGTCAGTGTAGTCCGCGTAGGCTCCGCTCCGGGGGCTGCCCGCGCCGTCGGTGACTACAACGCCGGTGAACCATCGGTCGGGCTGCTGGAAGCACTCCAGAATCCCATGGTAGGCCATGATCTCGATGTCATCCTGGTGAGCGGCGATGGACAAGTGCGTCGTGCGGCCGAGCGCCTCGACGTCCGGCGTTACGTCGGGGACGTAGATCTCCACGTTCTCGCTGTTGAGCGTCATGCGAACTCACTCCTCAAAGCCTTTGCTAACCGACGCCCATAGGGTGTAGGGTTGGCGGTTGAATCTCGGTGGTAGGACGCGGCCCGTGCCAGTCCTGACCATGATATCCGGGTCAGAGTTCGCGTGGACTCACGAGAACCCTCGCCCGGGGGAAGGGCAGCTCCTGACTTGAGACTGTTCAACCTCCGGCGACGCCCGTGGCGCTCGCCCCAGTTCAGCCAGTACGTGGCTGCGCCCCATCCCAGCGTCGCTCCTCCACTCGACCCTCAGTTCCGCCCCTTCGTCTCGGCGAGCGCGCACTTTCGCTCCGTCGCCCAGGACTCGGGCGCCCCGGAGCCGCTCGCGATCGCCATCGAGCGTGATCGCGGGCAGGTGAGCGTTCACCGCACCATGTTGCAGCCCTCGAGCACCGTCGCCGATCGCGTCAACCTCCGGCATCTCGAACGCCTCGTGAAGATGCTTCTGTGGCAGTGGGGCGGCTGGCGGGTATGGATCTGTGGTCCCGAGGAGCTGGGGCAGGCCATCGCCCAGACCTACTCGCCAACAGGGCCACGGGCCTTCGATGCGGACTTCATGGGCACCGTATACGGTGAGCGCTTCACGGTGGAGGCTCTGCCGCTGGAGAAGACGCCCGAGCCGTCCGAGAGCCGCGCCGCCGTGGGCGGTCACCTGAACGGATGCCGCATCGGGTTCGACGCGGGCGCCAGCGACCACAAGGTGGCCGCCGTCATCGATGGGGAAGCCGTCTTCAGCGAGGAAGTCCTCTGGAACCCCAAGGACGAGGCCAACCCCGAGTACCACCGGGAGCACATCCGGGGCGCCTTACGCCGCGCCGCCAGCCAGATGCCTAGAGTGGACGCCATCGGGGTCAGTTCGGCGGGCGTGTACGTCGACAACCGGGTACGAGTCGCCTCGCTATTCCGTGGCGTGCCCCGAGATCGGTTCGAGGCGGAGGTCGCCGGCATCTACCTCGACCTGGCGTCGGAGATGGGATCTGTACCCATCGAGGTTCGGAACGATGGTGACGTCACCGCCCTCGCCGGCGCCTTCACCCTGGAGGCGGGGAATGTCCTCGGCATCGCCCTAGGCTCCAGCGAGGCGGCCGGCTATGTGGACGCCCATGGCCGCATCACGGGTTGGCTGAACGAGCTCGCCTTCGCCCCCATCGATCTCGATCCCGAAGCGCCCGAAGACGAGTGGTCGGGCGACCGGGGCTGTGGGGTGCAGTATCTCAGCCAGGTGGGCGCGATCCGCCTTGCCGAGAGCGCCGGCCTCGATCTCGCCCTGGGCGAATCGCCCGCCGAGAAGCTCAAGATGCTGCAGGTGCTCCACGCCAACAACCATCGGGTGGCCGAGCTTGTGTACCAGAGCCTGGGCGCCTACCTCGGCTACGCGATCGCGCACTACGCCGACTACTACGAGATAGACCACGTGCTTACTCTCGGACGGGTCACCTCCGGCCAAGGCGGCCAGGTGATGCGCGAGTGGGCCGAGCGAGTGTTGAAGGTCGAGTTCCCGCAGCTGTCGGAGCGGATCACCATCCATCTCCCCGATGACTACAGCCGCCGGGTCGGTCAAGCTGTGGCGGCGGCGAGCCTGCCGGAGGCGCCATGAGCGAGGGACCCCTCATCGAGGCGGAAGGCCTACGCAAGGTCTTCGGCAACCCGGCCGGCGGCGAGGTCGTGGCTGTCGACTCTCTGAGCCTCACGGTGGGCTCCGGCGAGGTGTACGGGCTCCTGGGCCCCAACGGCGCGGGCAAGACGACCACCCTGCGCTGCATCGCGGGGCTGACCACGCCGACGGCGGGGATCGTGCGCATCGATGGGCTGGACCCGGCTGCCGAGCCTCTCGAGGCCAGGCAGCGCATTGGGTTTCTCGCGGCTGGCGCGGGTCTGCCGCCGAGGCACAGGGGGGGCGAGGTGCTCCGGTTCTTCGCCGCACTCTACGGCCTGGATGACTCCCAGACCGAAGCGGCCATCGAGCGCGCGACAGAGGTCTTCGACCTTCGTGAGCTGCTGGATAAGCCCACCGATTCCCTCAGCACGGGGCAGAAGCAACGGCTGAACCTCGCTCGTGCAACGCTCCACTCCCCGCCGGCGCTGCTCCTGGATGAGGCCACTTCGGGCCTCGATCCCCTCGTGGCGAGGCGCGTTCGCCTGGGTGTGCGTCACCTCGCCGATGAGGGCCACGGTGTGCTTTTCTCGACCCATATCATGTCCGAGGCGGAGGCGGTGTGCGACCGGGTGGGGATTGTCCACGCGGGTCGGCTCGTTGCGGAGGGGACGCCCGAGGAGCTGTGCTCCGCGACGAACGCGCCCGACCTCGAATCCGCCTTCGTCGCTCTCGTGGGAGAGTAGCCTGCGGCGGCTAAGCCGCGAAGGGATCCCGCTCCCGAAGTCGGCGCAGTGCCCCGTGCGCCATGGTTCGACAGAGTAGCAGCAGCCCCGCCGAGGCCGTGACGGCAAACAACCCCGCGAGCAGCGTCCCCACGATCTGGCCCACGAGCCCCGCGCCCTTCAGCGCCGCTTGGCTGATGGAGCAGACGGTCCACCGGCCCAGCTCGACGCCCATGAGCAGCGCGAGGGCGTTGCCGAATCCGCGCACATCGGAGACGGTGAGCCCCAGAGCGCCTGAGAGAGCCGCGTACCCGATGGCCGCGGCCACCGTGGCCATCCACAGGGAGTTCAATAGCCAGTGGAGCACCCCCACCGTCGACAGGGTTAGGATCGCGGCAACTAGGGATATGGCCACGGGGATCGCCGCGGCGTAGGCCACGGGCAGGGCCGTGGCGACGAACCTGCCATCGACGATCTCACGCGCCGTCAACGGCGAGAGAAGCGTGAAGCCGAAGCTCTCACGCCGGCGATCATCGGAGAAGGCAGTTCCGCAGCCCAGGGCCATCGTGAGGCAGGCGACCGCCCAGCCCGCCATGCTTACGAAGCCCATCACCCGCCACGCCGGTGCGGCCATTGCCGCCGCATCGTAGACGAACAGTGGGGTGATGCGCAGGGTGAACGGCGACGTCAGCGCCGTGGCGATGGCCATGAGCACCGCCACCGCCATGAGGATGGGCGCCACCAGAGTGCTGCCGCTCCGAGCCGCCGACCGGCATGTGCTGATGGTGATGGGGTTGTCCCACTTCTGCGCCAGGCGCTCGAAGTAGCTCGGCCGCGCTGACAGGCCGGCCGCGGAGCGCGCGGGATGGCCCGCTGGGACGGCCATGCGTCGGGCGCCGAGACGTCTGGCGAGCACGAGGCCGGCCAGGCAGAGCAGGATCAGACCCGCTCCGACTTGGGCCATCATGCACAGGCTAGCCGGGGGAAGCTCCGTCGCGGAGCCGGCGAACCACCCACCGCCTGAGCCCGTCATGGTGGCGAAGGTCGCCACGGGTGAGAGGGCCGCCAGGGCAGCGCCCGCGGACCCGCCCACCACCGACAGGCCGAGCCACGGCAGGGCGATGAGGAGAGCGGCGCAGGCGAAGTAGGCGGCGCTGTACAGCCACTTCCGCTTCGCAACGAGGAGCCACAGCAGTATGCCTATGCTGTAGCAGAGCACGATGGCTGACATGGCGGCTACGAGAGACCGCAGCACGAGGGAGGAGCCTGGTGGGTAGGGTTCCTGCGCCCCCAGGCCGCACCCCACCAAGTGGAGGATGGGGATGAGGAGCACGGCGGAGACGGCGTGAAGGACGCCGCCCGTGAGGTGCGCCGCCGCGCTCCGGCCCAGGCGGAGCCGGATCCCGAGGCCGGTTAGGATGTCGAGGCGCGTCCGGGCCGTCTCCATGACCTCGGACCCGCCCACCACAGCCACGGCGGCGCCGAGGAGGAAGGCGAAGGCGGCTGACGGCCCGCCGGCCAGGCCGAGGAGGGTGTCGAGGCGTCCCTGGATCAGCACGGGCTCCCATATCAGCCCCATGGCCACCAACCCGATGAGAACGCGGTACCAGAACCGCAGCTTCGTGAGGGCCTCGAGGTAAACCCGCCCCTCAGCCTCCAGCTCGGCCGACGCCATGAGGATCCCGCAGATGAGATGCACCGGGTACAGGAGCAGAAGCAGTATCACCGGCGGGACATGGAAGGCATAGAAGGGGAAGGGCTCAGCCAGCCAGAGGCCGAGCTCCCAGACCCACGTGAAGAGGATGCCGCCGTAGTGGATCGCCTCCCAGAACCCGCCCCGAAGCGAGGTGAGGGCGCGGATCACCAGCACCCCCACAGCCAGGATCGCGATCACCTGCTGCGACACGGAGTGGGCGACGACTGAGTGGCGGAGCCGAACGGGCGGCCGGAAGGCCAGGGCCAGGTAGAGGCCATAGAGCGCGGCGATGGCGCCCAGATCCACGTCCCCCACGGCCGCGCAGATCATGTAGAGCGGCAGGGCGGTGAGGGCAACGATAGATGCCCATAGGAAGGGGTAGACGGTGCTCTTCAGGATGATCTCGGCGCGGCTCATGGGCGTCACGAGCAGCGGCTCGAGGGTGCCGATGCGCGCTTCGTCGGTGAGGAGCTCGCGCCGCCGATTCGCCGCGGCTCCCCGGCGCACCATGAAGAAGTGAGCCAAGCTCATGAGCACGATGGCGAGGCCGCCCCATGAGCCGCCCCACCACTCGGCGAAGCCCCGTGGGCCCGCCATCGATCCGATGGCGCCGATGATCCAGACGATGCTCGCCAGAACGCCGAACTGCAGAATGAACGCGGCGACCCAGCTCCTGCCCCGCCAGTCGCTGCGGAAGCCTCGGATCAGGAACGGATTGTTCCAGTACTGCCACAGGGTTGCCGCCGCGGCGACGAAGTCGGCGATCATTGGTCCTCGAGCGCTCCCCTGTCCTTCATCGCCCGCCGGAGCCGGTGGCACCACGCCTCCGTGCGCTCCGACAGCCTCCGCCTCTCATCGATCAGCCGGTCGCCAGCCCTTGTCAGCTCGTCCAGACTCTCGGCGAGCCCCTCCGTCGCGCCCAGGTCGAGTCTCATTCTCATCAGCCCAGCCTGTAGGGTGATAACGTTGAGTGGCGACGCGAGGGAATGAGCCCCCTCGAGCTGCCATGCCAACGCGCGGACCGCCGCCTGCTCCCGCGCCAAGACCTGGTCCAGCCGCGCGGACAATAGGCCCGTGAGGGCGTCCAGCCTCGCATCGATGTGCGCCGCGGTCGGCGTCCCATCCACCTCCCCACCGACCTCCTCCGCCGCCTCGCGTAGGATCTGCCGTACCGAGGCGCAGAAGCTCAGCACCCCCGCCGGCCAGGGCCAAGAGAACCAGGCCACGCTGGGCTCAGAATCGCCCTCCAACACCCACCGCTCGACGGCATCCAGGAAGGCCTCGGCGGACTCGGCCGTGGGCGCCGGCGGCTCGGGCCCGATGTCCAGGGGGCCAGCGGGCCATGCGGCGCCTGCTGACGCGGCGGCAACCATTCGCTTGATGCTCGCGCTCCTCCGAGCCCGCGCCCTCGCGAAGACCTCCCAAGCCATGCTCGCCATACGATCCCTCTCCTGATACGCAGTAGCAGGTTCGGACGTGGACCTGCCAGACCTGCGACTCCAGGGAGGTGTCGAACCTACCCGTCGCTTCGGGTGTCAGCTATAGTGACGCGAGCGATGAAGGGATGTGCGCCGTGCGCAAAGCGATCTGCTTGGGGCTCCTCATGGCCTGCGGGGCCCTCGTAGTATCTTGCTCGACCGGGCTTACCGTTCCGATCACGATCAACGTGACGACGCCCGCCCTTAGCGCTGCCGGCGACTCGGCACCCGAGGGCCAGATCATAGGATACGTCTACACCCCCGATCCCGACTCCGAGGACCCCGCCGTGGGCACCTCGCCACGCGTGACCCAGACGCCCATCCCTCCTTCAGGCTACCGGGTGCCCGTGGTCTCGGTTCTAGTGGCGCCCCAGGGCTCGGCGTCTAGCGGCGTCCGGCTCGACCAGAACGGTTTCTTCGTGTTCCGAGGCCAGCCCATCAACAGCCCGCCCGCCGCGGTTCGCGTGAGCTTCACGGGCGGGGGCTTCTCGGACTTCGTCACCGACGTGCCCGTGGTGTCCGCTGACATGGAGGGATGGGACGTTCGGCAGATCGACCTCCAGACCAATACCCAGTACGCCAACAACTCGGGCGACATCCGGAGCATGAAGAGCGTCATCCTGAATGCGCAGGTCACCGCGAGTGAGACGGCCCTTATCTCGCTCTACGTCAGTGGTCGCGGCGACCTGACGCGAGACCAGTTGGCCGACCACCCGGATGCCTACCCACTCATGGAGGTCGCCCTTTCCGCCGGCGAGACGCGCCGCATGCTGGATGTTCGGCCCCTCCGCTCGGACAAGCTGCTCGAACTCTCCAATCCCAGGACCGGCAATGAGATGTTCTGGCTCTACCTGCACTCCGAGGAGCCGCAGAACCCTGGCTCCGGGGCGGCAGCGTCCATCTCGAGTCTGGAGATCGTCCTGGAAGCCCTCGTGGGCGCTCCCCTGTAGGGAGGTCGCGGCGGGAGGTGACCCGGCGACGCAGCGGGGTAGGATCCCGGATCAGCATGCCATCCCCACGGCCAAGACCTCGTGTATCGGTTCAGCCCACCATCAGGCCCCGTGTCAGGCCTCGGGCCTCACTGAGGTCCGTTGCAGTCCTCGATCAGCCGGAGGAGGCCTTCCGCCGGACGGTGGCCGATCTCGAGGCCGCTCCGCTCTTCGAACGCCTGCGGAGCGAGGGGCTGATTCGCAAGGGTCCGCTGCGCGGCTGGATACCCGCCCATCTCTATCGCGACTATCTGGACTCGGAGATGCTCCCTCTCATCCGGGACCTTGGCCTATCCGAGCGCAGCGACTGGATCGACGGGCTCGCGAGCGCCCCGCCGTCGGAGGCCGAGCGGCGTGCCGCCCGCTACGGCATACCGGCTGAGGCGGCTCAGCGGCTCGCCCGCTATGCGCGGCGCCTCAGCTCCCCCGATGACCTCGCCCATGGGCCCGGGGCAGGCGCGGAATCGCGCAAGGAGGCATCCGCTGGCGTCTCCCTCCAAGGCGCAGAGGATGCCCAAGCGTTCCTCACGGAGTTTGCCCAGCGTTACGCCGTTGGCCTCGAACAGTTCCGGCGGTGCGTGCTGAGCGACGACATGCCCCTTGTCGAGGCCTGCCGCGCCCTCGGGGCGCCTGAGGAGGCCGTTCAGGCGGCGCGGGAGGCGGCCCTGTGCGTCCTGCTGCTGGATCTCGCGTCCGGACCGCGCACGCCCACGGCGACGGACGTGCCCAGTCAGGTGCCCGAGATCGTGGCTGCCATCGTGCGCGGGCCCGCGGGCCTGCCGACGCTGGCCATGGATCCCGCCAACGAGTACGCCCAGACTTACTACATGGACCGCCGGGCTGTTGACGCCCTCTACCGCCTGGCCGACTCCACCGCCGAGGCGGACGGGTTCCTGCGGCAGATGCGCGACCTGAACCGACGTAAGACGGTGCTCTATCGTATCCTGGCCGCTCTCGTGCGGAGTCAGAGCCGCTACCTGATGTCCGGTGATGATGCGGACCTGGCTCCTCTGAGCCAGGCCGAGCTGGCACGAGGCATCGGTGAACACCCGTCCACCGTGTGCCGTATGCTTCGAGACCGATGGATCGAGGTCCACGGGCAGACGCGGCCCATCGCCTCCCTGCTCCCGAGCCGGGGCAGCGTCATCGCAGGCCTTATCGCGCGGATGCCCGAAAGCCCCGACCGCGCCATCGCCGAGGAGCTCCAGGCGCGCTTCGGCCTCAATCTGAGCCGGCGCACGGTGGCGTATCATCGAGGTAAGCTCGATAAATGAGGGGAGAGTCCCACGTGAAGAGGCTAGCAGCGGCGGCCATTGCCATCCTTGCGGTTCTGACCGGCTGCGCGGGTGGCGGCGGCGACCCGACGACGCCCGAGCCCACAGAGGTCGACTACACGACCTTCAGCGACACGCTCATCACCGGGAAGTACACGGGCGCTCTGTCCCTAGCGCTGACTGTTGGGGGGAAGCCCGCTCTGGCTGTCACGGGGCGGATCGCCCTGGCGGGCGAGGAGGCCGGGAAGGGTCACACCGCAGTCTCCTCCGCCCAGGGCTACTGGCGGGTTGGGAACGTGCCTGGAGGCGACTACGAGTTGTTTCTCTCCGGGCCGACCATCACGAGCGACATCATCGCCATCACCGTCACGGCGGGGAAGATCACGGCCCGGACCATCGAGCTGAAACCCGCACCGTAGGAGGGGGCGGCCATGTCCATCCAGTGCAGGGAGCGCGCCGGTCAGCACCTCGCGCGAGGCCGCCGCTACTACGTCGAGGGGCGTTTCGACGAGGCTCGCGCGGAGCTGGAAGCTGCCTGCGAGCTGTGCCCTGACTGGCCCGCGCCCTACTCCGCCCTTGGTGCGCTGCTGCTGGACTCGGATGAGCTGCCCGAGGCCCGTAGAGCTCTCGAGCATGCCGCCGACCTGGGGATGGACGACCCGGATTCGCTTCGGGCTCTTGCCGAGACGTGCTGCCGCATGGGGGCGTACGCGGACGCCGCCCACCACTACTCCCGTGCGGCCGACAGGACCGACGACGCCCCTTCGTCTCTAAGGATGCGCGTGAATGCGGCCCTCTGCCGCACCCGCTCGGGCGATGTGGCGCAAGCCGAGCAGGACCTCCTGAGCCTCCATGAGGATCACCTCGGCGAGTCCCTCGTCACCCTCGCCCTAGCCCAGGTTCTAGCCCATCGGCCTGGCGGCCGGGCCCGAGCCACGGAGTTGCTTGAGGGAGTTCTGGAGCGCGAGCCGCAGCACCTCATGGCTCGGTACGACCTCGGGCTGCTGCTCGTGCGCGCCAAGTCGGAGGAGCCCGCGCTGCGCTCCGCCGCCGTCGCTCACCTCGAACGGCTCATGGAGACCCCCGGGTTTCCCGAGCTGGTGCCCGATGCCCACGTGGCGCACTTCGCCCTCGGAACCTGCTATGACGACGATCCCAATGGCTACGAGTCGGCCGCTCGCCACTACGGCGCCGCCCTCGCGATCCGCCAGGACTTCCCACCCGCTCTCTGCAATCTGGGGATCATCCAGGAGCGCCTCGGCAACCGGGCTCAGGCCCTCACCCTCTATGCCCGCGCCTTGCGAGCCGATCCACGCTTCGAGCCGGCGGCGGGGCACCTGGCGCGGTTGTGCATCGAAGCGGAGGAGACCGAGGCGGCTGACGGGCTGAGTGAGGCACTCGACATGAGCCGCGAGCGTGCTCTCGCCACCTACACGGTCCTGCGCGCCGTGGAGGACCGGGCCCACGCCGACGGGCAGGTCGCTCTCTGCGAGGCCGTGCACCGCGTGAAGAACCGGGCCGGGGTCCTCGCAGCCCGAGCGAAGGTTCTGCCGATCCACGACCGCTCGGAGGGCGATGCTTCGGTCCCCGGCGTTCCCGAACTGGCGGACATGATCTTCGACGACCTCAATGCCCTGCTCGCTGTGCTTCGGCCGGTGGAGGACGATGCCGAGGTCGTGGACGCGAATACGGTGATCCGGCGCACCTGCGCCATGGTGCGCGCCTGGGTACCCGAGGGCGTCGCGGTCTCTTCCTCCACCTCCGAGACTGCCCTTCCCATCCGGGTCGATCGCGAGCGTATACGGGACCTGCTCACACACCTCGCTCGGAATGCGGTCTCCTCCATGCCTGACGGCGGCGAGCTCTGCTTCATCTGCGCGCCCGGCGCCCAGGGGCCGGGTTGGGTCGCGCTCCAGGTCCGCGACTCCGGAGAGGGTATCCCAGCGGAATCCATCGAGGACGTCGTGAAGCCGGGGGTCTCGCTGCGGCCAGGCGGCTCGGGGCTCGGGCTCTGGATCTGCGGCCGCATCGCTCGCGCTCACGGTGGCATCCTACGGCTGGAGTCAACGGAGGGGGAGGGCACGGTCGCCACTCTGGAGCTGCCTCCGCCGGAGCATCCCTCCCTCGCCTCGCGTTCGCTGCGGCTGCATCGCTCACTCATGGCCCTGGCAGATCCGCAGACACTGGAGCTGACCGATGAGGACACGCCTCCGCGGCTGGCCGAGGGGGCTGCCCCCGTTGAGTAAGTACGTGCTGATCGCCGATGACCAGGCCGAGGTCCGGGAGTGGGTCGCCGACATCCTCCGGGAACTGGGCCGCGCGACCGTCGAGACGGGGCGCGCCGACCAGGTGCTCCCCCTGATCCAGGAGATGGGCGACGCCCTATCCATGGTCCTGCTGGACCTGGACTTCGGCCAAGGGCAGATGGGCGGGATGGACGCTCTGCGCCAGGTCCGAGAGGCCGGCTGCCAGATCCCGGTCGTCATCCTGACCGGCAAGGGCTCCGTTCGCGCCGCCGTCGAGGCGCTCAAGGCCGGCGCCACGGACTTCATCGAGAAGGACGCCCATGTCGAGGACACTCTCGCCGCCGCCCTGAGCCGGGTCGAGCGCTTCGCCCAGGTGGTCGCCGAGAACCGGCGGCTCCGCGAGGAGCTCCGCGGGGTGCAGGAGATCGTCGGCGAGAGCACGGCTATGCGGGAGGTGTTGGCCCAGATCGAGCGTCTGGGGCCCGTGCCTCGGCCCGTCCTCGTGGTGGGGGAGCGCGGCACTGGTAAGGAACTCGTGGCTCGCGCCCTGCACGAGAACTCCCCACGGAGGGAGGGGCCGTTCATCGCCGTGAACTGTGCGGCGATCCCCGATGGGCTCCTCGAGTGTGAGCTCTTCGGGCAGGAGGAGAACGCTTTCGATGGCGCGCCCTTCAAGGAGGGGCGCTTCGATCGGGCCGACGGCGGCACGCTCTTCCTCGACGAGGTCGGCAACATGGGGCCCGAGTTTCAGCGCAAGATCCTGCGGGCCATCGAGTACCACAGCTTCGAGCGGGTCCAGGGCACCGAGACCATCCGCGTCGATGTCCGCGTGATTGCCGCAACCAACGCCGACCTCCAGGCCGCCATCCGGCAGGGCGCCTTCCGCGCCGATCTCTACGACCGCCTCGCCTTCGACACCATCCGCATCCCGCCCATACGCGAGCGCACCGAGGACATCGACTCCCTTGCACGCCACTTCGCGCGGCGTTTCCACGAAGAGGTCGCCGGGGTCCCGGTGCTCGAGTTCACTGACGCGGCGCTCACGGCGATGCGCGCCGCGCCCTGGCCCGGCAATGTGCGGGAGCTCAAGAACTTCGTCGAGCGTCTCGCCACCCGGCTGAGCGAGCCAAGGGTCGAGGCAGCCCATGTGAACTCCTTCCTCCAGCCGGGGGGCCAGGCCGCCGCGGCGAGCTCCGCGGACCCTGGAGTGGGTCCCTTCGCGTCCCGGGTCGAGGCGTTCGAGCACTCGCTCCTCACCACGGCTCTGGACGCCGCCGGGGGCAATCGCCGTAAGGCCGCCGCGGCTCTGGAACTCAGCTACGACCAGTTGCGCCGTCTTCTCGCGAAACATCACATCGGGTCACCTTAGCCACTCGGGCTTGCCCGTTGGCGTGCCACCGCGCGGCCCGTGCCGGCCGTTGAGGTCCTGAGCCGCCACTGGCCGGGCGACTTCATCGAGGCTAAGGCCGGATCAGTCCTCGGATGGGACTCGGGCCGTAGACGCTGGAGATCCACACTTCCTGGGGCTTGACTGAGCCCATGTGCGGCCCATAGTATATGTGTCTCGCATATATAACTGGGCATGAGGAGGTAGGTACACATGGCAGCAGGACGAGGAAGAGGCGGAGGACGGGGTCGCGGAGCCGGCGCCGGCGGAGGACGCGGCATGGGTCCGGGTGGCTCGGGCATGGGCCCCGGCGGCGAGTGCGTCTGCCCGAAGTGCGGGTTCCGCACCGCTCATGTGCGCGGCGTGCCATGCCTGAAGCGCGAATGCCCGCAGTGCGGTACGCTGATGGTTCGCGGTCAGTAGTCCCCGACGCGACGCAGGTGCTCGGCACTGCGCAACGAAGGCCTCGGCCACCGAGGTGATCTCATGCTTGGCGCCGTTCCCTGCTGGCCCACCCTACTCGCCGGCCTCTTGGGGGTTGGTCTCCTGACGGCCGCCTTCGCCCAACTCGAGCATCCACTCGTCGGCGCCATCCGGTGGGATGCCTGGCACGGCGAGCTCGAGGCGCCGGGCCTCGCCGTCGAGCGTGCCCTCGCGCCGCTCCAGTACCGTTCCCGTTTGCCGTGGTTCACCGAGTTCCGGGAGGACGGCACTCCCTCGATCCGATGTGACCGGCCTGGGGTGATCGAGGCGGAGATCCAGTATGCCCTCGAGGCGGGCATCGATTACTGGGCCTTCGTCACCTACCCGGAGGAGAGCGCTCTGTCTATTCCCCTGCGGCAATACCTTGGCGGCGAGTGGGAGGCGGCCCCGCGCTTCTGCAGCATCTTCGAGTGGTCCCGGTTCGGCGGACCCGACCATTACCAGCCCGTCGTTGAGCGTCTCCTCGGCTACTTCGCCGACCCAAGGTACGTGCGCGTGCTCGGCGACCGGCCCTTGCTCTACCTTCTGTGCCACGGCGACGAGCACGTCACGGCCCAATGGGGGTCAGTCGACGGCTTGCGGGTCGCCGTCGATGCGCTTCGCGCCGGAGCCGCCGAGCGAGGCTTGGGTGACCCGTACATCGTGGTGACTTGGTTCCACGCCTCCGAGGCGGAGGCTATGCGCCAGAGCCTCGGAGCCGATGCCCTCTCGGCCTACGCTGTGCCGGGCGGAACCCCAGAGGGCGTGCCCTTCGAGCAGTCTCAGGCCCAGGCGCGCACCTACTGGGAGCAGATGGCCGCCGTAGGGCCGATGATCCCCATCGTCTCCTGGGGGTGGGACCAGCGGCCCCGAGTGGACAACCCGCCGCCGTGGGTGCCCAATCCGACCCCTCACCACTATGAGACATTCACGCCAGACCAGTGCGCCGAGGCGCTCGAGGCGGCTCTGGACTGGGTCGCCGAGCATTCCGACGCCTGCCCCGCCAACGCGGTGCTCTGTTACGCCTGGAATGAGCACGACGAAGGCGGTTGGCTCTGCCCAACCCTCGGGTCGGACGGCCAACCAGATGACAGTCGCGTCCGCGCGGTGGGCGAGATGCTCGCTCGAAGGCGCGCGGGTCTCTAACCGGGCCCCCAACGCGCTCGTAAGGCATGGGCGCGGTAAGATCCGGAGCGTAGTCCCGCAGCTCCCACCCGTCGTGGAGCCCTGACGGAAACACCGGCCGTCGCGACTCGTCCATGAAGTACCGTGGGCTCCTCTCGCTGACGCGCAGGGGCCCGTCCGCCAGGGCTGCCGGCGTCATCAGGAACAGATCGAGCACGATGGTTGGGCGTCGGTCACCGCCTCCGGACGCTCAGGGTCCAACAAGCCGGGTGCGGCACCTCCGGCGAGGTTCGCTTCGCCGGCTGCGGAATAGAGTCAGACAAGACAATAGGAGAGAGGAACTGCATCCCATGAGACGGCCCGCCGCACTACTCCTGATGGCCCTCGCGCTTCTCGCCTGCCAGTCCGTAGCCCAGGACCTGGTAACTCTAGAGGGCGTCAACGGCGCTGTCGAGGTCATCGGCGAGGGCGATGACCAGATCACCGTGCTCTATACCTGGGGGACCCCCTATGAGATGGGCTACGCCCATGGCAAGCTCCTGACCGAGGGTGTTCGGCATCTCTACGAGGTCAGCTTGGCGCGCTTCATGTTCGGCATCGGCATGGGAGCCGAGCAGATAGACGAGGTCTGGGCCCAAGCCGAGCCCCACATGCTCGCCGCCGATCTCGAGGAGATGCGCGGTCTCGCCGACGGGACCGATGGCGCCGTGTCCTTCGACGACGTGAAGCGGCTGCACATCGTACCTGAGATCAGCGAGTGGCACTGCACCTTCTTCGCCGCGTGGGGTGAGGCGACGCGGGACGGAAACCTCATTCAAATCCGCGCCCTCGACTATGCCACCGAGGCAGCGCTGCAAGAGGTGCCCCTCATCACCGTCGCATTCCCCGACGGCGGCCAACCGTACCTCACGGTTGGCTGGCAGGGCTTCGTCGGCACGGTTACGGGCATGAACTCCTCTCAGATAGCCATGAGCGAGATCGGCGATAGCTGGGACAAGGACAACGACACCTTCGACGGCATTCACATGTGCTTCCTGATGAAGGACGTCATCCGCTCCGCGGCGTCGCTCGACCAGGCTGTCGCGATGGTGCAGGACGCGCCACGCACCACGTGCTACCTCTACTGCCTCGGTGACGGCAAGATCCCCGATGCTCGCGCCCTCCAGACCTCACACAGCCAGTGCATCGTATATGGGCCCGAGGATCTGCCGTACGAGAGGCTGGCGGATACCGTCTACATGTCCATGGGGATCAACTCCGGTTGGAATGAGAAGATCGGGGGCGTGCTGGCCGAGGCTCACGGCCGCATCGATCCCGCCGTCGCCATGGAGGACGTCATGGCCGGCTGTGGCACAGGTGACCTCCACGCTGTCGCTTTCGACGCGACGGCGGGGCGCATCTGGGTCGCCAACGCTGAGGGCGACATCGGCGCTGTGATCGATGGCTTCAACCGGCCCTTCGTGGAGTTCGATGCGGCGGCCGCCTTCGACCGGGTGCGGGCGCTGGCGTGGAAATGAGCACGAGCGCGGGGCTCAGTTCCTCGCCTTGACACACTCCTATAGGGGTGCTAAGAGAGTGCTATCTGCCCAGTAGGGTGTGCATCGCCGTGGCCCGGCCGGACTACGCTTTGGGAGCCCGCAGGACGCTGATCGCCGTATGGGCCGGCGCAGCCGTCGTCCTGGTCGGCGCCGTTGTGTTGCGCCTTATTGGTGTGGCGCCCCTGGCCACCCATCCCATCGACTACAGCCCGATCGTCCTGGTCGCCCTCGGCCTCCTCGTCTCCTTCGTGGGCGAGCATGCCCGGTCGATCCTTGGGATGGGGTACGGGACCACAGTGACCGGCGTGCTCGTGGCCCTCGGTCTGGACCCGCACATGGTGGTGCCCGCCGTGCTGCTCCTCGGGATCCTTCCCGCCAGCATCGATGTGGGTAGTTACGGGTGGTCTGATCCGAGCGTGCCTTCGCCCACGCGAAGGCTCATTGGCATGGGCGTCATCATCGCGGTAGCGGGGATGGTGGGCGCCGTCTTCGGGGCCTGGGGCGCTCTGTCGCTCTCGGGTCCGGCGCTGTCAGGCGTCATTGCCGCCGTGCTCTTGGCCGTGGGAGTCCTCGCGGCGATAGAGGGCCGGGTGAGCTTCCGTCCCCTGAAAGGTCGCGTGGCGGCGGTGGTTCTTGGTCTGGTCGCCGGCGCCGGTCGTGGGCTGATGGGTGGCGCTTACGGGCCCGTCCTCGGCTCCCTGGATGTCGACACAGAGGATTCCAAGACGACAACCCGCGCTGTGCTAGCGCTGCCAGAGCTCCTGAGCTGCGCGGCGGCCTTGGCTGTGTTCGGCATCCCCGCCTCGCCACCCCTGTGGAACCTCATCGGCGGCCTAATGGTCGGTAGCCTCGTCGTGAAGATGCTCTCGGCTCTCCCCGTGCCGCCGCCGGCGGTCGAGGTGGCTCGTGCCGTGACGGCGGTCGGGACCATCGTTCTCGCCGGCCTGCTGACCCTCAGCACCGCCGCGTACTGATACGGGCGGCACGGCTCTCTGCGGCGGCGGTCACTCAAGCGGCAGGAGGTCGACTCGGCGGAACTCCACAGGGTGGCTCTCCGCTTGCAGCGCGATGTAGCCCCGATCCAACAAGGCCTCCCCGCCGGCCTCCTCGATGAGCTTCGCCGCGTCCCCGTCGCCGGGGTCCAGCTGGGGTTGGGCGTACTCGAGCACGACCTCTCCGTCGATCCGGTGGATGAACCGCTCCGCTCCGCGAACCTCGATCTCCACGGTGACCCACTGGTCGCCGTGGTAGGTTTGGGAGGAGGAGTCCGTGCAATGGGGCGTCCATAGCTCGCCATCGAGCACGATGTGGGTGCCTGGGGTGCACACGTTCGCCGTGTGGCGCTCGCCCTCCCCACTGCCCCCGAGGAACTGGACCTCGATGGACACGGGGAACTCCTGATCGGTGCGCATGGTCGCCGGATCCTGGCTGTGGAGCATCGCGCCGCTGTTCCGGTAGGCCCACCCCGCGCCGCCCGGCGTCTGATCGCCCACGAAGCGGTACTCGACTCTCAGGATATAGTGGGAGAAGGGCTGCTTGTAGAAGAGGTGGCCGTAAGCGCCCCCGAACTCATCCCATTCGTCGTAGCAGACCTTCAGAAGCCCATCCTCGACGCGGAAGGTGTCGCGGTAGTTCACCCCGAGCTCCTGCCCAGTGAACTTGGGGATCCAGCCCTCGAGGCTCTCGCCGTCGAAGAGCGGGATCCACGGGTCCTCCACGATGGCTCCCCGTCGGCGGCAAGGGGTGCGGAGAGGGTGACGAGAAGGGCTATGAGCAAGCAGCGGTGTGTGGTCATGAGCGTTCTCCTTCGGGCATGGGGATGGGCTCACCGCAAGCGCTCAGGGCCGATGCGGTGAGCTGATCGCACATGATGAGCAGGACGCTGGCGGGTGGCATAGAGCACCCTTCCCGCGCGGCGGCACGACTCCTGCCGCGGAACCGGCTTGGCGCCGCTGGCGTCGGAGGAGTGTGCCACTGCGGGCCGTATTGTGGGGAACCGAGGTCGAACGCTACCGATGATTCCGCCCCTACTCCTCGCTATCGCCGCACTCACCCAGGCTCAAGCCTTGGCGGACGGACTCGCACGGCACGAGTTCGAGAGCCCTCTGATGGGTACGACTTTTCACATCGTGCTCTATTGCGATGATGCCACTCGGGCCCAGGTTGCCGCCGATGAGGCCTTTCGACGCGCCGAGGTCCTCAACGGCCTCCTCAGCGACTACGACGATCAGAGCGAGGTCCGACGGCTCTGCGACAGCGCGCCACACGCTGGCCCTGTGGCGGTGAGCCCCGAGCTCTGGACCGTCCTTGCCTGCGCCATCGAGGTGTCCCGTCAGTCGAAGGGGGCCTTCGACGTGACCGTTGGCCCCCTCGTGCGGCTCTGGCGTCAGGCTCGGCGGACGGAGCGCCTGCCGTCGCAGGAGCGGCTCCGGGAGGCCCGCGCCTCGGTGGGATGGCGGCTTGTGGAGATGCACCCGAAGACCCAGGCGGTGCGGCTGCCCTTGGCGGGCATGCGCATTGACCTCGGCGGGATCGCCAAGGGGTACGCCGCGGACGCCTGCCTGGAGACGCTGCGGGCCCACGGCATCGACCGGGCGCTCGTCGACGCTGGTGGGGATGTTGTGGCGGGCGAGGCTCCGCCTGGCTCCGAGGGTTGGCGCATCGCCGTGGCGAGCATGGATTCCGCCACCACGGGGTATCTCATCTTGCGTCACGGCGCTGTGGCGACCTCGGGTGATACATGGCAGTTCGTCGAGATCCAGGGGCTGAGGTACTCCCACCTTGTGAACCCGAGAACGGGGATGGCGGTCACCCAGCGACGCTTGGTAAACGTGGCGGCGCCGACGGGCATGCTGGCCGATGCCTGGGCGTCGGCGCTCTCGGTGCTGGGGCCCGAGGCGCCCCTGACCATGCTGTCGCGGCGGGCCGGTTTCGAGGCGCGGGTGGTAACCCTTGACGAGAAGGGCTGTGAGAGGGCCCTTTTTACGCGGCGATGGAGTAGTCTGTTGGCTCCGAAGGTCGATGCGAGCGCTTCGGAGACCGAGCTTCCGTGTGAGGATGGGTAGAGACATGGGAATGAGCCGTAACAGGACGAATGACCGGGGCCCGGCGCCCCTGAGCCTGCTCCTCTTCGCGCTGGCCCTGGCGGTGGCGACAGCCCTGCCGACGGCCATGGCGCTCCAGGAGGATGCGGGCGAGATAGACGAGGGCCTCCGCATGGCCCTCTCGCCGGTGGTCGAGTGGATGCCGCCGCCGGTGCCGGTCCCGAATGCCGACGCGGCCACCGAAGCCGATATGATCGCCTACACGGAGCAGATCCCCGGCACCGGTGTGACCTTCGACATGGTGCCCATCCCAGGGGGTACGTTCACCATGGGCAGCCCGGAGGGTGAGCCCATGCGCGATGCGTGCGAGGGCCCGCAATTCCAGGCCGAGGTGGAGCCATTCTGGATGGCGACCATGGAAGTCACCTGGGACGCTTACGATCTCTGGGGCACCGGCAAGGACATTCGCCTGCGTGAGGCCACGGGCAGCGCGCCCGGTCCCAATGACGGCATCGCTGACGCCATCACTCAACCCACTACGCCCTACTTCGACAAGACCCGAGGCATGGGCCGCGAGGGCTTCCCCGCCATCTCCATGACCCAGCTCGCCGCGAAAGTCTACTGCAAGTGGCTCTCGGCCAAGACGGGCCGCTACTACCGCCTGCCGACCGAGGCCGAATGGGAGTACGCCTGCCGAGCGGGTACGACCACGGCCTACAGCTTCGGCGATGATCCCGCGGATCTCGACGCCTACGGCTGGTACTACGGCAACAGCGACGACGCCTACCACCTCGTGGGCACGAAGCAGCCGAACCCGTGGGGCCTCTACGACATGCACGGCAATGTCTATGAGTGGGTCATCGATGGCTACTCGGCTGAGGGCTACCCGGTGCAGCCCGGCGAGTCGGTCTCAGGCTTCCTCGTCATGCCCACCGCCATCTATCCCCGGGTCGCTCGGGGCGGCTCGTGGACCGACGATGCCGACTGGTGCCGCAGCGCCCACCGCCGCGGCTCCAGCGACAGCTGGAAGATGGGCGACCCACAGATCCCTCAGAGCATCTGGCACTTCACGGACGCGGACTTCATCGGCTTCCGCGTCGTGCGGCCGCTCCGCGTGCCCGATGCCGAGGAGGCGGTGAAGTACGAGCTCGATCCGGTGCAGGAGAAGACCCTTCGGGAGTACCCGAACGATCGCGGGCTCGGCCGATAGCGGCGCCCTAACGGACTCCCCCGACGGCACCTGGCCCGTTCCTTAGTGTCGACACGACGGACCCCGTGGAGGTATCCCGGGGTCCGTTGGCTTGAGAGACTGCCTCACGCCGCCGGACGAGCCGGGAATGTTCGGGCCTCGGAGCTAGGAAACCCCGCGCCGAAGCCGAACCCTACCGGGGCGCCCGTAGGGCGCGGTACTTCGACACAGGATGACGAGGGGGAGGATAGTGGCTATCACCAACATCGAGGTCGCTCAGTCCGCAGTCCTCAGGCCCATCATGGAGATCGCTGAGGAGGCCGGCATCCAACCGGATGAGCTGAGCGTCTACGGCCGCGACAAGGCCAAGGTGGACCTCTCGCTACTGGACCGGCTGAAGGATAGGCCCGACGGCAAGCTCGTCCTTGTTACAGCCATGACGCCCACCAAGAGCGGTGAGGGGAAGTCCACCATCACCGTTGGGCTCGGCCAAGCGCTGCGGCGCGCTGGCAAGCGGGCCTTCGTCGCCCTCCGCGAAGCCTCCCTGGGGCCGTGCCTCGGCATGAAGGGAGGCGCGTGCGGTGGTGGCTACTCCCAGGTGCTTCCTATGGAGGACATCAACCTCCACTTCACCGGCGATATCCACGCCGTGACCACCGCGCACAACGCCCTGGCGGCCCTCCTCGACTCACACCTCCACTTCGGGAACGAGGCGGGCCTGGATGTGCGCGCCATCACCTGGTCTCGGGTGATGGACATGTGCGATCGGGCGCTTCGGGATGTCATCATCGGCCTGGGCGGCAAGCTGAACGGCGTGCCTCGTGAGAACTACTTCCAGATCACGGCGGCCTCTGAGGTCATGGCCATCATCTGCTTGGCGCGCAGCATGACCGACCTGAAGGAGCGGCTCGGCTCCATCATCGTCGGCGCCCGGCCCGATGGCACATTCGTGCGCTCCTCGGACCTCAACGCCCAGGGCGCGATGGCGCTCCTCCTCAAGGATGCTATCAAGCCCAATCTCGTGCAGACCGTGGAGGGCGGCCCGGCCTTCGTTCATGGTGGGCCCTTCGCGAACATCGCCCACGGCTGCAACAGCGTCCTCGCGACGCGCATGGGGCTCAAGCTCGGTGACATCCTCATCACCGAGGCGGGCTTCGCCTCGGACCTGGGCGCCGAGAAGTTCTTCAACATCAAGTGCCGCAAGGCCGGTCTCCGGCCCGACGCAACGGTCATCTCGTGCACCCTCAAGGCGACCAAGCGAGCGGGCGGTGGCGACGAGAAGGCGCCCCACGCGCCCAACCCCGATGCGATCCGCGCGGGTGTCGTGAACATCGAGGCCCACGTTGCGAACATGCGGCAGCACGGCCTGCCCGCCATCGTGGCCATCAACCGGTTCGCCCAGGACTCCGAGGAGGAGTTGGCTCTTCTCAAGTCCCTGCTCGACGAGCGGGGCATCCCCAGTGCCATCTGTGACGCCTACGGCAAGGGCGGCGACGGATGCCAGGAGCTCGCGGACCTGGTTACGGCGGCCATCGACTCGGGCTACACCGACTTCCGGCTCTTGTACCCCGATGAGGCGCCGCTCGCGGATAAGATCCAGACGATCGCGACCCAGGTTTACGGGGCAGATGGCGTGGAGTTCCTGCCGAAGGCCCGTAAGGCCCTCGCCTCTTTCGAGGCCGCGGGCCTGGGCAACCTGCCCATCTGTATGGCCAAGACCCAGTACTCGCTGACCGATGATCAAAACATCGTCGGGCGGCCGAGTGGCTTCCAGATCACCGTGCGCGACGCCACGGTGAGCGCGGGAGCCGGCTTCGTGGTGGCCCTGCTGGGTGAGATGATGACCATGCCGGGTCTGGTCCGGACCCCGGCGATGGTGAACATGGACATTGACGAGGACGGCACGATCACTGGCTTGTTCTAGCGCGAGCGGCTCGACTCGGATGGAGGATGCGAGATGTCGACAACGGCCATCGTGGGCACTCAGTGGGGCGACGAAGGCAAGGGCCGGTTCTGTGACCTTCTGGCGGAGGAGTCGGATCTGGTCGTTCGCTTCCAGGGCGGCAACAATGCCGGCCACACCGTGGTGGTCGGCGACGAGGTGTTCAAGTTCCACCTCATTCCGTCGGGCATCCTGAGGCCCGGAACCACCTGCCTCCTAGCCGACGGCACGGTCATCGACCCTCGCGTCCTCTGCTCGGAGGTCGAGGAGCTGGAGGCCCGGGGCATCGACACCGCGGGACTGAAGGTCAGCGGATCGGCCCATGTGATCATGCCGTACCACACCGTGATGGATCGCATGGAGGAGCGGGCTAAGGGCGAGTATGCCATCGGCACTACGACGCGCGGGATCGGGCCGGCCTACGCCGACAAGGCGGCGCGCATCGGGATCCGTGTCTGGGACCTTATCGACCGCGACCGTCTCGCACGGCAGCTCGCCCTCGCTCTGCCACGGGTGAACGTACTGCTCGAGCATCTCTACGAGACAGAGACCTTCACCGTCGATGACATCATCGGGCAGCTCGAGCCATGTGTGAAGATCATCAAGCCGATGGTGGCCGACGGCCGAGCCCTCGTGATGGATGCCGTCGCCAACGACGCCGAGGTGCTCTTCGAGGGAGCCCAGGGCACCTTCATTGACCTCGACCACGGCACGTACCCCTTCGTCACGAGCTCCCATCCGATCGCCGGCGCGGCTACCTTGGGCACGGGCCTGGGCCCACTGGATCTGGATGCGGTACTGGGGATCGCCAAGGCATACACCACGCGCGTGGGCGCCGGGCCTTTCCCGTCCGAGGCCTTCGACGAGGACGGCGATCGGATGCGGGAGGCCGGGGCGGAGTTCGGCACGACCACGGGGCGGCCACGCCGCTGCGGTTGGTTCGATTCGTGCATGGTGCGGACAGCCGTTCGGATCAACAGCGCCTCGAGCCTTGCCCTCACGAAGCTTGATGTGCTCGATGGCATCGAGACCATCCGCGTGGTGACGGCCTACGAGCTCGATGGCGAGCTCATCGACTACGTACCCTCGGACCCCGAGGCCTTCGCGCGCTGTGTGCCTGTCTATGAGGACTTCCCCGGCTGGATGGAGCCCCTCGAGGAGGCTCGCGAGCTGGACGACCTGCCCGAGGAGGCTCTCAACTACATCGAAGCCGTCTCCACCCTCGTCGAGGCGCCCATCAGCGCCATCTCCGTCGGCCCGGAGAGGGAGCAGACCGTGTGGGTCGAGGAGTCCGACGAGGAGTAGTGGCCTGTGATGGACCCTCTCGGCGTGTCGAGGCGCCTGGGCGGACTGCCCAGGGTGTCCCTGTGCCATCTGCCGACGCCGCTCGTTGTGGCGGAGCGTCTCTCCCAGGACCTGGGAGGGCCGACCGTTCTCATCAAGCGCGATGACCTGACGGGTCTCGCGGCGGGCGGCAACAAGCTCCGTAAGCTTGAGTTCCTCCTGGCTGATGCACGCCGCCAAGGGTGCGACCACATCATCACGTGTGGCGCGGCCCAATCCAATCACGCGTGCCAGACTGCCGCCGCGGCTGCCGCCCTGTGTATGGCGTGCACCCTCGTCCTGTGGGAACCCACCTCCCCCGATACGGGAGTCGGTCGAGGCAATGTGCTCCTCGATGATCTCGTTGGAGCGAAGGCCGTCTTCATCGACCCTGCGGACGGCGTCTCGCGGGAGGACGGTATGGAGCGCGAGGCGGAGCGGATCCGCGCCGGAGGAGGGCGGCCGTACGTCATCCCCGTCGGCGGGTCGACGGGGCTTGGCTCGGTGGGCTACGCTCTGGCGTTGGAGGAGGCCATCCTCCAGTGCGAGGCTACGGGTGGGCTGCCCGACAAGATCATCGTCGCTTGTGGCTCGGGCGGCACCGCGGCGGGCCTACTGGTGGGCGTGGCCGCGCTGGGGCTCAAGGCCGAAGTGCTCGCCGTGGATGTCGATGGAGAGGACTCCCTCCGGCCCGACACCCTCCGCTGCGCTCGGGAGTGTGCCGAGTTGCTCGGCATGGACCCCGGCCCGTGGGAGGAGGACTGCCCGTGGGAGCTTGTCGAGGGCTACGTGGGCCCTGGCTATGGCGCGCCGTCCGAGGTATGCGTCGAGGCCATCCGACTCGTTGCCCAGACCGAGGGCCTGTTCCTCGACCCGGTCTACTCGGGTAAGGCGATGGCGGGCCTGATCGGGCTCGTGGAGGAGGGTTGGATCGGTCGATCGGAGCGGGTGCTCTTCGTACACACCGGCGGGCTGCCCGGGCTCTTCGCCCTCGGCCCGCAGCTCGCCTCATAGCGGGCCTACCGGCGCCTCCAGATCAGCGTGGAGCACTCGATCCCGTGGCGGTGTACAGGGAGACGGAGTTCCTCGGTCCACGCATCCCCTGGCTGCATGTCCCGCCGCATCCAGTCAGCGATGAGCAGTACGGCCACGCCGCCGGGTCGTACCACGCGAGCCAGCTCGGGCAAGGAGGCCACAACGGCCGCACGATCGCGCCGGTGATAGGGTGGCTCCCCCAGGATCCCGTCGAACCACCCGTCACTGAAGGGCAACCGGCCGGCATCGGCCAGGGCGAAGCGCGCAGGGAAGCGCTCCTGCAGGCCGGGCGTGAGGTCTGGGTCGATGTCGGAGACCCAGACATCGAGGTCCCGCTCCATGGCGGCGCGTCCGATCGCGCCGAGCCCGGCGAAGGGGTCAAGCACCCGCGACTCGTCGGACAGCCCCGCAAGGTTCGCCACGAGCTTAGCATCGAGCGGGGAGAGCCGCCTGTGCAGCCGGGGGCCGGATACGTCGTCCCCGGGCGCTGACGCGAAGGCGAAGCCGGCGCGATGGGGCGACCGGTCGAGCCTGTCCTCCTCGTCGGCCACCCAGACCTCGGTGAGCTGCAGATCCCGGCCCTTGTAGACGATCCGGCCCACGGGCCAGCGCACCGCCATCCGGTAGTCCGGCTCTCGCCCCGACCACGGCGTGGAGATCGCCCTCAGCACCGCCTGGGTGTAGCCGAGGCGAGTCACCATGGCGATGAGGGGCGACTCGTCGCCCAACCAGGAAAGAGCGAGTCGGTGGCGGCCCGGCCACTCATTGGTCAGGCGCGCCGAGGGACCAAGGCATGTGAGCAGCTCGTGCCGGGCCGTGCGGTAGTCGATTCCGACCCCACCGCGTCTGGTGCGGAAGTACGCCTGGTAGAACCGCTCCTCATCCATAGCGTGGCTCCGACCGGCGGCGGACGCGCCGGTGGGACAGGGCCGCGCCCGCGATGCAGGGCAGGCAACCAACGGAGGTCATGACGATGCCCGAGTCGTTCACCAGTCCGGCGAACAGAGCTGTCATCGCTCCGGCGACCACATAGCGGAGCGGCGGCGCCCACGCCGCGGGCGGCGGCGAGTCTGCCACGACGAAGGGGAGGAAGAGGGCCGTAGTGCCCACGCTGCCCCACCACAGAGGCGTGGAGAAGCGCTCCTTCACGAGGGCGACCTTGCCCTGCATGGTACGGCGAAGCCACTCGTCCTGGCCCGAGAGCACCTGCTTCATGGCGTGGCCGAGGTGGGTCGTGGGATCGGGATGGGTGAGGACATCGTAGAGCGCGGCGCCGATGACTGTAGCCCCCGCAAGGAGGGGGGCGAGGAGGAAGATCGCCCAGCGAGCCCGGGGCGAGCGTGCCGCCAGCCCTGCCGCCAAGGCGAGGGCGAAGGTGGCTGTGAGCAGCCCTCCTGTGTTCGCGCCGAGTTGGGGCGCCCCGATGACGAAGGCCGGCGCCGCCAGGAGGAGCCACCAAACACCCCGCCCTCGAGGCCACGCCTCGGTCAGAGCCCCCACAAGCAGCAGGGTACCGACCACGGTCAACACGGCCATCGAGTTCCCGATCCCGTAGAGCCGGCTGTCCCGCTGCAGGCTGTACCCAAGATAGCTGTAGGCGGCCGCGTTGCCGCCCAGGAGTTGGTCGGCTATGAGAACTGCCGGAGTCACCGTGAGGGCGATCAGGAGGCCCCATCGCGACGGCAGGAGCGCGGCCAGGGCCAGTCCCAGGAGAGCCGCAACTGTCAGGGAGGCAGCCACAACCTGAGCGTAGCGCGTGGAATCTGTCAGTAGAGGAGCGACCGCGAGCACCGCCGGCGCTAGCAGAAGGCCGTAGGCGATCCCACGCCCCAGCGCGGACCCGGGTCCCCTCTCCCCGAAGCCCCATAGAGCCAGGGAGATGATGGCTGTGAGTGTCGCCGCGCCCATCAGGGCATCGAAGATGGCGCCACGTCCCAACTCGGCGCGCAGCGCCCGTCGCTGCATCTCGTGGAGACGCTCCAGGGCCACTGGTCCCGCGATGGTCGCGCCCAGGGCGGCCCGCCCCTCGATGTCGAGCGGGGGATCGATGCCCACGGCGTTTAGGATAGTGGGCGCCACGTCGGTGACTCGGATCAGCCCAGGACGTCGGGTTGTCGGCGAGCCGAGCAAGCCGGGCCCGCCGCCCCACCACGCGAACAGCGCTGTTCGTTCGGTGTTCCAGGTCGTTCCTCGCGGCGGCATCGTCAGGAGGAACAGAGGTTGGCCGGAGCGCCGGTGCTCCTCCAGCAGCGGCACGATGGCCGCCTCCAGATGGTCGGGGGCGACGCTCAGGATGGTGACAGGGGTGGCGTCTTCATGCCCCTCGTCGAGTACGGCGACGCCGTCTGGGCCCATGGCCAGCAGCCCGGGATCGGGCTCACCCTCCGGCCCACCAGTCCCGGCGCCCCAAGAGGCGACGGCTCGGTAGCCGCCCGCGGCCAAGCACCGCGCCAGCGTCCCGTAGGTATCCTCGATGGGTCCCGAGGCATAGACAAGCTCGCCATTGACCCGAACGGGCGATTCGATGGGCCGGGTAGGGAGGCGGAGTCCCGAGGCGGCGGCCAGCAGGTAGGCGGTGCGGTTGATCTGGCGTGCTCCGTACCGATCGGAACGTGTCCGGCAGTTGACCAGGGCGACCTCGGACTCCTCGAGCAGACCGCGCAGGGCAGGGCGCTCGCCGTCTACGATCGTGGCAAGGGGCACGTGCTCCGTGACGATCACGGTCGGGCCCACCGTCACCCAGGCGGCCAAGGCCAGACCGGCGACCACCCCGCCGATCACCGCGTATCGCCCCCGACCTCGCAGTAGAGCGTCTGGAGCTGCCTCACGGCCTCGTCGAGGGTGTAGCGGGACAGGACGGCCTGCCGTCGCTTGGAGAACTCGTCGGGGGTCATGTCGTACGCCTCGAACTCGCCCTCACTGATATCCACACCGGTGAGAGAGGGGCGCGATTGAACCACCCGCTCAGCGCCTTCGGGGGTGGAGATGAGCATCCAGCCTCGATCGCCCTCGCCTTGGCCGCAAGCGGATAGGGCACCGAGGAAGACGCGGGCGAGGGCGTCAGCGTCCCCGAGGGGGACCCAGGTGATCCCAGGTCCGTCACCGAGGATCTCGCGATGGGCCGGGCAGTCAGCGGCGATGATTGGGACACGCGAGGTCGCCGCCTCGGCCACCTCCCAGGGGAACTCGGTCGGTTGCCCGGGGAAGGTGATGAGGTTCATGGCGGTGAGGGCCCGGGGCAGGGCCCGGCTGTACTCCACGAACCGGAAGCGGCCCAGGATGCCCAGGCTGTGGGCCCGGCGCTGCAGTGCCTGGGAATAGGCGCCTGTGCCGACGACAACGTAGTCGCAAAAGGGTATGGCCTTGAGGGCGATGGCGGCGGCGTCCACAAAGGTGTCGCCGCCGCATTCGGGTCCCGTGAGGTCACCGGCCATCCCGAAGTGCAGGGTCGTGGGGTCGAGACCGAGTTCCACCACCACGCGCTGCGGCACATGATCGCCGTCGAGGTCACGACGGTCCAAGCCCCAGGGTATGACGGTGACGGGCGACTCGAACGACCGCTGCGCTCCGGCGCTGAAGGCTTGCAGCGGCACCACGGCGCGGCGGACGCGGCGGCGGACGCGAGCCGAAACACCCACGCCATTCGCCAGGCGCCTGTAGGTGGAGGCGACGAGGGGCACTCGGAGACCGGCCGCGACTGCGGCCGCCAACTCCGCGGAGTGGACCCCATGGGCATGAACCAGACGGGCCCCGGCGGCCTGCCCGGCACGGCGGCACGCCCCGATCACTCCGCGGCGGGCCGCCCATGTCTCGGACCGCTCGGGTAGCCGCTCGACAACGAGACCAGCCCGAGCCGCCTGACGCTCGAGCAGAGGCTCGGCGGTGGTCGCTACAGCACCGGCGCGCGTGACGTCTCCTTGGGCGAGGGCGGGGAGCAGGCGAGCGAGGTACTGCCGGGTTCGGGCGCCGGGGTCTTGGATCACGTGGAGGACGGGGGTGGGAGCCACGCGCTCGGCGGCCTCCGCCTCCAGGCGCGCCAACCTACCCGCGACCCGATCCCGGGCCTCGCTTTCATATGGTCCGTCGCTACCGCGTCCCGGCACTAGTGAACCGCTCCTCTTTGGCTAAGGTTCTTCCTAGAGGCCGGAACTCCGGCCCGAAGGGCGATGCGAATGGCCGCTTCACCAGAGCCAACCGTGTCCGTGCACCCAAGGAACCGGTTGAACGACCTGCCAAACGGCGAATGGCTGCGCCGCACCAAGAGCTTCTGGCTGTCCGAGACGGGCAGCCCAGACGCAAAGCGAACCAGGGAGGCGCTGGCCGCCTTCACCAGCTGGCTCCGCGCGGAGGTCGGCGATGAAGAGACGGACCGCCTCATGGGGCAGATCCTCGATAGTTTCGTCTACAGTATCACCCCGCCGCGGGATGCCCTCAAGAGCCTGCACCCCGCCACCTTCTCGGAGTGCGACATCGAGCGCCTAGTCACTCTCTTCAGCAAGGAGGGCGAGACCGTGCTGGATCCCTTCGCGGGGGTGGGCTCGTCCCTCATCGCGGCCCTCCGTGGGGGGCGGCGGGCCATCGGCATCGAACTGTCGCCCGAATGGGCAGACATCGCCCGCCAGCGTGTCGCCGCCGAGGCGGTGGCCCTGGACTGCGCCACTGCGCTCCCCGAGATACGGGTGGGTGACAGCGCGTCGCGTATCGATGAACTCTCCGATGAGTCTGTTGACTTTGTGGTTACATCGCCGCCCTATTGGTCCATTCTCAGTAAGAGCCCTGGGATGAAGACTAGGGCGGAGCGCCTCTCGCGCGGGCTCGCCACCGATTACGGGGACGAGACAGGTGACCTCGGCGCCATTGATGACTATCACGAGTTCATTGATCGCGTGGCTGGGATCTTCGGCAAGTGCCTCCGGGTATGCCGCGCCGGCGGGTACATGGCGGTGATCGTCTCCGACTTCCGCCACGGCGCGCGATTCTACCTCTACCACGCGGACCTGGCGGCAGCCGTCGAACGAACCGGCTGGACGCTCTCGGGTCTGACGGTGCTGGCCCAGGATAACAAGACGCTCTATCCTTACGGGATCCCGTATGCCTTCGTGAGCAACGTTCACCACCAGTACATCCTCGTGTTCCGCAAGCCCAATCCCGCCAAGCCCTCGCGGAGGCCGCGTGCAGCCGAGAAGGGTGACTCGACGGCGGGAAGGGCAGCGTCTCTCACAGCGTCGCTCCCCAGACGCCGCAGCACCAGGCGCAAGGCGGATGCCGAGGCGCCGGTGGCCCGGAGGGTGGACTGAGCAATGGCGCCCTCGACCCCCTTCGCGCCCGTGGAGATCGGCCATCGCCAGTTCCGTTGGGGCTCGCGCACCTACGTGATGGGCATCATCAACGTAACGCCCGATTCCTTCACGGGTGACGGCCTCGTCGGCAGTATCGAGGCGGCGCGGGACCGTGCGGAACGGATGGTCCGGGCCGGCGTGGATATCCTCGATGTCGGCGGCGAGTCCACACGCCCGGGATCAGAGCCCGTCGATCCTCAGGAGGAGCGACGTCGGACCGAGCCCGTCGTCAGTGCCCTGGCGCCGTTGGGCGTGCCGATCTCCATTGATACCCGTAGAGCCGTCGTTGCCGAGGCGGCTATCACGGCCGGAGCCAGCCTCATCAACGACGTGAGCGGGCTGAACGATGACCCGGACATGGCGCCTCTAGCGGCCGAGACTGGCGCCGCCGTGTGCCTGATGCATATGCGCGGCACTCCAGCGAGCATGCAGGATGCCCCCGAGTACGGCGACGTGGTCGAGGAAGTGGCGAGCATGCTTGTGGAGCGCCGCCTGTGGGCTCTGGAGGCGGGCATCGCGCCCGAGCGGATTATCGTGGACCCGGGCATCGGTTTCGGCAAGACGGTGGAGCACAACCTGGACCTGCTGAACCAACTCGATTGGATCCGCGAGCGTTGCCAGGCCCCCCTTCTCGTGGGGACGTCGCGCAAACGCTTCATAGGGGCTGTCCTGGACCGACCGACCGAGGAGCGGCTCATGGGCACCGCGGCCTCCGTGGCGGCGGCCATCGCCCGGGGAGCGGACATCGTGAGGGTGCACGACGTGCCGGAGATGGTGGACGTGGCGCGTCTGGCCGATGCGGTGCTCCGGAGGCCCGCCCGGGGGTGAGCGCTTGGCGGTCGAGGCCTACATCGGCCTGGGCTCCAACCTGGGTGACCGCCTCGCCAATCTTCGGGCAGCCGTGCGGAGACTCCGAGGCACGGCCGGCCTCGAGGTCACACGCTGCTCGGGGGTGTACGAGACCCTTCCCTGGGGTGCCGAGGACCAGCCGACCTTCCTGAACGCGGTGGTCGAGGTCTCGACATGCCTCGGCCCCCACACTCTCCTTCACGTCTGCCTCGAGATCGAATGTGGCCTTGGGCGCCAGCGCGATGTGCGTTGGGGACCGCGGCTGATCGACCTCGATGTGCTGCTGTACGGCGAGGAGCGCATCGAGAGCGCCGAACTGACCATCCCCCACCCCTACCTGGAGCAGCGGGCATTCGTCCTGGCGCCACTTGCAGAACTCGCTGCCGACAGGACCCTTCCCTCTGGGCGGTCGGCGGCTCAGGCCCTCGCCGACTTGGACCAAGGCGGGGTTCGGCTCTTGGGCGAGGACGCTTCACTCTAGCGAGGCAGCCTTTTGGCGATCAGCCTCCGCGGTACCCAGGGCGCCGGATGGTCGGGTTACTCGCCCAGGACTCGCCACTCGCAGATACCGGCCGACCACTCATCCTGGAGCTTCACCACTAGCCGCAAGCCACGGGTCGTGACGGGCTCGAAGGTGGCGCGGTTGAAGTCGTTGAGGCGCGTCTCGTACCTCGGCGATCCCGTCACTTCACGCCATTCCTCGCCCTCGAGGTACTCGATGCGCCAGGACTCGGGCGCCTTGCACTGCCCGACCCCGGTGTCGTCGAACCAGTAGACTTCCACGCCACTCACCGCGACGGGCTGATCCCACTCATAGGCGATCCACTCAGTGGTTCCCTTGTGGTCCCACCAGTCGAAGTTCCGCCCGCCTCTCTCGCTGCTCGCCTTGGGCATGCGGCGGTCGTTGACGGCCGAGAGGCTCGCATGGACGTACGAGGCGCTCACCCTGGCGGAGTCTGCGGGAGTCGGGGCCAGATCGGGCTCGATCAGACCAGCGCTCTCGGGCAGCCACACGGCCATGGGACCCGGCTCCCGGTTGTCCCACACGTGGTACGGCACAGCGGTGATCGCGACGGCCTCCGGTTGAATGCCGAAGCGGTAGAGCTCATCGCGGTCAAGGGCGTCCACGCTGACCAGCGCCTCGCCCTGCAGGGTCACGACCCCGCCCAGCAGGTCCGGCCGTTCGACGGCCTGCAAAGCGGCCGTCCGAGGCAGATAGACCTTCCGAATGTCAGCGCCGTTGTCGACGGCCTCGAGGCAGTAGAGCACCGGACCGCGCTGGAGGGCGACACGCCCGCGGTTGGCGGCGACGGCTGGGTGGGCGAGGACCCTCCTGACCTGCATGGGCAGGGTCAGCTCGACCTGGTCGCCCTCGGACCATGCCCGCGCGATCGTGAGGTAGCCGTCAGAGCCGGGTGCGGCCTCGACCGCCTCGTCATTCACGGTGCAAGTGGCCTGCTCGCACCACCATGGCACGCGGAGCTTCAGCGCGAACTCAGCGCCCGCCTCGTCGGGGGTCACGGCGATGCGAACGGTTCCGTCCCACGGGTAATCGGTGCGCTGGATGACGCGAACGCCCGTGCCAGCCACCTCAGTGGTCGCCGTGGAGGAGCCATACAGGTGGATCCACAGAGCGTCTTCCGAGGCGCCGTAGAAGAACCCGCCGATCTGGGCGATGAGCCGCAGGACGTTCGGCGGGCAGCAGGCGCACCCGAACCACGGCTGCCGATGGTGATTCCCCTGGCTCTCGAGGGGGTTCACGTAGAAGAAGCGATCGCCGGATAGGCTCCAGCCGGACAGGAAGCCATTGTAGAGCACCCGCTCTATGACGTCGGCGTACCCCGCATCGCCGAAGAGGCTCAGCATGCGGGAGCCCCACAGGACCATGCCTATGGAGGCGCAGGTCTCGGCATAGGCTGTGTCGTTCGGCAGATCGTAGGGGGTCGTGAAGCCCTCATTGTGGGCCGAGGGGCCTACGCCGCCGGTCACGTACATCTTGCGCTCGACGGTGTCATGCCAGACGGAGCGAATGGCTTTCGCCAGATCCTCGTCACCGGTGCGTGCGACGATGTCGGCGACTCCGGCGTAGAGGTACATGCCGCGGACCGCGTGGCCGTGGATCGTCTCATGCTGCCGGACGGGGAGCTGGTCCTGGTAGTAGTCTTGGCCGCTGCGGCCCTTGGCGTCGATGAAGTACTGGGCGAGATCGAGGTAACGCTGCTCGCCGGTGGCCTCGGCCAGCTTGACCAGGGCTAGCTCGATCTCCTCGTGCCCTGGGACGCCGTACTCCTTACCCTCCTCCTCGCCGAACCGCGAGTCGATTAGGTCGGCGAAGCGGATGGCGACATCGAGCAGCTTCCGCTCTCCCGTAGCCCTGTGGTGCGCCACGGCTGCCTCGATGAGGTGACCGGCGCAGTAGAGCTCGTGCATGGTTGGGAGGTTCGTCCACCGGTTGTCAGGCTCGACGAGGGTGTAGTAGGTGTTGATGTAGCCATCCTCGCCTTGAGCGGCGGCGATGAGGTCAACGATGCGGTCCATCTCGGCCTTGATGGAGGGTTCTCGCGTCGTCTGGTACGCATAGGCCGCGCCCTCGAGGATCTTGTAGACGTCCGAGTCATTGAAGTAGATGCCCTCGAACTCGCCCTCCTCGAGCCCGCCAGCGATGGCGAAGTTGCGGAGGCGCCCCGTCTCCTCGCACATGCGGATCTGATGAGGCAGGCTCACCTGAGCGTTACGCTCCATCTTGGGAGCCCAGAATTCGTCCTCGAGGGTGACCTGGTCAAAGGGCACCGGCGACACCTTGGCGTGTGGCGTATCCCCGGTCGCGGCCGCGGCGGCCAGAAGCAGAACGGCTGTCGACAGCAGAAGCACTCCCCCATTAGCTGCGAGGTTGTCGAGCAGCGAACTGAATAGCGTTGCCATACGGATCTACTCCTTCACCTAGATGACGTCGTCAGTAGCGTCACCCGGCATGGGCGCTTCAGTGGTCGATGGCGCGATTCCTTCCGGTAGCACGCGAGTGGACCCCTGCATCCGCGAGGGTAGAAGGACCCTCTCCGCCCCCATGTGACCAGCCGCGGGCGCCGAGTCGCCGCTGCATGAGAGGACTGTACCACAGCCTCTTGCGCAGGTGCAGGGAGGGCGGGGGCGGAAAGGGCTTCGACGACCACTGAGTGAGGGGTGGTGTCTACGGATGGGCGAAGTCAAGGAGGGCAGGCGCCCATTGCGCCTTCGCGCCCTTCTCCTGATTGCATGCTGCGCCGCGTGCGTCGTGGGCGGACTGGTCGTGTGGGTAGTCTGGGCGCCCCGTGCGGCTCCGCCGAGGGACGACCAGACCCGTCAGCACGCTATCTCCGAAGTGGCGGTGGTGGAGCCAACGACACCGGTGCCCGTTGAGTCGGAACCCACCGACGAGCGGGAGTCGATTACCTGTTTCCGTGGGAACCCCGAGCGGAACCTGTCAGGCGTCGGCGCCGTGCCGCGGCACCCGAAGCTCCTCTGGCGCTTCGAGACCAAGACGAAGCTCGAGGGGCCGTATGAGCAGCGCGGTGATCCGTCGCTCGGCCCAGGATTCCCGTGGCGCGGCACGGGCTGGACGGGTCAGCCGTGCATCGTCGATGGGCGAGTGTACGTGGGCTCGACCGATTCTCACGTCTACTGCCTTGACCTGGAGAGCGGCCGTGAGATCTGGCACTACGGCCTGCGACACAGCATCAAGGGGAGCATTTCGGTACTGGATGGGGCCATCTTCCATGGGGGGCGTGATAACCGGGTGCGGCGCTACACCCTCGGTGGCGAGATGGTCTGGGAGACCCGCATAGGTCAGGACACCGACTCGAACCCCGTGATCGTGGAGGGGAAGCTGTTCATCGGCGGCGAGGACAACGCGGTGTACGCCTTCGACCCCAATGACGGCTCCGTCCTCTGGCGCTTCGGCCCAACGGCGGGGAGTTGCGAGAGCAGCCCCTGCTGCGCGGAGGGTCTGATAATGATCGGCTCCAGCGGAGGGGCTCTCTACGCGCTGGACGCGGACACGGGAGAGCGACGGTGGGAGTACTGGACGGGCGGTGATGGAGACCCGACGCCCGTCTACCACGAGGGCCGGGTCTATCACGCCGCCGAGATGGGTGGCAGCCTCGAGCGCGGCAAGGTGCACTGCCTCACGGTGGCAACCGGTGAGCCTCTGTGGGTGCGCGACCTTCCCCGAGGGGTATGGGCCACCGTCGCCCTCAATCCCGCGCTTGGCTGCTGCTACGTGGGCTGCAACGATGGTGTTCTCTACTGTCTGGCCATGGGTACGGGGGACATCCTCTGGCAAAGACGCCTCACTGGGGCGCGGATCTGGTCCTCCCCTGTGGTCGCCGACGGGACGATACTCGTCGGCGTACGCGACGGCACGCTCTGGTGTCTCGACGAGCGCATCGGACTTCCCCTATGGGTGTTCGACGAGGGGTTTGACATCGACTCCACCCCCGCCGTGGCCGATGGGCGGATCGTGATCGGGAGCCAGAACGGCTGGATCTACTGCATCGGCGAGGACGAAGAGAGAGGGCCCCTCAACCCGCACTGGTTCCGGCGAGGCCCTGGCTTCGACGAGCGCACAGACACCGATCCCGCGGGCGTAGCGACGATACGGAGCTCGGCTCCCGAGCCTCGCGCCCACCCAGACACCCACGCGAGCACCGGCGAGGGGTACCTCCAGCCCGTTTATGGCCCTGGATATGGGCACGGCTAAGCCACGGTGTGGCTCCGCAGGGCGGGGCAGCGACCGGAGAGAACCCACAGTGTGCCAACATCCGCACCGGAGGTGCCGCTGTGCCCGCCATGCTGACCGCTGCTTCACTTCTCTCCGCCCTCATTGGTCAGACCCCGTCGCCCGAGCACGCTGTGCCAGACATCAGCGCCCTGCGGGCGGAGCCCTTCCCGCTCGAGGCGGTGCGGCTGGCCGAGGGGCCGTTTCTGCGCGCCATGGAGCGCAACAGCCAGTGGCTGCTGTCCCTGGATCCGGACCGGCTCCTCTCTCGCTTCCGCTCAGAGGCCGGACTGGAGCCGCGCGCTGAGCCCTACGGTGGCTGGGAGGCGGACACCATCGCCGGGCACACCCTAGGCCACTATCTCACGGCGTGCGCCAAGACGTACGCCTCCACCGGGGATGAGCGCTTCCGCGAACGCACGGCCGCCATCGTGGCTGATCTCCGTTCCTGTCAGGAGGCCCAGGGCGACGGGTACGTCGCGGCCATCCCCGGTGGGCGACAGGCCCTGGAGCAGGTGCGGGCCGGCCAGATCAGGAGTGCGGGGTTCGACCTGAATGGCATCTGGGTGCCTTGGTACACCCTCCACAAGCTGTTCGCGGGCCTCATTGACACGTACATTCACTGCGGCAACGAGCGAGCGCTCCAGGTGGCGGCTGATCTTGCGGATTGGGCCTACGACCTCACCTCGGGGCTGACCCCGGAGCAGTGGCAGACCATGCTCGCCTGCGAGCATGGGGGCATCAACGAGTCGATGGCCGAGCTCTACGCCATCACGGGCGAGGAGCGGTACCTCGAACTGTCCTGGCGGTTCCATCACACGGATATCCTAGAGCCCTTGGCGAGAGGTGAGGATCTCCTGCCCGGGCGGCACGGGAACACGCAGATCCCCAAGGTCATCGGAGTGGCACGGCGCTATGAGGTCACCGGGGACGAACGAGACCGGGCGATCGCGGCGAACTTCTGGGACATCGTCGTGAACCACCATACGTACGTCACCGGCGGCAACACGAACAGCGAGCACTTCGGCCCTCCCGACCAGCTCGCGGAGCGGCTGGGGGCGTCGTCCACCGAGACATGCAATACCTACAACATGCTGAAGCTGACCCGGCATCTCATGGCGTGGGACCCCTCGGGCCCGTATGGGGACTACATCGAGAGGGCCCTGTTCAACCACATCCTGGCCTCCCAGAACCCCGAGACGGGGATGGTGTGCTACTACCTGCCCCTCAAGCCAGGGGAGTTCAAGACCTACTCGACGCCCGAGGACAGCTTCTGGTGTTGTGTCGGCACGGGCATCGAGAACCACGCCAAGTATGGAGAGTCGATCTACTACCGCGACGAGGACGGGCTCTACGTGAACCTGTTCATCGCCTCGACGCTGGAGTGGCCGGAGCGTGGGCTCGCCCTGGAGCAGAGCACGCTGTTTCCCGAGGAGCAGGGGACTACTCTCACGCTTCGGTTGGAGCGGCCTCAGGAGATGGCCCTGCAGGTACGGCGCCCGGCGTGGGTGGCCGAGGGCTTCGGGCTCGATGTGAATGGTCAGGCCGCGGATGTGGCCGACGATGGGAATGGGTTTGTGACCCTCAGGCGGCATTGGCAGGACGGGGACACCGTGCGGGTCACTCTGCCCATGTGCCTTCGCACCGAGGCCACTCCTGACAACCCCGATCGCGTGGCCCTGCTCTACGGCCCAGTGGTGCTGGCGGGTGAGCTGGGACCCGAGGATGACCCGCGCGCCGTGGATCCCGACTATGTGCCCGCCCTCGTGGTAGGAGAGCGCGAGCTATCGGACTGGCTGCGGCCGGCGGACGAGGGGCCACTGGTCTTCACTCTGGTGGGCACGGGGCGACCTCGGGATGTGATACTGCGGCCCTTCTACATGACCCACGGGTCACGCTACACGGTCTACTGGGACAGGTTCTCACCCGCCCAGTGGGAGGAGCAGCGCGCTCAATACCGGGAAGAGGCGAGGCAGCGCAGGGCGATCGAGGCGTTCACGGTTGATCGGATGCGGCCGGGTGAGATGCAGGATGAGCGGGACCACAACGTGGAAGGCGAGCAGACGGGGGTGGGAGAGCATCTCGGTCGCAAGTTCCGCCACGCCTTCGGCGGCGGCTGGTTCTCCTTCGACATGGCCGTCGATCCCGCAGAGGCAGTCGATCTGGTCTGCACCTACTGGGGCAGCGATGTGGGCGACCGCACGTTCGACATCCTCGTCGACGGCGTGGCGATCGCCACCCAGACCCTGAGCCGCGATGCCCCCGACAGCTTCTTCGAGGTCACCTACCCCATCCCGGATGCGCTCACTGCGGGCACGGAGCGGATCAAGATCACCTTCGCGGCTCACGAGGGGCACTACGCGGGAGGGCTGTTCGGTGTGCGCGTCAGCCTCCGTGTTGGGCCTGTCCCCGCGCCGCCGGAGCCCTACGGGGCGGTGCCGAGCGACCGGCAGCTCCTATGGCACGAGATGGAGTTCTACGGGTTCCTGCACTTCACCGTGAACACTTTCACGGACAAGGAGTGGGGGTTCGGTGATGAGTCGCCGACGGTCTTCGACCCGTCGGACTTCGACGCCGATGAGATGGCTCGGGTCGCCGCCGAAGCGGGCATGCGGGGGCTCATCCTGACCTGCAAGCACCACGACGGCTTCTGTCTCTGGCCAAGCGCCCACACGGACCATTCCGTCGCATCTAGTCCGTGGCGCGATGGCGAGGGCGATGTAGTGCGTGAGGTGTCGGAGGCGTGTGCAAGACACGGACTGCGGTTCGGGGTGTACCTCTCGCCGTGGGACCGCAACCACCCGGCCTACGGCTCGCCGGAGTACGTGACCTATTACCGGAGTCAGCTGAGGGAGCTCATGACCCAGTACGGCGAGATCTTCGAGGTGTGGTTCGACGGCGCCAACGGAGGCGACGGCTACTACGGCGGCGCTAACGAGACGCGGCAGGTCGACACGCAGACCTACTACGGTTGGGATGACACGTGGGCCATTGTTCGGGAGCTGCAACCCGGGGCCGTCATCTTCAGCGATGTGGGCCCCGACGTCCGTTGGGTGGGGAACGAGCGCGGAGTCGCCGGCGAGACGTGCTGGGCGACGATCACCCCACAGGGCACCGTGGGGGACGTCGACCCAGGACGGAACAGTGTCGGCGAGCGAGGAGGGTCACACTGGATCGCCGCCGAGGCCGATGTGTCGATCCGTCCTGGCTGGTTCTACCACGCCTCCGAGGATGAGCGCGTCAAGTCGCCAGCGGAGCTTGTCGACCTCTACTACGCGTCGGTAGGCCGGGGCGTGGCGTTCCTTCTGAACCTGCCGCCGGATCGGCGCGGACGCATCCACGAGGCGGATGTGGCGGCGCTTCAGGAGATGGGCCGCATCCTGCGCGACACCTTCCAGGTGAACCTGGCGACCACGGCGGAGGTGACAGCGAGTAGCGTCCGCGGCGACCATCCGGCTTACGCGCCCAGCGCCGCGCTTGACGGCGATCCCTCTACCTACTGGGCCACGGACGACGGAGTGACGGAGCCGGAGCTTCTTGTCGAGTTCGCGGAGCCCGTGCGGCTCAATGTGGTCTCGGTGCGGGAGCATCTGCCACTCGGTCAGCGGATAGAGTCCATCGCCGTAGACGTCTGGGAGGGCGAGGGTTGGCGCGAGGTCGCCGTGGCCGTGGGTGTCGGCTCGCGGCGCCTGCTGCGGTTCGAGCCCGTTGAGACAACCCGGCTCCGGCTGCGCGTTACAGCATCGCCCGTGTGCCCGGCGATCGCGGAGTTCGGGGTGTACTTGGAGCCGGGGATGTAGTGGCAGGAGGCCCTATGGCGCACTGTGACGACGGTACCGGTGCTGTGCCAACGCACCATCGTACCGCGCCCCGTTCTCCCCGAATTGGCTCACGAAGAACGGCCCGAAGGCTCTCGCCAGCTCGGGATCAAAGCTGCTGCCCGCGCCGCCCTGAGAGCCTCGACGAGACGGTCAACGTGGCCAGGCTCTCTGTCCGCGATGAGCACCCTGTACGGTCTATCGGAGCGGCCGCGCAGGAGTGACGTAGGGGAGCTGAAGGATTCCACCACGCCTGGATCCGCATCCGTTGGCCACACGGTCAACGACTCGCTTCCAACCACACCGGCGATGGTATTCCTCTTGCGCTCAGCATGGTCCTGCCACTTGTTAGAGCCGCGTACACGTAGAGAGGAGCGGCCCGGAATGGGCCGCTCCTCTGCGGAAGGTACGATCTTCGAGGCAATACCGCTATGCGGGAGAGTCCTCGATGACGCTCGCACCACGCTTGGACCACCATACGGCGAGTCCGAGTAGGCCGATGCAGACTAGCGAGACCATGAGGCTGACCTCGGGTCCAGGCACCTTCGCCAACACGGGGGCGAGGAGGATGGCGACGAGGTTCATGACCTTGATGAGCGGGTTCAGAGCGGGGCCGGCAGTGTCCTTGAAGGGATCGCCAACGGTGTCGCCGACGACGGCCGCCTTGTGCTCGTCAGTGCCCTTGCCGCCGAACATGCCGTCCTCGATCTTCTTCTTGGCGTTGTCCCATGCCCCGCCAGCATTGGACATGAAGACCGCCATGAGCTGACCGACGAGGATAGCGCCGGCGAGATAGGCGCCGAGAGCGGCTCCCGCAAGGGGCGCGGACTCGATCTGACCGTTGATCTCGACCTCTACCAAGCCGCTGGTGCCGAACAAGGTGCTGCCCAGCAGGAAGGCGGTCAGGATCGGCGTGGTCACGGCGAGGATGCCGGGGCCAAGCAGCTCACGCTGGGCGGTGGAGGTAACGATGTCAACGCAGCGCTGGTAGTCGGGCAGGTTCTCGCCCTCCATGATGCCAGGGATCTCACGGAACTGACGCCGCACTTCCTGGACGACCTGGAAGGCCGCGCGCGAGACCGCGTTCAGGGCGATGGAGGAGAAGAGGAACGGGACCGCGCCGCCGATCAGGAAGCCGACGAAGACGAGGGGATGGTTGACCTGGATGCCGATCTGTTCGAGGCCAACCTCGTCGACGAAGGACTTGAACAGCGAGACCGCAGCGATCACGGCTGTAGCGATGGCGAAGCCCTTGGTGAGGGCCTTGGTCACGTTGCCTACCTGGTCCAGGCGGGCGACGATCCGGCTCGCCTCCGGGTCTGACTCCACATCCACGTCATCGGCCATCTCGAAGACGCCGTTCGCGTTGTCGGCGATGGGGCCGTAGGTATCCATGGCGAGGATGTAGCCCGTTGTGGTCAGGAGGCCAAGGCCCATGAGGGCAACGCCGTACGAACCCAGGGCCAAGTCGCCGCCGAAGACGGCGAAGCTGAAGACAACCGCGCCGCCGATGGAGAGGATGCTCCACACGGAGCTCTCCATGCCTGCGGCGAGGCCGCTGAGGATGATCGTGGCCGGCCCGGTCCGGGCGCTGTTGGCGATCTCGGTCACCGGAGGCTCATCGGTGTGCGTGTAGTAGTTGGTGAGCCGCCCGATAACCATCGCCAGAGCTACGCCCGCGATGGTCGCGATGCCGAAGGACCAGTGGATGACAGTCTGGCCATCCTGCTGGGTCTTCATCATGAGAACGGTGGCGACGAGAATGCCGAGGACCGCGACGACGGCGGAGCCGGTGAAGCCTGTGTTGATGGGCTTCATGGGGTCCATCGTCTTGTCCTTATCATCGCCCTTGACCATGAGGACGCCGATGATGGACGCCACGACGCCAACGGCACGGACGATGAGGGGGAAGGTCCAGAGGGCGGAGCCGAGATCCAGAGCGACGCCGCCGCCGTGATCTATGGCCGCACGCTGGGCGAAGGCGCCCAAAAGGATCGCGGCGACCAGGGTGACCTCGTAGGACTCGAAGACGTCCGCGGCCATGCCGGCGCAGTCGCCCACATTATCGCCCACGTTGTCGGCGATGGTCGCGGCGTTGCGAGGATCGTCCTCGGGGATGCCCGCCTCGACTTTGCCGACGAGGTCGGCGCCTACATCGGCGGCCTTCGTGTAGATGCCGCCGCCGACCCTCATGAAGAGGGCGATGAGGCTGCCGCCGAAGCCGAAGCCCACGAGCACCTGGATGGCGTACTCTTGCCACAAGGCGAAGACAAGGCAGGCGCCGAGGAGGCCGAGGCCGACGGTGAAGACGCCTGACACGGCACCCGCTCGGAAGGCTAGCTCCAGGGCACGCTTGAAGCTCTTCAGGGCCGCGGCCGCCACACGGAGATTGGCATAGACGGCCAGGTTCATGCCGACGAAGCCCGCGGCGAAGGACGCTGCGGAGCCGAGAACAAAGGCCAGACCGACGCCGATGGCCGCCCATTTGTTCTCTTTGATCGGCAGGTAGAGGATCAACAAGACAACGGCGAGACCTACCACGAACATCCAGAGCAGCTTCATCTGGCGATAGAGGTAGGCCTTGGCGCCGACCATGATCGCCTCATTGACCTTGATCATGCCTGGTGTGCCTCGATCAGCTTCTCGAATCTGGGTGATCAGCCACCACCCAAATCCGAGGGAGCCGAGCGCCGCGAGGAACGTGATGATGATTGCCAGCCACTCTGAAGCGCCGAACTCGTTCAGCACGAGGTTGGCCTCGGAGATCGCTTCTCCTGGGTTCTGAGCAACCGTCATCAGGCCCACTGCGAGCTGTGTGACGAAATCCATAGCCCTAGTGACTCCCTTCGACGTGGGCCGAGTGATCCCGGCCATTCACAAAACAGGCCGCGCCCTGGGACGCGGTATCCACGCTCTGAGATGGCCGAGGCCGCCTCAGCTTACTCCTAACGCCGCCTACCCTCTGACCGACAGGAACACCAGACTGAAGATGCCGATCACCAGGCAGTACACACCAAAAACCCAGAGCCAACGGCGCTGGACCACCTTCACGGTGATCCAAATCGCCGCCAACCCGCTAACCATGGCCACCGCCGCCGCCGCGAGGGCGTCGGTCAGAGCGGCCGGATCGATCCCCTCTCGCACCACGTCGATGGCCTGGTAGCAGGCCGCGCCGAGCACGGTGGGGATCATCAGCAGGAAGGCGAACCTTACCGCGAACTCCCGTTCCAGCCCGAGCAGTATTCCCGTGATGATGCACGCGCCAGAGCGCGAGATGCCGGGCAGGATAGCGATGCCCTGTCCAATGCCGATCCCCGCGGCCTGGCCCAGCGTGCTATCGCTCTGCTGGGACCCTACGCCAGCCTCACGCCGGCGCTCAATGCGATCGGTCACGATGAGCATGGTCCCAGTGATCAACATGCAGCTCGCAGCGAGCATCGGCATGGTGACCATGCTCTCGGTGAAATCGTCCAGCGCCAGGGCGATGGCAACCGTGGGAAGGATCGCTATGGCCAGAAGCCCGGCAAGCCGCGCCCACTGGTCTTCACGGAATACCCTGCGCCCCTCGCCTGAGAGAAGGCCTTTGACCATTCTCCCTAGGCCTTTCAATGCCCTCCCTACGTCCTTGGCATAGAAGACTATGGCCGCAACGAGGGTCCCCAGGTGCACGGCCACGTCGAAGAAAAGGGATGGGCTCTCCTGCCCGATGAGCGCGGGGAATAGCGCCAGGTGACCGGTGCTGGAAACAGGGATGAACTCGGTCAGGCCCTGCAGTAGGCCGAGGGCGACGACCTGTAGCCAACTCAAGATGGACTCACCGCTGCTGACTGAAGTGGCAACCGCCAGAATGTAACACACGCCCCCCCGGGCCGCAACCGCCAAGGGCACGGGTCCGAGGGAGCTGAACCCGTTGATGACCTATCTTGGCACTTCGGCGATCCCATGGGCGGGGATCTCGACGCCTCGCAGGGTCACCGGCGCATCAGTGGTGTTGAGCACGAGGTACTCCTCAGTTGTCTCCGTCCAGAAGATCCCATCGCGGCCTCCATCAGGCCAGCCATAGGAGGATCCCTTGGGGCCGAGTTGGCCGTCGAGCACAGCCAGCATGGCTAACCCTATAGTGTCAGAGGCATCGCCGGCGGCCGGCGGCAGCAGGATGGTCGCCCCTTCGCCGAGGGGCCGCACACACCGCTCGCGCACGAGGTCCAAGTCGAGGCTGGCGCGCACGAAGGGAGGCTCAATAGGGAGGTCCTCGCACCCTTCGGAGCAGAGCTCGACCCAGCGTACCGCCGCCCCCAGGGAGCGGCCGTCGTTCATGCCGTGCTCCAGGGGCACCCAAGTGGTGACATCCAGCCGTATCTCAGCGATCTGGCGTCCCTCGAGGGCAGCCTGTGGCACCTCGAAACGGTAGAGGTGGCTGCCCGAGCGGTCGAGCCGGCCAATCTCATGGCCGTTGACGAGCACTCGATTGGCGCCGTCGGCATTGTGCTCGGACATGTTGACGTCCAGGATGAGCACGGCATTCGCGCTCGCGTCGATGGGCAGCAGAACGGAGGCGTCCGCCCCGCTCCAGCGCTTGGTGGCGCCCTGCACAGCCGGCCACTCCGGCCCGGTCTCGCGGCTATGCCACGTGCCGGCGAGGTTCCCCAGGTCCGACGGGGAGCCGACGTCTATGGCTACCCGCCTCGGCAGCTCGCCCACCGGGTGGTAGCGGATCACATCCAGATCGGCGGGCAGCTCGGCGAAGAGGCCCGTGGCGACCTCTCCCTCTGGGGTGCTGAGCAGCGATCCCTCTCGGGGCGCCACGGCTACGAGCACGCCACCGGACGCCACCCACGCCCGCATGGCCTCCACCTCGCGCTCTTCGGCGTGAGCCGCCTCGACGAGTCCTACGACCTTGACATCGGGCAGTCTCTGGGAGTCGAGGGTAAGGGCATCGAGCAATTCGAAGTCCACATAGTCCCGGATGCTCGCCGCTATGTTGTAGAAGCTGCCGACGCGGCTGTCATCGAGCGCCCAGGTCGTCTTGGGCACATACAGGCCCGCGCGGACGACGGGGCGCCGAGACTGGAGGTGCGGAGCGAAGGTTCGGTAGTTCCGGACGGACTCGGCTAGCCCCAGCACGTTGGGGCTGTAGTAGTGGAGCTGCCGGGCGCCGGACGCGGTGGCGTTGTAGATCCGGGCGACCACGCCCTGGGGGTCGACCGAGCTCGCCGGTTCGAAGCCGCAGAAGGTGTCGAAGGCACGTGTCGCCGTGGAGACCTCCCGCGTGATGACGTAGTTGAAGGCGTAGTTGCTTCCCTCGTTCGTGATGCGGATTCCGGCGCCATAGGGGGCGATCCGCGCCGCTTGGGCGGTGAAATCAGCGCCGAGTTGCGGGTTCTCATCTCCGCCGGTGCAGAGGTATATGGGCGTGTCGGGGAAGTGCTTGCGGGTCAGCTCAACCCACAGGACGGACCAGTCGGTCATGGCGTCGAGATACCAGTTCGTGAAGTCCACCCGGGCGCGTGGCGAGGGGGCATCGGCGGGAAGGAACGTTGTGACCTCATCGAAGTCGCTGTACCCCGTGCTCCAGGCGTCGTTGAGGGTCTCGATGTCCCCATAGCGCTCGGTCATCGCGGCCCGGAAGTCGGCAATGGCGTACTCGTCACCTGCCCAGTAACCCATGTGGTTGTGATACGGACCGGGGATGTCGGCGGTCCAGCCGTCCTCGGGTCCGGCGGGGTAGATGGACTCGCCGTAGATGCCCGTCACGCCGAGAAGCACCGATTCGATGACCCCGCGGTCCCGGTACCGCTCGGCGAAGGCGCCAAGGTAGCGGTCGACCCAGTGCGGCAACTCCGGGTTCCAGAGCGACTCGACCTTCGAGGGTTGGCCATGCTCGAGGCACACGTACGGGTGGGCCATGTCGGACTCACGGAACCACTTCGGGTTGGCGTAGGCCGGACCGGCGATGAGGAAGGGCACCCACTTGAGACCACTCGCTTCCAGCACCTCGACCTGCTGATCCCACTGGCTCCAATCCCATTCGCCCTCGCCGTCGTCCTCGGCCGTCTGCCATGTGACGTAGGACTCGACGCTTGTCACTCCCAGGGCCCGATAGAGTAAGGCCTGGCCGGGGCCCGCGTCGTTGCCGAAGGTCAGCTCCATGCCCTCGCCGATCTGCGTCTGCAGCTCCTCGAACCTCGACGGGTCGGAGCCGCCCTGTACATAGTCGGCGGGCTCTGCGGAGAGGACCTCGATACGGCGCACCGCCACATCCGAGGCCACGAAGCGGAAGTCGGTGCCGTGGTTCTCCCTGTTGCTCACGGCGGCGTCGGGAAGGTGCACGGTGGCGGACAGCCACTGCCCTGAGCCCATCATGATGATGGTATCCATAGCGCGACTGTAGGCCGAGCCGTCGGCACGGTCGTAGTCGAAGTGGATGAGGCCGAGGTGCGAGTCGTAGAACTCCACGCGCACCCACAGGTCGAGGGGCTGCGCCGGGAGCCGCTCGTGGTCTACATCCACATAGAGGTAGCCCGAGTCGGGCGCGATGCGCATACACGGGCTGCCGGCTACCTCGTCAGCCAGTAGCGTACCGTCTCCCGCGCTAGGCACGCGTAGACCGTGAGACGCGCCCTCGGCGGCCAGGTCGATCCACAGCACGTCTCCTGGCTGACTGATCGTGGTCAAGAGCGAGAGAAGCAGTGCCACGGTGAGCACCTCCATGTGCCCGACCACTTCCCTTACCCAACCGCGGATACCTACCCCCGGCAGGCAGGCAAGGCCGTAGTCGGGGGAATGGAGAACATCGTCCCGCATCCTGTCGAGGAGGCCGCTGCATGACCCGAATCGGCGACCCGCGCATTCTGCTCGTCATCCTCACACTGGGGGTATCCACCGCCATGGCCCAACCGCATGTGCGTGACCACATCCTGCCCAGGTCGGAGTGTTTCTTCGGCCTACACTTCGATCTGCATCCGGGGGCGACCGACACAGTGCTCGGGAAGGAGACCAGCCCGGAGAACGTCCGCGCGCTCCTGCGGCGTGTGGACCCAGACTATGTGCAGTACGACTGCAAGGGGCACGCCGGCTACACGGGGTACCCCACGGACGTGGGGTGGACATCGCCGGGGATAGTGCAGGATGCCCTCCGCGTCTGGCGGGACGTGACGCGGGAGTTCAACACAGGGCTTTTCATCCATTACTCCGGGGTGTGGGACACGGTGGCGCTCGAGCATCATCCCGAGTGGTCGGTGGTGAACGCCGATGGTAGCCGAGACGCGAACAGTGTCAGTGTCTTCGGCCCCTACGTGGACGAGCTGCTCATCCCCCAAGTGAAGGAGGTCATCGACCGGTACGGGATCGATGGCATATGGGCCGATGGGGAGTGCTGGGCCGCGAAACTGGACTGGTGTGAGGAGGCACAGCGGCGTTTCACCGAGGAGACCGGTATCGTCGAGGTTCCTCATCAGCCGGGCGACCCTTACTGGCTTGAGTGGAAGGAGTTCCACCGGCGCGCTTACGAGCGCTATCTGGACCACTGGGTACGAGCGCTGCACGAGCACAAGCCCGGCTTTCAGATCACCTCCAACTGGATGTACACGACCTTCGCGCCGACGCCCATGAAGGTGGGGCTGGACTACCTCTCGGGCGACTACTCCCCCACCCTCTCAGTCGATCGGGCCCGGGTGGAGGCCCGCTACCTCGCGAGCACCGGCATGCCATGGGATCTCATGGCATGGGGTTTCAACTGGACGGACGGCACCGGGCACAATCTGAAGACCCCCGAGCACCTCATGCAGGAGGCTGGGGTCGTGCTCATGCAGGGCGGCGGGTTCCAGATCTACAACCAGCCGGTGCGAACCGGCCATATCGCGCCCTTCATGATCGAGACACTAGGGCAGGTAGCGGACTTCTGTCGCGCGAGGCAGGCCGTCAGCTTCAAGAGCGCGACGGTGCCGCAGGTGGCGGTTCTGCTCTCCCATGAGTCGTGGAAGGAGAACTGCGACGGCGTCTTCGTGTCGAGCTACATCGAGGCGGTGGAGGGCATCCTGCATGCCCTCCTGGAGTCACACTACTCCGTAGACGTCCTGGCGGAGCACCAGCTCCAGCCTCGGCTCAGCGAGTTCCCCTTGGTCGTCATACCCGACGCCCACGTGCTGCCTGATGGGTTCCGAGACGCCTTAGTGGAGTACGTTCGCGCGGGCGGAAGCCTGCTCGTGATCCACCGAACAGCGCGGCTGTTCGAGGAGGAGCTCGGGATCGCTCTGGGCGAGGAGCACCACAGCGCCGGCGAACTGGCCATCGGCGACGGCTTCCTGAGCATCAGAGGGCCCTGGCTGAAGGCGGAACTCCGAGGCGCAACGGGGATCGCGTCCTGGTATCCCGACCGAGTGCTGCGACCGGAGGACGCCCAGTGGGCCGCCACGGTCGCCGAACTGGGCGCAGGGAGGATCGCGGGCATCTACGGGCGCATCGACGTGACCAACTACCACACGCACCATCCCCTTATCCGACGGTTCATCGGTGAGGTGTGCGAGTCCCTGTTCCCCGACCCGGCGGTGCGGCTCGATGGACCGCCTACAGTAGACCTAGCCCTGCGCACCACGGAGGGTGGCAAGCTCTCCGTGCACCTGCTGAACACCTTGGGGCTTCCGCTGGGGAACCGGATGGTGACGGGCTACATCCCCCCGACGGGTGATCTGACGCTGTGGGTCAGAGCGCCGGAGGCCCCTGGGAGGGTCGTCCTGCAGCCCTCGGGCCAAGCGCTGAACTGGCGGTGGGACCCGGCGGCAAGCGTCTGCACCATCCAGGTGCCATCGGTGGAACTTCATGAAGTGGTTGTGTTGGAGTAGGCGGCCCCCAGAGCGCAGGGGCCGCCTCCCGATGATCTAGCGAGCCGGGCGAACGAGGACACGCAGGCGCTTGTAGTTGTACCTCGCGGCATTGGCGGCGAAGGTCCAGTCGGGATTCTCGCCCGTGCCATTGCCGATACCGATGTCGGCGCTTCCACCGGCTTTGGGGTTGTTGACCGAGAACACGGTCTGGCCCGCAGTATGGTTGTGGACCTGTAGGCAGCCGTAGCCGTCGTATGGGTCAATGTACTCGTCGCCGAAGTCCCACAGCGTATCGCTCGCGTTGGGCACGCCCGCAGCGTTCGTGGGACCGTAGTTGTGGGGCCAGATCTCAATGTTGCCCCCCGCGAGGTTCTCGCCCTGGACGATGCCCTCGACGTTGGAGATGACCGTCATGTTCGCCACGTTCTGCTGAAAGACCGCGCCACTGGCGGCCGTGGGGATCCCGAGCTTGGTCGCGTCGTTCGTGAACGCGTCCATGGATACGTAGACGAACTGGGGCGCGCCATCGCCACGGAGTTCCAGGATGTAGGCCACCCGATCGAACTCGCCCGCGAGCATGGCGGCGTCCACCTCGTACTGCGGCCTCGGCCCCAGTTTGCTCAGATCGATGTCGTAGATCACACGGTAGTCGGACGCCTCGGGTACCCGCAGGCCCAGGAAGTCGACGTTCGCGAGTTCGCCGGCTCGGAAGGGCCTCGCGGGCAGACCTTCCGCGTTCCGAAGGTTCGGCTCGGCGAGCTTGTGCCAGGCGAAGCGGACCGCCGTGGGCGACCTGACGCCGTCGGCCGACACAACAACGGTATCCCCGTCGATGGTCGCCTCGGCCGCAACGAAGCCCGTCTCACCGCTTCCGATCTCGAACCAGTTCAGAGGCTGGCCGTCGCGCGATTCCAGGCCGCTGCCCACATTGTCGAACCTGACGCGGATGGTGTTGCCCTCGACAGCCATGGAACGGTAAGTGGGTCCCTCGGCCACCTGCTCAGTCCAGCCGTAGGTGTCGCGAAGGGCTAGAAGAGCGAGCCGCAGTCCGACATCCTGCTTGTTCTTGGGGTGGATGTCGTCGAGTTCGCTGATGTCGTTCACGACGGCCATGCCGGTATCGGGGATCGCCAGGGCCGCGGTCTGCGCCTCCCAGAAGATGGGTATGATGTTCGGATCCTCGTCGCCGTACATGAACGGCGCGATCTGAACATAGTAGAAGGGCAGCCTGTCCTGGCCCCAGACCTCTCGCCAGCCCTCGACCAGGGCGCGGGTCTTGTCCGCGTAGAGCATGCCCTCGCCGTGGTTCGACTCGCCTTGGTACCAGATGGCGCCGCGCAGGGCGTAGGGCGCCAGCGGGGCGATCATCCCGTTGTAGAGGCCTGTGGGCGTACCCGAGCCGTCGAGCGGCCGGAGGCCGTCCGGGTAGGCCGGCGCCGGCGTTGGCTGCTCGTTCTGAGCCAAAGCGCGCTCCGCCTGGGTGATCCAGGCCCTCAAGGCGTCCAAATAGGCGCCCAAAGCCTGCTTGTGCTCCTCGGAGGAGGCGTCGGCTAGGCGGACCCGAGCACTGATGTCCTGGAGCGAGTCCACCCGCGCGAAACCGACCGGTGGAGTCCAAGGCTCTATGAGGGTGCCGCCCCATGACGAGTTGATGAGTCCGATGGGGACCCGCAACTCCCGATGGAGTTGCCGCCCGAAGAAGTACCCTACGGCCGTGAAGGCTCCTACCGTGTCGCTGCTCGTGACGACCCACTGGCCATCGAAGTCCTTGGCGGGGGCGCCGGCGGGCACCTTCGGCACCTGGATCTGGCGGATCCGGGGGTAGCGATTGGCCTCGGTGGCTACCGTGTCATAGCCAGCGGACGCGGCCACCGGCCACTCCATGTTCGACTGGCCAGAGCACAGCCAGACCTCGCCGACCAGCACGTCCTCGAAGATGATGCGGTTCGACCCAGAAACCGTCAGGGTCAAGGGCCCACCCGCGGACTGCGCGGGGAGGTCCACGCGCCACTCGCCATCGGCGTTCGCCGTCGTGGTGGCAGGTTGGACGCCCTCGAGAGTGACCGTGACCCTCTCGCCGGGATCGGCCCAGCCCCACACGGGCAGCCGCATATCGCGCTGAAGTACCATGTGATCCCCGAAGATGCTGGGGAGTGAAACGTCGGCCATGGCAGATGCCCCGAGCGTGAGCGTCAGCATGGCAAGAGCCGTGAATCGTGTCCGCGACATAAGAGCATGCACCTCCTGGGCAGTTGAGGGCGATGTGCTGAGTCCTTAGTTCCCCCTTCGACTGAAGTACCCTGCGAGGGAGCTGGAGGGCTCGAGTACCGCCCTCCCGAACCCCGCAGGCGAACGAGCGCCGGACGCGGAGGGATTGCTATGGTTGGATCGCTGAGTCGCCGCCAGTTCCTGGGCGCCGCTATTGGAGCTCTGGGAGCGTCCGCGATGGCGAACCGTGCGAAGGGGGCGGGTGCCCGCCCCAATGTGCTGCTGATCCTGGCTGATGACATGGGGTTCTCGGATGCCGGATGCTACGGCGGCGAGATCGACACCCCGAACCTGGACCGACTCGCTCGTGGGGGCTTGCGGTACACCCAGCACTACTCCACGGGCCGGTGTTGGCCCAGCCGTGCCGCCATCCTGACGGGGTACTACGCCCAGCAGATACGCCGGGACGCCGTGCGCGATCTTGGGCTGGGGAGCCGCCAACTGTGGGCTCCGCTCGTGTCGGAGCGGCTCAGGGAGGGGGGATACCGCTGCTACCACCACGGCAAGTGGCACATTGACGGCGCCCCCCTGGGGAACGGCTTCGAGCGTTCCTACCAGTTGGAGGACCACAACCGCTTCTTCGCCCCCCAGGACCATCTTCTCGACGGCGAGCCGCTGCCGACGCCCGATCCCGACAGCGGCTTCTACGTTGCAACGGCGATGGCTGACCACTGCATCGAGTGTCTGGAGGACCACCAGTGGCAGCATAGGGGCCAGCCCTTCTTCTCGTACTTGGCGTTCACGTCGCCCCATTTCCCGCTTCACGCTTTCCAGGAGGACATCGAGCGCTATCGCGAGCGCTACAGCGTGGGCTGGGATCAGGTCCGCCGCGATCGCTGGCTGCGGATGCGCGAGATGGGGATCCTCGACGCTGACCTGTCCGAGCGCGAGTATGGGACTATCCCCGATTGGAACCTCTCGGAGACGGAGCTGCTCCAGCAGATTGGGCCTGGTGAGGTAGGTCGGGCCGTGCCTTGGTACAGCCTTAGCGCGGAGCAGAAGGAGTTCCAGGCGACGAAGATGGCGATCCATGCTGCCATGATTGACCGGATGGATAGGGAGATCGGACGGGTACTGGATCGGCTCGAAGCGATGGGGGTGATGGACGATACCCTCATCCTGTTCGCGTCGGACAACGGCGCGAGCGCCGAGCAGATCATCCGAGGGGACGGTCACGATCCCGGCGCTCCGCCGGGGTCGGGGGCATCGTTCCTCTGCCTGGGCCCTGGCTGGTCGACGGCGGCGAATGCCCCTCTACGGCTGCACAAGTCCTGGGTGCATGAAGGCGGGATCTCCTCTCCCCTCATCGTCCACTGGCCCCGGGGCATCGGTGGTCGGGGCGAGCTTCGTCGGGGCGTGGGTCACTTCGTGGATCTGCCGCGGACCTTCTGCGACCTGGCCGACGTGCCATGGAGCCACGAATGGGCTGGCGCCCAGGGCCCGCCCACGCCCGGCGCCAGCCTCGCCCACACCTTCGCCGCCGACCTGCCCATCGAGCATGAGTCGCTCTGGTGGCACCACAGCGGGCACCGAGCCCTTCGCGCCGGTGACTGGAAGGCGGTGGCTCGAGCGGGCGAACCGTGGGAGTTGTACAACCTGGAGGCGGACCGGACGGAGACGCGGAACCTGGTGGACTTGTACCCGGAGCGGGTGCGGGAGCTGGCTGTGCTCTGGGAGACGGAGGCCGACGCGTACCACGAGATGGCCAAGCCTGACTAGGGCCAGTCGGCGAGACGGGAAGAGGACTTATGGCAAGGATAACAAGCTCGACTGCAAAGGCACTATTCGTGATCGCGCTCATGCTAGCACTGACGACAACGGCGGTCGCGGGCGACCTCGACGCGCTGGCTCGGCCGCACGAGGGTCGCAGTATGCGAGCCACCTCGACGGCCGTAGGGCCGGATGGGCACTACGCGCACTCGAACGGGGACAACTCGAATGTGGCGCCCGGTCAGACCAAGGTAGTGCTGGATGCGGAAGGACCCGGCATGGTCACCCACATTTGGTTCACCTTCCTGGGTCCGGAGAAGCATCCGTGGGCGCCGAACGGCTCGGCGAACCACCAGGAGATGTTGCTGCGGATCTACTACGACGGCAACGAGCGGCCGGGGGTCGAGGCCCCTCTGGGCGACTTTTTCGCCAACTCCTTCGGCAAGCGCTCCGAGGTCATCAGCGTGCCCGTGGTGGTTGAGGATGCGGACTCCTACAACTGCTTCTGGCGGATGCCCTTCCGGGAGTCATGTCGCATCGAGATCGTGAACGAGAGTGAGCGGAACATCAGCCTGCTCTACTACAACATCGACTGGATCAAGCTCGACCAGTTGGACGAGGACACGCCTTACTTCTACGCTCAGTACCGCCAGGAGTACCCCGTCGAGCAGGGCAAGGACTACCTGATCCTCGAGACCGAGGGCAAAGGGCACTATGTGGGCACCGTCTTGTCGGTGCGGACACGAAGCCCAGCGTGGTTCGGCGAGGGCGACGAGAAGGTCTACATCGATGGCGAGGAGCGTGCCTCGATCTGGGGCACCGGCACCGAGGACTACTTCCTGTCGGCCTGGGGACTGAGGACAACCAGCACACCGTACTTCGGCACGCCGTACTTCGATCAGTGGGGCATCGTGGGCGGGCACACGAGCGCCTATAGGTGGCACATCCACGACCCGATCGTGTTCCAGGAGTCCATTCGGTTCACCATCGAGCATATGGGCTGGATCAGTCCCGATGAGAACCCTGACTACGAGAGCCATAGTTGGAACGAACGCCAGGATGACTTCTCCAGCGTGGCCTTCTGGTACCAGACGGGCCAACCCACCTTCGAGGCCCGGGCTCCCCACGCCAGCGAGCGGACCTTGCCGAACCTCGACACGATCGTGATGGCCCGGGATTTCACGGACAGCCAGTACCACGGCGATCACCCGACGGTCATTCAGGAGAACCTCAGTTTCTACCCCGACGGGCAGCTCTTCTTCCGCCCTGACTCAACCGAGGATGCGTGGGTGGAGATCCCCTTCACCGTGGAGGAGCGGGAGCCGGTTCGTCTGCTCATCAAGGGGACGCGAGCGCCCGACTATGGCATCTACCGCGCGTCTCTCAATGGCATCCCCGTGGGCGGCACCCTCGACATGTATGACGAGGACGTTTCCGAGTGGGAGTGGCACCTTCTGGACTTCTGGCCCGACCCCGGGGAGTACACCTTGCGCCTTGAGTGCACAGGCAAGCGAGACGTCTCGACGGGCTACTTCCTGGGCGTGGAGTCGGTCCGGCTGCGTGAGCGGCGGCCGAGGGTCAAGGAGTGGGCGCACGACGCGGATAAGGACTGGCGTGAGTCGCCCGTCCTCTACAACTAGACCTCTAGGAGCGGCCCATGGCGGATCACGTCCTGGCCCTCGACCAGGGAACCACAAGCTCCCGAGCCATCGTTTTCGATGGCTCGGGAGCGATCGTTTCGGTAGCACAGCGCGAGACGCGCCAGATCTGCCCCCAGCCTGGCTGGGTGGAGCAGGATCCCGAGGAGATCTGGGAGACGCAGATCGAGACGGCGCGCCTGGCTCTCTCGAAAGCTGGGCTCACGGCGCGTGACGTCGCCTGCATAGGGATCGCTAACCAGCGCGAGACCACCCTCTGTTGGGATCGGCGCACGGGGGAGCCTCTGGGCAACGCCATCGTGTGGCAGTGCCGGCGAACGGCTCCGGCCTGCGATGATCTGCGCGCCCGCGGGCTGGCCGAGGTCATCCAGGCCAAGACGGGCCTCGTGGTGGATGCCTACTTCTCGGCCACGAAGCTAGCGTGGATTCTCGACCACAGCCCCGACGCGAGAAGGCGAGCGGCCAGGGGTGAGCTTGCTTTCGGCACCGTGGACACGTGGCTTCTCTGGCGGCTCACAGGCGGCGGTGTCCACGCGACCGACGTAACGAACGCATCGCGCACGATGCTCTTCGACATCCACCGCACACGGTGGGACGAAGAGCTGCTGGCGGAGCTCGCTATCCCACCCGAGGCTCTGCCTGCCGTACGACCGTCGAGCGGGGCGTTCGGTGAGACCGGCAAGGACCTGCTGGGTGCGGCCGTGCCCATCGCAGGCGTCGCCGGCGACCAGCAGGCAGCCCTCTTTGGGCAGTGCTGTCAGCGCGAGGGCATGGCGAAGAACACCTACGGCACCGGGTGCTTCCTGCTCATGAATACGGGGAAGCGGCCCGCGGCCTCTCGGAACGGCCTTCTGACCACTATCGCGTGGGATCTGGGCAGTGGCGTCGAGTACGCCATCGAGGGCAGCGTGTTCGTGGGAGGAGCAGTCATCCAGTGGCTGCGTGATGAGCTTGGCCTGCTCCGCGCCGCTGATGAGTCGGAGGATCTGGCGCGGAGTGTGCCCGATACGGGCGGCGTCTACGTGGTGCCGGCCTTCGTGGGCCTGGGAGCCCCGTACTGGGACCAGTCCGCGCGGGGGGCCATCCTGGGCCTAACGCGGGGCGTCGGGTGCTGTCACATCGTTCGCGCCGCGCTCGAGTCGATCGCGTACCAGTCGGCGGATGTGCTCGCGGCCATGAACCGTGACGCAGCCAGCCCCCTGCGCGAGTTGCGGGTCGATGGAGGCGCCTGCGCCAATGACTTTCTGCTGCAGTTCCAGGCGGACATCGTGGGGGTGCCGGTAGTACGGCCGCCAGTGATCGAGACCACCGCTCTTGGCGTGGCGTACCTTGCTGGGTTGGCTACCGGCGTGTGGGCGAGCCCCGACGACCTCCCGTCCCGTCGGCTTGTCGACCGGCGCTTCGAGCCCTCGATGACCGACGAGGAGCGCGAACGGCGGATGTCCGGGTGGCGGCAGGCCGTGGAACGAGTGCGCAGCAGACCCTAGTCCACTTGTCGCTGCAGGTGCGCGGGTGACTCCGCGGAAGTCAACACGTGTACATAACCGGGCCTCCGGCCCGACTGGCTTAGGGCCCCGGACGTAAGGTGGTGCAGGCATGGCTGCTCGCCGGTCAGTGTGGCTATTCGCGATGTTCGGGCTTGCTCTATGCGTCCTGGCGGGGATGGGCTGCGTGGGATTGGGGCCGGGGGGCCCCTCTGGCATCAAGGTGCGTCTCGTTCTGGCTCAGTCCACCGTAGAGGTGGGCACTCCAAGTGCGGCGACGGCGACGGTGACCATCGACGGTCTGCCCAGCGGGGGGCGCACCGTCAGCTTCTCCTCCTCCAACCCCCTCGTCGCTACGGTGACGGCGAAGGCCGTGACGAACGCGTCGGGCATCGCAACCGCGCCCCTGGTGGCTCTGACGGCAGGCACGACCACGATCACGGCGAGCTACGGTGGGGATTCCGACGATGCCGTCCTGACGGTCGTCCCCGCGGGCTAATCCACAGCGGCGGGGCTCGTGTTCATTATCACTCCGTGGGACAGGACTGGCTCGACCAGTACAACGCGGACCACCCCGGCCGCGACAATGTGGCGGTCTTCGATGTGTTCGACGTGCTGGCCTACCCCGATGACGGCGGTGAGACCGCCAACACTCGCCGCAAGACCTACCGCGCGAATGAGGGGGACTCCCACCCCAACGTCGCCGGGACCGTTGCGCTGACCCATGCCTTCGCGACTGGCGCCGGGAACTTGCTCGATGCGGCGTGGGCCGCTTTCAGCGACTGAGAGCATGGCGCTTGGGGCCTTCCGCGGCATCGGGTGTCGCGGAAGGCAACATTGGCCCCACGTGCGAACTAGGGGTCGTCGATTCCACCCCTCTTGGAGGCTCCAATGGCCGACGTGCGCGCGTCCTTGGTTCTGTGCTATGGGTTGGTTCAGGTGGCAGGCTACGCGGTGGCCCAGGATGAGCCCGTGAGGGTCGCCTGCGTCGGCGACAGCATCACCTTCGGGGCGGGGGTGGAGCCACGGGAGCGTTCCTGTTACCCCGCCGTGCTGGGCGCGTTCCTCGGCGAGGGATATGAGGTGCGCAACTTCGGGGTGAGCGGCGCGACGCTCCTTTCCGCCGGCGATCTGCCCTATGTGGAGCAGGACGCGTTCCGGCAGGCCCTCGACTTCAGCCCGCACGTAGTCGTGATCTGCCTGGGGACGAACGACACCAAGCCCTGGAACTGGGAGCATCGGGAGCGGTTCGCTAGCGATTACCGCGCGCTCATCGACTCCTTCGCCGCACTCTCCACTGCTCCGCGCATCATCGCGTGCCTCCCCGTGCCCGCCTTCGGGGAGGCCTATGGGATTACCGGTGAGCGGGTGGAGATGGAAGTGCTGCCCCTGGTGCGGCAGGTGGCCTATGAGGCGGGAGTGGAGCTGGTCGATCTTCACACTCCCCTTCGGCGCCATCCCGAGCACTTCCCCGACGGTGTGCATCCCAATGCCTTTGGCGCCGAGGCGATGGCACGGCGTGTGTTCGAGGTCGTCGAGTTCGCCCCGGACGCGCGGGTAGTCGAGTTGCCGGCCGAGGCCGTGGTCGTCGGCACGCAGAGCTTCCGGGGGTACGAGCAGGTGGACTTCACCTTGGAGGGCCGGGAGTGCCATCTGGTGCGTCCGCGCCGGGCGGCCCAGGGGCAGCCGTGGCTCTGGAGGGCCCGGTTCTTCGGATGGGAGCCCCAGGCCGACACCTATCTGCTCGAGCGGGGCTTCCACATCGCCTACTGCGATGTGGCCGGGCTCTACGGCTCCCCGCCCGCGGTGGAGATCTGGGACCGCTTCTACGAGTTCACGCAGAGCATCGGGCTCCACCCTAAGCCTATTCTGGCGGGCGTGAGTCGGGGCGGACTGATCGTCTATAACTGGGCGGCGAAGCACCCGGAGCGGGTAGCCGCCATCTACTGCTACGCGCCGGTCCTGGACATGCGGAGCTGGCCGCTGGGCCTAGGGGCTGGCCCCGGCAACCCCGTGGATCTGCAGCCATGCCTGCAGGCCTATGGCCTTACGGAGCCGCCGGGACCCGATTTCCCCCTGACGCCCCTCAACTTGCTTGCGCCGATCGCCGAGGCGGACATCCCGATCGTTCACTACGTGGGTCTGGCAGACACCGACGTGCCCGTCGCGGAGAACACCGCGATCGCGGCAGCCCGTTACGCCGAACTGGGCCGCCACCTGGAGGTCATCGGCGTCGAGGGGATGGGGCACCATCCGGCGACGTACGGGACCGACGACCCCACGCCCGTGGTGGACTTCCTGATGCGGGCCCTCGGCCGAAAGCCCAACTACGCGGCCCTCCCAGCGCCGAGCGTGGAGTTCCGAGGGGAGCTAGCGGGCTGGGGCGGTGGCGCCTGGTGGGACCAGTTCGAGGCGATCAACGAACTGGCCCGTGCGCAAGGGCCCAACATCGACCTCCTGTTCCTGGGCGACTCGATCACCCAAGGCTGGACTGGGCCCGAGACGCGAGTCGCTGTCACGGGCGGCGACCGGCTCTTCGATCGCCTCTACGCGCGCTACCGAGCGGCCGGCTTCGGCATCAGCGGTGACCGGACGCAGACGGTGCTGTACCGGGTGCTCAATGGGAACCTGAGCGGGCTCTCGCCTCGGGTCATCGTGGTCATGATAGGGGCGAACAACCTGGGCCCCGATGGGAGCACGGGAGACGAGATCGCGGACGGGACCGAGGCCATCCTCGCGGCCATCCAGCGTCAATGCCCGGACTCCCGAGTCCTGCTGCTCGGGTGCTTCCCGCGCGGCCATGAGCCCGGTACGCCCATGCGAGCGGCCATTGACCGGCTTCACGAGCGTCTGGCCGCGGTGGCCGATGGGGACCGGATCTACCACATGGACATACGCCATCGCTTCCTGACCGCCGATGGCAGGGCGGATCTGGTCACCATGGCCGATGACGCGGTTCATCTGAGACCCGCGGGGTACGAAGCCTGGGCCGAGGAGATGGCGCCGCTGCTAGAGGAGCTGATGGCCGACTAACCCGCCTTATTCATGAGAGTGTTTAGAGGTTGTTGCATGGGAGTGGGTAGTTCGCCTCGTATCAAGGGCTATGCGCCCAGGCAGGCCCACAACCATCGGCGGGTTGCAGAACCCACCGATGGCTACCTGGCTGGTCTCACTCCCCGCTGCTGTGCCGCTGTTGCCGCCAGGTTCCGCCCGAAAAGGGCTCGCCGGCAACAGCCCCTCGAATCCCGCAAACCGTTGGGGCCCAAGGCTTAGAGGCTGCACGGGAGGGGGGTATATGTACTATGTTCCATTGTTCCGTGAGGTACTATACATACGTTATGGTACCCCCCTGCCTCTCCGAGACAGCGCGAGTACCACAATAAGGGGGTATCGTTTCCCGGCGGAACACCGGAACAGCGGAACACGGCCCCTCAGCGAGCGAGCGGCAGAACCCAGAGAGCGGCCAGGCGGCCAACAGCGAGCCGCCCCTCCATGCCCGCCGCCTACTGCTGAACAGACCAACACCAACGCAACCCGACAAGCGCTCGCTGCACATCCAGCAAGCACACCACAGACTAGCACTCATGAATGATGCGGGCTAAACCGGTGCGGCTAGTCGTCCAGCTCATCGTCATCATCACTGTCGCCGAGGGACTCACTCACGAAGTACTCCAGGTACATCAGGAGTTCCTCGCACGCGTCAGCGGCTTCGCGGCCTGAGCCGATCGCGGCCTCGTACCGCCCGCGCTCGGCGTTCTCGGTGAGGTTGTCGAGGTCGTGGCTGAAGCGCTCTCGCGCCTCTCGCGCCATCCCGAGCGCCGCCCGGAGAGACTCGGGATCGAGAGCGCCCTCTTGCGCCTTATGCCTAACCTGACGGATGCGGCGCGCTTCCTTCGCGAGTATGGGCACCAGGAACGCGAGCCGGTCTTCGGGGTCCTCAACGGGGCTGAGCTTGTCGACGTAGGCGCGAACGCCACGCCGGCCGCTTGCGAAGGCGGTAGCGGGAGTGCTGCGGGCGGTCAGGACGATGATCCGCGAGGCAGGGTCGGCCTTGTGAGCTGCCTCGACCAGCTGCAGCCCTCCCTCGCCCCCCTCGGGCATGACCATGTCGGTCACGACGACATCGATCGGGGGCGGCTCATTGAGGCGTCTGCGCGCCTCCGCAACCGTGGCGAGGGTCTCCAGTTCCCAGCCGTGCCGGCCCAGAGACCGGATGAAGGTATCGGCCATCTCGTCGATCTCGTCATCGACAAGCAGGACCCGGATCGGGCCGCCGGGCAGCGCTTCAGACTCCATTACGCCTCTTCCTCCCCGCCGCGACGCGGCTCAGACCAGCTCGGGACGAGCACTTCGAAGACGACGGTATCGGTTCCGGTCTCTCGAATGGTTCCCTCGTTCGCTCGCAGTAGGCGCTGCACAAGGGCCAACCCCAGCCCCGTCCCGGAGGCCAGGTTGGTCGTGTAGAACGGGTCGAAGATCCTGGTCTTGTCCTCATCTGGGATCCGGCCTGGGTTCTCCAAGGTGACCCGCCAGGCCACGGGAGCCTCTTTCGAAGCCGGGTAGGGCGAGACCTCGATTGAAAGCACCCCGCGCCCATCAAGAGCTCGCACCGCGTTAGCCGCAAGTTCGTAGAATACCTCGGAAAGGTCCTCGCGGGAAGCGTAGGCGTAGGCTCGGTCGGGGCACTGGGTGTAGACCACCACGAACTCGTCGCAGACCCCGTCTGTCGCGTCCGCCACGGCGTCCCGGAGCACGGATACCAAATCGATCCGCTGCCTGCGCCGGCCACCCGCGGCGGACATCTCCAGGAACTGCCTCCTGATGCCGTCGATCTTGCTCATGTGCCGCTTCAGGTTGGCCATGGAGGCGCGGGCGGACTCGACGGTTGCAGTGCCCTCCTCTGCATCCGCGGTGAAGGCCCGGATCTCGCGGTTCGCAAGGAACAGCGGCGTTCCGAGCTTGTGGGCGATGGCTGGCAGCAGGTCAGGCATGGCCTGATCGATGGCCTCGCTGCGGAGCCGCTCTTGCATCCGAGCGGCGGTGGCGCACGCCTGCGCCCGCTCCAGGCATCTCTCCAGGAGCCATTGAGGAGCGCCTGAACTCACCGCCCCACGCTCGGACAGAAAGACCGCGAGCGTGCCGACCATGTGGTTCTCGATCACCAAGGGGCGGATGATGATCTCCTCGACCTGGTTCGCTCGGAGCGCCTCGTCGAAGCCAGGGTGAGAGGCCTCGATCCAGCCTCTCATCCAGCGGTCCCAGCCTCCCTCGTCGTCCAGGTGATGCACCACCGTCTCGCCCGTCTTGTGGATCCGGCCCGAGGGTCGCCGGAGGTCGTAGAGCGAGACCTCACGTTCGAGGTAGGGATCGAGGGGGCCGCGGGACGCGAACAGGACCGACGACTGGGTCCAGTGGCTGTAGTACCGTACCGTGGAGTGGACCAGCGCTGGGAGGTGCTCGTGGAGCGTGTCCAGGGCCCATGCCGCGGCCTCGGTAGGCGTCGCACCCGATACGAGCACACGGGAGTCCAGCTCTGATATCGCTGCCGCCTCGCGGTCGAACTCGATGATGTCCGTGTCCTGGCTCGTGGAGAGGATCTGCGCCGCGTGGTCGGCGTACATCCGCAGGGCCTCGAGATCGCTGGGCACCACAGGCCGCCCGACGAACCGAACCCTATCGCAGGCCGGAACGGACACATCGTCCGCCGGGGGCGCCGTATCGGCGGCGATCCACCCCAGCAGTCGGCCAGCGGGCCCGAACACGGGCCAGTCGACCCACCCCTGGTGGTCGGCCGGAAGGCCCAGTTCCTCGTGCCAGGGCTCGCGTTCGTAACCCGGTGGGAACCAGGCCGCGCCGGCCTCCCACTGACCTCGGCGGGCCGCCGCGTGGCTTTGCTCCAGGTCGATCTCGTGCCCACCATGCCGCTCGATGTCGCCGCCGGCGAAGACGGCGAGCTCGAGCCGTCGGGCGCTTCCCTCTCCTCGGATGTAGATCCGGCACCGGCTGAACCCGACATCGAGCACGGCCCGGGCAAGAAGCTCGAGTCGAACTCGGCGGTCCATGCCGGTCGCGCGAAGCGTGTCGGTGATGTCCTGAGCGGTCTCCAGCACGGCCATGACGCGGTCGCTGGTGGGGGAGCCGAGCATGGGTTTCGCCGTGAGCTGGTAGTACCGCAGCGCGGGGCGGCGCGAGCCTTCGGGCCGCAGGGCGTTCACGCGCATGAGGGCAACCTGCTGAACCTCGCCACGCAGGTCGATGGCCCTTCGAACCCCACAGCCCAGACATGAGGCGGGCGCCAGACACTCCCCGTCCCTCGCGTAGCAGACGAGCCGTGCGCGTTCACCGGAGGTCTGCAGCAGCGAGTAGCCCATCTCCTCGCGGAGGGTGTCGTTCATGTACCAGACGCGGAGGTGGCGGTCGACGACGGCGATGCCTACGCCGAGCTGCTGGAGCGCCTGGAACATGGGGTCGCGGTCCTCCGTGTACCGCTGGAGCCGTCGCTGCAAGGCGCGGAGGCAGTCGAGATGCTCGATCAGGCTCCCGACGAGCGCCTCGGCGGCGCCGTCTCCTCGGGCGACGTAGTCGTCGGCCCCCGCCGCCAGCGCGAGCCCTTCGAGATCACGCTCTGAGCACCCAGGAACGGAGCAGAAGGCCACCATACCTAATGAGGCGCCGCGCTCGCGGATCTGGCGCAGGGCCTCGACGCCACTGGGCTCCGCCGACATGTCGTCGCTGCACTCCAAGCAGAGGTCCACGAAGGCATGGTCGATGGGTGGCGAGTCCCGGCTCTCCAACTCCGCCAGGGCCTCGGCCACCGTCGAGCAGACGGTGGCGCGAAGTCCCAGGCCCTCCAGGGCCGCCGTGAACACCTCCGGGCAGAGGTCCTGGTTCGTCAGCACCAGCACCCGTCCACTAGCCCCTTCGGGCATCGAATTCCGATCGTCGGTCACAGCCGATTCGGCTCCTCTCGCGGCTCCGGGCGGGCACCCAACCACTGTGCGAGTGTAGGCCATCGCCACCTGCCAGGAAATGACAATGCCTGGCTATCTGCGTATAGTAACCTAAGCCGTGAACGCGCATGGGACGGGTTCCTGGGACTCGTTCGCTGTGCTATTGCGCGAGCTCCTCTTGAGAGATGGGATCACAGATGCCTCGGGATATGGATGTCCTGCCTGTGTTCGAACCCGGTTTCCTCCAGTTCGGCACAATTCCGTGCTTCCAGTACAGCGGCAACCTGAAGACTGAGGTCGAGTCGGGACGGATTACCAAAGAGCGCGCCCTCGACTTCCTCCGTTGGGGCCACTGCGTGCGGGCCTTTGAGGAGATGATCGCTGCCGTCAAGGGTGGCAAGTACGCGGCCCTGCCGGACTTCAAGTTCATCGGCGCGACACACCTCTCGATCGGGCAGGAAGCGGTCGCTGTCGGCGCCATCGGCGCGGTAGCGCCCCTCGACTACATCACGTCCAGCCACCGTGGCCACGGCCACTCCATCGTCAAGGGCGCCTATGCGCTGGCTGCCCGCGATGATCCTGAACTCGAGGAGTTCTGCGATCTTCCCGAGGTGCAGGGCGACAGCATCCAGCAGCGCGCATTCAGGACGCATCTGGTCAAGGCCGTAGGCGAGCTGTTCGGCAAGGAGTGCGGGTACTGCCACGGGCGTGGCGGCGGCATGCACATCGCCGACTTCTTCACCGGCCACCTGGGCGCCAACGCCATCGTCGGCGGGTCCTCCGCCATGGCTGTGGGCGCGGCGCTGGCTGCCGAGAAGCTCGAGGATGGTAAGCTCTGTCTCTGCATCGTGGGCGACGGCGCCGCCAATAACGGGATCTTCCACGAGGCGTGCAACTTCGCCGCCATGGATCAGTTCGAGCGCGGCCTCCCCACGATCTTTCTTCTGGAGAACAACCAGTACGGCATGTCGGGCCAGCAGGTTGGGGAGGTTACGGGTGTCGACCACCTCGCGCGACGCGGCGCTGGCTACAATGAGCAGATGATGCATGCCGGGGTCGTCAACGGCATGGACGTGTGCGCGGTGTTCGACGCCATGGATCGTGCCGCGGAGATCTGTCGCGCGGGCGATGGGCCCGTCCTGATCGAGGCCCTGACCTACCGCTACATGGGCCACTCCCTCTCGGATCAGTTCCGCTACCGCAGCCGCGAGGAGGAGGCGGCCTGGAAGGCCCTGGATCCCGTGAAGGCCTATGATCGCGCTGTTGTAGAGGCCGGGATCGCCACTGAGGACGAGGTCAAGGCTGTGCGAGAGTGGGCGTTGCAGGAGATCGAGAGCGCTGCCATCATCGCCTCCAACTCTCCCGATCCAGACCCCAAGGAGATCACCCGGGGCCTGTTCGCTCCGACCGCGTGTGAGGATGTTCCGGCCGAGTTCGTGCCCGACCCCGCCGACCTGGTCAAAGAGCCGCGTAAGACGCGGCGCGACTCCGAGGGGCGCATCCTCTGCCGCCACGCCGTCGCCGAGGCGATGACGGAGGAGATGCTGCGGGACAAGCGCGTGATCTTCTACGGCGAGGATGTGGCTGACTACGGAGGCGCCTTCCAGGCGACTGTGGGGCTCTTAGAGACCTTCGGTCGCAACCGAGTGTTCAACACCGCGATCAGTGAGGCGGCCATCATCGGCACCGGCGTCGGCGCCGCCATGACAGGGCTTCGGCCCGTGGTCGAGATCATGTACATCGACTTTCTCTTCCAGACCATGGATCAGCTTGGCAACCAAGCCGCGAAGAACCGCTACATGTTCGGAGGCAAGGCGAAGCAGCCGCTGGTCGTTCGGACCACCATCGGCGGCGGCAAGGGCTACGCCGGGCAGCACAGCCAGAGCCTCGAGGCGCTATGCACCATGGTGCCGGGGCTGAAGGTCGTCGCGCCCTCGACCCCGTACGACATCAAGGGGCTCCTCAAGACCGCCATCCGAGATGACAACGTCGTTGTCTTCATCGAGCACCAGAACCTCTACGCCGAGCGCGGGGTCTGCCCCGAGGAGGAGTACCTCATCCCCTTCGGCGAGGGCGTCATTCGACGCGAGGGCAGCGACATCACCCTCGTGGGGTATAGCTTCATGGCGAAGGTGGTTGAGGAGGCGGCCGAACTGCTGGCGGAGCGTGGCGTGTCGGCGGAGGTCATCGATCCGCGGACCCTTATCCCCTTCGACTACGACCTCGTGGCCAACTCGGTGAAGAAGACCGGGCACCTCCTCGTGGCCTGCCAGGCTCCCGAAACCGGATGCTTCGCCGAGCATATCGTCACGAAGACCCAGGAGCGGGTCTTCCACTCCATGAAGCAGCCTGCCCGCATCGTGGCGGCCTATGACGTTCCGCCGCCCATGGCGGAGCCGCTGGAGATGGAGAACATACCCAGCCCCGAGAAGATATGCCGGAACGCGCTGGAGCTGCTCGGCAAGGCCTAGGAACGACGGTGGTTGGCAGCGGGGGCGTGGGTGAAGCGGCGAGCAAGAAGCCGTGCCCGCGCCCTCCGCGCTTGTGAGGGCTGATCGCTAGTCGGACGCTGAAGGGATCATGGTCGCCATGGCGCGCGCGATCGTGCTCGCCGCTGGATTCGGGACGCGCATGGGCGAACTGGGCCGCCGGTGCCCGAAGGGCCTCCTGGACCTGGGCATGGGCGTCGTTATGGACCCGATCCTCTCGGACCTAGAGAGCTCGGCAGCCGTTGAGAGCATCGTGTGGGTCACGAACGGCCGTTTCGCCGAGATGTACCGGCAGTGGCTCACCGCTTCCCGCTTGCGCACTCCCTGGGTTCTCATCGATGACGGGGTGACCGAGCCGGAGAACCGCCTCGGCGCGATCGGTGACCTTGACCTGGCACTCCGCGAGACTGGCGACGCGAGCGCCCTGGTGTTGGGCTCCGACAACGTCTACTCCTTCGATGTAACCGGCGCACTCCAGGAGATGGAAGCGAGAGACTGCAGCGTCGTGGCGTTGCTCGAAGGGGAGAGCCGGGCCGCGCTTCGGGCGGCCAATTGCGTCGAGGTTGACTCCCAAGGCTGGATGGTGAGGATGGAGGAGAAGCCCCTCGAGCCCTGGTCTGACCTTTTCGCCCCGCCTGTCTACGCCTACACCCAGGCGACGCTTGCTCGAGTGAGCGAGTACCTGCGCGCCGGTGCTAACCCCGATGCGCCCGGGCACTTCCTCGCCTGGCTGTGCGCCAGGGAGTGTGTGTTCGGTTGGCGCCCGTCGGCTGGAAGGCGGCTTGATATCGGCAATCCTGAGATGCTGCAGGAGGCGCGGTCGATCCTGCGCGAAGGTCGTCTGTGATCTGCGCAGACAAATGCCTCCGGGCGAAGGGCCTTCTGCGGCGAGGGAGAAGCACTAGGCAGTTCGGCTGATACTAGGGAGGCAACACACAGAGCCAGCGCGACGATTGGATGACGCGTGCGGACGGGCCCAAGCCTTCGGACGCTCGTCCACCAGCACGCTCCCGGGCATGGGAGGTGTCAGGTATGTACGTTCCCTGTTGGAACTGCGGCACCGAGGCATGGATAGAGACCCAGGTAGAGTGCAGAGATTGCCGCTCCGTTGTGCGTCGCTGTATCGATTGTGCCAACCTATTGGGTACCCACGAGTGCTCCATCTACAAGGTCGAGATAACCGACACGGACTGCAATACCCCAACCACCCTGTCCCTCTCCTATAAGTGCCCCCACTACCGGGTGGATCCCCCCGCCCTCGCCCGGCTCCAAGAGGCGGCCACCGCGAAGGAGAGACAGCCTCCGCGAGGCGCCGCAGCAGCGGCGGCGCCCAGTGTCGTTCATGCTGAGGACGTCCGACGAGCCGCCGCCGAGCGCAGGCTGCCAGAGCAGCCCACAGCAGAGCCCGCAGAAGAAACCGTGCAGTCTCAGACCCGCAGGACGATCGTCATAGGCCACCGGGGGAGCTCTTCCCTGGCCCCCGAGAACACCCTCGCGGCGGTCCGCGCGGGGCTGGAGGCCGGCGCGACGGCGATCGAGCTCGACGTCCAGATCAGCAAGGACGGTCGGCCGGTGTGCATCCACAACGCCACCCTGCCTCGCACGACCACTGGCACAGGCTGGGTCGTCGAGCACACGCTCGCCGAGCTGAAGGAGCTCGACGCTGGCTCATGGTTCGGCCCCCAGTTCGCGGGGCAGCGAATCCCCGAGTTGGCCGAGGCGTTGGCCATCGTTCCCGCGCCGGTATGGATCAACGTCCACCTGCGCGCCCATGAGAACGAGTCGGACCGGTGTGAACGGGCTGTGTGCGACGCGATCACCGAGACTGGCTGCGAGACCCGAACCTGGATCACCCATCACACTCGGCACGGCCTGCACCGCATCCGCAAGATGCTTCCGAGGCTTCGGTTGTGCTGGATCTCGCGGGGCGGCGAGAGCGATGATGAGTACATCGACGACGCCTACTACATGGGCTTTCGAATGCTCCAGCCGACCATTCACTTGGTGACGAAGGAGTTCGTCGAGTACGCCCACTCGATGAACATGTGGGTGAATGTCTCCTATGCGCGCACGCGTGAGGATATCGCGCGGCTGCTGGATATGGGCGTGGATGGGCTCTTCGCGGGCAACCCCGCCCTGGTGCACGAGGTCATCCGGGAGCGGCAGAGTGAGGCCCCGGGCTCCTGATAGCGACCGGCCCGGATCCGGTCGGATCCGGGCTGGCGAAGTGTTGTCACGTCCTCTACTGTGGCTTGGTCTCCTGCTTCACACGCAGATACTCGGCGGCGACCCACATGGGCGGAGCGTCAATCTGGGTTGACAGGGCGCTGAGATTCCGCGCCAGCCCGCGCTCGATCTCGTACTCCTCGTCGCCCTTGTCGCGGCGCGCTTGTTCGACGACGACGATCTGCTGAAGCATCTCCCGCATGTACTCCACGAGCCGCCAGGGGAGCCCCTTGTCGGGGAACTTGGCGAAGCTGGAGTGGAGATGGCGACTGAGGGCGTCCCAGGACTCGCTGGCACTCTCCGCCCTCCGCTCCGCACGGCGCTGCTGTGTCTGGCGCTCACGCTCCTCACGCAAGCGGACCCGAGCTGCCTCCCGCTCGACCGCGCCGCTGTCCTGGCCCTCGAGGATCTCTATGCGATAGCGAGTTCCAAGGGCCTTCTGGGCGGCGGATTCGACTTGTGCCATGGCTTGAGGGGCCTTGATCACGCTGGCGCGGTAGAGCTCCTGGGTCTGGATGCCGACATAGAACGTGTCGTCGACGATCTCGAGGCCCACGCACTCCTCTAGCGCCTGCCACAAGGCCAGGTTCATCGGGCCTTCCTTCACAGTCGCGACGACCTTCTCCCACGCCTGCCTAGCCTGTTCCGATGCTTCCGCCATGTCGGGTCCCCTCCCGTGCGCGCCGGTCGGTAGTCTTGGTGGTGAGATCTACCGCGAATGCTAACAACTGGGGTGGAGAGGGTCAACCGATGCCAGGTATAGCCCCCGTCGATGAGGAAGTAGGAGTAGATACTGGTGGGATACCGAAAGGAGCACGTCCCTGTGGCCCAGCGCAAGTCCCAACCCTTCGGATACGGTAGTGACATCGTCGCTATAGGCCTGGCGGCGGGAGAGGGGCGTCGGTCGCGGCCCCTCACGCTCAAGGCTAAGGGTTACCTGCGCAGCAAGGGCGCTATCCGCCTACTCGGCCAGCGGCTGATGGACTGGATCGTCAAGGCCCTGGTTGGTGAGGGCATCTACCACTACATCATGGTCACGAAGGGCAAGGAGAACCGCTACCAAGTCAAGCGGCTCCTGGGCTATGGCGACAGTCTGGGCATCCAGGTCCGCTATTCGCACACCCGGTTCGACAAGCTGGATCGCGGAAGCGCCGACGCAACCCTCCTCAACATGGAGCACTTCAACGTCCTGCCGGCCACCCTCGTCTTTCCGACGGACTCGATCCTGGATGTGGACGTCAGCGGTCTCTTGGAGCAGCACACCGAGAGGAAGTCCGTAGCGACAGTACTCACGTTCAACGTGCCGGCCCAGGAGGCGATCGACAAGTATGGGGTCATCGTCACCGACGCCGAGGGCCGCGTGACGGAGTTCGTGGAGAAGCCCAATCAGGAGCAGGCGGATCGGATCATCGAGCGGACTGGCTCCGAGGTGTTCCTCACGAATGCCGGCTTCTACATGCTCGATGCCGCAGCGTGCCGCGAGGTCGCCCAGTGCAGCGAGATCCGGCGGATGCGCGAGCGGAGCCTGGACTTCGGCAAGGACTTCCTCCCCTGGCTGGTGCAGAACGACTACCCTGTGCATACCCGCCCCATTGGCATGGTTGGTGACCTCGGCAACATTCCGGCCTACCTAGATACCATGTTGCGGGTCCTCCGTGGCGAGTTCCCCAAGGCTGATGCCCATCTCGGCTACTGCTACAGCCGCGACCGGCGGATCTGGATCGAGCCGGAGACGCTAGGCTCCGTCGACGAGTGGTCGGGCAGGACCCTGGAGGAGCGGATCGACTCGGGCGAGATCACCATCGGGAGTCATGTGCGCATCGGCAAGTACGTGCACATCGCCTCGGGCGCGCACCTCGATGAGTGCAACATCGACGACGAGTGCGAGATCTACGCCGATGCCCGCATCGTGCGCTCCTCCATCGGCGAGGGGAGCATCATCGGTCCGGCGGCCGAGATCGAGGACTGCGTCTGCGGCGTCATGGCGGAGATCCAGTCGAGCAAGAGCAGCCCCACCTACCTCTCCGGTTTCACAGCCATCGGCGATGAGGCGACGGTGCGGGCGGGCGTGATGCTGCAGGACGGTGTGACGGTCTATCCCCGAGTGAAGGTGCCGCGCGGCTGCTACTGCCCGCCAGGGGCCGAACTCACCAGTGCCGATGATGTCATGGAGTGGCTATAGGCAAGACGGGCGTCCCATCGACGATCGGTATCCGGTAGAGGTTGGCGGGGTCCGCGGTTGTCACCCGTCCATCCAGATCCATGTCCTCCCGGCCAGAGGATGCCACGATCAGCCACGCGCTATCAGCCGTGAGCGCAGCATCGCTCTCCAGCACTCCAGCGGGCGACAGGGGACTCCACGTCCCACTATCGAAGTCGGCGAGCCACAGCCGCTTGTCGGCCTCCACCACCGCCATCGCGCATCCCAGCGGGGTGACCGCCTCGACCTCGCGGCCATCCGCCTCCACCATCGTGCGCTCGCCCGTAGCCACGTCCAGCCGGACCACGGTAGAGGCGACGCGCGCCCCGCGCCGGCGTGCCACTGCCATGATCACCGTGCCCTGGTCAGCGAACTGGGCTGAGCGGAACTCGGCGATCTCAAGGTCGGGAGAGAGCACCGTCCGCGCGCTGCCAGGTCCGTTCTGGGCCACCACCGCGCCTCGATCCGCATAGAGTAGTGATCCCGTCTCAGGCTCGATGGCGAGCGATGAGATCTCGGAGCTGACGCCGCCGAGGGAGAGGATGCTGCTATCAGGGGTAGGGGGGACGCTGTGCTCGACCGCCACCGACCGCCCATGCACCACGACCATCGCGCGGAGGGGGTCCCAAGCGTACCCACGGATGCTCCTCGGAGCGCCCAGGCTATGGCTCACGAGCGCGCCGTCGCTCTCCATCAGCCACAAAGCGCCTCCCTTCGTGACCCACAGCAACGGGAAGGGATCGCCCGTCCAGATCAGATCGGCCGCTACGTCCCCTATGGGGCCGGTGACCATGGCGTGCTGAATCGCGCCCTCGGGAGGCAGGGCCGTGACCGCGACGGCGTCGCCGCCCTCCGTGGACACGACATAGGCCACCCATCGCCCGTCCGGCGAGGGGGCGGGGCGGGACAGCGGGGCGCGCGAGTCCGTGAGCCGTTCGGCTACGGTAGCAGGTGCCAGCAGCCCCACTGCCAAGAAAACGATTCCGGCGGCAACGCCGAACGCGGCCCCAGATTGTCGAGGAAGAGCACGGGATCTCATATGCGTGCGGTTCCCCGAGCCGTCTTCCGCTGCCTTCATAGGAGGCACCCTTGGGCGTGGGCCGCGCGTCTACGACATAGGAGCGGCCGGGAGGCCGCGAGATCGGGAGGCGATCACGTGCGCGCTCACGTCATGATCGGTTTGGTAGTCATCGTGCTCATGGCCGGGGCAGCCGCGGGGCTGCTCGCTCAGGACTCTGGCGCCGCGCCATCCAAGGTCGGCGTGGTCCAGTTCTACGCCATCGAGAGTGAGGCGCCGCAGTTCGCGGAGGCGAGGGCAGCCATCAGCGCCCTCGAGGAGCGAGCTTCGGCCCTGTCGTCGGCAGCGCGGAGCTACACGATGCTAGAACCCGAGGAGTTCGACCGGGCGCTGGAGATCGAGCAGGTCGCCGACAATGCGCGTACGGCCGACCAGATCCGGGAGCTCAGAGCCCTGAAGGATCAGAACCAGCGGCTGAACTCCGAAATGGGGGAGATCCTCCAACTTCGCCCCGACAAGCGTACCCCTCAGACGGACGCCCGTGCCGATGAGCTCAACGCTCTCTACAGCCGCTGTCGCGCACACTGGATGGCTAAGGGCGCGGCTCTGGACGAGGAGCTCGATGGGGCGAACCGCGAGCTCCAGGAGCGTGTGACGGCCCGCTTCGAGGAGGCTGTCGCCACGGTTGCCGCCGCTCGCGGGCTCGAACTCGTAGTGCAGCACTCCATCCGAACGACGGGCGTTCAAGTCGACACGGGCCTGCCCATCGTGGAGTACCACCGGGTGGTCCACTACAACACAGGCCCCGACATCACCGATGAGGTGTTGGCGGAGCTCAAGCGGCAGAACGCGGAGGAACTGGGCCTACCTGCCGTCCAGTAGGCCGGTTAGCCCAGGGGCCGCACCTTCAGCGCTGCCGTCGGCAGGGCGTGGGCGCCGCCCATCTCGTCGCGGACCAGCAGCCGACCCTCGGAATCCACCCCCGCCGCAACGCCTCGGACGGTCTCGCCCGATACGGTGGCCTCCATGGGACGCCCACGGAGAAGGTCAGTCTGTGCGAAGCAGCGCAGCACCGCCTCGCTATCGGGCCTCCCCTCCGGCGAGACGAGTCGACTGAGCCACTCTAGGGCGCCGGCGATCACGGCGGGCGGCAGCGCCGAGGGAGCGCCCTCCGCCTGGAGGCACGTGGCTTGGAACGCCTGCGGTGGGCCGGAGTCGGGAGTCGCCACCACGTTGATCCCGATGCCGCTCACGATAGCTAGGGTTCGCTGGCCGGCGAGGCGGGTCTCGGTGAGGACCCCACCCATCTTCCGGCCGCGGCTCCATACATCGTTGGGCCACTTGACGCCCGCGTCCGCCGCGCCTAGATCCCGGCAGGTGAGGGCCGCGGCGACCCCCGCCGCCAAGCTCAGAAGGCCGAGAGCCTCACGCTCCACCTTTGCCGGTCGCCACGCTATGGAGCACAACGCGCTCGCCCCGAGCACGTCCTTCCAGCGAGTGCCACGACGGCCACGGCCCTCAGTCTGTGTCTCCGCTACGACGACCGCCGGGGACCCGCGCTCGCTCAGATCGAGCGCCGCGGGGTTCGTCGAGGCGCACCCCCTGACGATCCGGATCTGCGCGACCCATCGCTCCCGCTCAAGGCTGGCTAGGAGCTGGCCGTAGTCGGCCTCGGCTTCGTGGAGCTCAACGCGCATCGCGCCTCACCTCGCCAGGCGCCGACCTCAGGGTGAGGGTGGTCACCTCGGGCGGACAGAAGACGCGGATCGGCAGAATGCTGGTGCCGATCCCTCGGGAGACATAGACGATGCTGTTACCACGCTGGAACAGGCCGGCAGCCATGCGCCGACCACAGCCGGGCTGGCGGGTGCGGCCGATCAGCGGACCGATGCGGGGCAGGCAGATCTGGCCACCGTGCGTGTGCCCCGCCAGCACCAGGTTCGGCGGCAGCGCAGTCTCACGGAAGACGACTCCGGGGCTGTGGGCGAGGAGCAGCAGGAAGGGCTCCGCCTCGAGACGGCTCACGGCCGATCGTAGGTCGTCACGGAACCGTGTGGGGTCGTCCACACCCGCCAGGGCCAGCCGTCTACCTCCGTGCTCAGTAACGGTCCCTTCGTTGTCCAGCACGCGAAAGCCCATCGGCTCCAGGACCGGCTTGAGCCCCCCGAGCACGGGGAGCAGGCGGTTGTCATTGTTGCCCGCCACAAACCACCGCCCGAGGGGAGCTTCGAGGGCTTCGGTAAGGGTCTCGGCGGCGGGCAAGCCGGCGGTGGACTCAAGTAGGTCGCCCGTGACGGCCCAGAGGTCCACGGTCACTGAGCGGGTCCAGGCAGTCAGGGCGTCTAGGTGTCGAGCGCGGCGACCGAAGTGCAGATCGGTCACATGGCCAATACGCAGTCCATCGAGAGCCGCGGGCAAGCCGGGAAGCTCGAGGGTCAGCTCCACATGACGCAGCCGCCCATCAGATGTGAGCGTCTCAGTAAGCTCGCGCAGAGCGGGTACCTCGGCGCCGTAGAGGACCTTCACGGCCCGCCATCCCGTCGCGAGAAGGGCGGTGCGGGCGGGAGGATGGTCGGCCACAGTCGCAGCGGACGCATCCTCAGGTTCCCTCGGCCGCCGGCTCGGTGGCCGCCGGCGGGGCGAGCTCATCCAACGCGGGCGAGGCGGGGAGGGCCACCGCGAGAGCCGCGCGCTCGGCCCCCAGATAGGAGCGAGCTATCGCCTGTGTCTCCTCCGCCGTAACCTGCCGCAACCCCTCGAGCGGATGGTGAGCGGCCGCCTCCACGTCCCCGCCCGACATGACGGTGCGTCCGACCTCGATCGCTCGCCCCAGTACTGGTTGATGCCTGAGAGCGTATCCCCCCAGCAGCCTACGGCGCGCGGCCTCTACCTCGGGGCGAGCTAGGGGCTCAGCGGCCAGCTCCTCGAGGCAGTCGAAGACCTCCAGCCGCAGGGCCTCCAGTCGCCAGGCCATCGGCGTTGCGGCCAGTATGACTAGCTCGCTGTACCGCGTCCGCGGAATGAGGAACACCTGCACGGTGGGAGCATACTGGAGTAGGCGCGGGCTACGGGTCAGCCGTCCGGCAGGGCCGCCGAGCATCTCCCGGAGCATTTCCACCGCGGGCCACGCGTCGCTACCTGTGTTCGGCACCCCAAAGGCCATGAGCAACAGGGCGAGCCGTCCCTCGTGATCCTCAGTGACATGAGTCCGCCAGATCGGCGAAGCGGGTTCCCACGTCGGCGTTGCAGGGGGCTTCGCCTCGCCAGGTGGTAGAGGCGCGGCCACAGAGCGGAGGCTGTCGAGCATCTCCGATTCGGGCCCCGGCCCTACCGCAACGCACACGACGCGCGAGCCAACCATGAGCCGCTTGTGGGCGGCTTGAAGGTCCTCTACGGTCGTCGCCCGCAGGCCGCCCACCGTGCCTACCGGCGATGTCGCCGGCACCACGGGGTGCAGCACACCGCGCACCTGGCTCAGGAGGCTGTAGAAGCGGTCTCCGCCCTGGCGCTCGGCATCGTCTATGGTCTCGCGCACGGCCGCGTCCAGCGCTGGCTGCGTGAAACTCGGCCGCAGGAGGGCATCGCTCAGGATGCCCAAGGCGTTCTCCGCGATCTCGGGAGGCCCTGAGACACCCATGACCATGGCGTCATCGTCGGCGAAGGTCGTCACTTGCCCACCGATGAGGCTCACAGCTTGGAGCCGCTCAAGCACCTGGCGCGGGTCCGTGCCCTCGACGCCCGAGAGGCTCGCGCGGGCCAGCAGAGCCCTCAGCCCCGGTAGGTAGCCCTCGTCCGAGGGGTCCGCGTCGACCAGCACCGCGAACCCGCTAGCGTAGGTGGAGGGCGATTGGATGGCGACAAGCCTCGCGCCGTTGGGCAGCTCCTCGATCGTCACACCCCACGCGGGCGCGGCGATGAGCAGAGCGGCTACGAGGAGGGTGGCCCGCCTCATGGCGCGCCTCCCCCGATCACGACGAGAGCTCGATCGGGATCGAAGTACCGAAGCACGACCCGCCGGATGTCATCCGGCCCGATGGTCAGCACCTCGTCCTCGTAGGAGATGGCTAGCTCGTAGGAGTCGATGGCCTCATAGAAGGCCAGGCTCTCGGCCTGGCCCGTGTAGGTGTCGGCGCCCATAGCGTGGAGCAGCAGCGCGGTGCGAGCCCCCTGCTGGCACTCCTCGACCGAGACGCCATTGTCGCGGATGTCCGCCAAGATCGTCTTCAGGACTCCGATGGCCGCCTGCGGCGACGCCTGCCCCGGATCAACCCACAGGTAAAGGTGGCCTGGTAGTCGCTGTGTCAGGAACCCCGCCCCGAGACCCCCGACTCCAGGGAGAGCGCGCGGAAGTTGGGTCCTCATTCGGCTCGCCGATCCGTGGTCCAGGATGCCCAGGAGCACGTCGGTAGCTAGCACGTCGCGCATGGCGCTGATCCCAGGGGCCACGAAGAACAGGCCAACAAGGGGCGCTCCGTGGGGGGCCGTGATCGTGTCAACGGGAGTGGCGGGGTCGGCGCTCAGCGAGGGGACCGTTGGCGCCCCCAAGGGGATGTCGGCGAAGGCTTCGCTCACCGCGTCCACGGCCTCCTGACCATCCATGTCACCCGCCACGATAACGGCCATGTTCGCACCCACGTAGTGCGTCTGGTGGAAGGCCGCCACATCATGGATGGTGTACTGGGGCAGCGCCTCCGGCCCGCCACCGGCTGACTGGGCATAAGGTCCATCCCCGTATATCGCCTGAGTGGCCGTGTTGCGGAGGGCCACGATGGGGCTCGCGTAGACCTCGTCCAACTCCTTCTCCATGATGTCTAGTTCGGTCCGCAGCCTTTGGGCGTCGAAGACGGGAGCGCTGAGAGCGAAGCCGAGCGCCGCGATGGCCTCGGCTGCCCCGTCCGGCGCGATGGTCGCTATGTAGCGGCTGGCATCGGCGGACGTCTCCGCGCGGATCTCCCCCCCCAGGGCCTCGATGGTCTGGGGCAGCATGCCGGTGGGCGTTCCTTCGATGGGTCCCTGGAAGACCATGTGCTCCACGATGTGAGCGAGTCCCCGCTGGTCGCGACCTTCTACGGAGGAGCCCCCTCGTACTACAGCCACGACGGAGACGACGGGCACATCGTGGGCTGGGCTCACCACTACGCGGATGCCGTTGTCCAGTTCCGCGACCATAACGTCCTCGCTCAGGACACGCGCTTCGACCCGTACGGGGGACACGACGGCCAGGGTAACGGCGACGAGCAGTGCCGCGACATGCAGGTGTGAGCGGTTCGTCGACATCATCTCCCCCGCCATCCGGCCGACTCGACCGTTGGCTACTCGGCGTCGCCACCGTAGGCTACAGGGAGCCGCACCGATGGATGGCAGAGATTGATCACCAGGTTCCCCAGGATATCCGATTCCGAAGCCGAGGTGGTGGACTTCAGGGCCAGATCAGCCTCGGCGGCCAGCTGGAGACCTCGCGCTACCTCGGCCGCGGTGAAGTGGGTTGCTTCGCGGAGGGTCTTGAAGGCTACGAAGTCATGCTGCGCCGCGAGATTCGCCGCCCGGTCCTCGGGCATGAGAGGCTTCAGGCTCTTTGCCACCTCGCGCCAGCCAGTCCGGAAGGCGTCCCCATACCGGGTGATCCGAAGCAGCGTCCCTGGCACCGCCCCTCGCTCGATGAGCGCGCACGCTACGAGGAGCAGCCTGAGCCGAGACGCGAGCAGGGCCACGACGCCCACGCCCCCATGTCCGTGGTGGACGAGGTCATGGAGGGTGCTCAGCGCCCTCTCGACATCGCGTTCTCCTATGGCGTCGGTGAGGTCGAAGACGATGGCCTCCTTCGTGCGGCTCACGAGTCGCCGCACGTCCTCAACGGTGACCCGGTCACGGTCACCCACGAAGGAGATGAGCTTCCGCACCTCGGAATTGAGCAGCCCCGTATCGGCCGGCGCCAGTCCAATGAGGGTGCCAAGGGCGTCCGCGTCGATCTGGATGCCGGCGTAACGGAAGCGGTCCCGCACGAACTCGGTGGCATCTCCAGGCTTGGTGCTCTTGGGGAAGGCCAGCTCGATACCAGTCTTCTTGCACGCCTCGTAGAGCGACCCCTTAGGCGCATCCACCGGCGACTCGAGGATCAGAGTGACGTGGTTTGGGAGGCCCTTCTCGATGCGCTCGATGAGGCTCGCGGCGCCCTTGGGCGACTTCTCGCCCAGAAGCGGGGTGTCGCGCACCAGCACCACGCGCCTCTCGACGTCGAGGAAGGGCAGCGCGTTGCTCTCAACCTGACCCAGGATGTCCGACGGCGTAGCCTCCCGGCCCTCCAGCACTACGGCCCCCATCTCCAACTGCTTGCGGGGAACGATCCACTGAGGGAGTCGCCGGGCCAACTCGGAGCGGCGGAAGTCATCCTCGCCGTAGAGGAGGATCACGCGCGGGATGTCACCGGCCCTGAAGCGCGACCGCAGCTTCGTCAGGTCGGCATCGGTCGTATTCGGCGCACTGGCGGCAGCGCCACGCCGCTTGCCCATCCGTGACCTCCTCGTCGCGCAGGCTGTCGCCCGTCGCCGCGCGCTGCGGGGCGCGCTAGGGAGCGGTGCCCGACAGCGCTGGACCATCGGCGGACCTGGGCTGGTAGAGCACCTCGCGCGCGCTTCTTGCCGGCCGGCCGTCAAGCACTGCCTCAGCGTCCTCCAACTCGATGGAGAGGCAACAGGAAACGCCCCGCTCCTGCATGGTTACGCCGTAGAGCCGGTCGCATCCCTGCATGGTGCCAGGCGCGTGAGTGATGACGATGAACTGCGTCTGATCCGTCCACTCCCCGAGCAGCCGCGCGAGGCGCTCGGTGTTGGCTTCGTCGAGGGCCGCATCGATCTCGTCGAGCACGCAGAAGGGCGATGGGCGCACTCGCAGCATCGCGAACAGCAGACTCGTGGCCGTGAGCGCCCTCTCCCCGCCAGACATGGCCGCCAGCGGCTGTCGGGCTCGGCCGGGGGTCTTCACGACGATGTCCACGCCCGTCTCCAGCAGATTGTCGGGGTCAGTCAGCACGAGCTGGGTCGATCCACCGTCGAAGAAGTACCGGAACACGCGCTGGAACTCCTGGGCGATGGCGTTGAACGCCTCCAGGAACTGTACCTTCGTCGCGTTGTCGATCTCGGCGATGATCTCCCGCAGATTGTCCCGGGCCCGCTCGAGATCGGCCTTCTGCTCACCGAGGAACCGGTCCCGTTCGGCCAGCCGCTCCCACTCCGCCTCGGCGCTCAGGTTCACGTCCGAGATCTGGGCCAGCCGGCTCCGCAGCGCGCGCAGCTCGGCCCGGGCTTCGTCGAACTTCTCGATCTTGGTCGCCACCGCCTCAGCGGCCTCGACGGTGAGATCGAACTCCTCAGCCAACCGTCCCTCGGCCGTGGCGCGGGTCTCTTCGGCTCGGGCCCGCCGGATCTCGTGAGCGCTGAGGGCCTCGCGCAGTTGGGGCATGCGGCTTCGAGCGTCCTTGGCCAGCCGCTCGGCTTCCGCGAGGCTGGTCACGGCGGCGTGTCGCTCCTCCGCGAGCCGACGTAGCTCCTCCATGACCTCCTGGCCGCGCTGCTTCGCCTCGTCGAGTTCGGCGCGTGCCTTGGTGGTCTCGGCCTCTGCGCCCGCCTCGGACTCGTCGAGCCCCTTCAGCTCCTTCCGAATCTCCCCAACGCGGGCGCGCCCGCGCTCCTGTTCCACGGGGAGCCGCTCCAACTCCGTAGCGCTGGCGTCGAGATCCGACTGCAGCTGCTGCCTCTCCATCCGCACGTCGCTGAGCTCGTTGCGGACCTCCTCGGTCCGCGCCGCGAGGCTCGAGATGGCGTCCTCATTGGTGACCGGCTCCTCGATCGTCTCGGCTCCCGCGAACGCGTCGAGCTTCTCCGCCCGATCGGCCGCGCGACGATCGAGTTCATCGATCATCACATGGAGGGCATTGCGGCGCCCCTCCTGCTCTTGTCGCTGTCGCTGCAACCCTTGAAGCCGCTCCTGCCCCACGGCGGCGCTGGTGCTGACGCTCTGGATGTCCGCGACGCACTGTCGGAACTCGCCCTCAGCTTGGTTGCCCTCGTTCTTCGCGCGGTCAAGGGCGCGGCGCAGCGATTCGAGTTCGCTGTCGAGCTTCGCAATCTGGCTCTCTGCCTCATCGCGATCCGACTCAGCGCGGGTGATGGCGGTCGCGAGGGAGATGGGGCTCTCCACGGCTGTCGGCTCGGAGCCTCCGCCGATGGCGCCATCCGCGTCCCACCGGTCACCATCGATGGACACAACCGTCCCTCGTCCTGCCAATGCCCCCAGGGCAGCCGAGGCTGAGGTGCGGTCCCGGACCACGATCACCCGCCCCAGCAGCCGCTCCACGAGCGCCTTTCGGCGAGGGTGATAGGAGACAAGATCGGATGCCCGACCTAGGATGCTCGCGCGGCTCACCGTCTCGGGAGGTGCGAGGGCCGTAGGATGGGCGGCCGCGAAGTCCAAGGGGAGCATCATCGCGTAGCCGCCGCGCTTCTCACGGAGAAGCTGAACGGCCGCCCAGGCGCCCTGGGTGGTCTCCACGACGAGGGCGCGGCTCCACTCGCCCAAGGCGGCGGCGATGGCACGCTCCAACTCCGGGGGCACGCCGATGACCTCGGACACCGTGCCGACCACCCCGCCCAGCTCCCCATCGCCTCGGGCGGCCAAGAGCGTCTTGATGCCCCTCGGGAGGTGGCCTCCGCTCTTCTCGATCTCCTCGAGCGACTTGAGCCTCGCGTCAGCGGATCCCATCTGAGCCTGGGCCCGCGAGCGCTTCTCCTGCACGTCCTCGATCTTGCCTTGCAGGTCTGTCTGGGCCTCGCGAGCTCGCTCCACGGCGTCGCCCAGCTCCTGCTCCTTGCTCGCCAAGTGGTCCAGTTCGCCGTCGGCCTCGGCGCAGCGCTCCTCCTGCTGCCGCTCCTGGAGGCTGAGCCGCTCGATGGCTTCCTCGGCCTCCCGGAGCCTCTCCTCCGCATCGCGCCTCTGGCCCTTGAGGTTGACCAACTCGGTCTCCAGAGTTGCCTTGCGCGCCGCCTCGGTTCGCCGCTCCTCGTCGGCCGCAGCGAGGTTGCTCGTGAGCCGATCGAACTCCGCCTGAAGCGCCTTGAGCGACTCCTGCAGCTCGAGCTCCCTCGGACCGACGATCTCCAGTCGCTGGCTCAACTCTCCACGCCGCCGGCCTGCGGCTTCCACTTGCTCGCGAATCTCCGCAAGGCGCTCTTCGATTCCGGCGCACTCGCGTTGGAGGAGCTCGCGTCGACCTTGGCAGGATCGGATCCGCTCACTGCTGACGGCCGTCTGGGACTCGGCGCGTGAAATGGCCGCCTGGACCATCCCATTGCGCCTTTGCGCCGCCTCGATCCGGGACTCGAGATCCTCCTGCTGGCCTCGGATCTCCGCCGAGCGGCTCTCCAACTCCGCGGTCTCAACCTCCAGTCGTTCGAGATCCGTGCGCACGACGAAGGCCTCGTGCTCCGACTTCCCGATGGTCGCCCTCGCCTGGGCGATCTCGGAGACGAGCACGCCCACGGCTACCTCACGATGCCGTTCGACCACCCGGCGGTACTCCTTGGCCTGCTCCGCCTGCTTGCGCAACGGTTCGAGCTGGGACTGCACCTCAGCCTGGATGTCGTGAATGCGCGTGAGGTGGTCCTGAGTCTGGTCGAGCTTCCTGAGGGTCTCGTTCCGTCGCCCGCGGTACTTCGCCGTGCCCGCCGCTTCCTCGAAGAGGGTCCGGCGGTCCTCAGCGCGGAGGCTCAGGATGCGGTCTACTTCGTTCTGCCCGATGAGAGCGTAGGCGCTCTTGCCAAGGCCGGTGTCGAGGAACAGCTCCTGGATGTCCCGCAGCCGGCAGCGGGTGCGGTTGATGAAGTAGTCGCTCTCGCCGCTGCGATGGGTGCGGCGCGTGACGGCGACCTCGGAGTAGGGCAGCGCGAGGGACTCGTCGGAGTTGTCCAGCACGAGGGTTACCTCGGCGATGCCCAGGGCCTTGCGGCCCTCATTGCCGTTGAAGATGACGTCAGTGAGCTGGTTCGTGCGGATCGACTTGGTTGACTGCTCGCCGAGAACGAAGAGGAGGGCGTCCGCTATGTTGCTCTTGCCGGACCCATTGGGCCCCACGACCCCCGTGATGCCTGGCCCGAACTCCAGGGTCGTGCGGTCGGCGAAGGTCTTGAAACCGAATAGCTCCAGGGACTTCAGGTACAAAGCTGACGATGGCTCCCTCTCTCGGCCTCCCGCCTACGCGGTCAGGATCGCCGCTCTCTCCAAGGCTCCTCCGGCGGAGGGTACTGCCACTGTCGGCCATCCCGGGGTCGCAGTGAGCACCTCGACCTCCCGTCCATGACACATGATTGTGTCCTCCGACTTGGTCCCCAGCAGCGAGGGATTCCACGCGAACGCCTGGCCCGCGCGAATCGCCTCCCGAGAGCCGGGCGTCGCGCGCCAGGTGCGCGACTGGTATCCCGTGGCGCCGCCCTGATGGTGACACTGCCACTCGTCGGGGTACCCCGCTTCGGCATAGGCCTCCTGAGCGACGGCGAAGACGTCCCCTGCCGTGGCTCCCTCACGGGTTGCGCCGAGGATCAGCCCGTCGATGGCACAGACCCGCTGATGCTTCAGTGCGAGCTCCTCGGGCAGCTCGCCGAAGTAGGCGCATCGAGTGGCGGAGGCGTGGAGCCCGCCCCGACGCGCGACAATGACCCCCATGACGTAATGAGCGAGGACTCTGTCGGTCGGCACCGGATGCCGGTAGCGCATGGCTCGGTCATCGACCGCGACGAGCAGCACCGCGGTCTGCGCTCCGCGGGCGAGCACCTCGCGCGCGATGAGGCTGGCGATCTGGTGCTCGGTCATCCCCGGTTCGACCTGACGGAGCGCCACTCCCAGTGCCTCGCCGGCATCCCTGCCCAGGGCCCTGTAACGCTCGACCTCGGGTGGGGTCAAGGGCGTCTGGACTGCGATCAGCGCCCCCTCGATGGGTTGGGAGCCTTTCGCGCCTGCATCGGATCCGATGCAGGCGCCGCCGAGGGTTGTGATGAGGTCATCGGTGCTGTCCTGGTGCCAGGCGAACTCATGGACTGTGGCCCCCAGGCCCGCCAGTTCCTCGGCGGAGAGGCGCGGCGCTTCAATGGCGTTCATCAGCACATGGCAGTCGTCGCGAGTGATGACCGCCGAGCAACTGCCCCTCTCCATCGTGCGACCGATCCAGCACTCCGCCCCCGCTAGAAGCCAGGCGAGATTCGTCGCCTTCTGGATGACTACCGCATTCAGGGAGTGCATATCGAGGATGCTACGGACACGCTCGCACTTGACGGCGAACTCCTGGGCAGCCGTCATCATGGGAACCTCCACTCAATGCGCGCAGCATGACCCTGAGGTGTCGTGGAGCCCTAGCCCACCGCTTGCCGCTGCTGGATGCGGAGCCGCCCGATGCTCTCCGCGTAGTCCATCCCCGGCACGAATATGCTCTGTCCGCCCACCACGATGTCGGCTCCGGCCGCGACCACGTCGGGGACGAGATCGGGCCGCATGCCCCCATCCACCTCTATCTCGATGCCGTTCAGCCCCCGATTGTCGATCATCTCGCGCAGAGCGCTGATCTTGCGCATTACCGACGGGATGAATGCCTGCCCCGCGAAACCCGGGTTGACCCCCATGATGCTGACCAGATCCACGAACTCCAGCACGTAGTCCACGAAGGTCAGCGGCGTGGTGGGGTTCAGGGCAACGCCCGGACAGACGTCGAAGGTGCGAATCATTTGGAGGGTGCGGTGAAGGTGCTGGGTAGCTTCGGCGTGGATGGTGATGTACGTCGCGCCGGAGATGGCGAACTTCTCGATGTACCGGTCTGGCTCTTGAATCATGAGGTGGACGACGAAGGGGAGATCGGTCTCGTCGCGCAGGGCCTCCACCAGGCCTGGCCCGAAGGTGATGTTTGGAACGAACATCCCATCCATGATGTCAAAGTGGAGAAGATCGGCACCCGCTGCTTCGAGGCTCCTGACCTCCTCACCGAGGCGTGTGAAGTCGGCGCAGATGATGGATGGGGCTATCTTCATTCGCTTCCTCCGAGTCCCTGACCGGGGCCCGTGGACCATCGTCCAACAGGTCCCTATAATCTTAGCCCGAGGGTTCGGGCGTGTCGAGAGTGGGGCCGGGGCAGGCTCCCTGCACCGTGTAGCGCGGAGGCCTGTATGTCTATTTTGAGTAGGCTGGAGCGCGGGATCCGAGGCGCCGTAGAGAGCGTCTTCGGGAGGGCCTTTGGCGGAGGACTTCAGCCGGCCGAGATCCGCCGGCGCCTCATGACCGTACTCACGGCTTCCGAGCAGCCCTCGGAGGGCGGAAGTCGGATCGCGAACTGGTTCCTGGTGGACCTCTGCCCCGGTGACCTGGAGGAGCTCGGCCCCTCGCTGCCCGCCTTGACAGCCACTCTCATCGAGGAGATCGAGGAGAGGGCGCTGAGAGCCGGCTGGGACACGAGCGGTCCCTTTGATGTCGAGTTCCGAGCGCGGCCTGGCTTCGCCACGGGCCAGTTCGAGGTCACGCCGGAGCGGCGGAGCGGGACCCCGGGCTTCCGCGTTCGCGTAGTGTCGGGACCGGACCAGGGGAAGACGTTCGAGGTGGCCGGTCGCGAGGTCGTTATCGGACGCCAGCCCTCGGCGGGCGTCGCGCTCACCGATGGTGACGCCTCTCGCAACCACGCGGTGCTGCGCTCCGATGGCTACCGCACGACACTCCAGGATCTGGGCAGCACGAATGGCACTTTCGTCAACGGACGGCGGATCAGCAAGCAGGAGATCAGGCCGGGGGCGCGGATCGAGGTAGGCAGGTGCGTGCTGGAGATCTCCCGTAGCCGACCGGTATGGGACGATGGGGGCGAGGACCGTGTATGACTACCCGCCCATGGCGGCACGGATCGCTATCCTGGTGTGTCTCTACCTCTTCCTGTTCGCCGCCTACCGGGAGTTGTACCGGACGGTAAGGGACACTCGCCCCTCCCGCAACGGTGGCAGTCGCGCGCCTGAGGAGCACGTTCTGCCCACACTCACCGTGGTCCGGTACCCGGCGGCGGAGGAGCTCGAGGGAGAGGTGATTCCGCTGCTGACTGCCAATACTCTGGGGCGTGCGCCGGACAACTCCGTCGTGTTGCCCGATCCGTCCGCCTCGGGTTACCACGCCCGCATCGACTTCGATCAGGATCGGTTCATTCTCGCCGACATGGGCTCTACGAACGGAACCTTCCTGAATGATTCGGTCGTTATGAAGCCGACAGTACTGCGTGCGGGCGATCGAATCCAGATTGGCTCAGCCGTGTTCGTCTTTCGAGCCAGTTGAGTCGACCCCGCCGAGAGGACGTGTTCCGCATGGTTCCTCAGCCCCGCCACCATGTTCTCGTTGCCCTGGTGAGCCTCTTGGCCCTCGTGGTAAGCTCTGCGGGCTGCGAGCTCCTGGCACTCTACTCCGCCTACAAGCTGGTGGACGACCTCATCAACGATGACAAGGGCGACACGACGGCTCGTGTGGTGTACGTCGTGGAGAGTTCCGGCGCGGACAACGCCGCCATCGTGGGGGCCCGGATCGAGCTGTTTGCCTTGCGGACTGGCGGCGACCCCAATCGGCTCGATGATTTCGAGGTGATCGCCGACGCCATTCGCGAGACGAACGACGACGGGGAGGCCTTGGTCTATATAAAGGATTCGCCCAACGAGGCCGGCGATAACGTCATCCGGCCCTCAACGGCGTACCGAGTCGTTGTGACGGCGCCGGGCTTCCAGGCCTACGAGGGGGTCCAGGACCCCCTTTCCAGCAAGGCCGGCCTGGTGAAGGCCGATCCCGTCCGCCTCGTGCCATTGCAGTAGGCGAGACGGGGCACGAACGAGCGGCTGCCTAGGCCTTCCCCTCGGACCCGATGTCCTCGAGCGGCGGCATGTAGTTGCCCCGCACCGGCACGGCTGTGTTCACCGGTGCCGCCCACCGCACCGCGTTGGCGATAACCTGGACGATCTGCTCATTGTAGTAGATCGGATACGTCTCGTGCCCCGGGCGGAAGTAGAAGACCTTGCCCCGGCCACGGTGCCAGCAACACCCACTGCGGAATACCTCCCCACCGGCGAACCAACTGATGAACACGAGATCATCGGGAGCGGGGATATCGAAGTGCTCCCCGTACATCTCTGTGTGCGGCAGTTCGATGTACTCGGGGAGATCGGCCGCGATCGGATGCGCCGGGTTCACCACCCATAGCCGCTCCTTCTCCGCCACCTCGCGCCACTTCAGCATGCAGCCGGTGCCCATGAGCCCACGGAAGACCTTGGACATGTGCGCCGAGTGGAGGCAGATGAGGCCCATACCCTCCAGGACTCGCGCGCGGACCTTCCTTGCCACTTCATCCTTGACCCGGTCGTGGGCCATGTGCCCCCACCAGGTCATGACATCGGTGCAAGCGAGCACCTCGTCGGTCAAGCCGTGATCGGGCTCATCATCCAGCGTAGCTGTACTAACCTGGAAGCTATGCTTCCTCAGCCCGTCAGCGAGTACGTTGTGTATCCCATTGGGGTAGACAGCTTTGACCTCGTCGTGGGTCTTCTCGTGGACCCCTTCGTTCCAGACGGTCACCTTTATGGTCTCATTCATACGGTGGTTGCCTCCCTTACAGCCGTGTGATACCTGGCCTTGCCCTGCCAGTGAGACTTCCTGCCGGCCAAGCGCGGGACCTTCGCGACCATTGAGCCGTCACTATCAACCAGTAATAAGAGGAATCCACCGTCTAACTCAGAGGGGAGGAGCAAAAGCAGAGGACGAGGCATACTGTCACTACACTAGGCCCCTAGTTGAAGCCCATACTACACCCCCACACCAGACACCAGACACCAGCATCCGCTAGGGGCCTAGTTCCACGACTACACCGCCAGACACGCTTCAATCCCCCGCCCAGAAGAAAGTGTGAGTTTCAAAACTCACTGCGTGAGCCCCAGTAGCTTGGCCGTGTTATACAGAGTGTGCTAGCGAGTAGCGAGCGCGCGCTACTTCCAGTCCTCATCTGGCTAGTCTGGGCGCCGTGGGGCCTGCGCCATCCGCCCTCGGCCTCGCTCTAGAGCGAGGCCGAGGGTCTCTCCTTTTGGATCATTGGGTCGGCGAGCGCGGACGGTCACCGCCTACTCACCCCGGACGCTGAGCCTCAGACTGTCCACCCCGAACCAAGGCGGCCCTCCCAGTGGGCCCGCTTCCGACACGTTGCGCAGCTCGATGGAGTTGTCGCCGGCGCGCAGGACTGAGCCAGGAACGATGAACCGGGCGGGCGTCAGCTCGCGCTCCCCGAAGGGCGCGGGTCCTTCATGCACGACCTCCCCGTTCACCCGGAGCTCCAGAGGAACTGCGCCCCCACTCTCCGCAGGGTACGCGAGACCGCTCGTCTCCACCAGGAGGCGTGCGGGCGGCGGCCCCTCCATCCGGAACCACCCCAGCAGACGGTCCGCGGGGAAGTGCGGGGACGCGTAGGCGTAGTTCCCTCTCAGGGACACCTGCCGACGCTCGGGGAAGATGCGGAGGCCGTGCCCGTAGAGGGGTCCCCCTCCGCCTGCCATTGTGTCCCCCCAGAGAGTGACGCCCTGCGCCCCCAGTATGGGCACATCGCCGGGAGCGGGTCTCACGAGGTCCAGCTTCCACTGTAGGGCGACGAGCCCGCGCGCTACGCCCGCTGCTTCGAGGGCGTTAGTGGCGCTGGCGTGGCTCGAGCTGAAGCTCGCCGAGGTCGTATCGGCGCGCAGAGACTCGGCCAGGCCAAGGGCCTCCTGGCATGCGGCGCGCGCCTCGTCCGGGCGGTCGCCGTCGATCGCCGCATAGGCTCGGGCCATAGCATCGTAGAGCTGCAGGGTACGGCGGCCGTACAGGAAGGCCGCGGCATCCTCAGCGATGCGGTCCCGGATCCGGTCGGCGAGGGGCTGGGTTTGGACGCTGTCGAGGATGGCTTGACACCGGTCAGCCGCCGCAAGCATCGCTCGCAGCGACGGGCCACCACCTGGGAGGCGCTCGTCGTACTGGAGGTGTGGATCGCTGAAGAGGGGCCGGGCCCCTGAATCCAGCCTCGGCGCTAGCTCGTACTTCAGGGGGGTGACGTTCTCGAGCATCGTCTGTAAGGAGCCGTAGAACCGCGCCATGGCGGGCGCGGCGAGGCCGTAGCGGGCGGCGAGGTAGTCCTCGAAGATGCCCTCGGGATCCGCGTCGTGGTTCCAGAGTTGCCGGGCGAGCTGGTAGTTCGTCAGCGCCCTCGTTCCCCAGTCCTCAGTCGTCACGTGCATGTAGTGGAACAGGCGCGCGCCCAGGCCGTAGTAGTGGGGCACATCCGTGTCCATCGTCCCCCGGAAGACCACCGGCAGGCACTTCGTCCGGGAGACGTTGTAGTACTCCCCGATGCAGAGTTGGCCGCGGTAGTGGCGCTCCGGCGCCGCGGCCCAGCCATCCAGGTGCTCGGAGTAGCGGCGATTCGTCTCGCAGATGGACGCGTCCAGTGGGTGCACATAGCACCGCTGGATGGGGAAGTACGTGGCGATGCACACGTCGTAGTCGAAGTCGTCGGGCAGCGGCCTCGTGGGTGGCTCGATGACATCGGCGTAAGCCAGGAAGAGCAGAGCGATGGGCCGGTTGATGCGGCCCTGTACCCGTGCTTCCGCGATTCCCTCGGCCATCGCGTGCACGACCCGCAGGTTGCGGTCCGTCCAGGAGCCCTGCGCCTGACAGGCTTCACACTCGCACCACGCGCCCCAGTCGAGCATCCATGCGTTGAGCACATCGGCGTCGCGCCACTGCCCCTCGGCGAGGTCGTTCACCAGACCGCGGACAAGCTCGGCCGTGGCGTCCTGGTTCGACGTGCAGTAGTTGGCGCCGAAGTCGCCCCGGATGTCGGGCTTCCGCACACCGTCGATCAGGGCGTACCACTCGGGGTGCGCCTCGGCGTAGCTCAGCACTCCGTCGCCGTTCGCGTCCCCCGCCGACTCGCTCGAAGGCGTGTACGGGTCGTTAGCCGCGTCGTATGGGTAGGGATCGGCCGGGTTGATGTAGAGCGACTGCAGCACATGGCCGCCCGCCTCCATGCGGATGCCCAGCTTGCGCATGAGCGCATGCCCCGACTGCTCAACGCACCAGTGGTTCATGCGGTTGCGCGCCATCCAGAGCAGGAACTCCTCGTCCCCGCGATCCTCCCAAGCATGGAAGCCGCGGAGGGTGAAGTCCGGGGTCTCCTGGGCGGTGACGACGGGAAGACGCCCCTCTGGCAGGAGTGGTATCTCCTCTCCAAGCGGGCCCGGGGCGAGCCACCGCGCTCCCAGTCGATGAAGCAGGTCGTACGCTCCGTAGAGCGTGCCAACGCGATCGGCTCCCTCGATGAGCACGGTGCGGTCACCATCGGACTCCTGCGTGTCGATCCGGTAGCTCTCCGACGGTCCGTCGCCGCTGACACGGAGGAGGATCCGGTCGCCCTCCGAGGGGGCCTGCGCTGGCGCGAGCACCTGGAAGTTACCGCCGTCGCCTGTCATCATCCGGAGCACGCGCTGCAGCTCCATGGCCGCAAAGCAGAGGGTGCAGGCATCATCGTCTCGCTGGTCGGCATCGAGCCAGTCAACGAACTCCTCTGCCGCGGCCGCCTCCTGCGCTGACCGGAAGGGACCGGGGTCCACGATGATTGCGGTCGGAGTGGCGGCGAAGAGAAGCGCGGAGGACAACAGGGCTAATGGCATCGAACCTACCTCCTGGGGGCTCGAGTTCGGGCCGGGTTGGCGCGCCTCCTGCGGCACACCGGCCGTCCCGCCTCCCCGAAGGGCTGATCCCGTGACGCTGAGCATCGCTGCATTGACGACCCTGGCCACCCTCGTAAGCGGTCCTCCGAGCGGTTTCTACGTGGGGATCGAACTGCCGAACCATGTCCCCATCAGCCCCGCGGTCGAGGCCGCTTTGGCGGACATGGGCATCGACTATGTCAGCTTCTACGTCACCACCGTGCCCTGGGCCCAGGACCTGCCCGCCGAGGGCTCCCTTGGCGCGAGAGAGGGGCTTAGCGGACGCTTCGTACGGGGTAACAAGGATAGAGGCGGGGGCGGGCAAATGGATCCTCACGGATGACTTCGGCTTTGGGCGAGTGTACCAGGAGATCTGGCCCTAGGTCGGTCATCCCGACGAGATTCGCTACCGGTTCGGCAAAGAAGAGACGGTGTTGCGTCGCGGTCAGGGGAACGCGGTGAGCGTGGAGCGGCACACCAACGGAGCGCCCGTCCGCTAGAGGGCTCCGGCCGTGGTTCCACCATAGGTTGCGGCGGCATCATCGGATGAATGGGGAAACGCTATGAGGAAAGCTCTACTGTGTGCAGCGGGTCTGGCAATTGTAGCCTTGGCATTTGCCCCCTTGGGTTGCTCTTCGGCAGTGACCGGAACCCAGTTCCAGGTGACGCCGGCGTCACTCAACTTCGGCGAGGTCATCCCCAGTGAGCGGCTGGAGATCAGCTTCTTTGCCGGCGTCGAGGATCAGAGGTGGGACATCACGGGAGCCCCTGCCTGGCTTCGGGTCTCGCCCTCATCCGGCACCGGCAACGCGACGGTGACCGTCGAGCCCATCCGGCAGAACCTGCGCCCGGACACCTACAGCACCAGCCTGCAGATCCACGGCTCCGCCGACCTTGTGAACATCCCGGTCACCATGAAGGTCCAGTGACGGCTCGGGCCGCGCGTCAGCATGGCGTGCGGCCCTCCGTTGTTGGTCTCTAGGGCCTGCGGGCGGCGCCCACTCCTACCCTTCAGGCGTGAGCCGGTATGAGCAGACACCTTCAGCGCCCAGGGGCACCTGGACCAGCCCGTCCGCCGCTGCCGCCTCAGTTCTGGTGACGACGTTCCCGTCGGCGTCCAGCCCCTCAACCGCGAACGTGTCACCCGCCAGCCCGAGGTCGTCCGGCCGGATCGCCAGGGAGAAGGCTACCTCCTGGGGCAGAGGGTAGATCCGCACCGAGCCCTCTTCGAGGGCGAGGCGCGCGGCGCCGCTCGTTACGACGGGGCCGAAGTCGATAGGTCTTCGCTCCGTGTTGAGGCGCTCAGTGTAGCGAGCGAAGGGGTCGGGCCAGTCCGCTGGCGCGCCCTCGCGCGTGAGCGTCACGGTCCCATCCTCCGCCACCTCGAGGGCGCCGACGAGGTAGCGGGTGTTGCCGAGAGTAGGGCCGCGCAGAACCTGGCGAGCCCCGCCCAAAAGGATGCCCACGGTGATGTCGTACTGCCCCGGCGGGAGACCCCCCGGCACCGTGATGAGGTGCGGGCCGTCCAGGTGCTCGCCGGGCTCCCATGTCGCCAAGTCGGGCGACAACGCGTGGTCGTTCTGAAAGGCGATCCCCTCCGGATGCTCGCCCTCGCTGTTGACGAAGTGAACGAAGCAGCCGGCCCCCTGGGCGTGCCTCGGCAACGCGTCGACTACATTCCACTTATAGGTGATCTCGAACTCCCGAGGGGCTGTCGCGCGCAATTCCGGCGCCAAGGGCTCGATGGGCAGGTCCATCGTCGTTCCGCTGTAGGCATATCCCCGCGCGTCGACCACGATGAAGGCGTTATCCCACACGAAGTCCACGACCTGGCCATCCACTTCCGCCGTGTAGGCCTCCCGAAGCCCCGCGCCCGTCGCCAGGAAGCCGTAGGGTGGAAGGGTGTGACCGTCTATGCTCAAGGCGGTGTCGCCCTGGTTCACGACCAGCACCAGGCCGTTGTCATAGGTGATCCGGCACACCCAGGTGGAGCCGACCGCCAGAGCGGTGGAGCCGTCCACCCACTGGTCCGCCACGAGGTACTCGGTGTCCACCACGTGAGCGGGGACGTACCGCTCCTGGATCGGTTTCATCATCCACGCCTGTTTCACGGAGAGCAGCGGCGTGGTGATCCACGCAGTGTCGATGAAGCCCGCGTGCCCGTAGAGGAGCTCCTGGGTGCGGTACTTGTCGGACAGCTCGAGGCACAGACGGCTGAGGCTGCCAGCCCCATAGCCTTGCTCGATCCATCGCGCGATGTAGCCCATCCCGTGATTCGCGACGAGCGGATGGATCTTGAGCAGATCGAACTCGGGGAAGGGCACGTGGTGCTCGCCACGATCGATCTGGGCCTCGGCGCCATCCATTCGCCCCGACCAGTACCAATGGTTGTTCCCCTCACCCAGGACGGGCCCCTGATGGACCTCGCGGAACATCTCCCACAACTCTGTGTGGGCTTCCCAGACGGGTTCAAACCGTCCGGCGATCTCCTCCCCTGCCGTGAAGTCCACATGGAACCACGGCGGCACGGCGCAGTGAACGTCGATGAAGGAGCATGTCGTGTCATACCGCTCATGCACCGCGGGCGTGAAGCGGCGAGCTGTCGGAATGATGCCATCGGCCCGGTACCCGAAGCTCTGGATCTGTGTCCCCTCGTTGAACCAGGCCCTCACGAGGCTGCCGTCGGGGTGGCGAGCCACAAGGCCCTCGTCCCAACTGGGCGCATCGGGGTAGATGTCCACGTAGTTCTCGTGAACGCCGAACCGGTACCCCGCGGCACGCGCCGCCGCCGACAGCGCTACCATGCCGCTGTCGCCCCCCATGGACTCGTTAGCGGGCAGGACGTCGGGCAGCTTGGCGTCGTAACCCCCGTTCTGCCAAGCGTGGATCTGAACGAGGAGATCCTCCACCCCGTGGGCGCGCCACGTCTCCACGGCACGCTGGGTGCTCGCGAAGTTGCCGAGCCAGTCGTCGACGATGACGCGGTGCGACAGGTCCTCGATCCAGGGGGAGGGGGCGCTCGGGACGCTCGGCAGGATCTCCGGCAGGTAGGGGGAGACGGTCACGATCGAGGTCTCGCGCAGGGGGATCCGCGAACCGTCCGAGAGGGCCTCGTACCGCGCCTCCACGGCTGTGTGCGCGCTCGCCGCCGAGGCCGTCCAGTCCAGGATGCTGCCTACATAGACGCTTAGGTCGGGCAGGTACCACTGCTGGCCGCCGGTGAGGTAGGGCAGGCTGACCTGACGTCGCCAGTCCGTGGCATGGGGCCCGAGCCCCACCAGACGGTGGATGCCTCCCTCGGCGCACTCCACCGACGCAACCAGCGACTTGCCCTCGATCTGGTAGCGGATCATGGCATCGACTGCGTCCTCGGCGCCGACGAGCCGGCCTCGGGCGACGATAGCCTCCTCCTCCTGCGCCACACTGTCGCCCTCCCACTCCGCGGCCGTGCCATCGGGCCAGAGCAGCATCAAGCTGCCCAGATCGACGCGGTCGCCATCGGGCAGCTCCGCGACGATCTCCGTGGGAGCGCCGTCGGCTCCCAGCACATAGGCCATGTCGAGGTCGGAGCCCTCATACCGGAGCCGCCACTCGGGCCCCGGCCCGTCGATAGAGTTCGCATACCTGGCGGCCACGGTAGGCAGCACCGAGGCGCCGTCGCCAGGGCCCACATCCTCCAGTGCGGGGCGCCCAGCTTGCCACCGCTCTCGCGCTGCCTGCACTTGGGCCAGCCTCTCAGCCTCCGAGAGAGCCTCAGGCTCCGCGCCGATCACGATTCGCGGCTCGGCGAACAGAGAGTAATCCCAGCTCGAGTTCCGCGCCGGCCCCGGGTGGGTCGATAGCACCAGGTCGATGGTCTGGCCGGCGAACTTCGACAGATCGAACTCGGCTTGCGTCAGCTCTTGGGCATCCGTGTGCTCATCCAGGAGCGTCTCTGCCGCGCCGTCGTCACCTTGTACTGTTGCGCCAAAGGTGACACCATCGCTATCCTCAGTGCGGGTGGGATCCATGCCGTAACCGAGTCTCAGGAGCACGGGGCGCTCCCGCGGCACGACGAGTCTGTAGCGCAGCCGGACCGACCCGGTTCCGCTTATCCAGGGGCAGTGGAGGAGGAGAGTCCGCATACCCTCTACGGGCGGCGATGGGGCGCACGAGATGCCGACCCCGGGCTCGAAATGGCCCGTCCATCCCGTAGGCATGGTGACCCAGTCGCCATCGCCGATCTGGTAGCTCACCTCGTAGTGGCCTATGTCGAGGAGCGCGTTCGATCCGACGGAGAGCTCCACGGGCGCCAGTCCGCCGGGCGCTTGGGCGATGATCAGAGGGAGAATCATGGGCAGCATAGTGAGGACCTCCTCGGGGAGCTTGGCTGCAGGTGATTCCCGCCTTACCACGCGACTCCCTGCCTCGAAGAGGTCTGGTGGGCCGCCTGGGCGCACCTCCTCATGAGTGAAAGGTTTCAGGTGACTCGAGGGACCACTTACGAGGGAGACGCTCCCTCGATCTCGAGTACGGTAGCGGCTTGATGTTACGGGGCAGAGCGTGTGAACCGTGGTCCGCTTGGGGCGTCAAGACTTGGTCAGGGTCTAGGCGCCGCGGGTACGGCGTCAACGGTCGCCTCAACCTGTTCGTATGGTAACGGGTGTCTATTGCCGGCAGCCTGCAGCAACCTGTGAGTTTGCAGGTTTTCCAATGAGTGGCGCCCGGAAGAGGAGATTCGCTCGATGTACCATGGTGTCAGGCTACCAGAGGACGCCGAGGAACGGATCGTCGACAACCTCATCGCTTCGGGGATCGTGACCAGCGAGCAGGTGGAGAAGTGCCGGTCCGATGGCCGCGATGGCGTTCTCTCGAACCTGATTCAGGAGCGGTACTGCACCCTCGATCAGGCGAGGCGCGTGAGCGGCGACGTGCTGGGTTCAGAGCCACTACGTGTGATCGACAGCGAATTGAGCGTCGAGCTGCTGCGCATGATCCCCGCCGAGCTTGCCTACCGGCATGGGCTGCTTCCCGTCGCGCGTGACGGCGAGACCATGGTCGTCGCCATGGCGGACCCCCTCGATCTGGACGCTATCGACGATGTGCGGGTCTTGACGGGCCTGGCCGTCGAGCCGCTGGCGGCCGAGCCCGACGACCTCAGGCGCGCTGTCGAGAGCTACTACATGCGCACGATCATGAGCGGCGATGGCGAGGGTGAGGGCGTCGAGGTCATCGAGGAGACGGAGGAGGAGATCGGCGACCTGGCCCGCATGGCGCGCGAGGCCCTGGTCGTGAAGGCGGTCAACATGATCATCCGCCAAGCCGTTCAGGCCCGCGCCTCCGACATCCACATCGAGCCCATGGAGAAGGACCTTCGGATCAGGTACCGTATCGACGGTGTGCTCGGCCTCGCGCCTCCGCCGCCCAAGCGGCTTCAGGCGGCCATCATCAGCCGCGTCAAGATCATGGCGAACCTCGACATCGCCGAGCGACGGTTGCCCCAGGATGGACGCATACCTCTGCGGGTTGCCGGCAAGGACATCGACCTCCGCGTCTCAACGGTGCCCACCCTCTACGGCGAGTCCATCGTCATGCGTATCCTCGACAAGTCGTCGGTCATGTACGGCTTGGGCGAACTCGGCTTCCAGGCTGCGGACCTCGAACGGTTCGAGAGCCTCATCCGCCGGCCTCACGGAATCGTTCTCGCCACGGGTCCGACGGGCAGCGGCAAGACGACAACGCTCTACGCTGCCCTACAGGCGACCTTCTCCGATGAGCTCAAGGTCATCACCATCGAGGACCCGGTTGAGTACCAGCTCGATGGGGTCAACCAGATCGAAGTCAGGAGCCGGATCGGCCTCACCTTCGCTCGCGGCCTCCGCCACATCGTGCGTCAGGACCCCGATACCATCATGGTGGGGGAGATCCGTGACGCCGAGACCGCCGACATCGCGGTCCACTCCGCCCTGACCGGCCACTTGGTCTTCTCCTCGCTGCACACGAACGATGCCGCTGGCGCGGTCACGCGTCTGGTCGACCTGGACGTGGAGCCCTTCCTCGTTGTGTCTACCCTCAGTGGAGCGGTCGGGCAGCGGCTCGTGCGGACAATCTGCAAGACCTGCAAGGAGGAGACCGAGATCGACTTCTCGGCCTATCGCTTCCTAGGCAACCTGCGGCCCTACTTCCCAGATGGACGGGCCTGGCGCGGCCACGGGTGCGATGAGTGCCGCGGCACGGGCTACCGTGGCCGAACGGGCCTGTACGAGGTCCTGGCTATGTCCGAGGAGATCGAGAAGCTGGTTCTGAGCTCCGGTTCCTCGTCGGAGGTTCGCCACGCAGCCCTCCGAGGCGGCATGTCCACCATGAAGCAGGACGGACTCAGCAAGGTCCAGCAGGGCATCACCACGCTGGACGAGGTCCAGCGCGCCGCTCGCGACGTGTATGCCGACCCTGGCATCGCGGAGGCTGTTCCTAGAGCGCCTGGGGCGGAGGTGGAGTAGGTGCCGACCTTCCGGTATTCGGCCCTGGATGCCGCCGGGAGCCGTTCCTCCGGGACGCTCGTTGTCGATGACGAGCAGTCCGCCGTGCGCCAGCTCCGCAGCCAGGGGCTATTCCCTATCAAGGTGCACCTGGAGGGATCCGGTCTCTCCCTCGACGCGCGCGACGAGGGAGAGGTGCCCATCGGCATGTTCCGGCGGGTGAAGCAGGCCGACCTGGCCATCTTCTCCAGGCAGTTGGCCGACCTGGTGAGGGCCGGCCTGCCCTTGCTGCGGAGCATCCACGCCCTGTCGGAGCACACCGAGAACGCTGTCTTCGTCGAGGTCCTCAACAAGGTCGCCGAGGACCTGTCCGGCGGCACGTCCCTTGCGGATGCGCTGGCTGCACACCCACGGGTGTTCCCCACCCTGTACGTCAGTATGGTCCGGGCCGGCGAGGCCTCCGGCCAGCTCCCCGAGATCCTCGCGCGGCTGGCTGACCTCCAGGAGACGGAGCGCGCTCGCCGTTCGCAGATCATGTCCGCTCTGACTTATCCCCTGATGCTCGTCTGCGTCGGCACGCTCGCCGTGTCGCTGCTGGTGACGTTTCTCGTGCCTCGGTTCAAGCAGATCTTCGAGGACCTCGGCCGCGCGCTGCCTGCGCCCACGCAGTTCCTGATGGACCTGTCGGAGTTCATGGGCCAGTGGTGGTGGGCGATCCTGCTGGGCATTGTGGGCTTGCTCTTCGCCTACAAGCTCTGGAGCCGCACGCCGCGGGGCCGTCTGGCCATCGATGGAGCGAAGCTCAAGATCCCGCGGGTCGGGCGCCTCGTCGAGCGCATGGTCGTGGCGAGGTTCGCCCGGACCTTCGGAACCCTGCTGCACGGTGGCGTCGAGGTGCTCCAGGCCTTCGGCGTGGTCCGGGACGTGGTCGGTAACGAGGTCATCGCCCGGGCGATAGATGAGGCGCGTGACAAGGTTCGCGAGGGCGACACGATCCACGGCCCCCTGCGTGAAACGGGGCACTTTCCGCCCGTTGTCGTTCACATGGTGGCCCTGGGTGAGGAGACCGGCAACATGGAGGGCGTGCTGAACTCCATCGCCGACAGCTTCGACCAGGAGGTCGAGAACCGGGTGAGGGCACTCATGTCGCTGCTCGAGCCCCTCATCATCATCGCCTTGGGAGCCGTGGTCTTCTTCATAGTGGCGGCGATGTTGCTGCCGATCTTCCAGCTGAATGTGGGAGCGAGCTAGTGGCGCCCGTCTGAGCGTTCGGGTCTAAGCGAGGCGCATGCCTCGACAACGGTAGGAGGTACGTTCATGTATAGGCGGGCACACAGCCGCAGGTTCCGGGGCTTCACCCTGACCGAGCTGCTCGTGGTCATGGTCATCATCGTGTTGCTGGCCGGCGTAGCGGTGACGTACGTTCCCAAGCGGATTGAAGAAGCGCGTGTCGCGAAGACTCAGGCCGAGATCCGGACCCTGGAGAGCGCGCTCAGCCAGTTCCAGATCCGGATGGGCGATGTTCCCACCCAGGCCGAATCTCTCGAGGCCCTGGTGACGGCCCCCCAAGGCAATCGCAACGTGGACAAGTGGAACGGCCCCTACCTGAACCCGCCCGTGGTTCCTCAGGACGCTTGGGGCAATCCCTACATCTACCGGGCGCCAGGTAGCCACAACACCGATTTCGACCTGCTGTCCACCGGCAAGGATGGCAGAGAAGGCACTGACGATGACATCACGAGTTGGGAGCAGTTCGAGGCCTAGGCGCTCGCGCTTTGGGCACGCCGACAGCCGTGGGTTCACCGTCACCGAGCTCATGGTCGTGATGGTGATCATGGTTCTGTTGGCGGGTCTGGCCGCGCCCCGGTTCGTGGGCTCCATGCGGTCGGAGAGGCTGCGCACCGGAGGCCGTGTTGTCCTCTCCATGGTCCAGTTGGCACGCTCTCGCGCGGCCTCGGAGGGGCGGCTGACGCGCCTGGACTTCGACTATGACCAGGGGCGCATCACCGCCCTGCGCTATGTGCAGGACACGCAAGGGGAGAGTGACAGCCGGCAGGAGGCGCGTGAGCCCACCTGGGAGGCCATGACGGACAACCTCGGTCAGGCGCGGGACCTACCCCTTGGGATCACCATCCGGTACGTGGGTGAGGATCTCACCATGACCGAGACCCGAAGGCTATCTGAGCTGATCTTCCGACCCGATGGCTCCGCTGACTCGGCGTATGTGGTGCTGGAGGGATTCGATAGCGAGGTCCTGGTGGTAGAGGTGGATGACATACGGTTCATGCCTCGTGTGCTGGATGTCTCGCGGCCTGAGGACCTGGACCGGATCGAGCAGAGCATGAGGTCGCGGCGATGATGATGCGGCGCGCGAACAGAGGCTACACCCTCCTGGAGCTGATGGTGTCGGCCGCCATCCTGGCGGTGGGCCTCACGGCTCTCATCCGTTCTTTCACGGCGGGGACGAACACGCTCCGCCAGAACGAGAAGCGGGCGGTGGGCGTAGTGCTGGCTCAGCAGAAGCTCGCCGAGATCATGGGGACCACCGAGCTCGAGGATGGGATTCAGGATGGGGATGTCGAGGAGGCGGTATTCGAGGGCTATCGCTGGCAGTCGGAGATCCAGAGCCTCACAGACTACCCCAACCTGAAGCAGGTGCGCGTCATCATCGCCTGGCGCGACGGACAGCGCACCGATGATGTCCGGATCGATACGTACGTTCGCGTCCCACCAGAGAGCGAGGCGGGGACGAGCTAGCCGCGAGAGGGCGCCGATGTTGTACGGGCGACGGACAACCAGTCTGAGACGCGGCCGCGGCTTCACCTTGGTGGAGCTGATGACCGTCAGTTTCATCCTCGCCATGATCATGGGCGCCATCATGGCGACCTTCACGATCGGCAACCGCTCGATGGCCCTCGCCGACCAGCGTGTCGACCTCAACCAGACCGCTCACCTGATCACCAGCCGTCTCGAGCGGGAGCTCTCCTCGCTCTGGGCGCCTTTCCCCGATCCGGACTCATCCGAGACCCTGTCGGTGCTCGGAGACACCCTGGGTGGCGACCAGCAAGCGGCAACGGGGGCCACTCCCACTGACATGGGAGCGACGGAGGAGGGACTCACGCCGCCGCTCTACGGCTACCCAGGCGATGTCGCCCGCGACGAGAGCCCGCGGATCGAGTTCCTGATGGCTGTGCCACCCAGCTTCGAGACGAACCGGCAACGAACCGACGTTGTGCAGGTCATCTACTACGTGGATATGGATCCCCAGACCCCCGAGAAGGGCTTGATCCGCGGCGTGAACCGTCATGTGGACCTCGGTGACGCGGAGGACACCACGGAGTTCGAGGTCCTCTCAGAGCACGTCGCCTCCTTCGAGGTGCAGTACTACAACCCCGAGACGGAGGAGTTCGAGGCCGCGTGGGAGTCCCAGACTCTGCCCATGGCGATCCTGTTCTCGCTGGTGTTCGACAACGAGGAGGACGATGAGGGCCCCATCAGCCTCATCGGCACCGTCACTCCGCCACGCCGCGTGGGGGCCGCCGTGGGCGAGAGCTTCATGGGCGGCCAGGAGACGGGGGCCCAGGAGACGATGCGGCCCACCGAGCAGGAGGGTGGGATGGGTGGCGGCGCGGCGCAGATGGACCAGATCATCGACACCATCGCGGGGGGGATGGGCCCGTGAACCGCCGCCGCGGAGTCGCTCTCGTCTCGGTCCTCTGGGTTCTGGCCATCCTCAGCGTGATGGGCCTCGGCTTCGCGATGACCGTAAGGGTGTACGGCGAGTTGGTCGATAACCGCGTGCTCAAGGCCCAGGCGCAGGGGCTGGCGCGCACCGGCATGGAGATGGCGTTCGAGCTCTACTACGCTGGCCAGGCCGAGGGCAGAACCTATAACGCGAGCAACGACGAGTGGATGGCCTTCTCGTCCGAGGACATCGACCATGAACTGGCGGATGGCACATACTCCATCCGGGTGGTGGATGAGGCGGGCAAGCTCAATGTCAATCTCGCCGAGCAGGAGCACCTCTACGCCCTCATCGGCGACGAGGACGTCGCCGCGGCGATCATGGACTGGCGCGACGGGGACGACGACTCCAGCCTTGGGGGGGCCGAGAGCTTCTACTACGAGGAGAGCGATCCCCCGTACAGGGCTCGAAACGGTCGGTTCCGCTCCATTGGCGAGCTTGCTCTGGTCCAGGGGATCACGTCTGAGATGCTCTGGGGACCTGATGAGGACCAGTACCGCGAGCGCAGGCCGGAGGAGATCCGCGGGTTGGCCGACTTGCTGACGGTCATCGCCATCGACTCCAACCACTCCTCGAGCACCGGCAACCCTCGGATCAGTCTCAACACCGCGAGTGAGCAGGAGATAGAGGAGGCGCTCTCGGGAGTCATCGCCGAGGGCAGCATCCAGTCCATCATCGACTATCGGCGGCAGCGCACGACTCGCGCTCAGCCTCAGGATGGGCAGACCGGCGCGCCGCCCCTCCAGGTACCTGGGGAGCTACAGCCCCCGACGGGTGGGGGCGGCTTCGGCGGAGGCGGGCCCGTAGGGATTCGGCAGTTCGATCCGACTCAGGGGGGCTTCGACCCCACCCAGGGCATGGAGGGTCCACAGCAGCCAGGCCAGGCGGGCGAGGAGGAGGAAGCGCAGCAGGCCTTCGCCTCCACGGGCGAACTCATCAACGTGCCCTCCCTCTCCGATGAGGACATTCAGGCGATCTGGGACCTGGTAACCGCGGAGTCGGCGGGTGTCATCGAGGGCCGTATCAACATCAACACGGCGCCGCAGGAGGTCCTCGCCTCGGTGATCGACGCCGATCTGGCCCAGGAGATCATCGAGTACCGTACCTCCCGTGGGCCCCTGCCCACGGTCGCGCACCTCTTGAGTGTTGACCCCTCAGTGCGAGCGAACTTCGTGGAGTTGGCGAATCTACTGACGACGCGGTCTTATGTGTTCACGATCGAGGCTACAGGACGCGCTGGACGGGACGAGATCACCCATCGAATCCGCGCTGTCGTCGATCTGTCCGGGGACGAACCGAACTACCTGATGATCTGCCATTACTGAAAGCGGGAGTCTGCCTTGGCCAACGCCAAAGACGCCATCGGGATAGACGTGGGGGCCGGCAACCTCAAACTGGTCTATGGGCGCCGCGCGGGTGACTCGATGAGGGTTGTCTTCGCGGAGACGCTACCTATGACCGATGCCACGGGCGCCCTTATCGAGGGGAGCTCGCCCTCGGCCCTGATAGCCGACAGCCTACGTAGGAACGGGGTCCGGCCCTCAGCGGCGATCGTCGCGGTGCCTCGGAGCGCCGCCACCGTGCGCCCCATCGCTCTGCCGCCAGCGCCCGAGGACGAGCTCGAGCGCATGATCGAGTACGAGGCGGGCTCCCATATCCCCTTCCCCCTCGACTCCGCCGAAGTGGCGCACACGTACCTCCCCTCAGCCGAAGGTCAGGCGCGCGCGGTCATCGCCGCCTGCCCGAAGAAGACCGTGGCTGCCCGCCGGGAGATACTCAAGGAAGCGGGCACCTCCGCGACCGAAGTCGCGGTCTCCACCGTCGCCACCGTGAATTGCCTCCTCTTCACAGACAGCCAGCTTCAGAGCGGGAGCCACCTGGCCGTCGACATCGGAGCAGAGACCACCGAGCTCGCCGTCGTCTCAGATGGCGAGCTGGCATCCTCATTGACCCTGGCCCAGGGCGGGCAGAGCCTGACGCTGAGCTGGGCCCGTGACCGGAATCTGACCACCGATGAGGCCGAGAGGGCCAAGCAGGCGGGGGAGATCGAGCTGGATTGCGCTACCGGCGCCCCCAGCGATCCCGAGTGGTTCTCAACCACGGCGTGGTTCCAGAAGCTGATAGGCGGGCTCTCCCGCTCCATCGAGGCCCATGCCGCGAGCTATCCCCAGTCCCCCATCCAGTCCGTGGTTCTCCTGGGAGCCGGCTCGGCGCTACCGAACCTTGCCGCGGCGCTGGCGGGGGCCCTGGGTCTACCGGTCCGTCACGCCGATCCCCTGGCCGCCCTCGGCTATGTGGCCCCCGCGGGCTCGGAGGCTTACTCGTCGGCGATGATCACCGCTGCGGGGCTGGCCCTGCAGGGAGTCGGCCTCGCCGGCCTCGAGCTGGATCTGACGCCGCGGCTGGTTCTCGCTCAGCGCCGATCGAGAGCGCGGCGCGGGGTGGGACGGATCGCGGCCATCGCCTTCGGCGCCGCGCTGATCCTCGCGACGCTCTGGCATACGGGCCAGTGGTTCACAGCGCGGAACGCCTACCTTGCTCAGGTGGAGGAAGTTCGTAAGGCCCAGGCCACGATGCGCGGGATGACCCTCCACCCCGCCGAGGTCTTGGCCTTGGAGAGGATCGTCGACACGGCTTCCAGCCCCGAGAACGATCCGCTGGATCTCATGGCGATGCTGGCTGACGAGCTGCCCCTCGAGGTCTCCATCAGGGACGTGAACTTCCGGCGGGGCGAGTCCTTCGATCTGCGCGGCACGGCTGTCTCCAACGCCGCCGTCGCGGAGGCTGTGATGGCGCTGCGGGCGTCGGAGCGCTTCGAAGCTGTCAAGCTGAGCCACTCCACGGCCACGGAAGTGAATGGACGGACTTTCTACGCATTCAACATCGAGTGCGCCCTGCCGGGAGGCGATGCCCGATGAGGACGGCTGTCCGCGGCTTGCTGGCCGCTCTCCTGGTCGGTGTGCTCTGGTTCGTGGCCTTCTACCTGCCGGTGGGTGACAAGATCAACCAGTACCGGCGGATGACGGCCGAAGCGTCCCAGCTGCACGACGAGATCCTCTCCGACGAAGTCACCCATGCCGCCCGTCGCGAGCACGAGATGAGCCTGGTGAACGCTGTCGGTTACACCCGGCCCACGACGGATTCGGAGCAGGTGGCGCGCATGGTCGAGCAGCTCGAGACCGCCTGTGTCCTGGCTGGCGTGGGCCTCATAGAGATCGCGCCCATGGAGGCCGAGAGGCAGGATGGGCCCTCAACGGAGGACGCGACGGGCCAGAGCCTGTCCATCGGGTTGCTTCGGCATCCCCTCCAGGCTCAGGTCATTGGCGATCTCGAGGGGACCGTATCGCTCATCCATTGGCTGCGCCAGACCAACCCCATGATGGTGGTGGATCGCATGGTCCTCACCAGGGATGACGATGGGCTGGTGCGGATGTCCGCCGTCGTCTCGTCCTGGAGACCGGACGTGAGCACCATACCGGCAGGGAGTGCCTAGAATGGACGAGTACCGCCGCAACCTATACATCCTTGGCAGCTTCGTCGCGTGCATGGTTGTCGCGGTGGGCGTGTACCTGTGGAGCCAGCTCTCAGCGCCGCCCGACCAGCCTGAGAGCGGGATCCTCAGCTCGTCTCTCCACCCCTTGGACATGCCGCCCATCCAGCCCCCGAAGCTGGAGCGCAGGTACCAGGGCATCGTGGAACGCGACTTCTTCAAGCCACTGGAGGGCGAGATCCCCACGGAGTCCGAGCCCGAGTCGCCAGAGGCTGAGGAGCAGGCAGTAGCCACCGCGGCTGGACGAAGCGGCTCGTCGGTGGTGTACGGGCCGGCATCGTTCCCGGACCTCTACGCGCCGATCCCCGGCGTCCCGAGCTATGGGCCGTCGGCGACGTTCCCGCCGCTGGACTGGAGCAGTCCCTCGATGATGCCGCCGGAGCCGCCTGCCCCGATGGAGCCCGCCCCTGGCGCGGAGCTAAAACAGCCGGCGCGGCCGGCGGGCCCACCTGCTGCCACGGTCGCGGTCACCGCGGTCGTGAGAGGCGGCGATGGACGAGCTCGCGTGCTCGTTGAGGACAACGCCACCGGTGAGACCAAGTGGGTCGAGCCGGGCGCGAGAGCCTTCGGCTACAAGGTCGACTACGCGACGGAGAAGGGCGGCGTGCTGAGTCGCGAAGGCCGGCAGTATGTTGTCGGCGTCGGGGAGAACAAGCCCACCGCGCCGGCGGCAGAGCCGACGCCGCCGGATGAGGCGACCACGCCTCCCACTCCTGAGCCAAGCGCTACCACCGAGGGGGATGAGGCTCCATGAAGGTGAGTAAGCAGGAGGCGGCCATCCTGGGGACCTTCCTGGCAGTCGTCGTTGTGGCGGCGGGTGGATACATTTGGTACACCACTCGTCCACCATCGGGCGCTCAGCTCACCCAGACGGCCAATGCCGATCTAGCCCTCCAGGAGGAGGAGATACGGGCGCTCGATACCGTGTCCGCGCTCCTCGATGGGCAGCGGATCGACGCGATTGTGCGCTCAGGTGTCTTCGACGGGCTTCCCGTCGAGGGGTCCGTGGACGTGCTGCCGACGAGCTACACCCCCATTCCGGTCGAGACCAAGCGGGTGGTGGAAGTGCAGGACGGGGAATCCGCTGGCGCTGAGTCGGAGGGTCCCGGGGCGCTCATCGGACCTAACGGCCCCACCGTCATCACCCGCAAGCTGACCGCGATCGATGTCGCCATCACCGGCATCGTGCTCGGAAGGAACACAGCGAGGGCCCTTGTCTTCAACAACGCCGAGGAAGAGGGCAAGTGGATCGATGTCCCCGGTGAGGCCTACGGGTACCAGGTCGAGTATGTGACGATGAAGGGCGCTGTGGTCTCCAAGGACGGGCGGACCTACGTCCTGCTCCTCGGCGCCAACCGCAAGGACACCCAAGACTACAGTGTTCCGGGCGCCGGTGGCGGAGAGGCGCCTCAGACGCCGCCGCCCGGGCAGACTCCGGGGCCGGATGGGCCGCCGCAGACGGGGCCGGAAGCGAGAGGCTTCGGGGGTCCGCCGCCGGGCGCCTGGGGTGGCCCGCCGCCTGGGTTCCGAGGCGGACCGCCTGGCGGCTTCGGCGGTGGCCGGGGCATGCGCGGAGGTCGTGGCGGCTAGTAGGGTTCGGTTCTGTTGGTCTCTACGCGCCCCGGATAGGCGCGAGGATACGGAGGGGTCCTAGACCTCTCGCGAGCTGGAGCTGATCGCATGCACATCAGTCGAAGCACCTTTGGACGGCTGCTCATCGTCGGCTTGTTCGTGAGCCTCGCAATGGGAGGTGTCGCCGTCGCACAGGGCGGGCCGCCCGACTCGCCTCCGCCGGGTGATGGAGCGGGCAGCGTGCTGCCCCCCGAGGCCCCACCTGAGGCTCCGCCGGGCGCTGTCGGTGAGGGTGGCGTGGTCGTTGTCGAGGAGACGCCGGACCCGGATCCCAACGCGCCGGACGCCAACGTCGGCTTCCCGGCCGGCGCCATGCCGCCCGATATCCGCGCCGAGCTCGAACGGATCCTGCCTGACGGTGAGCCCGATGGCGATGGGCTCATCTCGATGGCCTTCGACAAGGCCGAGATCGAGGACTTCCTCAAGTTCGTGGCGACGGAGACGGGCTACACGATCCTCCCGCCGGCCGAGCTCACGGGCCAGATCACCATCGTCAGCCGCGTCGATGTGACCATCGATGATGCCTTGGCGATCCTCGAGGCCTGGCTGCGCATCCGTAGTTTCACCATGCTCAAGAACGACACGGACCAGATCATCTCCATTGTCCCACTCTCCAAGGTCAAGACGACCCCGGGGCCGGTCCGCCACTCCGACGAGGGCGCCTACTTCGGCTCTCCGAGCGACTTCATCACGCGTGTGATCCAGCTCGAGAACATCCAGGCCGACAAGGTGCTGGAGGTCGTGACTCCTCTGGTGGACACGGAGCAGGGGAGCATCACCGCCTCCGCTGACGTGAATGCCGTCATCATCACCGATATGGCCGCGAACATCGATCGCGTCTTGGAGGTCATCAGTGGGCTCGACCAGCCGCTGTCTCCGGTTCAGGTCGAGGTGATACCCCTCGAATACGCCACGGCATCGGAGATCGCCGAGGCCCTCAACAGCATGTTCGGTGAGGGCACCAACCTGCCGCCCGAGATGCTGGCCCGAATGGGCATCGACCCCAACACCGTCCAGCAGGGCCCGGGGGGCTTCATCGGCCGCGCGATGCAGGTGAAGATCGTCTCAGATGAGCGCACCAACTCCTTGGTGGTCTCCGCCAACGAGGGGCGCATGGAGATGATCAAGAGCATCGTGGAGAAGCTCGACGTCGACACCAGCGCCGACGTCGTCTACAAGGTGTTCAAGCTCGAACTCGCCGAAGCCCAGGAGGTCGCGGATCTACTGAACCAGATCTTCGAACAGCCGCAGGGCGGCCCGAGCTCGGGAGGCGGCATCTTCGGGGGCATGGCCCGGATGTTCATGGGGGGACGGCAGCAACAGCAGAACTACTCCGGGCTGAAGGAGAACATCGTTGTCGCGGACACGCGGACGAACTCGGTCATCGTGACGGCCGCCCAGGAGAACATGACCGCCTTCGAGGACCTGATCGAGCAACTCGACCAGGTTCAGCCTATGAGCGAGCTGACTCGCATCTACGAGCTGGAGAACGCCCAGGCCGAGGAACTCTCGGAGGTGCTCACCCAGGCCTTCCAAGGACAAGGCGGACAGGGCGGAGGCTTCCTGAGCTTCATCTTCGGCGGGCGAATGCAGTCCAGTGGTCCGCTGCAGCGGCTTCAGGACATTACCGTTACGGCGGAGACCAAGAGCAACAGCTTGATCGTCACCGCCCCCCTGCAGGCCTTCGAGCTCGTCGAGCAGCTCATCAAGGACCTCGACAAGCCGCAGAAGCAGGTCTACATCAGCGTGATCATCGCCGATGTGACGCTCAACGATGACCTCAGGTATGGCGTCGAGTGGAACTGGTTCACCCGGTCCGATCCCACCTTCACCGGGTCCAGCGCCATGGGGCTCGATGAGTGGGATGAGGGGATCCGCTGGGGCGTCATCTCCGACACCATTCAGGGGTTCCTCGAGGCGTTGGAGAAGGAGACGGAGATCAGCGTCATCTCCACGCCCTCCATCCTCACCCTCGACAACGTTCAGGGCACCATCTCCTCGGGCCGTGAGATCACCATCAGGACGGGTAGCCGCGAGAACGCGAGCGGCTCCGTCGAGGACCTCACCAGCCGGATCGAGGCTGCCATCGTTCTGGATGTGACGCCGAGGATCAACGACTCAGGCTTCGTCCAGCTCGACATCAACCAGACGATCGACGACATCGGGGAGACGGACTCCTACGGCAACCCGTCCATCGTCCGCCGCGAGGCCATCGCTACCGTGCTCGTCCAGGCGGGCGAGACGGTCGTGCTGGGTGGGGTCATCCAGGAGGACCGTCGGGTCACCGAGCGTGGCATCCCCGTCCTGAAGGAGCTCCCCCTCATCGGTAGCCTCTTCAAGTCCAAGGAGGAGACCGTGCGCCGGTCCGAGCTCATGGTCTTCATCACTCCGTACGTCCTCGAGGATGAGGTGGCCGCGCGCGCACTGCGGATCCGCGAGCAGGAGAAGATGCAGACCAACCTCGAGGAGATGTTCCCGATGGAGCTCAGCACCCAGCCTCTACCGGAGGCCCTCGTGGAGGATGACGTTGCCCCGGTTGCGCCGTCCGCTGAGCCTCAGCCGGTGGCAACGGCTGCCGTGAACGACCCTCGCGACGAGGCGCCGTACGTGCCGCTCAGTCGCGGCGGGCGACGTCACTAGCGGTTCGATCAAGCGGCGAGTTCCCTTGCGGCGGCCGGGCTTCTCTGGCCGCCGCAAGGCCCAGCATACCAAGCCGTAGCGCCGCTACACTCCCTCAGTGCCAAACGCGCCCCGCCACCGAAGCGGCGGGGCGCGCAGAGGACGTTCTCAACGACTCAGTCGGGCTCTACTACATCCAGGGCCGAAGCATCCTCGGCCGTCCCCTGGAGACGGCGCCATCGGCGGCCTTCTTGTCGGGCTCGGTCAGATCGACGTTCAGACCGAAGCCCCACCCCGCCCGATACTCCTTGTGGATCAGCTCGTTCGCGGCGGCGCTCGTCGTTACCATGCGGGCTCCGTCGTACTCGAACTTCTCGCCGACCTGCATGGCCACGCTGCCGAGCAGCACGCCCTCGGCCAAGCCGCCCGCGTAGGTGAAGTTGGACTTGGCGGTGTCATCGCCCAGGATGGCGTTCAGCCACTCGGCGTAGTGGTCTTGGTTGGGGCACAAGGGGAGGATCTGAGGGATCTCCCCGCGGTCCTCATAGAGCTCCTTCGGGAAGGTCTCGATGGGCCCGCCGGAGCCGTGGAAGAGCAGGACGCCCTTGCTGCCGATCCACACGCTGCCATTGCTGGGCAGCTCCCAGTCGCCCTCGACGCCCGCGGGCTTCTCCGGCTTCAGGCCGCTCTCATACCAGTACTGGTCGAACCCCGGCCGGCCGTGACGCGGCGGGAAGGTCCACTTGATGATCGCCTCGAGCGGGAAGGCGTCCTTGGTGATCTCCTCGACCATGATGGGCTCGACCGACGTCGGATACCCGGGGTCCATGACCCAGTAGGTGCCGTCCATCATGTGGCAGCCCATGTCGCCCAGGGCGCCGGTGCCGTAGTCCTTCCACCCGCGCCACACGAAGGGGTGGTAGATCTGCTGGCCCTTGTTGTACCGAGGCCCGCGGTCCTTGTAGCCCGCGCCATCCTCCGGCCATGAGCCCAGGTAGGGGTGCGCCGGCGCCGGGCCGAGCCACTCATCCCAGTGCAGATGGCCCGGGACCGGATCCGAGCCGGGGGGTCGCACCATGCCCTGGGGCCACCAGCCGAGGGCGCGGTCCGTCCAGGTGTGGACCTCCTTCACCGTGCCAATGCCATCGGCATGGATGAAGTTGTACAGATGCCGCCATGCGTCGCTAGCATGGCCTTGGTTCCCCATCTGGGTCGCGAGGTGGGGATGGTCCGCTGCGGCCCTGGCCAAGCGGCGAGCCTCCCAGGGGGTATGGGTGAGCGGCTTCTGGGTGTAGCAGTGCAAGCCCGCCTCCATGGCGAGGATCGACGGCGGGTAGTGGTGATGGTCGGGCGTGCCGATCATCACGCCGTCGATGTTCTTGGCCTCTTTCTCCAGCAGCTCACGGTAGTCGACATAAGCCCGCGCGTTCGGCCAGTTGTTCGCCGCGTTGCCCCATGCGTTCTCATCGATGTCGCAGTAGCACGGACACTGCACGCCCAGTCGCACCATCTCGCCGATGTGGGCCCCCGCGATGCCGCCCGTGGCGATGAATGCGATGCGCAGATCCGCGAACTTGTTCTCCTGGGCCTTCGCCCGTCGCGAGAGGAACAGTGGCGTGGCCCCAGCCACGACCGCCACTTGCTTGAGGAAATCTCTACGTGTGCTGCGTGTGCTCATGGCGCACTCCTCTTCTCTCAATCATGGCCGAGGCCGATGTGGCATCGGCAGCGGGCACACCTTTCCGTCTTTGTTCCCGATACCCTGCAACTTCGTCGCCGTGATCTGGCTTGCCTCCCCCATGCGATGGCGCTAACCTGGGCTCGGTGATGCCCACATGACCACCCTCGTACTGGCGGCGACCCTGGCCCTGGGCCAGGCGCCCGAGGCGAATCCTGTCCATGCCGTGACCGACATAGCCCATGACTTCAGCTTCTACTTCGATGGACGCTTCGGCGGTCAGTACATCGAGCCCGCTGGTGGCCGCAATGTGATGAACTGGGGGACGCTCCACGAGTACGACCTGAGCAACGCGAACCTCCTCATCCTCCAGTCCGCGGGCACGCCATGCCCCTACCCCGCCGAGGACGTCGATGCGGTCCGCGAGTTCCTCGCTCAGGGCGGAGGCGTGCTGGTCCTCGGGGACTACGCCACCTTCAGGGACGAGACCGCCTACCATCTCAATGATCTCGTGCAGGCCTTCGGGGCCCAGTTCGCCATGGAGCCGGCCATTGGGCCTCTCACTGCCTCAGCGGCGCTCACCGACGGCGAGGTGGAGACCTACGGCGGGAAGACGATCGTCCTTGGCGCACCTACGGACTGGGAGGTCCTCGTGACCGACGCGGCGGGTCGGGCCGTCCTGGCGCGACGCTCCGTCGGAACGGGCGCCCTCATCGTCGGTAGCCGCGCTCTGGCGGGGCACAACCCCGACGCGAGCGATGACATCAACGCGAGTTGGTGGCAGCCCCTGCTTATCGCGGCCGCCTCCGCCAAGCCGGTGGACCCCAGCACCCCACCCCAGGGGGCCTACCCCGAGCATCTGGTGGAGCGGGAGGGGCTTAGGCTGCAGTTCAGCGACTACATGGAGCCCTATGCCGACATCATCTTCGAGATCTATGCCGAGTGCCGCCCCGTGCTCGAGGACATCATGGGCGTACCGCCCGCCGAGGGCATGCTGGCGAGCCTCATCCTCCTGCCCACCGGCGGGGGCGGGTTCTCCAGCGGGCAGACGATCGGGCTCGGCGTTTGGTGGGGTGGCTTCCCCGACGAGCGGTACGGCATGATCGAGCTCATCGGCCACGAGGGCGCCCACTCGTGGGTCCTGCCCTTCCCTGAGCCCACCTGGAATGAGCCTATCGCGACCTACGTGGGAGCCCATCTCGCCATCCGGCTGGGCCTCGTGGAGCAGGGCCGCGCGACCATTGAGCGGTGCATAGAGGGTGGGCTCGAGCATGATCCCGATATGGACCAAGCCGATCTGGCCAACCCCGAGGGCCTTCCCAACGCTGTCGTGTGGGGCAAGACCTTCTGGCTGTGGGAGCAGCTACGGGCCGAGGAGCCCGAGATCGTCGCCAAGTACTTCCAGGCGAAGCGCCGCCTGGCCGATCCGGACGTGATCGACGCCTATACCATGCACGACGCCGCCGTCGTACTGAGCGAGGCCATGGGCCGCGACCTCTTCCCGTGGCTCAACGATCATGGCGTCCGCGTCTCTCGCGACGAGGCGGCCATCCGTCCTTAGGGCACTGCCAGCGGGCGCACCCGGAGGTCGCGTATGGCCCCCGTGGTGCGCCACGTCGCGAACCCGAAGGGGCGGCAACGTTCCATCTCGAGCCGGACGCCAACGTGTCGGCCCTCCGTATTGACGTGGATGATCCGCTTGCCATCGAGCCACACCTGGATCAGGTTCTCAGTGACCTCGACTCGGACGCGGTACCACCGTTGGTTGGCGTAGTTCACCCACTGCGAGGTCTCGTTCTCCGAGGCGTCGGCCCCGTTGAGGCTTGACAGGCCAGTCACCCCGCCGCCCCAGCCACCCATGACGAGGGAGATAGCCGACTCCTCCACGGGAAAAGTCATGCCACAGAAGAAGTCGCCTCCGGCCACGCGCATCGCCTCTAGCGTGATCTCGTAGTTCATGGAGGGGACCGCCACATCCCCCACCACGCCCGTCATGTCCGCGCCCTGGGCGAGAACGAGCTGGCCGTCGACGACGTAGACCTCGCGCTGGCCCGTCACATAGCTTGGGCGCCATCCCGCCAGGCTCTCGCCATCGAAGGGGTAGGACCAGCTTGCCTCCGGAAGCGTCACCACACCGAGGTCATAGTGGCTATCGGCTGATACGATAATGCCCTCTACCGTGTGGTATGCGTAGTCGGTCCCAGGCTGGCGGAAGTCGAGGGAGACCTCGCCGGCGGCGAGCCCGGGCAGCTCGAACCGCCCCGCATCGCCGCAGACCGTCTCCCAGTAGCACCGCTGCGCCCCCCGAGCGTAGGCCGCCGACCGGGGCCCCCCGTCGGGCCGCGTGCCCGAGCGGACCGCAACCGTCCAGCCGTCCGCAGGGTCTCCGCCGCGGAGCCTCACGGCGCCCGTAATGGTGCAGGCCGGCCCCACCGGCCACTCCAGGACCTGAGCGCCAGCGCCCGGCTCCACCTCGAATGTCACCGTCGGAGCCGACAGGACCTGCGGGTTCTCCGGCTCGAACCACGCGGCATAGGGCCCGGCTGGGATGGCATCGAACGTGATGTCCGCCCCGTCGGTCGGGGCCGACGCCACTTCCCCGTAGCCGTTGTAGAGATGCACGACGCCCGGTGCATCGAGCGGCTCTGTCGCCAGGTCGGTTAGGCGCACCAGGAGCTGCTCGCGTGGGCTCGGCGGCTCAACGGCCAGATCCTCTGGCGGCGAGCTGCTCAGGGAGTCGCGCAGCACCGCCACATCGCCAGCGAGTCGCCCGCGGTAGAAGGTGAGCAGGTACCATGGCCGACCGTCCGGCAGGTCCACGGCGAAAGCTCCATCCTCCCGTGGCGTCGCCGCTTCGGCGGCGAGGGCATCTGTGAGTATCGGGGCGGCATCCGCTGCCACCGCCACTCGCCAGTCGCTCGCAACGGTGCTCTCGGGGAAAGCGATCCGGCCTTCTACCGTCTGCTGTTGCGCCACGGTACTCGCACACACCACGGCAAGGATCGCGAGCGCCCAAATCCATCCGGTCCGCGCGGCCATGTTCATGCTCCTCTCGGACGCCGACAGGCAGCCTGCCGACTCAGAGGGTCATTCTACGCCGTGCGACCCCAAACCGCTTCCTTCCCCTCGCTCGGTCGGCTGCGCCCGCTTGGGATCATCCTCGAACGGCTTCGGCCGGAACAGGCTCTCACGGTGCGCTGGGGCGGTCTTGCTTGAGGCTCAGGGACCCGTACACGGAAACGGGCCATCCCAGGGATGGCCCGTGAGTGGTTGAGTAGTTTGGCTCCGGCGACAGGACTCGAACCTGTAACCTAGTGGTTAACAGCCACCCGCTCTACCGTTGAGCTACGCCGGAGCGCGGGCCATCCGCCATGGTAGCACGAATGACCAGGTAGCACATAGTGAACGAGCCCCCGAAGGGGCTCGTTGATATAAACTCCCGGCAACGACCTACTCTCCCACACCGTTACCAGTGCAGTACCATCGGCGCTGGGGGGCTTAACTGCCGTGTTCGGAATGGGAACGGGTGCTATGGGTTCCCCCCGCCAAAGCCACCGGGAAGTCTTATCCAGGTTCCATGACTATCGAAAGTGCCATCGACGAGAGCGTCTTAGCCATTGTGACTAGGAGCTGCGAAAGGGACATATGAAGCGATTCGACCGATTAGTACCGGTAAGCTGAAGCCATTGCTGGCCTTACACACCCGGCCTATCAACCACGTGGTCTACGTGGGGTCTTATCAGGTTAACCCTGCGGAGGCCTAATCTTGAGGTCAGTTTCCCACTTAGATGCTTTCAGCGGTTATCTGGTCCTGACATAGCTACCCAGCGTGTGCTCCTGGCGGAACAACTGGTACACCAGAGGTCAGTCCACTCCGGTCCTCTCGTACTGGGAGCAGCGCCTCTCAAGCCTCCTACGCCCGCAACGGATAGGGACCGAACTGTCTCACGACGTTCTGAACCCAGCTCGCGTACCGGCTTTAACGGGCGGACAGCCCGACCCTTGGGACCTGCTACAGCCCCAGGATGCGACGAGCCGACATCGAGGTGCCAAACCTCCCCGTCGCTGTGGACGCTTGGGGGAGATGAGCCTGTTATCCCCGGGGTAACTTTTATCCGATGAGCCACGGCCATCCCACTTTGAACCGCAGGATCACTAGGCCCTACTTTCGTATCTGCTCGACCTGTAGGTCTCACAGTTAAGCTCCCTTATGCCCTTACACTCGACGTGCGATTTCCGACCGCACTGAGGGAACCTTTGGGCGCCTCCGTTACCTTTTAGGAGGCGACCGCCCCAGTCAAACTACCCACCTGATACGGTCCCCCTACCGGATTACGGCAGGGGTTAGGGCTCAAGACAAGCCAAGAGCGGTATCTCACCGTCGGCTCCACCGAGGCTGACGCCCCGGCTTCAAAGCCTCCCGCCTATCCTGCACAGGGCTTGCACGAGACCAATACCAGGCTATAGTAAAGCTCCACGGGGTCTTTTCGTCCTGTTGCGGGTAACCTGCATCTTCGCAGGTGCTACAATTTCGCCGAGTCCCTCCGCGAGACAGCGCCCAGGTCGTTACACCTTTCGTGCAGGTCGGTTTTTAGCCGGCAAGGAATTTCGCTACCTTAGGACCGTTATAGTTACGGCCGCCATTCACCAGGGCTTCGGTTCTACGCTTTGCCGAAGCTAACGTTTCCCCTTAACCTTCTGGCATTGGGCAGGTGTCGGCCCCTATACATCAGCTTACGCTTTAGCAGAGACCTGTGTTTGTGGTAAACAGTCGCCTAGGCCTGTTCGCTGCGACCTCCTCGGGCTCCGCGGGCAAGCCGCTTCACCCTAACGAGGCACCCCTTCTCCCGAAGTTACGGGGCTAATTTGCCGAATTCCTTACGGAGGGTTCTCTCGCGCGCCTTGGGATACTCTCCCTGCCTACCTGTGGCGGTTTGCGGTACGGTCTCCAGCTTGCTCTCATAGAGGCTTTTCTTGGCGGTCTATCCACCCAGTTGGCTTGCATTTCTGCGCGCTTCCCTAGGGCCCCTCGGGTGATGAGCGGACGGATTTGCCTATCCGCTCCCCTACGGGCTTCGACGCACTAATCCGAGCAGTGCGATGGGCTTACTGACCGCGTCACCCCATAGATCAAACGCTTACTGGAGGCGCCGGAATATCTACCGGACTACCCATCCCCTACGCCTTTCGGCCTCGGGTTAGGACCGGCTAAACTTCAGAGGACGAGCCTTCCTGAAGAAACCTTAGGCTTTCGGCGAGAAAGATTCTCACTTTCTTTTTCGCTACTCATGCCGGCATTCGCACTTCCGCTTCGTCCACCAGTCCTCACGGTCTGGCTTCAGCCTAGCGCGGAACGCTCCCCTACCATTCCCATAAGGGAATCCGAGGCTTCGGTACTGAGCTTAAGCCCCGTTGGATCATCGGCGCAGAACAGCTCGACCAGTCCGCTGTTACGCGTTGTTTCAAGGATGGCTGCTTCTAAGCCAACCTCCTGGTTGTCTAAGCCGTTCCACATCCTTTCCCACTTAGCTCAGTTTGGGGACCTTAGCCGTCGGTCTGGGCTGAATCCCTCTCGACTACGAAACTTATCTCCCGCAGTCCGACTCCCAGGGTACGAGTCACGGCATTCGGAGTTTGGTTGAGTGCGGTAGGCTTGTAGGCCCCCTAGCCCATCCAGTGCTCTACCTCCATGACTTATCGCCTGAGGCTAGCCCTAAAGCTATTTCGGGGAGAACCAGCTATCTCCGAGCTCGATTGGCGTTTCACCGCTATCCACAGCTCATCCGAAGGTTTTTCAACACCAGCTGGTTCGGCCTTTCACGCGGGATTAGCCGCGCTTCAGCCTGGCCATGGATAGATCGCTCGGTTTCGGGTCTACGACATGCAACTAAATCGCCCTATTCAGACTCGGTTTCCCTACGGCTCCGGAGCGGAACTCCTTAACCTTGCTGCATACCGTAACTCGCCGGCTCATTATGCAAGAAGCACGCCGTCACCCATTCCTGTCCGAAGACAGGCATAGGGCTCCGACTGATTGTAGGCATACGGTTTCAGGTTCTATTTCACTCCCCGCCTGGGGTGCTTTTCACCTTTCCCTCACGGTACTGGTTCACTATCGGTCATCAGGAGTATTTAGCCTTGGAGGGTGGTCCCCCCGAATTCCCACAGGGTTTCTCGTGTCCCGTGGTACTTGGGAACATACCCGGAGTCCACACCTTTTCGCATACGGGGCTGTTACCCTCTATGGCGGTGCTTTCCAGCACTCTATCTGCTAAAGTATGGATTTGTAACTCCGTTGGAGGTCTGCGGTCCTCCGTGGTCGTCCCACGACCCCCACTTGAGTAAGCCCGCAGGCAACACCTCAAGCAGGTTTGGGCTGATCCCCGTTCGCTCGCCACTACTAGGGGACTCGCGGTTGCTTTATTCTCCTCGGGGTACTAAGATGGTTCAGTTCCCCCGGTTCCCCTCCGTACGCTATGTGTTCACGCACGGATGACGCGCATTTAGCACGCCGGGTTTCCCCATTCGGGCATCCCCGGATTAGCCTGTTCGCGGCTTCCCGAGGCTTATCGTGGCCTACTACGCCCTTCATCGGCTCCTGACACCAAGGCATTCACCGTACGCCCTTTGTAGCTTCGACCCTTTCGCAGCTCCAAGCCACAATGGCTTAGCGACTACTACACTAGACGCTTCTCGCTTTGGCACTTTCGATTGTCAAGGATCATGAAGCCGGCTCTCTAAAGCGCCGACAGGTGCGCTATGGAACGCCACAACCGTGGCGATAGCACGCGATTGGTGGAGATGAGCGGGTTCGAACCGCTGGCCTCCTGATTGCAAATCAGGCGCTCTCCCGACTGAGCTACATCCCCAAATAAGTGGTGGGCCATCCTGGAGTTGAACCAGGGACCTCGCCCTTATCAGGGGCGCGCTCTAACCAACTGAGCTAATGGCCCGCCCGTCGGGTCTCCGCCCACAGCAATGATCGAGCGGAGCGCCCGATCTCGCGGGAGGTCCAGATCAAGGATCAACGGCCCGCAGGGCCGATCCCTGAAAACTGAGTAGCACGCGGAGGCAATGCCTACGTAAGGGGACTCCCGTCAACCTAGAGCCTGGATCTCCGCCCCCGGCGGGGTGGGAGACCGTATGCAGCTCCTTAGAAAGGAGGTGATCCAGCCGCACCTTCCGATACGGCTACCTTGTTACGACTTCATCCCAGTTACCGGATTCACCTTCGGCCGCTGCCGCTTTCGCAGCGCACGGACTTCGGGTGTAGCCGGCTTCCATGATGTGACGGGCGGTGTGTACAAGCCCCGGGAACGTATTCACCGCAGCGTTGCTGATCTACGGTTACTAGCGATTCCACCTTCATGAAGTCGAGTTGCAGACTTCAATCCGAACTGAGGACGGCTTTGTGGGATTGGCTCCACCTCGCGGTCTCGCTGCCCTTTGTACCGCCCATTGTAGCATGTTTGCAGCCCAGGCCATAAGGGGCATGCTGACTTGACGTCATCCTCACCTTCCTCCCGATTGCTCGGGCAGTTTCGACAGAGTCCCCGGCTTTACCCGCTGGCAACAGTCGACGAGGGTTGCGCTCGTTGCGGGACTTAACCCAACATCTCACGACACGAGCTGACGACAGCCATGCACCACCTGTGTTAGGGTTCCCCGAAGGGCACTCCTCCGTTTCGGGAGGATTCCCTACATGTCAAGGCCTGGTAAGGTTCTTCGCGTTGCGTCGAATTAAGCAACATGCTCCACCGCTTGTGCGGGGCCCCGTCAATTCCTTTGAGTTTTAGCCTTGCGGCCGTACTCCCCAGGCGGAACACTTAATGCGTTAGCTTCGGCACTGGAAGGGTTGATGCCCCCAACACCTAGTGTTCATAGTTTACGGCCAGGACTACCGGGGTATCTAATCCCGTTCGCTACCCTGGCTTTCGCGCTTCAGCGTCAGTATCGGTCCAGGCAGCCGCCTTCGCCACTGGTGTTCCTCCCGATATCTAAACATTCCACCGCTACACCGGGAATTCCACTGCCCTCTCCCGAACTCAAGCCTAGTAGTTCGGAACGGCTTTCCAGGGTTGAGCCCTGGGCTTTCACATTCCGCTTACTAAGCCGCCTAGACGCCCTTTACGCCCAGTGATTCCGGACAACGCTCGCCCCCTACGTATTACCGCAGCTGCTGGCACGTAGTTAGCTGGGGCTTTCTTGGGTGGTACTGTCAAGTCAAGGCATTACCCTCAACGTTCATCCCACCCGACAGCAGTTTACGACCCTAGGGCCTTCATCCTGCACGCGGCGTCACTGCGTCGGGCTTTCGCCCATTGCGCAATATCCCCCGATGCTAACTCCCGTAGGAGTCTGGACCATGTCTCAGTCCCAGTGTGGCTGGACATCCTCTCAGACCAGCTACCCATCGTCGCCTTGGTAGGCCGTTACCCCACCAACTAGCTAATGGGCCGCAGGCCCATCCCAGAGCGGATCGCTCCTTTCCTCATCGGCATCTAAGCCGATGAGCGTACCGGGTATTACCCCACGTCTCCGCGGGCTATCCCCGGCTCCGGGGCAGGTCACCTACGTGTTACTCACCCGTTCGCCGCTCTCAGGGGAACCGAAGTTCCCTTTCGTCGCTCGACTCGCATTCGTTAAGTACGCCGCTAGCGTGTGTCCTGAGCCAGGATCAAACTCTCCAAAGAAAGTGTAGATCGGTCACGCGATCATTCGCGCAACCGTCCGTTTCACACCACGAGTTGATCACCAGCTACGCTGGTTTGTCCAACTTGGGGTTGGACGAGGCAGGAGTTCACTTAACTCGCGCGCTACTCAGTTTTCAAGGATCGGCACCCCGTCAGGGGCTTCAGCGCCTTCCGAGCAATGTCGGCCGGCAAGGTATTAGCATAGCTTCCCGCTTCCTGAACGTCAAGCACTTTTTTGCGGGAGGCGAAAGATTCTTTTCGGACCTACCCGCCCCCACTCCTTCTGCCTCGCAAGATAAACCCTAGGGCTCACCGCTGCGAGGGGTCACGCGTGGGGACGTGCCTGCCATTAGGAACCGTGAATCTACTCCCCGAATCCGATTCCGTCAAGCTCTATTCACGAAAACTTCAGATTCACCCGCGCAGCTCAGGTAGCGGGCCCATGGCGCGCCTGGGTTCCGTGGGATTCGGGCCCACGGCGCGGTCCCTCCCGAGCCAGCAGCCAGGAGACCTAGGGACGCGCCGGCACGTGTCGCCGGGTCTCGACCAACCAACGCCTCCGCCAGAGCGCGCACGATGCCGGCGGCGGGGCCGCCGCCGACAATCAGACCCAGGGCCGCGCCACTGGCCAGGCGGGTGCGGGCATTGGGCCGGTTCGGCAGGGCGTCGCTCAAGGCGCCAGCCGCCTCAAGGCCCTGCCCGCGATGCAGTACAGCCCAGCCCAGAGCGGCCTCCGCTGCCAGAGTGGGGGTGGACAGCGCCGAGGTGAGCCGTTCCTCGAGTCTCTCGGCGCCGGGGTGCCGGCAAGCCTCCCCCAGCAACCGATAGCGCACGGCAAAGCTCGCCGCGGCGCCAGGTCCGACCGTCGGGAGCGCCGGCGCGGCGAGGCCGATGAGGGCTTGGCGCCAGGCGGCCCTGGGTTCCTGGGGGATCGCGGGAGGCCAATCGGCCGCGGGCCAGCGCCACGAGGCCTCGGCCAGGCTCCACAGGGCTTGCCACCGGACCTCGCGCCGAGGGTCGGCTACTGACTTGACGGCCAGGGCGATCAGATCGGCCTCAGGGCATGAGCCTGAGGTGAGGGCCGCCAAGCCTCGACGCCGAGCCCTGCTCTGGCGGCGACTAGCGCCGGTGTCGCTCAGCAGGGGCCGGATGACTCGATCTCGCAGATCGTTCTCGAACGGGCCCCCGGCGACCGCCAAGGCCCAAGCAACCTCCGGGCAGTAGCCGGCATCCTCAGCCTGAAGCCGTTGACGAGGGCTCAGGGCGGTCCTCAGGGCCTCGAGTTCGCCCTCACCGGCCCGCCCCCCGAGGAGACGGCCGGCACATTCCAGGGCGGCGCAGCGGTGGGCGAAGTCATCACTCGGACGGATGGCGCCCAGAGCCACCTCGAAGGCCTCCGGGGGAGCTTCGGCGGGCCATTGGGAGAGCCCGCGCAGGGCGGCGCGCCGGCGGCCGGGCGAGTTGTGGCCGAGGTCGGGCGCCGCGGCAGCGAGCCGCTCCTCCCAGCGAGCCGTGCTCAGGCATGCGGATCGAGCGAGGGGAAGGCCGTCACGGCAGGCGGGATGGCGATCCAAGCCCTGGAGTAGGGCGAGGCCCACCGCCCCGGTACCCTCCACCACTCGAACGAGGGCTTCAACGGCTCGACGCCGCAAGGGCGCGTCCGGGTCGGTCAGCAGTGGGATCAGGAGGCCCACGGCCTCGGCGTCAGCGGATCCGGACCAACCCTCGCCAACCGCCTCGGGCAGCACCTCCAGGGAGAGCACGCGCCTCTCGAAGCTGCCCGGCGGCCAACGGTCGAGGAGGCCGTGAAGCGCCTCACGGAGCCTGCCACTCAAGCGCGATCACACCCTCCCGGCGAGCGGCGAGCTCTCAGGGTTGGTCCTGTAGCCATCGGGCCACCCCCGCCATAGCGGTCCGCAGCTCCTCGCGGGCCACGGAGGGGTCGGCCGTATCGAGGGCGGCGAACCAGGCGGCCCGGAGCGCCTCGATCTCGGGCACCTCAGGCCGGGCGCCGAATCCACCGACGCCCGTGGCGCCGAGGGCCCGCTCCAGCAGATCCTCGGCGGCCCTCAGATACTGCCTATCGGTGACCGCCTCCCTCAGCCCGAGCCAACTCACGGTGCGCAGGAGGCCATCTTGACTCGGGTAGGCCGTCATGCGGTCCTTGGCAACTCCGTCCAGGTCGTCAAGAGGGTCACCACAGGGCTGCCAATAGGGCAGGATGAGCCCCGTGTACCCCCGGCGCGCCAGCCCGAAACTAGCCTCCTGGCGCAGCCGGGCGGGCTCCTCGATCCCCGTGTGCTCAGGGCGGTACCATAGCTCGAAGCCCATCCGTTTGGCCGCCTGGGAGTCCGTGTGGTCGTCACGGCAGAGGCTGACGTAGGCCATATGGCCGGTGGAGTGGCTGATCCCAGGCTGGGCCTCGATGTAGGTCGGCATGCCTATGCCGCGGCATGCTTTGGCGGCTACGTTCTGGTGGTGGGCGAGAGGGACGCCGGCGCTGGGCATGCCGCACACGGTCAGCCCCTCCACCCCTAACTCCTTGCCCAGTTCCGCCACCTGCCGCATGCGGGCGAGAAAGGTCTCGTTGTGCTGAGCGAACCCCGCCGCGCTGTAGGCGTGGCCAGCTATGTTGAGCAGCCACGGCTCGGTGCCGTGCAGGAGAAGGGGTCCGTGGATCATGCCGGCATCCATGCGGAGCGCCAGGGCCGCACGGAGCTCGCTCAGGTCGTCGGTGTCCTCGGGCACCGGAGCGTCGACGGTCACAGAGCAGGGGCCGCCCAGGGCCTGGATGTCCGCGAGGACCTCCCGCATACGGCGCTCAGACAGGGTTGCGAGGGAGCCCGGGTCGTCAGGCCCGAGCCGGGAGCGCAGCTCGACCAGCAACTTGGGGTCGCTGTCCACCACGGTGAAGGGGAGTATCTCGAGGGTATATGGCAGGCGCGCCTCGCCGGCCGCGCTGCGTATGAGTATCTCTCCGCTCATGGCGCCTGGCGGCAGGTCACGGGGAACAGAGAGGGACAGGACGAAGGTACGTACCTCGCCGGCCTCGGCGTTGACGGGCACAAGAGTGACGGCATCGGCGGGGATAGGGCCATCGAGTCGGTTGTCGGCGGCATCGGTCCGAGGAGTCACCAGCGACGGGTTGTGCGCCAGCAGCTCGGGCGTAGCCACAAGCTCGCCATTAGTGGCCCCCCGGGGGGCTTGCCACCACCAGAGCAGATGCTTGGCGTCCCAGGCCGTGGCTGGCACAGCGGCGCCCGATTCTCCCTGGAGCGGCCCTGGGCGGACCATAAGGCCGGCCGCGGCGACCTGGGAGCGGATGGCGAGGGCCAGGTGAAGCGGCTCGCCCGGGGTGGCTCTGAGGGTCACGCGGTCGACGAGCTGGCCCATGACGGCGACATCCCAAGGCAGAGGGTAGCGTTCCGGGGTGTCGTCCAGGCGCCAGATGGCGTATGGCCCGCGGGGCTCGAGGTTCTCGGCGGCTTCCGCCTGCTCCAGGATGGACCGCATGAGACGGGTGTCGAGGACATTCCCTCGGACTACGGCCGTGGGGGGCACCGTCTGGCCGAGGAGGGAGGCCATCCAGTCGTCTATCCGGCTATGGCTTTCGGCGTACCACTCGGCGGCCGCCATCAGTGCGTCCGCGACCGCCGGTGGCGCGTCCGCGGGGGCATCGATGGCCGCGGGCAATGCCTCCAGGGACTCGTTCACCTCGACCAGTGAGGCGCGCAGAGCTGCGGCGCCCTCCTCGGCCAGTCGCGGCAGATAGCGCTCGAAGTAGACATCCACGTCGCCCGTGAAGAGGAGGTCATCTAGGTCCATGGCTACAGCCTGGCCCGCTTGTAGCCCGTCGGCACGGAACTCAACGGAGGAGAGGTAGTAGCCCGGGCCGGCCAGCCGGATGGGATCCAGCGTGACTTCGATCTTGTGCCACTCCTCGCCGGCGGGGATGTCGCGGGTGATCTCGGCGACGGCAGCGCCTGGGCGGGCGGCATCGCATACGACGAAGGCGAGCTGGGTGGTGACCCCATCGGGCCGTGCGGGCGCGCGAACCAGGGCCGATGCCTGCAGGAAGACGCCGGGCCGCATGACGGTCTCGATCACGTAGTGGGCCGAGGAGGCCCCCTCAGACCGGGCTGCCAGCCTGCCGTATCGCTCGCCCTGGGGAGCGCCCTCGGCGCCGAGATGCACGGGGGCGGTTACGAGGCCCTCGGACTGGGCCCAGGCGCCGGCGAGAGGATGGGTGCTCGACCCATCGGTATCGAAGGTCACCCTCACCACCGGGTCGCCGAGGGGTTGGTCGGGGGTGTGGGCGACGGCTCCGGTGGTGAGAAGGATGGCGAGGGCAGGGAGCCATGGCGCGTATCGGTGCACGGTGGTTTCACTTCCCGTCGTGGCGCGGGCCGAGTGCGGCGCGTCATCCTGAATAGGATACCCAATCCACGGTCGGCGGCGGGCGTCGCTTCCCTCCCCGCGGCACGTCCTCCATAATGCGGGTGCTCGCAGGACGGGGGCTCGACGCATGGATGAGACGATCCGCTACCTACTGGACCGCGGCGAGGATGGGGACGACGAGGAAGCCATCCGGCTCTGCGACGAGGCGCTGGCCGCGGCGCCGGGCGACGCGACCATGCTCGTCCTCAAGTCCGAGGCGCTGAGGAACCTGGACTTCTACGAGGAGGCCGTGGAGCTCGCGCGCCAGGCTACCCTGTCGCGGAACGGAGCTGGCTTCACTCACAAGGCGCTGGGTCTCGCGCTACTCGATCTAGCGGACGAGGAGGAGGAACCCTCCTTGATCCCTGCGGCTGAGGAGGCCTTCCGGGCCGCCCAGGAGCGTGATCCGGAGGATGGGGAGATACGGTACTGGCTCGCCGAGGCCCATGCACGCCAGGGACAGGGGGGCCGCGCGGTGGAGGAGCTGGCCCGGCTTGGGGTTGAGGTCGGGTGGCTCAGCACGACCGTAGCGCGGCTGGTGAGGCTGGTCGGAGACGGGGCGCGTCCACGGCCTCCCTTGGAGCGGACGGCGGCGCTGCGGCACCCTGACGCGTGCCGCTCGCTCGCGATCGCACTGCGCGCGGTGGGCGAGTGGGAGGCGGCCTACGCGGAGATCGCCGAGGCGATGCGAGTGGACCCGATAGGCCCCGAACTGGATTACCAGGCTGCGGCCATCGCCTATAGCATGGGCGAGTACGAGCGTGCCCTGGAGTTGGTTGCCCCCGCGCTGTGGTTCCCGAGTTTCGTGGAGGCCGCGGAGCTGGCTGCCGTGTGCTTCCACCGGCTCGGCAAGGCGCAGGAGGCGCGGCGATACTACCGGGACGCGACGGAGCGAGGAGAGCGTTACGGCGCGCCGGAGCAGTACCTCATGCACCTCGACCGGCAAGTGAAGATGCTGGAGGAGGGTGGCGCCGATCTGGCAGAGCCGACGGACGTGCTGGCGCCACCGGAATGGGCGATTCCGTACTCGGCGGCGCGCGAGCAGCGGATCACCCTCGGCTTCCACTCCGTGGACGAGTACCGCCGCACTATGGCGCGGATGGCGGCCACGCGGGTTGCCGAGTCGTCTCAGGCCGAGTTCACGGCCCGCTACATCGCGCGGACCGCTCGGCACTACGCGCCACCGAAGCTCGCCGAGCAGGCATGGGATAGGGCGATGGGCCAGGCGGGCGCGGCGTGGGAGCTCATGGATGTTGGCGAACGCCAGCAGCTCGCCGGCCTGCTGGTTGTGGGAGAGTGGCTATCGGGCCCCGACGGGACCTCGCCCGTGGACGCGGCAGTGCTCCCGAGGGCTGCCCTGGGTCTCGCCAGGTCCGCGGCTGAGGCGCGGATCGTCGACGAGTCGCTGCACGAGCGGCTCAACGCGCTCGCGGCTGAGCTGGAGGGCTCGCCCTCGCCCCTCTCGCTGGCTCGCGCGTGGGACTTGGTGGCGGAACTGCTCGGCCCCCCAGGGCAGGCCGGCCCGCTGCAAGCGGTGCTCATGTCCCCGCGGGCTGAAGCGGGAGCCTAGCCCGCCTTATTCATGAGAGTGCCTAGAGGTTGTTGCACGGGAGTGGGTAGTTCGCCTCGTATCAAGGGCTATGCGCCCAGGCAGGCCTGCAACCATCGGCGGTTGTGGGGCCTGCCAAGCCCCCGCTGCTGTGCCGCTGTTGCCGCTCCGTTCCGCCCGAAAAGGGATCGCTGGCAACATCCCCTCGAATCCCGCAAACCGTTGGGGCCCAAGGCTTAGAGGCTGCACGGGAGGGGTCTGTATGTACTATGTTCCATTGTTCCGTGAGGTACTATACATACGTTATGGTACCCCCCTGCCTCTCCGAGAGAGCGCGAGTACCACAATAAGGGGGTATCGTTTCCCGGCGGAA
>Ga0209613_1000047_pt1 | contig 169985 bp, 173 predicted proteins | sample BioC13SIPDNA_2_FD_185747 | JGI IMG/M metagenome (GOLD analysis project Ga0209613, IMG submission 185747) | Anaerobic biogas reactor microbial communites from Washington, USA - Biogas_R2_A C13 SIP DNA (SPAdes) (version 2) | ecosystem: Engineered > Bioreactor > Anaerobic > Unclassified | place...
GCTGGATTCCATCTGCGAGCCCCAGGAGCGGGACAACATCCTCTTCCAGTGGAAGGATGACGAGCACCTGCTGCGCCGCAACACCTTCATTGGCGACATCTACAACGACTTCCAGGAAGAGAAGACCATGCGCAACTTCCTGCGGGTCATCATGGGCAACTACATCCTGGAGGGGGTGTACTTCTATTCGGGCTTCATGTTCTTTTACAACCTGGCCCGCAACAACCGCATGCCCGGCTCCGCCCAGCAAATCCGCTACATCAACCGGGATGAGGCCACCCACCTGTGGCTCTTCCGCAACATCCTGACCGAGCTGCAAAAGGAAGCGCCCGAGCTGATTGATGAGGAGGTGCGGGCCCTGTTCGCCCAAATGCTGCGCGAGGGCTGCGAGCAGGAAATCGCCTGGGGCCGCTACGCGATTGGCGAGGAGATTGAGGGCCTCAACGGCCAGATGGTGGAGGACTATATCAAGTACCTGGGCAACCTGCGCGCGGCCAACATCGGCCTGCCGCCCATCTACGAGGGCCACGACCAGGAGCCGGAGACCATGAAGTGGGTCAGCCAGTACAGCAACGCCAACATGATCAAGACCGACTTCTTTGAAGCCAGGAGCACCGCCTACGCCAAATCCACCGCCCTGGTGGATGACCTCTGATGACGATCTGATGCCGGCTGTTGGACAGCTTTCCGCTGGTTGCTTGTTTGGCCAGCTGGGAAGATGTGACACCAAACGGACGCGCGCTGAGGGATATGAGAAGGGATGAAAGAGACAAACGGCAAGAGCGGCACCAGGGTGACCCTGAAGGATGTGGCCAACGCCAGCGGGTATTCGGTGAACACCATTTCCCGCGCGCTGCGCAATGACAGCAAGCTCAACAAGGCCACCCGGGACAAAATCAAGGCCAGCGCGCGGCGGCTGGGGTATGTGCAGAACATGCTGGCCTCCTCGCTGCGCTCGGGCACCAGCCACCTTGTCGCTGTCATCGTCAATGACCTGCGCAACCAGCACTTCACCATCATGCTCAGCAAGATTGACAGGGCGCTGCGCGAGGCCGGGTACAACATGATGGTGCTGTGCATGCAGCTCAATGAGGACCTGGGCGAGCAGCTGATCAAGACCGCCATCTCCCACCAGGTGGACGGCATCCTGTATTTTCCCTACCATGACAACCCCGGCCATGTGGAACACATGAGAAACTACAACACGCCCTTTGTGCTGGTGGACCGGTGGATCAAGGGCGTCACGGCCGATTCCGTGCGCTGTGACGATACCATGGGCGGCTACCTGGCGGCCCGGCACCTCATCCAGCTGGGGCACACCAGGTTCCTGCGCCTGGCGGGCGTGCTGGCCAGCAGCTCGGAGCTGGACCGCAGGGAGGGCTTCTACCGCGCCCTGCAGGAAGCCAACCTGCCTGCCCACAGCGTGCGGACCATCCCCTGGGAGGCCTCAGAAGCCGCGATTGCCAGCAACACCTACGGGGAATTGATGGCCCCGCTGGACTACACCGCCGTGTTCTGCTTCAGCGATGAGCTGGCCTACCATGCCCTCAACGCGCTGGAGTCGCGGGGGGTCCAGGTGCCCGGGGATGTCTCCCTCATCAGCTTTGACCACATCAGCGCGGGCGTTCCCTTCCTGGAGCGCATCACCAGCGTGTATGCCGATGGGCAGCGGGATGTGGCTACCCTGGCTGTTGACGTGCTGCTCAAGCGCATCGCCAACCCGGACATCCAGACCCAGAACCTGATTTTACCGGTCAAAATCTTTGACGAGGGGACGACAGCGCCGCCCAGGGCCTGGTGCTGACATCACACCCAGCAACCCTTCCGGGCGCCAGGCGCGGTGCCGGAAGGGTTTTGCTTTGGGTCAGCCGCCCGTTTGGCTGCTGGTTACGGAGATGAGGTCAGGGCAACCAGTATTCAGGGGACGCGGGCCCTGACGATTGGTCGCGCCTTGCGCCCTTTGCCCCGGGCATTCATGGCGGAAACCTTGCCCAGCAGGCTTGCCAGAAACAGCGCGCGGGCCTTGACCCTGTGCCTTTCGCGTACCTTCCTCCTAGGGGAACGCTCGCGTCAGCATGGCGCACAGTCGGCGCGCAAGGTTAACGTTCATCATGCCTGCCACGCCCTCTTTTCCCGCGTTTGTCTGGTCCGGATTTGTTGATGCGGGTGTCTGGTGTGGCCGGGATACAGATTGGCGCAGAGCAGGGGCAGGGAAATTGATGCAAAACACATAAGAATCCTTTGGCATGCAAGCAATATAGGGCCTTCAGGGCATGGGCATGTTGCCGGAACGCCTTTTTCCAGGGTTGGGGCGCGCCGGCAGCCAATGCCGGGCTGGCGGTCGTGAAACGCGGCGCGATTGCCAACTGTTTTCAAGCAATGGCTGTATATATGAACCTTCACACAGACCAAATCATCCAAATCCTTGTCGTTTTCCAACCCATTCTTGTCATTGCCCCAACATCTTTGGGTTATTTGGCTAAATGACAGAATATTCAGGAAAGACCTTGCATTTTCTGGAAGAAAATAGTATATATAGCACAGTGCATGGCGGTTAACGATATTCCTCCGGTTCTGGTGTGCCGCTGACAATATGATAGCAAGGAGAGCGTTTTTGATGAAGCAAGCCAAGATGATTCTGGACCGTGATTATGCCATCGGCCAGGTGGACAAGCGCCTGTACGGGTCCTTTATTGAGCACCTGGGCCGCGCCGTCTACGGCGGCATCTATGAGCCCGGGCACAAGACGGCTGACCATCACGGCTTCCGCCGTGACGTGATTGACCTGGTGCGCCGGCTGGACGTGCCGGTGGTGCGCTACCCCGGCGGCAACTTCGTGTCCGGCTTCAACTGGGAGGATTCCATCGGCCCGCGGGACCAGCGTCCCCGGCGGCTGGATTTGGCCTGGGCCACCACCGAGACCAACGAGGTGGGCCTGCATGAGTTTGTGGACTGGGCAAAGAGCGCCAACACCGAGGTGATGTACGCGGTCAACCTGGGCACCCGGGGCCCGGACGCTGCGCGCAACATCGTGGAATACGCCAACCACAGGGGGGGCACCTACTGGTCGGACCTGCGCGTCCGGAACGGCGCCCGCGACCCCTTTGACATCAAGCTGTGGTGCCTGGGCAACGAGATGGACGGCCCCTGGCAGATGGGGCAGAAGACCGCCTATGAGTATGGCCGCGCCGCCAACGAGGCGGGCAAACTGATGAAGCTGGTGGATTCCAGCATTGAACTGGTGGCGGCCGGCTCCTCCTCCCACATGATGCCCACCTTCGGCGCCTGGGAATATGAGATGCTGGAGCAGTGCTACGACCAGGTGGACTATGTGTCCATCCACCGCTACTACGGCAACCCCACCGGGGACACCCCCGGCTTCCTGGCCCGCAGCATGGACATGGACGCGTTCATCAAGACGGTGGTGTCCATCTGCGACGCGGTGGGCGGCAAGAAGCACAGCAAGAAGAAGCTGATGCTCTCCTTTGATGAGTGGAACGTCTGGTACCACTCCAACGCCCAGGACCGCGAGATTGTCAAGCAGGACAAGTGGGGCGAGGCCCTGCCGCTGCTGGAGGACATCTACAACTTTGAGGACGCGCTGCTGGTGGGCAGCATGCTGATCACCATGCTGCGCAACGCCGACCGCGTCAAGGTTGCTTGCATGGCCCAGCTGGTGAACGTGATTGCCCCCATCATGACCCGCAAGGGCGGCGGCGCCTGGGCGCAGACCATCTACTGGCCGCTGATGCAGGCCAGCAAGTATGGCCGGGGCACCGCGCTGCGGCCCATCGTGCAGTCGCCCACCTACGACTGTGAGGACTACAGCGAGGTCCCGCTGCTGGATGCCACCGCCACCCTGGGGGAGGACGGCAGCCTGAGCATCTTCGCCGTCAACCGGGACATGGAGGAAGACATTGAGCTGAGCGTGGACCTGCGCGCCTTTGGCAAGCTGAAGACGGCTGAGCACCTGCTGCTTCACCATGAGGATGTCAAGGCCGTCAACACCGAGGAGGAGCCTGACAAGGTGTCCCCCGCCCACGGGCAGCACGGAAAACTGGACGGCGGCCAGTTCACCATCCGCGTGCCCCGGCTGTCCTGGAACGTGATCCGCCTGGTGCCCTCGGAATAAAGCGTCCCGCCCGCGCGGCGCGCCCTGTACAACCGGTATATTGGCTTTGTGAGGCCTTTGGGCTGCAAGGCTAAGAATAATAGGAGGTATCTATGAGAAGACTACTGACCCTGGTTCTGGCCATAGCGATGCTGCTGTCCCTGATGATGGTGGCTCCGGCGTCCGCCGCGGAACCCACCAAGCTGGAGTTCTGGACCTTCCAGGCCCTGCATGTGGAGTTCTACGAGAAGATGGCCGAAATCTGGAACGAGCGCAACCCCGACCGCCAGATTGAGCTGGTGGTGACTTCCCTGGGCTATGATGACATGCACAACAAGCTGCTCATCGCCCTGCAATCCGGCACCGGCGCGCCCGACTTTGTGGACATTGAGATTGGCAAGTACGCCAACTACCTCATGGGCGAGACCCAGCTGGTGCCCCTCAACCGCGTGGTGGAGCCGGAGCTTGACAACATCGTCAGGTCCCGTGTGGACATCTACGCCAAGGACGGCAACTACTATGGCATCTGCTTCCACGTTGGCGCCTCCGTCACCTACTACAACCAGGAAATCCTGGAGGCGGCGGGTGTGGACGTCAACAGCATCATCACCTGGGATGACTTCGCCGAGGCGGGCAAGGTCGTGCTGGAGAAAACCGGCGTGCCCATGGCCACGGTGGAAGCCAACGACCCCTGGTTCTTCCTGCAAACCCTTTCCCAGCAGGGCAGCGACCTGCTGACCCCCGAGGGTGAGCCCAATGTCAATTCCGACGCCATGAAGAAGGCCCTGGGCTTCTACCAGCAGATGGTCAAGGACGGCACGGCCATGGTCGCCCCCGGCGGCGGCCACCACGCTGAGGAGTACTACGGCTTCATGAACTTCGGCGGCGCTGCCTCCGTCACCATGCCGTTCTGGTACATGGGCCGCTTCACCGACTACATGCCCGACCTGAAGGGCAAGATGCTGGTCATGCCCAACCCCGTGTTTGAAGTGGGCCAGCCCCGTTCCGTGGGCCTGGGCGGCACCGGCACCTCTGTGACCAACCAGAGTCAGCATCAGGACCTGGCGGTGGACTTCCTGGGCTTTGCCAAGCTGTCTGAGGAAGGCAACCTGAAAATCTGGGAAATCATGGGCTTTGACCCCATCCGCAAGTCCCTGTGGGGCAGCGAGGAGCTCAAGAAGCCCAACAAGTTCATTGATTACTTCGCCAACTTCCCCTTTGACGCCCTGATCGAGGTGCAGGATGAGATCCCCGCCATCGTGGTGTCCGAGTCCCTGCCCAAGACCATGACGGCCGTGCGCACCAGCATCATGACCCGCGTGTTTGAAGGCATGGAGGACATTGATACCGTGCTGGCTGAAGAGCAGGCGCTGCTGGAGCAGACCCCCAACTAAAAAACCCCGGCCTGGCCGACGGGCAGTCCCTGCCCGTCGGCCAATCGTATACAAGGAATGAGGGATTGTGATGAACAAAATGCCGTTCTATAAACGCTTCATCTACAACCAGAAGCTGGCGCCCTATGTGTTTACGGCGCCCTTTGTCATCACCTTCCTGGTGTTTTTCCTCTACCCGGTCATCTCCAGCATCATCATGACCTTCCAGAACATCCTGCCCGGCCGGGTGGAGTTTATCGGGCTGGAGAACTACCGCCGCCTCAACGACCCCATCTTCTTCAAGGCGCTGGGGCTGAACCTGCGCTACACCCTGTGGACCCTGGCCATCCTCATCCCGGTCCCCATGCTGCTGGCGGTGCTGCTCAACAACAAGCACATGCGCGCCAAAAACTTTTTCCGCTCCACCCTGTTCATCCCGGCACTCACCTCCGTGGTGGTGGCCGGCACCATTTTCCGCCTGATGTATGGCGAGCTGCCCGGCGCCCTGATGAACCAGATCATCGGCCTGGTGGGGCTGAAGCCCATCAAGTGGCTGCGCCTGGCGGACTACGCGATGATCCCCCTGCTGTCCCTCGCGGTCTGGCGGTGGACCGGGGTCAACATCCTGTACTTCCTGGCCGGGCTGCAAAACATCCCGCCGGAGATGTATGAGGCCGCGAACATCGACGGCGCCAACCCCTGGCAGGTGTTCCGGCACCTCATCCTGCCCATGCTCAAGCCCACCACCATCTACGTCATCACCATCAGCATCTACGGCGGCATGGCGATGTTCACGGAGAGCTACATGCTTTGGGGCGGCAACCGTTCGCCCAACAACATCGGCACCACCATCGTGGGCTACCTCTACCGCAAGGGCTTTGAGGAGAACAACATGGGCTATGGCAACACCATCGGCGTTGTGCTGCTGCTGATCGTGCTGGTGGTCAACCTGCTGCAGCTGTTGGCCAACGGCTTTTTCAGGAAGGAGAAGGACGCATGAAACAGCGCGCGCGCCACATCACCATCCTGCAGATTCTGCTGTTCACCGTGCTGGCGGTCATCACCCTCTTTCCGCTGTACGCGATTGTGCTGGCCTCGCTCAAGCCCACCACGGAGCTGTTCCGCTTTGGCCTGAACGTGCGCTGGGACCTGCCCCGCATGAGCTTTGACAACTACGTCTATCTCTTCACCGGGCAGGAGGGATATTTCCGCTGGTTCACCAACAGCCTGTTCATCACGCTCATCCAGACCACCCTCACGCTGTTTGTCAGCTGCTTTGTGGGCTACGGCTTTGCCATGTACAATTTCAAGGGCAAGAACCTGATTTTCGCCGGCGTGCTGATAGTGATGATGATCCCGCTGGAGATCATCCTGCTGCCGCTGTTCCGCCTGATGCTGGGCATTGGCCTGGTGGACACCTACGTCGGCATCATCCTGCCCTTTATCGCCCAGGCGCTGCCCATCTTCTTCTTCCGGCAGTACATCTCCGGCCTGCCGCATGACTTCCTGGACGCGGGGCGGGTGGACGGCTGCAGCGAGTACGGCATCTTCTTCCGCATCATGGTGCCCCTGACCACGCCTTCCTTCGCCGCCATGGGCATCCTGGTGGGCATGAACAGCTGGAACGGCTTCCTGTGGCCCCTGATTGTGCTGCGCACCCAGAGCAAGCTGACCCTGCCCCTTGGGCTGGCCTCCATGCTCTCGCCCTATGGCAACAACTATGCCGTGCTGATCGCCGGCTCGGTCTTCGCCATCATCCCCATCCTGACCCTGTTCTTCATCTTCCAGAAGTACTTCATTGAGGGCATGACCGCGGGCGGCGTCAAAGGATAGGCCCGACCTACCAGGCAAAAAGAGCAGCCCATGCGCGGCTGCTCTTTTTGTTGCCTTGTCAGGGCCTACCTGCCTTCCATCAACACCAGCCGGGCGGTCTCGCCCAGCGCCTTCAGCAGGCTGTCCACGTCCCCCTGGCCGTCCAGGTAGGCCGCGCTCAGGCCATAGGTCCGCTGCAGCGCGTCCCGGGCCAGGCCAACGGCCTGGTCGGGGCTCAGGTCCTCCGCACCGGGCACGATGTTGGTGTGCGTCACTTGCTCGCCATAGGCCAGACGCAGCTGGTCCAGCGCGCCCAAGACGGCCGCGCGGCGGAAGTCCCGGCAGGTGTTGATGGCGATGCGGGACAGCCAGGTCTTCTCTCCGCCTTCTCCCCGGAAGCTGGCCCAGGCGAGGTAGGCTTTCAGGAAGGTCTCCTGGGCGGCATCCTCCGCCGCCGCCTCATCCCGCAGGTACACAAAGCACAGGCGCTTGAGGTAGTCGCCATGCTCCTGCATCAACCGCTGCAGCTGGGTCGCGGCCGCGTCCTGTGTCTGCTTCAACGTTTGCCCCCTTTGCCCCTTGGACGGGGGAAGGGGGCAGAATTATTCACTTTTTGAAAATTTTGAAAATAATGTTGAACACCGGGTCCGGGTGAGGCGGCCATCAGCCGCGCGCGCCGGGGTGCAGCCAGCTTCTGGCAAGCGCCCGTAGCGCCTCCTTGCTGTTGTCCGTCTGGCCTGTCAGCACCAGCTTCAGCAGCCGCTCCAGTGCCTGGCCCAAGACCTGCCCTTCCTGATAGCCCAGCGCCAGCAAGTCCTGCCCGCTGATGGCCAGGTCCTTCAGCGCCAGGGGCGCGCCACCCTCCCTGCGGGCCGCGCTCTGGGCGCGCAGGGCGGCCAGCTCAGGGCTTATGCCCTCCCCGGCCTGGCGCAGCGCCAGCAGGCTGTCAACCGCCTCATAGCCCAGCGCGGACAGCCAGAGGGGCAGCTCATCCGGCCTGATATCGCTTCGCGCGTACTGCGCCAGGGTGACAGCGCGCGCCCGCAGCGCCCCGGGCTGCTTCAGCCGCGCCAGGCAGGCCTCCAGCAGCGCGGCGGCCGGCCGCAGCGGCGTGGCGCCGGGGTCAGGCCAGCACAGCCCGGGCGGCGGGTCAACCTGGGGGGCGCTGTCCACAAACAGGGCAGCCCAGCGCAGGGGGAGGCTTGCCGGCGTATCGCGCAGCCGGCGCAGGCCGGCGTCCCAGGCGGCCGGGTCATCAAACAGGCTGTTCAGCTCCGGCAGCGCCAGCAGCAGCACCCGCGGGTAGCGCGCCAGGGCGGCGGCGCTGTGGCCGGACACCAGCGCGCGGTTGAGCTCCCCCGCGATCCGCTCCGCCGACACCGACCCAAGGCCCTGCCCCTTGTCCATCATGGCCCGCAGGGTGCCTTCCTCAATGGCGAAGCCCAGCTGGCAGGCAAAGCGCAGCGCGCGCAGCACGCGCAGCGCGTCCTCCTCAAAGCGCAGCCCGGGCTCGCCCACCGCGCGCAGCAGCCCGCGCCTGCAATCCGCCTGGCCGCCGCAGGGGTCCAGCAGGCCCCGCGCGGGGTGCCAGGCCATGGCGTTGCAGGTGAAATCCCGCCGGGCCAGGTCCTGATGGATGTCGCGCACAAAGCGCACCTGGTCGGGGTGGCGGCGGTCGCTGTAGTCGCCGTCCACCCGGTAGGTGGTAACCTCCAAAGTCAGCCGGCCGATCTTGACCGTCAGCGTGCCGTGGGACAAACCGGTGGGGAAGGTCCTGTGACCGGCGAACACCGCCTGGGTCTGCGCTGGCAGCGCGCTGGTGGCCAGGTCAATGTCCCCCGGGGGCAGGCCCAGGCAGGCGTCACGCACGCTGCCGCCCACCAGCCAGGCCTCAAAGCCGGCCTGCTCCAGCAGGTCCAGCGCCAGGCGGGCTTCCGGGGGCAGGGCGATGGCCATCAGGCAGGGCCTCCTTGTGTGTTTGTTCCATTGTAGGCAGGGGCATGTTTGCTTGTCAATCAAGGGGGCGCGTGCTACAATTTGACCAATGAAACACCGTGATGACAGTGCGGCCGCCCTGCTGGCCGCCAGGGACAGGCTGGGCGAGGTCACGCCGCTTCACCGCGACTGCGGCGCGCTGTGCGCCGCCGCCTGCTGCGCGCCGGATGACCAGGGGCGCGGCGGCATGCTGCTGCACCCGGGGGAGGAGGCCTGCTACCGGCGGCTGCCCGCCGGCTTTGCCATCGCCCGGGATGACAGCCTGCTGCCGGAGGGCCGCCTGCTGACCTGCCAGGGGCATTGCCAGCGCCACACCCGGCCACTGGCCTGCCGGATTTTCCCGCTCATGTTCACCCGGGCAGGGGCTGGCTTTGATGTGCGGCTGGACCCGCGCGCCTGGCCGCTGTGCCCGCTGATGCCCTCGGGCATCCAGGGGCTGCGGGCGGATTTTGTGCAGGCGGCGCGGGAGGCCGCGGCCATCCTGGCCCGGGACGCCGCCCAGGCCGCCTTCCTGGACGCCCAGGACCAGGCGGTGCGCGCCCTTGCCCGGCCCCTCTGGGGTGAGGAGGGGCAGCCATGATCTGGCACCGCTCCACTTGTTCCCGTGAAATCAATGACCGGCCCCAGGAGGGTGGCCTGCTCCTTTGTGAGGATGCCCTCAAGGCCGATTTGACCGCGTTTTATGGCCAGGTGCAGGCTGTCTACCTGGACCCGCCCGGCAGCAGCGGCCAGCGCCTTTCCTGCAAGCTGCGCGTGGGGGAGAAGGGCTGGGCCACCAGCCGCCAGGCGGTGCTGCTGCCCGCCTATGAGGATTATCCCGACCCGGCGCACGCCGGCTACCTGGGCTACCTGCGCGCCCTGCTCACCCTGGCCCATCACCTGCTCAATGAGACCGGCTCCCTGTTTTTGCAGGTGAATCCGGACAACCTGGCCCGCGCCCGGCTGATGCTGGACGAGGTTTTCGGCGCGGACAACTTCCGCAACCAGCTGGTGTGGAGCTTCCAGACCGGCGGGCGCAGCAAGCGCTATTTCAGCCGCAAGCATGAAATCATCCTGTTCTACGCCAAGTCATCCCGGCACCATTTTGACATCTCCGCGGTGCCCGTGGCCCGCAAGGAGGAGCGCAGCAACCACCTCAAGCGCCATGTGGACGCCCAGGGGCGCAGCTACCGCAGCATCACCTCCGGGGGCAAAACCTACATCTACTATGACGATGAGCCGGTCTACCCGGATGATGTCTGGGCTGATGTCAGCCTGATGCAGCAGCGGGACCCCCAGCGCACCGGCTACCCGGGGCAAAAGCCCCAGGCGCTGCTGGACCGGATGATCCTGTCCACCACCCGGCCCGGTGACCTGGTGGCCGACCTCACCTGCGGTTCGGGCACCGCGCTGATGAGCGCGGCCAGCAACGGCCGCCGCTTCCTGGGGGTGGACAGCTCGCCTGTGGCCTTCTCCGTCAGCCGCAAGCGCCTGGACCCCTTCCGCCTGGTCTGCCGGGCGCCCTTGAGCGATGGTGCCGCCATGCTGGACGCCACCACCCTGCCGGGCATCGGCTTTTACACCGTCACCCTCAACGCCTACACCGTACCGGAGGAGGAATTGGCCCACCTCAAGCGCCAACCGGCCAGCCTGCGCCTGGACGGGCTGGACCTGGTGGACCAGTGGTACGCGGGGCTGATCAACAAGGGTGTGTTCGTGGCCTATGCCTCCGCCCTGCGGGCCAAGCAGACCCCGGACCTGCCCACCAGCCTGGAGGTACCCCTGCTGCGGGGCACAGTGGCCATCCTGCTCATCGACGTGGCCGGACGCCGCAGCCTGTGGACCGGCGCCCCGGCCGTATAGCACGGAACAGGACAAGTTTCACGCGATTTGCACAAACCCGCCCGCCAAAGTGGGGACAGGGGCCTGAAAAAACGGTTAATCTTACAAAATTGTGGCATTTGTTACCATTATATGATATAGTGTTTGCAATTGACGGCGAAGGTGTGACAACGCCGCGCCGTCCGCTGTCCAAATGACCGGAAGAGGAGAGTTCCGATGGCTTCAGTTGAGGATATCGGCATTGATTTAGGCTCATCCAACGTCATCATTGCCGAGCGGGGCAAGGGCGTTGTGCTCAGCGAGCCGGCGGTGCTGGCGGTCAACCATGACACGCGCAACATCATCAGCATCGGCACCGAGGCCTACCAGATGTGGGGGCGCCAGCCCTCCGGCGTTGCCATGGTGCGGCCGCTGCAAAAGGGCAGCATCCAGGATTTTGACATGCTGTCCATCATGCTCAACTATTTCGTGATGCGTGTGGTGGGCAAGCACCTGTTCAACCGCCCCCGCGCGCTGATGAGCGTGTCGGCCACCTCCAACGAGATTGAAAAGCGCCAGCTCATCCTGCGGATGCTGGAAGCCGGCGCCCGGCGCACCCAGCTGATTGAGCGCCCCCTGGCCGCCGCCCTGGGCGCGGGGGTGCCCATCAACGACGTCACCGGGCGCATGGTGGTGGACATCGGCGGCGCCACCACCGACATCGCGGTGATCTCCTCCGGGGAGATCATGGCCCGCAGCATCCTGGGCACCGCCGGGGACACCTTCACGGATGAGCTCATCCGCTACGTGCGCCTCAAGCACAACCTGCTGATTGGCTGGCGCACGGCGGAGGACTTAAAGTCCGCCATTGGCACCGCGGACATCCAGGAGCAGAACACCCTCTCCCTGCCGGCGGCCGGGCGCAACCTGGTCTCCGGCCTGCCCCGCCAGGCGGACATCACCAGCCTGGAGTGCGCGGAGGCGGCGGAGGAGCCGCTGCACGCCCTCATTGAGGGCCTGCACAGCGTGATTGAGCGCATCCCGGCGGAATTGGCCAACGATGTCTTTGACGATGGCATCCTGCTCACCGGCGGCGGCGCGCGCCTGCGCTCCCTGCGCGAGGTCATCCAGCGGGAGATGCAGATCCCCGTGTTCGTGGCCGAGCACCCGCAGGACTGCATCGCCCTGGGCTGCGCGCTGGTGCTGGAGCGCCCCAGCGAGTACGCCAGGGTGCTCGGGGAGTCAAGAAGAGGGCGATAAAACAAAGAAGCCAGGAGGTTCAAAGCCTCCTGGCTTTCCTGGCCTGCGGCCAGGCCCTTTTGCCTGATGGATGTTGACGCCAATACCAATGGTTCGGCAGGTTGATGGCACCAAAAACCAGGTGCTGATTGCAAAGAAAATGTGTTGCCCTTTCAAAGCCAAGGGGGATTTTTCTTCAGAAAAATCCCCCGCTTTATTATCCATCCTGCCCGTCTTTGCCGTCCTCCGCCGCGCGCCTGGCCACCTGAAGCGCCACCAGGAAGGCGGCCAGCTGGTGGTCAGCCTCCTTGCTGCCGCTGTCCAGGATGCGGGCCTCCCAGGCGGGGGCGTCCAGCAGGTCGCCGGTATAGAAAAAGGTGTAGTACTCATAGCCGCGGAAGTCGCACAACGCCTGCAGGCCCGCGCACTCCATGTCCACCGCGATGCAGCCCTCGCTGACGCGCCTGTCCATGTTGCCGCGGGTTTCCCGGAAGAGGGCATCCGTGGTCCAGACCGGGCCGGACACCCGGGGCAGGCCCAGGTCATCCAGGACCTGGGCGACCAGGGGCGCGTTGCGCACGGTGATGTAATCGGCCGGGGGCGCGTAGTGGTAGCTGAGCCCCTCATCCCGGTAGGCGCGGGTGGGCACGATGAGGCGGCCCTCGGTGAGGCTGCTGGTGAGCGCGCCGCAGGAGCCAAAGAGGATGAAGCGCCGCGCGCCGGTGGCGGCGGCCACCTGCTCCAGCATCAGGCCGGCGCCGGCGGAGGTGATGGGGCTCATGTAAAAGAGCAGGTCCAGGCCACAGGCCGCAAGGCGCCAGATGGTGCGCTCGCCGTTCAGGGCCGGGACCAGGCAGGCGGCCTGGTGGGGGTAGCGGGCCAGCACATGGTCCAGCACGGTCTTGGAAAAGGTGATGACGCAGGTGTCCGGCAGGCCGTCCACGCGGTCCACAAGCATGTCCGGGCTGATGATGCCGGGGGCGGGGTCAAAGCTGCTGGTGATCATGGCATGCCTCCAGGTGGGGTGATGAGGCCATGCTATCAGCCGGGGCGGCGGCTGTAAAGCGCTTGCGCGCGGGCGGTCATATCTGCTATACTGCGCGCAATTGAAGAGGCGATGCCGGGGAGCAGCGGCCAGCTCCAGCGAGCGCGGAGGGTGCAAGCGCGCGAAGGCCAGTTACCCGCCCCGGTTGCCGCGGCCAATCCCCGCCGTGCGCCCGCGTTAAGGGTTCAAGCGGGCGCTTCGGCGCCAAGCAAGGTGGTACCGCGAAGGCAGCAGCCTCCGTCCTGGCAGCAGGGCGGGTTTATTTTTTAGGAGGACAGCATGGCAAAGCAGGCAAAACAGGAATTCGTGCAGCACATCACCCCCCGGGAGGAGAACTTCTCCCAGTGGTATACCGATGTGGTCAAGATGGCTGATTTGATGGACTATACCCCGGTGCGCGGCTGCATGGCGATGAAGCCCTATGGCAACCGCATCTGGGAACTGATCCGCGAGGGCATGGACAAGCGTTTCGCGGACACCGGGCACGAGAACGTGTCCCTGCCCATGCTGATCCCGGAGAGCCTGCTGATGAAGGAGGCTGAGCATGTGGAGGGTTTCGCGCCGGAGGTGGCCTGGGTAACCCAGGGCGGCAACGAGGTGCTGCCCGAGCGCCTGGCCATCCGCCCCACCTCGGAGGTGCTGTTTTGCACCATGTTCTCCCAGTGGGTGCAGTCCTGGCGCGACCTGCCCCTGAAGTACAACCAGTGGTGCTCGGTCATGCGCTGGGAGAAGACCACCAGGCCCTTCCTGCGCACGGCGGAGTTCTGGTGGCAGGAGGGGCATACCGTGCACGCCACGGCGGAGGAGGCTCAGGAGGAAACCCTGCTGATGCTGGAGGTTTACCGCGCCTTCATTGAGGACGTGCTGTGCATCCCGCTGTTCACGGGACAAAAGAGCGACAAAGAGAAATTCGCCGGCGCCCGGGCCACCTATTCGGTGGAGGCCATGATGCAGGACGGCAAGGCGCTGCAGGCGGGCACCACGCACAACTTCGGCACCAATTTCACCGAGCCCTTTGAGGTGCGCTACCAGAACAAGGAGGGTCAGCTGGCCTACTGCCATGAGACCAGCTGGGGCACATCCACCCGGCTGATCGGCGCCATCATCATGGCGCACGGGGATGAGCGCGGGCTGAAGCTGCCCCCGGGCGTGGCGCCCTTCCAGGCGGTCATCCTGCCCATCGCCGCGCACAAGGGCGGGGTCATGGAAACCTGTGAGGAGGCCAAAACGCAGCTGCAGGCGGCCGGCATCCGGGTGAAGCTGGATGACCGGGATCACCTGTCGCCCGGCTGGAAGTTCAACGAGTGGGAGCTCAAGGGCGTGCCGCTGCGGCTGGAAATCGGCCCCAGGGACATTGAGAAGGGCGTGGCCACCTACATGCGCCGGGACACCTTTGAGAAGGGCATCCTGCCCCTGAACAGCCTGGCGGAGGGCGTGCGGGCCCTGCTGGAAGACATCACCCGGGAGATGTTCAGCATCGCCAACCAGTTCAGGCTCTCCCGCACCAAGGATGTGTTCAGCATGGCGGAGATGGGCGAACAGGTGAATGTGGGCTATGCCCGGTCCATGTGGTGCGGCCGGCGCGCCTGCGAGGACCAGGTCAAGGAGGCCTTCTCAGCCACCAGCCGCAACATGCCCTTTGACCAGACGCCCATCGCGCCTGACTGCGTGGTCTGCGGGGAGGCGGCGGACAAGGTGATGTACTGGGCCAAGGCGTACTGACCAGGCAACCAGACGCTGCTCCCCCCGCGGGCCGGCACGGCTCCGCTTCCAGGGGACAGCCCATGAATCGTCCGGCACCGGCCTGGGTGATGATCAAACCCTGGTGCGGGGGCAGGCGTTCTCCAACATCATCGGTTTTTCAGGGACAAGGCAAGGGGGAGTGTGCTTTTCTCCAAAGCGCCACGCCCCCTGTGTTTGTCCCTTGTACCTGTCCGTTTTTACATGCAAGCGATGTTGCTGTCGGTCCGGCCCTCGGTGCCGCCCAGCAGCGCGCCGTTGTCCAGCTTCCAGATGATCTGGCCCCGACCAAAGCCAACGCTGTCGGCCATCATCTCCACCTGGTGCCCGCGGGCCTGCAGCTGCCGGGCGATGGCGGGGGAGAATCCGGCCTCCACCGTGAAGCGCCTGCCCGCCATCCACTGCCAGCGCGGCGCGTCCAGCGCCTGCTGGGGGTTGAGGTGGAAGTCCGCCAGGTTGGTCACCACCTGCACGTGGCCCTGGGGCTGCATGTAGCCGCCCATCACGCCGAAGGGGCCCACGGCCTGGCCTTGCCTGAGCAGAAAGCCGGGGATGATGGTGTGGTAGCTCTTCTTGCCCGGGGCCAGGCAGTTGGCGTCCTGCGGGTTGAGGGAAAAATCGGCGCCGCGGTTTTGCAGGGCGATGCCGGTGCCCCGGATCACGATGCCTGACCCAAAGCCCATGTAGTTGCTCTGGATGTAGGAAACCATGTTGCCCTCCCCGTCCGCCGTGCACAGGTATACGGTGCCGCCGGCGGCTGGCTGGCCGGGGCCGGGCAGCGCGGCCTGGTCGGTGATGAGCCGGGCCCGGGCCTGGCCATAGGCGGGGCTGAGCAGGTCCTCCGGGCGCACCCGCATGTGGGCCGGGTCGGTCACATAATGCTTGGCGTCGGCAAAGGCCAGCTTGATGGCCTCCCACTGCAGGTGGTAGCTGCGCGCCAGTTCCCGCTGGGGCAGGTCCAGGTGCTGCAGGATGTTCAGGGCCATCAGGGCCACGATGCCCTGGCCATTGGGTGGAATCTGGGCCACGGTGTAGCCGCGGTAGGGCTGGGTGAGGGGCTCCACCCACTCAGGCGCGTAGGAGGTGAAGTCCTCCGCGGTGAAGTACCCGCCCAGCTGCTCGCTGTCCTGCAGGATGCGTGCCAGGAGCGCGCCTTTGTAAAAGCTTTCCGCCCCGGTTTCCGCGATCTGGCGCAGGGTGTCCGCGTGGCCGGGCAGGCGCACCATCTGGCCCACCCTGGGCGCCTCGCCATCAAACAGGAAGGTGTCCCGCCAGGCCTGGTGGGCAGGGCCAAGGTTCTCCGCCTGGTAGTTCGCGGCAGCCCGCTGCCACATCCGGGCCAGCAGCGGGGCAACCGGGTAGCCTTCCTGGGCGTAGGAAATGGCCGGTGCCAGGGTGGTGGTGAGGGGCAGGCGCCCGAAGCGCTGGCTGAGGGCGGCCCAGCCGGCAGGCGCGCCGGGCACCATGGTGGGCAGCCAGCCGTACCTGGGCATGGTGTCCGCCCCGCTGGCCTGCTTGACGGTGTCAATGGTGAGCCGGCCGGGCGCGCGGCCACTGGCGTTGAGGCCGTACAGGGTCTTGTCCTTCTCAATCCAGACCAGGGCAAAGGCGTCCCCGCCGATGCCGTTGGCGGTGGGCTCCACAACCGTCAGCGCGGTGGCGGCGGCCACGGCGGCATCCACCGCGTTGCCGCCCTTTTGCAGCGCCAGCAGCCCGGCCTGCGCGGCCTGGGGGCTTGAGGCGTTCACCATGCCGCCCGCGGCGATGATGGGGTAGCGCTGGGAGGGATAGGGCAGAAAGCCCGGGTCAAAGGGCAGGGCCTGGCTCATGCGCGACCTCCTCAAGGCTGTCCTTCGTGTACAGGTGGCAGCAGACGCTGTGGCCGGGGGCGGCCTCCACCATCGGGGGCCTTTGCGCCTGGCAGATGGGTATCATGTCCGGGCAGCGCGGGTGGAACACGCAGCCCCCTGGCGGGCTGACGGCGGAGGGCACCTCGCCCATCAGCGGCGCCTCGTCGGTTTCAAACTCCGGCACCTGGGGCACCGGCACGCTGGCCAGCAGCGAGCGGGTATAGGGGTGCAGCGGCCGGTCAAACAGTGGCTTGGCGGGTGCCAGCTCGCAGATGTGGCCCAGGTACATCACCATCACCCGGTCGCAGAAATGCTTCACAACCCCGAGGTTATGGGTAATGAAGAAATAGGTCAAGCCAAACTGCGCCTGCAGGTCGTTGAGCAGCAGCAGCACCTGCGCCTGCACGGACACATCCAGCGCCGAGAGCGACTCATCCAGCACCACGAAGCGCGGGTGCAGGGCGATGGCCCGCGCGATGCCCACCCGCTGCTTCTGGCCGCCGGACAGCTGGTGGGGGTAATAGCCGTGGTGCTCCTCCTTCATGCCCACAATCTCCAGCAGCTCCACCGCCCGCGCCTTGCGGGCGGCCTTGTCAAGCTTGGTGTGGATGCGGAAGGGTTCCTCAATCGCGCGGCCCACGGTCTGGCGCGGGTCCAGGCTGGCGGCCGGGTCCTGGAAGATCATCTGCAGGTCCCGCCGCACATCGCGCAGCTCCCGCCCGGACAGCTTGCCCAGGTTGATGCCGCTCTCCTGGTTGTTGTCCAGTTTCTGCCAGTAGGCCGGGTCCCCGCAGCGCTCGGTGAGCATCAGCAGGTTCTGGTGCTTCATGCCTTCTGCCTGGGCCAGGGCGGCCCGGGCGCTGTCCATGGCCTGGTTCATCCGCCTCTGGGCCAGCTCGGCCGCGGCGCGGTGCTCGGGCATGTCCTTTTCACTGTCAGGCAGGTAGGCCGGCGCCAGGCGGCCCAGCCGCAGCAGCTGGCGCCTGGCCTGATGGGCCTGGGTCAGCTGGTGGAGGGCTTGTGTGTACAGCTGCTGCACCTGGTCCAGGTCCTTGCTGAGGATGAGGGAGCCCACGGTGCGCGAGCCTTCCCGCAGCTGGCGGCTGGCCTGCTTGCGCAGCTCCAGGGCGCGGAAGGCTTGCCGGTCCGCCCGGCGCGACCAGCGGTTGTAGGCCCGCGTCTCCCTGTGGCTGGCCTGGGCGGAGAACTCCTCCATGTGGGCCCTGGCGGCCCTGGCCTGGTCCTCCACTTGCAGCGAGCGCTGATAGGCCTTGTCCGCCCGGCGCTGGTAGCGGGGCAGCTTGCGCACTTCCCGGGCGAAATAGCGCGGCCGCGCCTCCTGCAGGCTCTTGCCGTAGTACACGCAGGCGCCGCTGGTCTGGCGGTAGAGCTGCAGGATGACCCGGCCCAGGGTGCTCTTGCCGCAGCCGGATTCGCCCACCACGCCCAGTTTCTCGCCCTGGAACACGGTCAGGGAGATGTCCTCCACCGCCTTGATGCTGCGCCCGCCGCCCAGGGGGAACCGTTTTTTCAGCTTGTTCAGGGTCATCAGGGGGGCAAGGCTCATGGGCGCACCTCCAGGTGGTGGCAGGCGGCGCTGTGGCCGGGCGCCAGGGCGCGCAGCGCGGGCGCCTGCTCCCGGCAGATGTCCGTCGCCCTGCCGCAGCGGGGGTGGAAACGGCAGCCCTCAATGGCCTGGGCGATGTTGGGCGGCGTGCCCGGGATGGGGGACAGGGTGTAGCCCTCGGATTTGATGTTGGGCACCGCGGCCAGCAGGCCGATGGTGTAGGGGTGGGCGGGCTGCTCAAAGATCTGGCGGACGCCCCCCTCCTCCACCTTGACCCCGGCATAGAGCACAATGACCCGGTCGGCGATTTCCGCCACCACGCCCAGGTCGTGGGTGATGAATAGCACCCCGGCGTCCAGCTGGTGCTTCAGCTGCCGCAGCAGCAGCAGCACCTGCTTCTGGATGGTGACATCCAGGGCGGTGGTTGGCTCATCGGCGATCAGCAGCCGTGGGTTCAGGGACAGCACCATCGCGATCATCACGCGCTGGCGCAGGCCGCCGGAGAGCTGGAAGGGGTACTGGCGCAGGCGCTCTTCGGGGTTGGACACCCCCACCTGTTTGAGGGTCTCCAGGGCCACCCGCCTGGCCTCCTCCTTCCCCAGCCCCAGGTGCAGCTTCAGGCCTTCCGTCATCTGCCGCCCGATGGTGAGCAGGGGGTTGAGGCAGGTCATGGGCTCCTGAAAAATCATGCCCATCTTGCGCCCGCGCACCTTGTTCATCTGGCGGGGGGACAGCGCGGTCAGCTCCTGCCCGTCCAGGCGGATGCTCTGCGCCTGGACGGTGGCGTTTTCCGGCAGCAGGCCCATGATGGACAGCGTCATCACGCTTTTTCCGCAGCCGGACTCGCCCACCACGCACAGGGTCTCGTGGCGGGCCACCTCAAAGGAGACGCCGTGCAACACCCGGTAATCCTGTTTATGCAGTTGGAAGGAGGTCTTCAGGTCCCTGACCTCCAGCACCAGGTCGCCCGGCATCGCGCGCTCCTTTCGTGGTTCCAGTCCTGGGGTGGCCCCTCCCCGCCAGCTGGCGGGGAGGGGTTGATGTCATGGGTCATGGGTCAGGGGGTCAGCTGGAACTCCTTGATGTAGAAGGAGCCGTCCGTGGTCAGGTCCACGTTGGTGTAGTCCTTGTTGTTCCACGCGAAGTCGTACTCGGCGTTGAACAGGGGCGCCACAAAGGCCTCGCTCATCAGCAGTACGTTGGCGGCGTTGAGGGCCTCCATGCGCTTGGCGATGTCCACCGTGGTCTTGGAGTCCCGGACCAGCTGATCAAAGGCTTCGCTGTTGATCTTGTTGCGGGCGGACACCTTGGATTCCCAGTTGGGCTCCAGCAGCTCGGTGCCATCCCGGGTAACGTTGGACCAGGCGGCCAGGGTGATGTCAAAGCGGTCCTCCAGCTTGCTCTCGGTCAGCCAGGCCGCCCAGTCAATCATCTCCATGGTCACGTTGTTGAAGCCGGCCGCCTTGAGGTTGGCCTGGAAGAACTCGCCCATGGGCGTGTACATGGGGGAGGTGGGCACCAGGAAGTGGATGGGCTCGTCCTGCCAGTTGTTGGCGGCAATCAGCGCCTTGGCGCCTTCCAGGTCGTAGGTGATGCAGGCGGCTTCCGCCGCCGCGTCATAGCCCAGCACCTTGGGCCCGATGACGGAGTTGGCCACGGTGGCCTTGCCCTCCATCACATACTGCACATAGCTTTCCTTGTCGATGCTCTTGATGATGGCGGTGCGGAAGTCCTTGTTGGCCATCAGTGGGTTGACCCAGGAGGTGGGGCGCAGGGGCAGGTAGTAAATCTGCGCGGAATCCTGTGTACCCAGGCTCACCCCCTGCATGGACTGCACCCGGGGCAGGGATTCGATGGTGATGGAGGGGATGAAGTCCGCCTCGCCGGTTTGCAGGCGGGCCAGGGCGGTGGATTCCTCCAGGATGATGGTCATCACCACGTCCTCAATCGCCGGCTTCTCGCCCCAGTACTGGTCAAAGCGCTTGAGGGTCACGCTGGAGCCGGACACGGCGGACACAAACTGGTAGGGGCCGGTGCCGCAGGGCTGCACCATCAGGTCCTGGGCCTGTTGGGCGGAGGGGGAGACGATGGCGGAGTTGGTGTGGGCCAGCTTGGCCAGCAGCACGCCGTCCTCGTAGCTCAGGTTGATTTTGAGCGTATGCTCGTCCACCGCCTCCAGGGATTCCATGCTGGCGGCCAGCGAGGCGCGGGCGGAACCAAAGTCCGGGTCCTTGATCAATTCAAAGGTGTGCTTGACCGCCTCGGCGTCAAACGGTGTGCCGTCGTGGAAGACCACACCTTCGCGCAGCTTGATGGTGACGGACTTGCCATCCTCGGCAAACACCGGCATCTCCGCCGCCAGAAGCGGCTCGATGCTGCCTTCGCGGTTGATGAAGTAGAGGGTCTCATACATCTGGGTGTTCACGTAGGTGGAGGCGCGGTCGTTGGTGCGCAGCGGGTCCATGCCGGCCACGTTGCTGGTGAGCACCACCTGAAAGGGGCCGGTGGCGGCCAGGGCGGGCGCGGACAGGGTGAGCAGCAGCGCGGCGCACAGCAGCAGCGCAAGCCATCTTGGAGCGCGGTTTGGTCTGGTCATGATGTGGTCTCCTTTGTGTATTTGCTGCGCGCGGGTTCCGCGCGACGGCTTCAGGTTTTCAGGCTGGGGTCCAGGATGTCGCGCAACTTGTCCCCCAGGATGTTCAGGCAGATCACGGTCAGCATCACGGCGGCGCCAGGCAGGATAATCAGGCTGGGGCGCTGCCAGAGGTAGTTCTTGCCGGTGGCGATCAGGCCGCCCCATTCAGGCGCGGGCGCTGGCACACCCATGCCCAGGTAGCTCAGGGTGGAGATGGAAATCAGCGAGGTGCCCATGCGCATGGTGGCCACGACGATAATGATAGGCAGGGTGTTCTGGAAGACATGCCGGGTCAGGATGCGCGCGTCCGACGCCCCCAGGGAGCGGATGGCCATGACATAGTCCTCCTCGCGCACCTGCAGCACCCGGCTGCGCACCATGCGCGCGAAGGAGGGCACCGACCAGATGCTGATGGCCATGGTGGCGTTGAAGGTGCTGCTGCCCAGCATGGCCACAATCAGCATGGCCAGCAGGATGCCCGGAAAGGTGAACAGCAGGTCCATCAGGCGCATGATGAGGTTGTCCAGGCGCTTGTAGTAGCCGGCCAGCATGCCCAGCACCACGCCCCAGAACAGGCCCATGGCGGTGGAAACCAGCCCCACCATCAGGGAAGTGCGCCCGCCGTAGAGCAGCCGGGAGAGCATGTCCCGCCCCAGGTGGTCGGTGCCCAGCGGGTGCAGGGGGCTCACCTTCATCCGGTCCACCGGGTTGTCGCTCCATTGCGCCCAGAAGCCGGGGGCCAGGCGGCTGGCCACATCGGTGTCCTCCGGCCCCCAGGGGGTGATGAGGGGTGCCAGCGCCAGCACCACCACCAGCGCCAGCAACAGGATGAAGCACAGCGTGGCCAGCTTGTTCTTCAGCAGCTTGCGCCCCGCGGCGCGCAGCCCGCCACGGGTGTAGGGGTTGAAGGTTGTCTTCGCCGCGCCGCTCATTGGTAGGAAATCCTCGGGTCCACCAGCAGGTAGACCAGGTCCACCACCAGGTTGACCAGCACAAACAGCGCCGCGATGACCAGCACCGTGGACTGCACCACCGGGTAGTTGCGCGTGTTGATGGCGTTGACCAGGTAGGTGCCCACGCCGTTGATGACAAAGACCTGCTCCGTCACGATGGCGCCGCCCAGCAGCGCGCCGAAGCTGGTGCCAAACTGTGTCAGCAGCGGGATCAGGGCGTTGCGCAGCGCGTGCACGAAGAGGATGCTGCCACGCCTTAAGCCCTTGGCCCGGGCTGTGCGGATGTAGTCGGACTGCAGCACCTCCAGCATGGCCGAGCGCCCGATGCGCATGAAGGAGGCGATGGTGGCGGTGGACAGCGCGATGGCGGGCAGGATGGCCTGGGAGAAGCCCAGGGGGGTGTAGAAGAACTCCGTCATGCCCCCGGAGGGCAACCAGCCCAGGATCACCGAAAAGACCAGCATCAGCATGGTGCCCAGCCAGAAATTGGGGATGGAAATGGCCACCAGCGAGGTGGTGGTGAGCAGGTTGTCCACGATTGTGTCCCGCTTGATGGCGGTGAGGATGCCCAGCGGGATGCCCACCAGCGTGGACAGCAGGATGGCGGCGACCGCCAGGTTCATGGTGTAGGGCAGGCGCACCGCGATTTCCTGCAGGATGGGTTGCCGGGTGATATAGGACATGCCCAGGTTCAGGGAGAAGAGGTTCTTCAGATAAATCCAGTATTGGGTCCAGAAGGGCTGGTCCAGCCCCAGCGCGGCGCGCACGGCCAGCACGTCGGCCTCGGTGGCTGAGGCGCCCGCGATCATCTGGGCGGGGTCCCCGGCGGCCAGGAAAAGGCTGCCAAACACGATGAAGGTGATGCCCACCAGCAGCACCAGCATCATGCCCAGCCGCTTGAGGATGTACTTGGCCAATGTTTCCGCCGCCTTTCCGTATAATTATGCTGCGCGTGGGTGCCTGATTGGCTAATGCAAATCCAGCAAACAAGCTGCACGGTTTGCCGGATATCAAAAGATATATCACCATCCGGTTCGGCTTGTCAATCCGCCGCGGGCGGTTGGCAGCCTCTTACAAGCGTGTATGATTATGAATAGGGAACAATCTGCCCGGTTTGGACATCAGGCCATTTAAAGCACATCATTAATACAGAAAACCGGCGGCCAGTGGCCGCCGGTGGGATTGTATATATTTTGCGTTTTTTCTGGCACAGGGCCCGGGCGTTGCCTCAGCCCAGGCCGAACTCCTTGCGCAGGGTGTCCGCCATCAGCTGCTCCGGCGCCTCCTGCCCGGTCCACAGGGTGAAGTTGACCGCCGCCTGGTTGACCAGCATGCCCAGGCCGTTGATGGTGGCGGCGCCCTGCCCGGCCGCCGCGCGCAGGAAGGCGGTGTCCGGCGGGTTGAACACCACATCGCAGGCCACCATGCCCGGCCCCAGGCTGCGGTAGTCAATGTCCGGCCTGGCCTGCGTGTCAGGGTACAGGCCAATGGAGGTGGCGTTGACCAGCAACTGGCTGTCCCCGGGGATGGCCATCCCCGGAACCCAGGGCAGGGCGTCACAGCCGGCCTGTGTGCGCTGTCGGATCAGGTCGCGCAGCTCCTCCCCCCTTTGTTGCGTGCGGTTGATCAGGGTGAGGTGTCTGGCGCCTGCCAGGGCGCACTCCACCGCGATGGCGCGCGCGGCGCCGCCCGCGCCCAGGATGGTGAGGCGCTTGCCGGCCGGGTCCTGGCCCTGCTGGCGCAGCGAGCGCAGGAAGCCCTTGCCATCGGTGTTCTCCCCGTGCAGGCGGCTGTCCGTCAGGGTGATGTTGTTCACCGCGCCGATGATGGCCGCGGCCTCAGACAGGCTGTCCAGCATCGGCACAACGGCCACCTTGTGGGGGATGGTCAGGTTGACGCCGCGGTAGTTCATGGCGCGCAGGCCCAGGACGGCGGCCTGCAGGTCCTCCGGGCGCACCAGCATGGTGATGTAGCGGTAGGAGAGCCCCAGGGCCTGGTAGGCCGCTTCCATGACCCTGCCGGTGGGGTTCTCATCCACCGGGTAACCCAGCAGCCCGGTCAGGGCGGCGCGGTAGTTGGTGGACATCGTGACCTCCTTGTGATGCGGGTGATGTGAATCACCCGGGTTCAGGGCAGCGGCGCTTACGCTTTCCGCCTGCCTTCTATGGCTGATGGTACAGGCCCATTGTAGGGCCGCCCGCTCCAAAAGGCAAGGCGGGCCTGGCCGCGGGGCGGCGGATTCGCGGTGTACGACACACCCGGGAGGGCGGACAGGGATCACCGGGCGAAAGACAGCCTGAACATGCCTTTGCCGGGGGATATTTTCTCGGCTTTGCAGAATAAAGTCAATTTCGAGTGAAAAAATGCTTGCTTTTTGCCCTGCACCTGTGTAATATAGCACTGCTGTCTGTTTTTTGGGATGAAGCGATAGGTTGCCGCCCCGGCCTTGGGCGGGTCATTACCGCGGACCATGCCCGACAATCGGGCGACGGACTCACAGGCCGGATAGCAGCCGGCGGCGGGCACCGCCCGCAATGAGTGCGAACTATAAGGAGGAAAATGAATGGCCAGCCAGAAAATCCGCATCAAGCTCAAGGCTTACGAGCACCACCTGATCGACCAGTCCGCCGAGCGCATTGTGGACACCGCCAAGCGCACCGGCGCGCGCATCTCAGGCCCGGTGCCGCTGCCCACTGAGAAGGAGATCATCACCATCCTGCGCGCCCCGCACAAGTACAAGGACAGCCGCGAGCAGTTCGAGCGCAGGACCCACAAGCGCCTGATCGACATCCACAACCCCACAACCCGCACGGTGGACGCCATGATGAAACTGGATCTTCCCGCCGGCGTCGAGATCGAAATCAAACTCTAAGGCAGGAGGCAGCCATCATGAAGAAAGCAATTTTGGGCAGAAAACTGGGCATGACCCAGCAGTTCCTGCCGGATGGGCGTCTGGTGCCCGTGACCGTGGTGCAGGCCGGCCCCTGCACGGTGGTGCAGAAGAAAACCGTGGAAAAGGACGGCTACCAGGCCCTGCAGCTCAGCTTTGAGGAGCTGGCCCCGCAGCGCGCCAAGAAGCTGGTCAACAAGCCCCAGACCGGGCACTTCAACAAGGCGGGCGTGGCCCCCGCGCGCTTCCTGCGCGAGTTCCGCCTGGATGACATCTCCCAGTACGAGGTGGGCCAGACCCTGAGCGTGGCCCAGTTTGGCGAGGGCGAGAAGGTGGACGTGACCGGCACCAGCAAGGGCCATGGCTTCACCGGCGTCATCTACCGCTGGAACCAGAGCCGCGGCCCCATGTCCCACGGCTCCAAGTACCACCGCGGCCTGGGCGCCATGGCGGCCAACTCCACCCCCTCCAAGGTCTTCAAGAACAAGAAAATGTCCGGCCAATACGGCGTGGAGCGGGTGACGGTACAGAACCTGGAAGTGATTGGCGTGGACGCGGAGCGCAACCTGCTGCTCATCAAGGGCGCGGTGCCCGGCCCCAAAAAAGGCCTGCTCATCGTGCGCGACGCGCTGAAGGCCTGAAGGTAGGAGGAAACGAAAATGCCGACAATCTCCGTATTGACGATAGAGGGCAAGGACGCCGGCCAGATGGACCTCAGCGAGGACATCTTTGGCATCACCCCCAACACGGCGGCCATGCACCTGGTGGTGCGTTCCATCCTGGCCGCCAAGCGCCAAGGCACCCAGAGCGCGCTGACCCGCGCCATGGTGCGCGGCGGCGGGCGCAAGATCTACCGCCAGAAGGGCACCGGCCGTGCCCGCCACCACAGCAACCGCGCGCCCCAGTTCCGCCACGGCGGCGTGGTGTTCGCCCCCCAGCCGCGTGACTACGTGGTGAAGGTGCCGCGCAAGGTGCGCCGCCTGGCCCTCAAGTCCGCGCTGTCAGCCAAGCTGGCCGCCGGGGACCTGATTGTGGTGGACAAGCTGAACCTGCCCGAGGCCAAGACCCGCGTGATGGCCAAGGTGCTGTCTGACCTGGGCATCAGCAAGTCCTGCCTGATGGTGCTGCCGGAGCGCGACGAGATGGTGCAGCGCGCCGGGCGCAACCTGCCCACCCTGCGGGATGCCTATGCCGCCAACATCAATGTCTATGACATCCTTCGCGCGGACAAACTGCTGCTCACCAAGGACGCTGTCCAGGCCATCCAGGAGGTCTACGCATGAAAACACCCCATGACATCATCCGCCGCCCGGTGCTGACTGAAAAGGGCTACCTGGGCATTGAGGACAAGCGTTACGTCTTTGAAGTGGACGTGAAGGCCAACAAGGTGGAAATCAAGAATGCCCTGGAAGAGGTCTTCGCGGGCATCAAGGTCAAGTCGGTCAACACCCTGCGCGTGATGGGCAAGATCAAGCGCCAGGGCCGCACCCAGGGCCGCACCCCCGAGGTCAAGAAGGCCTATGTCAGCCTGACGGAGGACTCCAAGCCCATCGAGTTCTTTGAAGGCATGGTCTAAGGAGGAGCAAGCAGCATGGCCATTCGTGTCTACAAACCAACCTCACCCGCTCGCCGCTTCATGTCGGTGAACGCTTTTGAGGAAATTACCAAGAAAAAGCCGGAAAAGGCGCTGACCGTTTCCAAGAAGAAGTACGCCGGGCGCAACAACCAGGGCAAGATCACCGTGCGCCACCGGGGCGGCGGCCACAAGGCCAAGTACCGCATCATCGACTTCAAGCGCAACAAGCTGCAGGTGCCGGCCAAGGTGGCGGCGATTGAGTACGATCCCAACCGCTCCGCCTTCATCGCCCTGCTGCACTACCTGGACGGTGAGAAGCGCTACATCCTCTCCCCGGTGGGGCTCAAGGTGGGCGACATGGTGGTGGCCGGCGAAGGCGCCGACATCAAGCCGGGCAACGCCATGCCCCTGTCCGCCATCCCCACGGGCACCCTGATCCACAACCTGGAGCTGCGCCCCGGCGCTGGCGGGCAGCTGGTCCGCTCGGCCGGTGTGTACGCCCAGCTGATGGCCAAGGAGGGCGGCTACGCCCAGGTGCGCCTGCCCTCAGGCGAAATCCGCAGGCTGCCGCTCAACGCCCAGGCCACCATCGGCACGGTGGGCAACACCGACCATGAGAACATCCGCATCGGCAAGGCCGGGCGCAAGCGCCACATGGGCTTCCGGCCCAGCGTGCGCGGCGTTGTCATGAACCCGGTGGATCACCCGCACGGCGGCGGCGAGGGCAAGTCGCCCATCGGCATGCCGGCCCCCGTCACCCCCTGGGGCAAACCCGCGCTGGGCCTGAAGACACGCAAGCGCAAGAAGTATTCCAACCGCATGATTGTCAAGCGGATCAACGAGAAGTAAGCCCCAGAGGATGAAAGGAGGCACCCAAACAGCATGAGCCGTTCAGTAAAAAAAGGACCTTTTGTCGATCAAAAGCTCCTGCAGCGCGTAGAGAACCTCAACAAATCCGGAAAGAAATCCGTTTTGAAAACCTGGTCCCGCGCCAGCACCATTTTCCCGGACTTCGTGGGCCACACCATCGCCGTGCATGACGGCCGCAAGCATGTGCCCGTCTATATCACCGAGGACATGGTGGGCCACAAGCTTGGCGAGTTCGCCCCCACCCGCACCTTCCGCGGCCACGCGGGTGAAAAAAAGTCAGAGCGCAGATAAGCGAAAGGAGCGCAATTTATGGCAAGCAACACCAGCAAAAAGGGCGAGCTGCACCGCCAGCGCGATGAGAAGCGCCCCCATGCGCACGTCAGGCACATCCGCATCTCCCCCCGCAAGGCACGCCTGATCATTGACCAGGTGCGCGGCAAGGATCTGGATGCCGCCCTGGCCATCCTGCGGCTCACCCCGCACGCGGCCTCCCCGGTGCTGTACAAGCTGATTGAGTCAGCCGCGGCCAACGCCGAGAACAACCTGGAGATGGACCGCAAGGGACTTTACATCGCTGAAATCTACGCCAACCCCGGTCCGACGATCAAGCGCTTCAAGCCCAGGGCCCGTGGCAGCGCCTCGCAGATCCTGCGCCGCACGAGCCATTTCAGCGTCGTACTGGACGAACGTTAAGGAGGTTTTGGCAGATGGGACAGAAAGTAAATCCCCACGGCGCGCGCGTTGGCGTCATCTTTGACTGGTCCACGCGCTGGTATGCCGACAAGAAAGACTTCGCGGACTTCTTGGTGGAAGACCACAAGATCCGTGAAACCCTGAAGAAGCGCTATTACCCCACCGGCATCAGCCGCATTGATATTGAGCGCAGCGCCGCGCGCATGACCATCAACCTCTTCACCGGCAAGCCCGGCATGATCATCGGCCGGGGCGGCAAGGGCATTGAGGAGCTCAAGGCCTTCGTGGAGAAGATGGTGGGCCGCCCGGTCACCATCAACGTGATTGAGATCAAGCAGCCCGACACCGACGCGCAGCTGGTGGCCGAGAACATCGCCCAGCAGCTGGAGAAGCGCATCTCCTTCCGCCGGGCGCTCAAGCAGAGCATCCAGCGCACCATGCGCGCCGGCGCCAAGGGCATGAAGGCGGCGGTATCCGGCCGCCTGGGCGGCGCGGACATCGCCCGCAGCGAGCACTACCACGAGGGCTCCATCCCGCTGCAGACCCTGCGCGCCAACATTGATTACGGCTTCGCCGAAGCCAAGACCACCTACGGCCGCCTGGGCGTCAAAGTGTGGATCTACAAGGGCCAGGTGCTGCCCCAGGCCAAGAACCGGGGCGGCAGGCACGCAGAAGGAGGCAAGTAAACCATGTTGATGCCAAAACGTGTCAAGCGCCGCAAGGTGTTTCGCGGGCGCATGAAGGGCAAGGCCATGCGCGGCAACTTCATCGCCTACGGCGATTATGGCCTGGTGGCCATGGACCCCAGCTGGATCACCAGCCAGCAGATTGAAGCCGCCCGTATCGCGCTCACCCGCTACATCAAGCGCGGTGGCCAGGTGTGGATCAAGATTTTCCCCGACAAGCCCGTGACTGAGAAGCCGGCGGAAACCCGCATGGGTTCGGGCAAGGGCTCCCCGGAGTACTGGGTGGCCGTCGTCAAGCCCGGCCGCGTGCTGTTTGAGGTGGGCGGCATCGACGAAGCCGTCGCCCGCGAAGCGCTGCGCCTGGCCTCCAACAAACTGCCCCTGCGCACCAAGATTTACTCCAAGGCGCAGATGGAGCACATGAGCGGTGGTGACAACTGATGAAGGTAAGTGAATTTTTGGCCATGAAGCCTGAAGAGCTCACCGCGAAGATCGCGGAGCTCAAGACCGAGCTGTTCAACCTTCGTTTCCGCCTGGCGACCGGCCAGCTGGAAAACACGATGCAAATCCAGGCTGTCAAGCGGGACATTGCCCGCGCGCTGACCGCCCAGACCCAGGCCCAGAAGCAGGCCACCCGATAAGAAAGGAGGCAGGAACCCATGTCTGAAGCTACCACCAAAGCAAGCGGCAAGCGCAAGAGCCGCGTGGGCGTTGTCACCAGCGACAAGATGGACAAGACCATCGTGGTCACCATCCGCAGCCGCTACAAGCACCCGCTGTACGGCAAGACCATCAGCCACACCAAGAAGTTCAAGGCGCATGACGAGGAGAATGCCTGCGGTATCGGGGATACCGTGCGGATCATGGAGACCCGGCCCCTCAGCCGCGACAAGCGCTGGCGCCTGGTTGAGATCATCGAGAAGGCCAAGTAAGGGATCGCCATGGCAGGCCCATGGCGCAGGCGATAGAAGGAGGAACCCCCTATGATCCAGTCGCAGACGCGGCTTAAGGTGGCCGACAATTCCGGCGCCAAAGAAATTATGTGCATCCGGGTGCTGGGCGGCTCGTTCCGCCGCAGCGGCTCCGTGGGCGACATCATTGTGGCCAGCGTGAAGTCCGCGGCCCCTGGCGGCCAGGTCAAGAAGGGCGAGGTTGTGCGCGCCGTCATCGTCCGGGTGGTCAAGCAGAACCGCCGGCCCGACGGCAGCTACATCCGCTTTGACGACAACGCCGCCGTCATCATCAACGACCAGAAGCAGCCCCGCGGCACCCGCATCTTCGGGCCCGTGGCCCGCGAGCTGCGCGAGAAGAACTACATGAAGATCGTCTCGCTGGCCCCTGAAGTTCTGTAAGGAGAAGCAGATGAAAGTACACGTGAAAACCAAGGACGAGGTCATCGTCATCTCCGGCAAGGACAAGGGTGTCAAGGGCGAGGTGCTGTCCGTCAGCCCCAAGACCGGCCGTGTCACCGTTGAGGGCGTGGCCATGGTCACCAAGCACCAGAAATCCCGCGCCCAGGGGCAGCCTGGCGGCATCATCCGCAAGGAAGCGGCCATTGACGCCTCCAACGTCATGCTGGTCTGCCAGAAGTGCGGCAAGCCGTCCCGCGCTGGCCGGAAGGTGCAGGAGGACGGCAGCAAGATCCGCGTCTGCAAGAAGTGCGGGCAGCAGATTGACTAAAGGAGGAGCAGCCACATGGCAACCCGTTTGAAGGAAAGATACCTGGCCGAGGCTGTGCCCGCCCTGCAGCAGAAGTTCGGCTACAAGAACCCCATGCAGGTGCCCAAGCTGGACAAGATTGTCATCAACATGGGCCTGGGCGACTGCAAGGACAACGCCAAGGCGCTGGAAAACGCCGTGGAGGAGCTGGGCCAGATCGCCGGCCAGAAGCCGCTGGTCACCAAGGCCAAGAAATCTGTCGCCAACTTCAAGCTGCGCGAGGGGATGAGCGTGGGCGCCAAGGTCACCCTGCGCGGCACCCGCATGGAGGAGTTTTTTGACAAGCTGGTCTCCATCGCCCTGCCCCGCGTGCGCGACTTCCGCGGCGTGTCGCAGAAGGCCTTTGACGGCCGCGGCAACTATGCCTTGGGCGTGCGCGAGCAGCTCATTTTCCCCGAGATCAACTATGACAAAGTGGAAAAGATCCGCGGCATGGAGATGATTTTTGTCACCACCGCGCACACTGACGAAGAAGCCAAAGAGCTGCTGTCCCTGCTGGGCATGCCCTTTGCGCAGTAAGGGAGGAGAAGGCAATGGCCAAGACTAGCATGCGCGTCAAGCAGACCCGCACCCCCAAGTATTCAACCCGCGCCTATTCGCGCTGCCGCCTGTGCGGCAGGCCGCATTCTGTGCTGCGCCGTTATGGCATCTGCCGCATCTGCTTCCGCGAGCTGGCCTACAAGGGCCAGATCCCGGGCGTGCGCAAAGCCAGCTGGTAAGGAGTTTAAGGAGAAGGAGGTTCCCCCATGGTTGTGAATGACCCCATTGCCGATATGCTCACCCGCATCCGCAACGCGCAGATTGCCAAGCATGACACGGTGACCATCCCCGCCAGCAACGCCAAGAAGGCGATCGCCAGGATTTTGCTGGACGAGGGCTATATCAAGGCCTATGACCAGATCAACGACGGCGTGCAGGGCCAGATCAAGCTGACGCTCAAGTACGTCAACAACAAGCAGCAGCCGGTCATCGCCGGGCTGCGCCGCATCTCCAAGCCTGGCCTGCGCGTGTACGCGGGCTGTGAGGACCTGCCCCGTGTGCTGGGCGGCCTGGGGGTGGCCATCATTTCCACCTCCAAGGGTCTGATGACAGACCGCAAGGCGCGCCAGGACAAGCTGGGCGGCGAGGTCCTGGCCTACATCTGGTAAGCAAGACGCACAGGAGGAAGAAAACATGTCTCGTATCGGAAAACTTCCGATTTCAGTGCCCGCGGGCGTGACGGTGACGGTGGACGAGTCCAACCTGGTCGTCGTGAAGGGGCCCAAGGGCACCCTGAGCCAGGATGTCAACCCGGCCATCCGCCTAAGCCAGGAGGGCGGCGTGCTCAGCCTGGAGCGCGCCAATGATTCCAAGCCCCAGAAATCCATGCACGGGCTGTACCGCTCCCTGGTGCACAACATGGTGGTGGGTGTGACCGAGGGCTACAGCAAGACGCTGGAGCTGGTGGGTACCGGCTACCGCGCCGCGGTGGAAGGCGACACGCTCACCCTGAACGTGGGCTATTCCCACCCGGTGGTGTTCACCGCGCCCAAGGACGTCACCTTTGAGACCCCCAACGCCACCACCGTGGTGGTCAAGGGCATCTCCAAGCAGGTGGTGGGCAACCTGGCCGCGGACATCCGCGCCGTGCGCCCGCCCGAGCCCTACCTGGGCAAGGGCATCAAATACAAGGACGAGCACATCCGCCGCAAGGCGGGCAAGGCCGGCAACTAACAGGAAGGAGTGACCGCAGTTGTTTAAAAAACGTGACCGTAATGAAGTGCGCCAGATCCGCCACGCGCGGGTGCGCAAAAAGGTAAGCGGCACCCCCGACATGCCGCGCCTGTGTGTGTTTCGCAGCAACGCCGCCATCTACGCCCAGGTGATTGACGATACCCGGGGCATCACCCTGGCCTCCGCCTCCACCCTGGACGCGGACATCAAGGCCCAGGAGGCTGACCTGGACAAGAAGGGCGCCTCCAAGGCCGTGGGCAAGCTGGTGGGTGAGCGCGCGCTTGCCGCCGGCATCACCCGGGTGGTCTTTGACCGCAGCGGATACATCTACACCGGCCGTGTCGCCTCCCTGGCGGACGGCGCCCGCGAAGCCGGGCTGACATTCTAAGGAGGACACGCAGGGATGCAACGCAGAGACAGAGACAGGGGCCGCGAGGAGCAAAGCGAATTCAGCGAGAAGCTGGTCGCGGTCAACCGTGTCGTGAAAACCGTCAAAGGCGGCCGAAACTTCCGCTTTTCTGCCCTGGTGGTGGTGGGCGATGGCGCGGGCCGTGTGGGCGCCGGCATGGGCAAGGCGGCCGAGATTCCCGAGGCCATCCGCAAGGCCAATGAGAACGCCAAGAAGCACCTGATCACCATCCCGCTGGCGGGCACCACCGTGCCCCACGCGATCACCGGCTATTTCGGCACCGGCAAGGTGGTCATCCTGCCCGCGCCCGAGGGCACCGGCGTCATCGCCGGCGGCGCCGCGCGCGCGGTGCTGGAGCTGGCCGGCGTGAAGGACATCCGCACCAAGTCCTATGGCACCAGCAACCCCATCAACACCGTCAAGGCCACCATTGAAGGCCTCAAGCTGCTGCGCTCTCCGGAGCAGGTGGCCAAGCTGCGGGGCAAGACGGTTGAAGAAATCCTGGGCTGAGGAGGACAAGATGAAGCTGAAAATCACGCTTGAAAAATCCCCCATCGCCAGGCTGGCTGCCCAGAAGGGCACCATCGCCGCGCTGGGGCTGCGCAAGATTGGCCAGAGCGTCATCAAGGAGGACAACCCCAGTGTCCGCGGCCAGATCTTCACCGTGCGCCACATGGTCAAGGTCGAGGAAATCAACGAGTAAGTAGGAGGGCATCCTCATGAAATTGCATGAACTGCAACCCGCGCCAGGTTCCAAAACCAGGCCCAGGCGCCTGGGCCGCGGCATGGGCAGCGGCCTGGGCAAGACCTCAGGCAAGGGCCACAAGGGCGCCCTGGCGCGCTCCGGCGGCGGCAAGGCCCCGGGCTTTGAGGGCGGCCAGATGCCCCTCACCCGCCGCCTCCCCAAGAGCGGCTTCAAGAACCCCTTCCGCAAGGAATACGCCATTGTCAACCTCGGCAGCCTGCAGCGGTTTGAGGATGGCACCGTGGTCACCATTGACCTCATGCGCCAGACCGGCCTGGTCAAAGCGCTCAAATCCGGCGTGAAGGTGCTGGGCAACGGCGATTTCAGCCGCAAGCTCACCGTGCAGGCCAACCGCTTCACCGGCTCCGCGAAGGAAAAGATTGAGCAGGCCGGCGGCACAGCCGAGGAGGTCTGAGATGCTTGAAACCTTGCGCAATGCCTGGAAGGTGCCGGAGCTGAAGCAAAAGCTGCTCTACACCTTCATGATGCTGTTGATTTTCCGCCTGGTGGGTGTCATCCCGGTGCCCGGCATCAACTCCGAGGTGGTCCGCTCCCTGGCCGAGCAGTATGACATGCTGGGCCTGGTCAACATGATGACCGGCGGCAGCTTCAGCCAGATGACGGTCATGGCCATGGGCATCACCCCCTACATCAACGCCAGCATCATTATGCAGCTGCTCACCATCGCCATCCCGGCGCTGGAGCGCCTGCAGAAGGAAGGCGGCGAGGAGGGCAAGGAGAAGATCAACAAGATCACCCGCTACGCCACCGTCGTGCTGGCCGCCATCCAGGCCATCGGCATCATCGCCGCGCTCAACGGGCAGACCGACCCCGTCACCGGGCTTCGCGTGCTGCAGCAGGGCTACAACTCCGCCTTTGGGCTCATCACCATCGGCGTGGTCATGGCGGGCGGCACCGCGCTGGCCATGTGGATTGGCGAGCGCATCACCGCCAAGGGCATTGGCAACGGCATTTCCCTGCTGATTTTTGCCGGCATCATCTCCAACATCTTCTCGGGCCTGCTCACCGCCTTCACCGACGTGCTGGGCATCACCCGCTACGGCACCACGGTGTCCGGCTTCCTCATCCTCATCGTCACCACCCTGGTGCTGGTGACGGTGGTCACCTTCATTGACCTGGGCGAGCGGCGCATCCCCGTGCAGTACGCCAAGCGCGTGGTGGGCCGCAAGATGTACGGCGGCCAGTCCACCCACATCCCCATGAAGGTGCTGTCCGTGGGCGTGCTGCCGCTCATTTTCGCCTATTCCTTCATGGCCTTCCCCGGCACCATCATCGCCATGTTCGGGGTCAATTCCGCCGCCTACAAGTGGTGGAACGCCAACATGGGCCAGGGCGCGCCGCTGAACCTGGTCGTCACCGCGCTGCTCATCCTGGCCTTCACCTACTTCTACGCCTCCATTTCCTTCAACCCGCAGGACATCGCCAAGAACATCCAGCAGCAGGGCGGGAACATCCCGGGCATCCGCTCGGGCCCCAACACCGTCAGCCACCTGGCCCGCATCTCCAAGCGCTTGACGCTGTTTGCCGCGATCTTCCTGGCCGTCCTGGCCACCCTGCCCACCCTGCTGTCCGCCTGGCAGAATGTCCGCATCCCCTTCGCGGCATCCTCCATGCTCATCGCTGTGTCAGTCTCGCTTGAAACCATGCGCCAGGTGGAGGCACAGCTGGTGATGCGCAACTACAAGGGCTTCCTGTAAGCCCGGGGGGCAAGCAATGAACTTTATTTTCCTGGGCCCGCCCGGTGTGGGCAAGGGCACGCACGCCAAGCAGCTCAGCCAGCTTCTGGGCATCCCGCAAATCTCCACCGGGGAGATGCTGCGCGAGGCCATCAAGCAGGGCAGCCAGCTGGGGCTGGCCGCCAAGGGCTACATCGACCGGGGCGAGCTGGTGCCCGATCAGGTGGTCATCGACATGGTCAAGCAGCGCCTGCAGGCGCCGGACTGCCAGAAGGGCTACATCCTGGACGGCTTCCCCCGCACCGTGCCCCAGGCTGAGGCGCTCAACCGCTTCACCCGGATCAAGTCGGTGGTCAACCTGCTGGCCAATGAAGACACCATCATGAGCCACCTGTCAGGCCGGCGCGTGTGCCGTGACTGCGGCGCCACCCACCACATCCGGCGCCTGGACGGCGCCACCGCCTGCCCCGTCTGCGGGGGCCCCCTCATCCACCGGGATGACGACCAGCCTGACACCATCCGCCACCGCCTGGAGGTGTACCACGCCCAGACCGAGCCGCTCATCGCCTACTACAAGGCGGCGGGGCTGCTGGTGGATGTGGTGGTGGAGGGCACCATCGAGGGCGACTTCGGCCTGATCAAAGAGGCGCTGGGCCTGGCGTCATGATTTCCATCAAGAACGCCGCCCAGCTGGAGCGCATGCGCCAGGCCGGCGCGCTGCTGTATGAGGTGATGCAGAAGCTGCGTGAGGTGGTCCGGCCGGGGGAGACCACCGCGGCGATTGACGCCTACGCGGAGGAGCTCATCCGCAAGGAGGGCGCCCTGCCGTCCTTCCTCAACTACCGTGGCTACCCGGCCAGCATCTGCGCCAGCGTGGATGACCAGGTGGTGCACGGCATCCCCACCGACAAGCAGCCCCTGCAGGCGGGCAGCATCCTGAGCATTGACTGCGGGCTGGTCCTGGACGGCTGGCAGGCCGACAGCGCCTTCACTGTTGGCGTAGGGGAGATCTCCCCGCCGCTGGCCCTGCTCATCGAGGTGACCGAGCGCTGCTTCTTTGAAGGCGCGCGCCAGGCCATCAGCGGCAACCGGGTGGGCGACATTGGCCACGCGGTGCAGACCCTGGCAGAGCGGCATGGCTATGGCGTCATCCGCGACCTGACCGGCCATGGCATCGGCCGCAACATGCATGAGGACCCCTCCGTGCCCAACTTCGGCGAGCCCGGGCGCGGCGCCAGGCTGCGGCCTGGCATGACCCTGGCGCTGGAGCCCATGATTTCCCTGGGTTCCTGGCAGGTGCAGGAGATGCAGGACGGCTGGACCATCACCACCCTGGACGGCTCCCCCTGCGCGCACTACGAGCACACCATCGCCATCACCGAGGACGGCCTGCCCGAGATCCTCACCCTGCCCGGGCACACCTGGCAGTGAGGGGGCGGGATGAAACCGGAGCTCAAAGGCGGCATCGCCGCGATTTCCCTGAAAGGGCGTGACAAGGGCCGGATCTTTGTGGTATTATGTGAGTTGGACGCTGATTTTGTACTGGTAGCCGACGGCGGCCTGCGGGCCTTGTCCCGCCCCAAGAAAAAGCGCAGAAAACACCTGCGGGCCATCGGGCAAGAACTGCCCGGCCTGCCCGGTGAATACGCGGCCGGGACGCTGACAGACCACCGCATCCGCATGTTTCTCAAGCCCCTGCAAGACCCAGCCCCACAAGACCCCGCCTGAAGGAGGCCCATGTTTGTCCAAAAGTGACGTCATCGAAATTGAAGGGAAGGTGGTAGAAGCCCTGCCCAACGCCATGTTCTCTGTTGAGCTGCCCAACGGCCACAGGATCATGGCGCACATCTCCGGCAAAATGCGCATGAACTTCATCCGCATCTACCCCGGGGACCGGGTGACCATCGAGCTGTCCCCCTATGACCTGACCCGCGGCCGCATCACCTGGCGCAGCAAGAACTAAGCCAATTCCTAAGGAGGTTGCCCCATGAAAGTCCGTCCTTCCGTCAAAGAGATCTGCGAGAAATGCAAGATCATCAAGCGCAAAGGCCACATCATGGTCATTTGCGAAAACCCCAAGCACAAGCAGAGGCAAGGCTGAGGGGTTCCTCTTTGGCATCGCCCGCCGCGCGGGCGGCTGCCCGGTGTGTACGCCCCGGGACCGTGCGGCTCCATCATATCCCGGGCGCGGCCCGATTCCCACAAGCAGTAATTATGGAGGTGTTCCCAGCACATGGCACGTATAGCGGGCGTTGATTTGCCCAGAGACAAGCGCATTGAAACCGGCCTGACCTATATCTTTGGCGTCGGGCTGACCACCAGCAAGAAAATCCTTGATGAGACCCAGATCAGCCCGGACATCCGCGTGCGCGACCTGAGCGAGAGCGACATCAGCAAGCTGCGCGAGTACATCGAGCACCACGTCAAGGTGGAGGGCGACCTGCGCCGCGAAGTCAGCCTGGACATCAAGCGCCTGGTGGAGATTGGCTCCTACCGCGGCGTGCGCCACCGCCGCAGCCTGCCGGTGCGCGGCCAGAACACCAAGCAGAACGCGCGCACCCGCAAGGGCCCCAAGCGCCAGGTCACCGGCAGGAAAAAGGCCAGGTAAGGCAGAAAACCGCCCCCCGGGGCATGGAGGAGAAGAATGGCAAGACCCGCATTGAAAAAGGTATCGCGCAGGCGGCGTGAGAAGAAGCTCGTCGAGCGCGGTGTTGTGCATATCCGTTCATCGTTCAACAACACCATCGTGACCATCACGGACACCCTGGGCAACGCGCTGTCCTGGGCCTCTGCCGGCGGCATGGGCTTCCGGGGCAACAAGAAGTCCACCCCCTTCGCGGCGCAGATGGCCGCGGAGACGGCTGCCCGCGCGGCAACCGAGTTTGGGCTGCGCACGGTGGATGTGCTGGTCAAGGGCCCGGGTTCCGGGCGCGAGGCCGCGATCCGTTCCCTGCAGACGGCAGGCCTGGAGGTCACCATGATCAAGGACGTGACCCCCATTCCCCACAATGGCTGCCGCCCGCCCAAGCGCAGAAGAGTGTAAGAAGGAGTAAACCCAGATGGCAAGAAACACCGGCTCCGTTTGCCGTATGTGCCGCAGGGAGGGCGTCAAGCTCTTCCTGAAGGGTGAGAAGTGCTTCACGCAGAAGTGCCCCCTCACCAAGCGCCCCACCCCCCCTGGCCAGCACGGCCACGCCCGCCAGCGCAAGATGAGCGAGTACGGCACCCAGCTGCGTGAGAAGCAGAAGGCCCGCCGCGCCTACGGGATGCTGGAGACCCAGTTCCACCGCACCTACCTCAACGCCCTGAAGATGAAGGGTGTCTCCGGCGAGAACCTGCTGCAGCTGCTGGAGCGCCGGCTGGACAACGTGGTCTACCGCGCCGGCCTGGCCTCCTCCCGCGCCCAGGCGCGCCAGCTGGTCAACCATGGCCACTTCCTGGTCAACGGCCAGCGGGTGGACATCCCCTCCTACAGCGTCAAGCAGGGCGATGTCATCAGCGTTGGCTCCACCAGCCGCGAGATTGAGCTGTTCAAGGTGCTGCGGGAAGGCAGCGCCCGCATCCTGCCCAAGTGGCTGACCGTCAACTATGACGAGCTCAAGGCCACGGTGGACGCCCTGCCAGAGCGTGGCGATGTCGACTTCGCCCTGCAGGAGAACATGATCATTGAGTACTACTCCCGTTAACCTGTTCCACAACGACATCATTTGATCGAACAGGAGGGAAAGCGCGTGATTACTGAATCCGTCAGTCCCCGCATCGAGCGGGTTGAGTACAATGAAGAGAGTTCCTATGGCCGTTTTGTGGTGGAGCCCCTGGAGCGTGGCTTTGGCCACACCCTGGGCAACGCCCTGCGCCGCAGCCTGCTGAGCAGCCTGCCCGGCGCCGCGGTCACCAGCGTGCAGATTGAAGGCGTGCAGCATGAGTTTTCCACCATCCCCGGGGTCAAGGAGGATGTGACCGACATCATCCTCAACCTCAAGGAGCTGTCCGTGCGGCTGCATGTGGACCTGCCCAAGCAGGTGGAAATCATCGCGGAGGGCCCGGGCGCTGTTACCGCCGCGGACATCCGGGTGGACAGCGAGGTGGAGGTGGTCAACCCCGACCTGCACATCGCCACGCTGTCCGAGGGCACCAGGCTACACATGACCCTCAACATCGAGCGCGGCCACGGCTACGTGTCCGCCGAGCGCAGCAAGCCTGCCGAGCAGAAGATCATCGGGGAAATCCCGATTGACGCCATCTACACCCCCATTCGCAAGGCCAACTACATGGTGGAAGACACCCGTGTGGGCCAGATCACCGACTATGACAAGCTGGTGCTGGATGTGTGGACCAACGGCTCCGTCACCCCAGAAGAGGCCATCGGCATGGCCGCCAAGATTCTCACCAACCAGCTGGGCATCTTCACCCGGTTGACCGACCAGCCCATCAGCCAGGAGGAGGAGGAAACCGATTCCGGCCTCACCGGCAAGACCGCCGAGATGACCATTGACGAGCTGGACCTGTCCGTGCGCGCCTTCAACTGCCTCAAGCGCGCCGGCATCAACACCGTGGCCGAGCTGGTTCAAAAGAACCAGGAGGACATGATGAAGGTGCGTAACCTGGGCAAGAAGAGCCTGGAAGAGGTTGAGCAAAAGCTGGCGCTGCTGGGCCTGGCCCTGCGCAGCAACGACGAATAAGCATTTCGCCCCAGAGGCCTAAGGAGGATTACCCGCAATGGCACAGCAACGCAAGCTTGGCCTGACCGCTGACAAACGCAAGGCGCTCATCCGCAACCAGGTGACCAGCCTGCTTTGGCATGGCCGCATTGAGACCAGCCTGGCCCGCGCCAAGGAAGTCCGCCGCGTGGCGGAGAAGATGGTCACCCTGGCCGTGCGCGAGCATGACCAGGTGGTGAACACCAGCAAGGAATACCACAACGAGAAGGGCCAGATCGTCAAGATTGACGTGGTCAACGACGCCGCCAGCAAGCTGCACGCGCGCCGGCTGATGATGGCCTACCTGTATGACTTCAAGGAGCTGCGCCGGGATGACGAGTCCCGCTCCGAGTACCGTGAGCGCACCCGGGACAACAAGCACCCGGTGGTGGAGAAGCTCTTCCGCGAGTATGGCCCCAAGTACCGCAAGCGCAACGAGGAAAAGAACAGCGCCGGCGGCTACACCCGCATCTACAGGCTGGGGCCCCGCCGCGGCGACGCCTCCGAGCGCGTGCTCATTGAGATGGTGTAAGGCCCGGGCACTTGCCCCGCTTCAAAGGCCCTGTCAGGGCCTTTTTTGTTTTGCCAGGGCTCATCATGGGCACCGGTCTTTCAACAGGCCCGTTTTGTCCTTGCTGCCTGTCACAGGGGAACGGCTTGGCCATGTTTCGTCGGCAGGGTATCGCCGCACCCTTCCTTGCCCACGGGCAGCCCGGTTCATTCACTGCAGATTCAGGGCCGGCCCGAATCCCCTTGCCCCGCATCCTTGCCAGGTTTGGTGGTTTGCCCCAATCTGTGTATAATAAGAAAGGAAGCACTGGCACAAGGAGCGCATCGTGCGGCGAATCGGCATATTCAGCGGGACCTTCGATCCTGTCCATATCGGGCATCTGCGGGCAGCGCAGGCATGTTTGTCGTTCATGAAGCTGGACACCGTGGTGTTCCTGCCCTTTGGCCGGCCGCTCATCCGACAGGCGGAGGCCGCCGGCGACCACCGCGCCGCCATGATCCGCCTGACCATCGCCCACAGCCCGGGGCTTTCGCTGGATGAGGCCGATCTGCTGGACCGCCCGCGCTACGCGGTGGACACCGTGTGTCACCTGCGGCAGCGCTACCCGGGCGCCCAACTGGTGTACATTGTTGGCGCGGACAAGCTTGCCGACATCCCCTTTTGGAAGGACGCGCCCGCCCTGTTTGAGCTGTGCGAGTTTGCCGCCTTCCCGCGGGCCGGCTATGAGGCCGGCGCCCTGTGCGAGGCCCTGCGGCAGCAGGGCGCCAGGGTCACCCTGGTGCCTTCAGAGCTGATGACCATGTCCTCCGGGCAGATCCGTGCCCAGCTCCGCCTGCTGTCTGACGCCCCAGGCAGGCTGCTGCCACAGGTGGCCGAGTACATCGCCGCGCGCGGCCTCTACCAACCAGATTATGAGCGCATGCTGCGCCAGGCCCTGCTGCCCGCCCGCCTGCGCCACGCCCAGGGCACGCGGCAGACCGCGGTGCATTTGGCGCGGCTGCACCACCTGCCCATGCAAAAGGCGGGGGTGGCCGGCATCCTGCATGACTGCGCCAAAAACATGGAGCTGGCCCGGCTGCAGGCCATCGCGCGGCAGGCCCGGCTGGACATCCCGCCGGAACATCTTGGCAGCAACGCCCTGCTCCACGGCCCGGTGGGGGCCCAAGTGGCCCGGCTGCGCTACCACATTTCCGACACCCAGGTGCTGGACGCCATCCGTTACCACACCACCGGGCGCGCGGGCATGGGGGGGCTGGAGCTGGCGGTGTTCGTCGCCGACGCCATCGAGCCCGGCCGCAGGTACCCGGGGCTGGACAAGGTGCGCGCCCAGGCGGAGAAGGATCTGCGCCTGGCGGCGCTCACCCTGCTCACGGGCAGCCAGTCAATCATCAAAACCAAGGGCCAGGTGAACAGCCCGCTGTCCGCCCAGGCCATCACGGATTTGCGCGCGCGCCTGCGCCGCCACCCCCTGGGGGAGCTGGCGGCCCAGGCCTGACAGACAGATACAATCAATATGAAAAGAGGGGAACAGATGAGCGAAGAGAAACTGGCACTGGACATCTCAAAACTGCTGTATGACAGAAAGGCGCAGCAGCTGGTCACCCTGCGGGTGGGCCACCTGAGCGTGCTGACGGACTACCTGGTCGTCGCCACCGGCCACAACCAGCTGCAGGTGCGCGCGCTGTGCGACCACCTGGAGGAGCACCTGGCCCGCCAGGGCATTCTGCCCCGGCGGGTGGAGGGGCGGCAGGAGGCCAGCTGGGTGGTGATGGACTACGCCGATGTCATTGTTCATATATTCATGCCCGAGCCCCGCGCCTTCTACCGCCTGGAGCGCTTGTGGGAGGATGGCCAGAACCGGGTGGAGCTGCCCTTCATGCAGGAGGAGGCTGTCTGACCCATGGCCATCCAGCTCTATTGGCACACCCGCAATTTTGACACCCAGAAGGTTGAGCGTTTTTTCAAGGAGCGGCGCATCCCCTTCCAGTCCGTGGATTTGCGCCGCCACCGCCTGGGCCAGCGGGAGGTGGAGGCCTTCATCCGGGGCAGTTCCCCCCGCGCCATCCTGGACCTGGACAGCAACAAGGTAAAGTCCCACCCTGTGGCCTACACCAACAGCACCCAGGCCATTGTGGCCTACATCCTGGAACAGCCTGGCCTGCTGCGCTCGCCCATCGTCCGCTCAGGCCAGCAGATCATAATCGGCTATGATGAAACGCGCCTTGGCGCGATCACGGAATGAACAAAACAAAAGGAGGGCAACCATGAAGAAACTATCCATCCTACTGGCTGTTGTGGTGCTGGCCGCGGCGATTGGCATCGGCGTGCTGGTGAACCAGAAAAACAAGGCCAACACCGACCTGACCGCCGCCAACACCCGCGTGAGCGAGGTGCAGACCGCGCTGGACGAAGCCGTCAAAAAATCCACAGAGGTGGAAGCCCAGCTGGAAACGGCCCAGGCTGAGCTGGCTGCGGCGCAGGAAAGCCTGGCCGCTTCTGTCAGCGCGGCTGAGCAGGCTGAGGCGGACCTGGGCGCGCAGCTCAAGGCCGCGCAGGATGAGCTGGCCCAGGCCCAGTCCGGGCACGAGGCCGCCCTCGCCGGCCTGGAGGAGGCCAACGCCCAGCTGGCCGCCGCCTTCAAGGAGGAAAACGCCAAGGTGCTGGGCCTGCGCCTGATGCTGGAAAACGCCAACAAGGCCCGGGACGTCGCGCTGGCCAAGGGGGATGAGCTGCTGGCCCTGGTGGAGTCCGGCGCCACCGAAAAGGGCGAGCTCAGCACCACCCTGGATGCGGCGCTGACAGAAAAGCTGGCGCTGGAAACCCGTGTGGGGGAGCTGGAGCAAACCGCCCGGGACCTGGGTGAGCAGCTGGCCGCCCTGCAGGGGCAGGCAGTCGAGCTGGAGGCCGCCCGGGATGCGGCCCTGGCCCAGGTGAAGGAGCTGGAGACCGCCAAGGCCACCGCGGACGCGCGGGTCACTGAGCTGGAGGCCGCGCAGGCTGCCGCTGAGGGGGATGCCGCCGCCCGCGTGAGCGAGCTGGAGGCCGAGCTTGCAACCCTTCAGGCGCAGATGGACCAGCAGGCGGCTGAGGTTCCTGTGCTGCGCCATGGCCTGGGCATGGTCACCTCCATTGGCTCTGTCAGCGAAGCCACCGAGGAAAAGGCGGGCGCCGCCCAGGTGAACACCACCGTGTGCTCCCTGGTGCTGGACGCTGAGGACCGCATCCATTCCGTTGTCTGGGATGTGCAGCAAAGCAGGGTGCAGTTCTCCCTGGAGGGCAAGCCGGTTGACCTGCCCGAGGAGCTGCTGACCAAGCTGGAGAAGGGCCCGGCCTATGGCATGGTGCGCGCCAGCGAAATTGGCAAGGAATGGAACGAGCAGATTGAGGCCTTCGCCCAGTATGCCGTGGGCAAGACGGTGGAGGAGGTGTTGGGCATCCCGGTGTTTGAGCGCGACGCCAGCCACCTGCAGGTGCCCGATGTGGAGGAGCTGAAGGGCTCTGTCACCATCACCGTGGGCGACTACCTGGAGAGCCTGCGCAAGGCCGCTGAAAACGCGAAATAACCGGATGCGCGCATCCGGGGCTGTCACAGGTGTGACAGCCCCCGCGTGCCATCGGGCCGTTCGGCTCCGCCATCGGGCCGTTCGGCTCCGCCATCGGGCCGTTCGGCTCCGCCATCGGGCCGTTCGGCTCCGCCAGCGGGCCGGGCATTGCTTGGCCATGCCTGCCACCCATACCCAACAGATAAATCCGCGCCGCCTGCTAAAGCGCGGGCGGCGGCTGAGGGAACCGCACTGGCCCACAGGGGCCATGCAGGCAAACAACCCGGGGCATAAAGCCCCGGGTTGTGCTGATGTTGCTTTGTTCTGACAGCCTACTTCAGGCGCTTCTCCATGTCTTCCAGCAGTGCCTGCAGCTCCGCGGGCACGCCGCCCAGCTGCTCATAGTAGGCGCGGATGGAGGCGGCCTCCTCCAGCCATTCCTCCTTGCTGAGCGCCAGCAGGGTGTCCATGTCCACCTCGCCCAGGCCCTGGGTGTTGATGTCCTTCGCGTGGGGCAGCAGGCCCAGCGGGCTGTCCTGCGCCTCCACCTCGCCGTTGACACGCTTCACCACCCACTCCAGCACCCGCACGTTGTCGCCAAAGCCAGGCCACAGGAAACGGCCTGCCTCGTCCCGGCGGAACCAGTTCACATGGAAGAAGCGGGGCAGCTTGTCCGCGTCAATCCACTCCCTGGCGTCCAGCCAGTGCTGCAGGTAGGCGCTCAGGCTGTAGCCGCAGAAGGGCAGCATGGCGAAGGGATCGCGCCGCACCTGGCCGATTTTGTCGGAGATGGCGGCCGCGGTAATCTGTGAGCCCATGATGGAGCCCAGGAAAACGCCGTGGGCAAAATCGCGGCCTTCCACCACCAGCGGCACCGTCTTGGGCCGCCGCCCGCCCAGCAGGATGGCGCTGATGGGCACGCCCTCGGGCTTCTCCCAGTCAGGCGAAATCACCGGGCACTGGCTGGCGGACACCGTGAAGCGGGCATTGGGGTGGGCGGCGGGCCGCTCATCCCCCGGATGCCAGTCCTTGCCCTGCCAGTCAATCAGGTGCGCGGGCGCGTCATGGCCGATGCCCTCCCACCACACGTCGCCCTCATCTGTCAGCGCGACGTTGGTGAAGATGGTGTTGGTTTCAATGGTGCGCATGGCGCTGGGGTTGGACTGGTAGGAGGTGCCCGGCGCCACGCCGAAGAAGCCGGCTTCCGGGTTCACCGCGCGCAGGCTGCCGTCCTCGCCCCGGCGCAGCCAGGCGATGTCATCGCCCACGGTCTCCACCTGGTAGCCGGGCAGGGTGGGCACCAGCATGGCCAGGTTGGTCTTGCCGCAGGCGCTGGGGAAGGCGGCGCTGATCCAGGTCTTGCGGCCCTTTGGGTCTGTCAGGCCCAGGATGAGCATGTGCTCCGCCAGCCAGTTCTCCTCTCTGGCCTTCAGTGAGGCGATGCGCAGCGCCAGGCATTTCTTGCCCAGCAGGGCGTTGCCGCCGTAGCCGGAACCATAGGACCAGATGGACAGGTCCTCCGGGAAGTGGGCGATGTACTTCTGCTCCATCGGCGCGCAGGGCCAGGCCACATCCTCCTGCCCGGGCTCAAGGGGCGCGCCCACGGAGTGCAGGCAGGGCACGAAATCGCCCGTGTCGCCCAGCTCCTCAAGGGCCTGGGTGCCCATGCGGGTCATGTGGCGCATGTTCACCACCACGTAGGGGCTGTCGGTCAGCTCCACCCCCACCAGGGAAAAGGGCGAGCCCAGCGGCCCCATCACAAAGGGAATCACATACATGGTGCGCCCGCGCATGCAGCCGGTGTACAGCTCCACCAGCCGGGCGCGCAGCTCAACCGGGTCGGCCCAGTTGTTGTTGGGGCCGGCCTCCTCCTTGGTGGCCGCGGCGATGAAGGTGCGGTCCTCCACCCGCGCGACGTCGCTGGGGTGGCTGCGGAAGAGGTAGGACCCGGGGCGCAGCTTGGGGTTCAGGCGCACGGCAGCGCCGGAGGCCACCATCTGGTCCATCAGCGCGTCATACTCCGCCTGGGAGCCATCGCACCACACCAGCTGGTCGGGCTGGCACATTTCCCGCATGTCTTCCACCCAGGTGAGCAGTTTCTGGTTCTTGGTCATGTCAACGCGCTCCTTATTGATTTGTCGCGGCCCGGCGCCTGATAATCATGCACCGTGGCACATTAGGGACTGTCGTGCCCAATTTGCACAAACAGCATAAAAACATTAGGCAGCTTGCCAATAAACAAACAAGGACAGTGTATATTTCCCGGGCGGCGATGTCAAGTTTATTTAAAGAAAAATGAAACATCTTGCAGGAAGGCCGGCCTTATGGTATACAATTTTAGCAATACGCCGGGGAGGTGTTGGGATGTATCAACTGGCTGACCGCATGCGGGGGGCGCAGGGCTCCATCATCCGCGAACTGTTGAAGCTGGCGGGCGAGCCGGGCATGATTTCCTTTGGCGGCGGCGCGCCGGAGCCGGCCAGCTTCCCGGTGGAGAAAATCGCGCAGATCACCGCCCGCGCGCTGCGCGAGCAAAGCGCCGCCATGCTCTCCTACGGCATCTCAGAGGGCTACCCGCCGCTGGTGGCCAGCCTGAAGGATTACCTGAGCAAAACGGAGCAACTGGACTTTGCGCGCGAGGAACTGATCATCCTCTCCGGCGGCCAGCAATGCGCCGATTTGGTGGCCAAGCTTTTTGTCAACGAGGGGGACACCGTGGTGGTGGAGAACCCCTCCTTTGTGGGCTGCATGAACGCCTTCCGCTCCTATGGCGCGCGGCTGCGCAGCGTGCCGCTGGAGGCGGACGGCGTCAACCTGGAGGCCCTGGAGGCCGCCTTCGCCCAGGGCGGGGTGCGGCTGTTCTACCTCATCCCCACCTTCCAGAACCCCTCCGGGCTCACCACCTCCCAGGAGAAGCGCCTGGCCATTTATGAGCTGGCAAGGCGCTACCAGGTGCTGGTGTTTGAGGACAACCCCTATGGCGAGCTGCGCTACGAGGGGGACTGGGTGCCCTCCCTCAAGTCCCGGGACGAGGAGGGCCTGGTGCTGTACGCCGGCAGCTTTTCCAAGACCCTGGCCCCCGGCATGCGCGTGGGCTACCTGGTCTACCCCAAGGCGCTGCACCCCAGCTTCAAGGTGGCCAAGCAGGGGGTGGACGTGCATTCCAGCACCCTCTACCAGCTGGTCACCCATGAGTTCCTCACCAGCCATGACTACACCCGCCATGTGGAGGCCCTCAGGCGGCGGTACCGGGAAAAGCGCGACCTGATGGCCCGGGAGATGGCGGCACATTTCCACCCCGGGGTGCGTTGGCACAAGCCGGAGGGCGGCTTCTTCATCATGGCCTGGTTGCCCGAGGGCATGGATTCCCTGCCCTTTGTGCAGGAGGCGGTCCAGCGCAAGGTGATCACCGTGCCGGGCTCCGCCTTCACGGTGGACCCAGGCGTGCCCAACAACGGCATCCGCATCAACTTTTCCCTGCCGCCCCGGGACAGCATCGTGGAGGGCATCCGCATCCTGGGCCAGCTCAGCCACGAGGTGCTGGGGCAGGCCGGGCACCAGGCGCTGGGCGCCTGAACCAAACCTGCTGAACCCGGGGGCCCGGGCATCCCGGCACCCTGGCGGCGCCATCAGGCGCCGCCCTGTCATCCCTCCCGCTGCCCGCGCCGTTTTCCCCGGGCAGCGGGAGGGTTTGTTTTGCCGGCAAAGGGGCCGGCCGCGCCGCCTTGTCCATTTTTTTCTTCAAACAAAACAATCATCATGAAGCCTTTGCCCCGCTTGTTGTATAGTAAGGGGCAGCAAAGTGCCGCGCCTGTCAGATTCAGGCTTTTCGCGCGTCATATGGGCAAGGGGGGTGCGCTGTGGAGCAGTTGGAGCAGATCTACCAGGCCTATTTTCAGGATGTCTACCGCTATGCGTTGCGCCTGTGCGGCCAGCAGATGGCGGCGGAGGACCTCACCAGCGCCACCTTCCTGCGGGCCATGGACAGGCTGCACACCTTCCGGGGGGAGGGCGAGCTGCGCGTCTGGCTGTGCAGCATCGCGCGCAACCTCTGGCTGGACCAGCTGCGAAGGCAGGGCCGCAGCGTGCTGATGGCGCAGGTGCCAGAACCGGTTCACTGGGAGGACCCCGCCGACCTGCTGGCCCGCAAGGACGCGGGGGAGCGCGCGCTTGACGCCGCCCTCGCCCTGGAGGAGCCCGCGCGCCACATCCTGCTTCTGCGCGCCCTGCAGGGGCTCAGCTTCCGACAGATTGCGGCGCTCTATGGCCGCAGCGACAACTGGGCCTGCGTGGTCTACCACAGGGCGCGCAAGGCCTTGATGAGGACATTGGAGGATGAGGATGAAACTTGATTGTGCTGTCATTTCCGACCTGCTGCCCCTCTACGGCGAAGGCCTGGCCAGTGCCGCCAGCCGCGCGCTGGTGGAGGAACACCTGGCCGGCTGCGCCGCCTGCGCGGCAGAGCTGGCGGCGCTCAAGGCGGATTCGCCGCCCATCACAGCGGCTGCGCTGCCCATGAGCGGGATCAGCCGGGACCTGAAAAAGCGCCGCTGGCTGGCGGCCCTGCTGGCGGCCAGCCTCGCGCTGGCCCTGGCCACCGCCTTTCTGGCCTTTGGCACGCAGCGGAACTACCTCAGCTGGCAGCAGGCGCAGCACCTGCTGCATTTCACGCCCCGGGAGGGCTTTGTGCAGGTGGACATCGCGCAGCCGGGCGTCTATGCCATGGTGCAGCCCTTGACGGACCCTGACAACCCAGCCCTGCAGGGGACGGAAATCTCGCTGTATACGCGCCGCTTTGACAGCAGGCCCGGGCAGGACAGCCTGCTGCTGCCGGAGCCTTCTTCCGGGCAGCGCCTGTCCGCCTACTATGTCAAACCTGGCGAGCCCAGCGTGCTGGCCTACGGCGCGGACCTCTTCCCGGACGGGGGCTTCATGGTGCTGCCGCGCCTGGCCTTGATCTACTACATCTACCTGGCAGCCGGCCTTGCCCTGGCCCTGGGCCTGCTGCTGCTGTTGCTGCGCCGGCAGCCGCGCGCCGCCCAGGCCCTCAGGCTGCTGCTGGGCCTGCCGCTGGCCTACCTGGGCGGACACCTGCTGGTGAAGGGCTTTTACACCCTATCCCATGACAGCCTGCTGCGCGATTTCCTGTGGATCCTGGCCTGCGCGGCCTTCCTGTACATCGCCTGGCTGGCGTTCTGGGCGCTACGCCGGCACCCGGGACAAGGCAGGCTGCCATGACCCGTATCACAGCCCCGGGCAGCCCGGTTTTGGGGCAGTCTGGCCCCGACGCCCCGTAAAACCGGGTATATAGAACATGAGCGCAATGCCGACATTGTGTACTTGATAACAAGGAGGCATCTTATATGATTGATGTTGCACAGCGCGACGCGGCCATCACCGGCCTGCTGCAGGCGCAGGGCCCCCGGGTGTCTATTTTTCTGCCCACCCACCGGGCCTATCCGGACAACCAGCGCGACCCCATCGTGTTCAAGAACAGCATCCAGCAGGCCGAAGCCCTGCTGACGGAGCGCTGGCCCAGAAGGGACTGGGAGGGGCTCATCGCCAGGCTTACCACCCTGCAGGAGGACCAGGCCTTCTGGGCCCACACCACCGAAGGGCTGGCCGTGCTGGCGGCCCAGGGCCAGCTGGCCACCTTCCACCTGGAAGAGGCCATTGCCGAACAGGTCATCGTGGGCGACCACTTTCACCTGCTGCCCATCTACCCGCTGCTGCAGTCCACCGCCCAGGCCTATCTGGTGGACATCAGCCGCGACCGCTTTACCATCCACCAGGTCAGCCGGGAGGGCACCGCCCAGGTGGAGCTGCCGGATGTCAAGGCCAGCTTCCCTGAACTGTTTGATGATTTTGACAAGCAGGCGGACCTCAATGTGGGCAGCTATTCTGGCCTGATCGGCACCCACCACGGCCACCGGGCCCGGGCGGAGGAGGTGCAAAAGGACAGGGAGAAGTACTTCCGCTACCTGGACGAGGCCTTCACCAAGCTGCACAAGCAGACGGGCCTGCCCATGATCCTGGCGGGCACGGAGAGCAACCTGGCCCAGTACCGCGGCTTCGCCAAGGGCAATTTCTACCTGGAGGGCGCCATCACCCAGCCGCTGGATTCCCTGGACCACCGCCAGCTCAGCGCCCAGGTGCGGGACATCCTGCAGCCGCAGGTGCACAAGGTGCTGGACAGCTTCACCACCCGCATCCGCAACGCGCGCAAGGAGGGCAAGGCCGAGAGCAGGCTCCCGGCCATCCACCAGGCGGCGGGGGAGGGCAGGGTGGCGATGCTGCTGAGCCAGTACCAGGTGCCAGAAGGCGAGCGCGCCCGGCTGGACGAGGCGGCCACGCAGGTGCTGCAGCAGGGCGGCGAGCTGTACGCTATCAGCCCCGATGACCTGGACCTGGGCGGGCGCTATCTGGCCATGCTGCGCTTCTGAGCGGCCACCAACAGCCTGGTGTTCACACCGCGCCGGGGCCCATGGCCCCGGCGCTTGTCTATGATGCGTTCGGGTGATAAGATGGCAGGCAGAACAGCCAGCAAGGGGGAAACGCATAGGTGATTGTTTTTGAGCGGGGCAGCCGCGAGTACAAGGGCAACCTGCACCTGCACACCACGGCCTCTGACGGCCGCCTCTCACCGCTTGAGGCCGCGCAGGCCTATGAAGCGGCCGGGTATGACTTTATCGCGGTCACAGACCACCGCCGGCTGACCATCCTGGAGGACTACCAGGGCCCCATGGCCTTGCTCCGGGGGATTGAGCTGGATGACAACCTCAGCCAGAGCGAGGTCATCCACCTGCTGGGCATCGGGGTGGACCAGGATTTCACGCGGCATCTGCGCCCGGGGCTGCCCTCGCAGGAGGCGCTGGAACTGATTCACGCCCATGGCGGGCTGTGTTTCCTGGCGCACCCGCACTGGTCCCTGAACCGCCTGTCCACCCTGCAGGCGCTGCAGGGCCTGGACGGGGTGGAAATCTACAACGGCTTCTCCGGCCCGCCCTACAACCCCCCGCGGGCGGAGGCCACCCAGCTGCTGGACCTGCTGGCGGTGGAGGGGCAGCTGCTGCCCACCATCGCCACGGATGACACGCATTATTACGGGCATGAGCGCTTCACGGGCTTCACCCTGGTGCAGGCGGACAGCAACAGCCCCGGGGCCATCCTGGAGGCGCTGCGCCAGGGGCGGTACTACGCCAGCTGCGGCCCGCGCTTTGAGCGGGTCAGCCTGGTGGGGGACAGGGTGGAGGTGGCCTGCTCCCCGGTACAACACATCATCTTCCACTCCAACCTGCCCTGGAACGGGGGCAGGGTTGTGAGCGGGGAGGCCCTCACCCAGGGCAATTACCGCCTCAACCGGGATGGCGGCGAGCGCTTTGTGCGCGTGGTGCTGGAGGACAGCCAGGGGCGCCGCGCCTGGCTCAACCCCTTCAGCCTGTAACCCTGTACCCCGCGCCCGGGGCGGGCTCGGCCCATCAACACATCACAGGAGGAAGCCATGCACATCGATTTTGACCAGGTGGAGGAACAGCTCATCCAGCAGCCCCGCGGTGGCCAGGGCACCTTTGGCATTCGCCAGTACGTCACCGAGCACAACCGCGTCTTCCGCGGCCGGTTGTTGCCCGGCTCAGGCTTTGGCCTGCACAGCCACGACACCAGCAGCGAGACCATGTTTTTCATTTCCGGCACCGGCAAGATGGTCACCCCCGCGGGGGAGGAGCGGGTCTTCCCCGGCGCGGTCCAGCACTGCCCCAAGGGCGGCAGCCATTACCTGGTGAACGACGGCGAGGAAGACCTGGTGTTCTACGGCGTCATCCCCGAGCACGGCGCCTGAGCGCGCCGCCCGCGGGCGGCGCCTTGGCAAAACGCGTGCCCTGGTTTCCGCGCCACCCCGCCCGCGCTTGCAAAAGGGCAGTGCTTGCCATAGAATAAAGTACGTTTATATTTGCTTTGGGGCGGCTGCCCCTGCTTTTATGTGAGGAGGTCACATGCCCTTAGGTTTTGACCACGCGCTCTACACCCGCACCCAGTCCGAAAAAATCCTGGAGCGGGTGAACCAGTTTGGCGGCAAGCTCTACCTGGAGCTGGGCGGCAAGCTGTTTGATGACAACCATGCCGCCCGGGTGCTGCCGGGCTTCCGCCCGGACAGCAAAATCAGCATGCTGCTCAACCTGCGCGAGCAGACCGAGGTGGTGGTGGCCATCTCAGCGGATGACATCGCCAAGAACAAGGTGCGCGGCGACCTGGGCATCACCTACGACCAGGATGTGCTGCGGCTGATTGACGCCTTCCGCGCGGTGGACATGCTGGTGGACAGCGTGGTCATCACCCACTGGAACAACCAGCACCAGGCGGTGGCCTTCCGCAGGCGGCTGCGCAGCCTGGGCATGAAGGTGTATTTGCACTACCCCATCCCGGGCTACCCCTCCGACATCTCCCTGGTGGTCAGCGACAAGGGCTACGGCAAGAACGACTATGTGGCCACCACCCGCCCGCTGGTGCTGGTCACCGCGCCCGGGCCCGGCAGCGGCAAGATGGCGGTCTGCCTGTCGCAGATGTACCAGGACATGCAAAAGGGCATCAAATCGGGCTTTGCCAAGTTTGAAACCTTCCCCATCTGGAACCTGCCCCTGCGCCACCCGGTCAACGTGGCCTATGAGGCGGCCACGGTGGACCTGGGCGATGTGAACATGATCGACCCCTTCCACCTGGAGGCCTACCATGTGCAGGCGGTCAACTACAACCGGGATGTGGAGGTCTTTCCGGTGCTGCAGGCCATCCTGGAGCGCATCTGGGGCGACATGCCTTACAAGTCCCCCACCGACATGGGCGTCAACATGGTGGGCAACTGCATCACCGACCAGCAGGTGGTGGTGGAGGCCGCGCGCCAGGAGGTGGTGCGGCGGATGTATGACACCCTGTGTGACCAGCGCCGCGGCCTGGCCAGCGAGGAGGAGGTGGGCAAGCTGCGCATGCTCATGCAGCAGCTGAACCTGTCCGATGACGACCGCCCGGTCATCGCCACCTCGCGCAAGCGCGCCGAAGCCACCGGCTACCCGGCCGCCGCCATCCAGCTGGGGGACGGCAGCCTCATCACCGGCAAGACCTCCAGCCTGCTGGGGCCCTCCAGCGCCCTGCTGCTCAACGCCCTCAAGGCGCTGGCGGGCATCCCCAAAAGCGAGAAGCTGATCCCGCCGGAGGTCATCGGCCCCATCCAGGACCTGAAGCTCAACTACCTGGGCAACTCCAACCCCCGCCTGCACACCGATGAGGTGCTGGTGGCCCTGTCCATCACCGCCGCGCAGTCAGAGAAGGCCGCGCTGGCGCTGTCCCAGCTGCCCCTGCTCAAAGGCTGCGAGGTGCACACCACCGTCATCCTTTCGGCTGTGGATGAAAACATCTTCCGCCGCCTCAAGGTCAACCTGACCTGCGACCCCCAGTACCAGAGCCGGCGGCTCTACCACCGGGGGCGGTAGGCGGGCCCGCTGAACCAAATTCGGACCGGGCTGTTATGTGCTCATCCATGGCTGCCGCCGGTGTTCAACCAGGCGGCCATTTTTTACCCCTGGCCGGGACCGGAGGCCGCCTCACAGGGTGTTTTTTGTCATCCTTGTTTTTGCGCGAAGGGACAATGTTCCAGGCGTTTCCGCGGCCCCACTGGCATTTCCCGGCCCCCGGGTGTATACTCTGCAAGGTTTCATCATGACATAACCAAGGAGGAAACATCATGGCACTGGGAGTCACGGCGGCCTATGTGATCGCACTGCTGGCAGCCATCCTCGCGTTTGTGTACGCGGTGTACCTGGCTGTTTGGGTCAAACAGCAAAAAAACGAGAACAAGACCATTGAGCGCATCGCGGGCCTGATCCGCGAAGGCGCCAACACCTTCATGCGCAAGGAGTACACCGTGCTGGCCGGCTTCGCCGGCATCGCGGCCGCGCTGATCTTCCTCTTCCTGCCAAAGCCCGTCTGGCAGGGTGGGGTGGATAGGAACCTCACCATGGCGCTGTCCTACATCGCCGGCACCATCTTCTCCGCCATCGCGGGCAAGATTGGCATCATGGTGGCATCCCTTGCCAACGCCCGCTGCGCGGAAGCGGCCACCAAGGGCATCCGGCCGGCCTTCCTGATTGGTTTCCGCGGCGGCGCCGTGATGGGCCTGATGGTGGTGGGCTCCTGCCTGCTGGGCGTGCTAGGCGTGCTGCTGCTCACCGGGGACAGCACCATGCTGCTGGGCTTCTCCTTTGGCGCCAGCTCCCTGGCGCTGTTCGCCAAGGCAGGCGGCGGCATCTTCACCAAGACCGCGGACGTGTCCGCCGACCTGGCCGGCAAGGTGGAGCTGGGCATCCCCGAGGATGACCCCCGCAACCCCGCCGTCATCGCCGACAACGTGGGCGACAACGTGGGCGACGTGGCCGGCATGGGCGCTGACCTGTTTGACTCCAACATCGCCTCCATGTCAGCCGCCCTGGTCATGGCCTCGGCGCTGGACGGGGGCCGGCTGGGCAACGCCTCGCTGATGGTCATCCTGTATTCGGCCCTGGGGCTGATCTCCTCCATCATCGGCATCTTCACCGCCAGAATCAATGAGCATGGCAGCCCCACCAAGGCGCTGAACAACTCCACCTATGTCACCACCGGCGTCTTCCTGGCGCTCACGGCGCTGGCCACCCTCCTGTTCAAGGGCTTTGCCTGGCGCGTCTGGGGCGCCTCCACGGTGGGGCTGTTTGTGGGGGTCATCATCGGCCTGGCCACCAACTACTTCACCGATGACAGCAGGCCCATCGTCAAAAAGGTGGCGCACGCCTCCAAGTCCGGCCCGGCCTTCACCATCCTTTCCGGCGTGTCCTACGGCCTGATCTCCGTCATGCCGGCCATGGTGGGCATTGCCCTCTCGGCCATGGTGGCCTACAAGCTGTGTGAGCCCATGGGCCCGGGCTACGCGATGTACGGCATCGCCATGGCGGCGGTGGGCATGCTGTCCATCGTGGGCATGATCATCAGCAACGACGCCTATGGCCCCATCGTGGACAACGCCCGCGGCCTGGCCGAGATGGGCGGCCTGGGGGAGGACACCATCCGGGTGGCGGATGAGCTGGATTCCGCCGGCAACACCGTGAAGGCGGTCACCAAGGGCTTTGCCATCGGCGCTGCCGGCCTGACCGTCATCGCGCTGCTGGGCGCCTTCATGAGCGAGGTCAACGCCGTGCTGGTGGAGCTGGGCCGGGCGGCCGAGCGGCTGGTCGGCTTTGACCTGACCAACCCCACCGTCTTCTTTGGCACCCTGGTGGGGGCCGCGGTGCCGGCGGTGTTCTCCGCCATGCTGATCCTGGGGGTGGACAAGAACGCCCAGCGCATGATTGCGGAAATCCGCCGCCAGTTCAAGGAGATCCCCGGCCTGGCGGAAGGCCGCCCGGGGGCCGAGCCGGAGTACAACAAGTGCATTGACATCGCCACCACCGGCGCGCTCAAGGAGCTGATCCCCGCCGGCATGTTCGCCATCGTCATCACCATCCTGGTGGGCTTCATCGGCGGGGTGAACGCCATTGGCGGCTTCCTGCTGGGCAACATCGTCTCCGGCCTCCTGCTGGCGCTGTTCATGTCCAACGCCGGCGGCCTGTGGGACAACGGCAAGAAGTATGTGGAGGCCGGCCACGAGGGCGGCAAGGGCTCAGAGGCCCACAAGGCCGCCGTCATCGGCGACACCGTGGGGGACCCCTTCAAGGACACCGCCGGCCCCTCCATCAACACCCAGATCACCGTGGTGTCTCTGGTGGCCTCCCTGCTGGCGGGCGTGTTCGTCAACCTGCACATTTTCTGACAGCATCCGGAGCCTGGGGCAGGCAGGGGTTGCCCGCCCTGAAACAACCGCCGGCGCGCCCGCGCCGGTGGTCGTTTTACATGGATTTCCCGGGCGTTCTTGACCGGGGTGCCTGGCTTTGTTAGCATCCGGTTATGCCCTTCCCCCTGACTGAAAGGAAGCACCATGATGCCTTCAATGCGCAAGTTGACCGCCCACCTGCTGCTGCTGCTGGCCCTGTTCACCGCCCTTGCCCTGCCCGCCCTGGGCGAGGCCAACGCGCGGGAGCTGGAATACGCCTACCTGAAGGCCTCCCACGCCTACCTGGTGACCGGCGAGGAGGTCACCATCGCTGTGGTGGTGCCCGACGCCACCGGGCTCACCTTTGAGTTCAACCTGTACTACACCCCCGACCGCGAGCAGGCCCAGACCTTCCAGGGCATCGACCGGCAGAAGCAATCCGACCAGGGCACCTACCGCTTCACCCCGGGGCAACCCGGGCAGTACCTGGTGGAGGTCAGCGTGTATGACGCCGCCTTCCGCAGCCTGAAGCTGCAAAGCGAGCCGCTGTACTGCTATGAGCCCCAGGCGCGGGAGGATGAGACCACCCTGCCGGGCAAGGTCATCGCCATCGCCCGCGAGGCAGGGGCGCAGCAGCTGGATGGGGATTTTGAAATGGCCCTCTGGCTGCACGACTGGCTCACCCACAACGCCGAGTATGATGAGCCCATGACCATCCACACCCCCGAGGGCGTGCTGCTGCGGGGGGAGGGGGTGTGCGAAAGCTATGCCCTGGCCTACCGCATCCTGCTGCACGAGGTGGGCATTGACAACCTCTACGTAACCGGCTACAGCCGCGGGCAGCTGCATGCCTGGAACCTGGTGCGCCTGGGGGAGGACTGGGTCTGGGTGGACCCCACCTGGAACGACCCCGTGGGCGGGGAGGAGGGGTATGACTACTTCGGCTTGAACGATGACCTGCTCGCGCGCGACCATGACTGGTCCTCCAGCATCGTCAAGCCGCCCAGCGCCCAGAGCCTGGCATACAACCTCCTGCTGCGCGAGGGCGCCCAGCCCTTCCAGGACGAGGCGGGGCTGGACCTGCTGCTGCACGCCGCGCTGGGCAGCCAGCAGCCCACCCTCCGCTACACCTACCACGGCACCGACCGGCATTTTGATGTCCACCACAGCATCTCCCAGTGGATGAAGCAAAACAGCCGCCTCTACTTTGTGGACAGCTACCAGGACGGCGGCTCCCGCTATGCCGGGCAGCTGAGCCTGACCTACCAGGACATGACGGGCTACACCACCTTTACCGATGAGGCCAGCTTCACCGCCCACATGGACCAGCTGCTTTCGGGCAAGCCCGCGCAGGTGAAGATGGCCTACGTGGGGGAGGACCAGTTCTTTGATTTCGGGCGCTTCGCGCGCGACTGGCTGGCCAGCAACCACCGCCGCCACTTCATCAGCAGCTATTCCTACTCCTATTTTCCCTCTTCAGGGGAAATCACCCTGGAGTACAGGGACATGACCGGCTACACCTCCTTTGCGAGCCAGCAGGAGCTGGACACCCTGCTGGCCCAGGCGCTGGAGGACAGGCCGGAGCGCCTGCAGCTGTACTACACCGGCCCGGACGAGTCTTTCCGCCTCAACCGCCTGCTGGATGACTGGCTGCAGGCGCAGCGCGGGGTGGTGGGCGCCGCCGGTGGCACCTACGGTAGCTTTGAGGCAGCGCTGGAGCTGAGCTGGCGCGCCCCATGACCGGGCAGGCCTGGCTGGCGTATTGCGCGGGGCTGCCCGGCGCGCTGGTGGACCAGCCCTTTCGGATGGACCCTGTAACCACCGTGGCGCGCCACGCTGGCAGCCGCAAGTGGTTTGGCATCCTGATGCAGAAGGATGGCCAGGTGTTTGTGAACCTCAAGTGCCGGCCCCTGGAGGGCGCCGTGCTGTGCGGCAGCTTCGCGGGCATCCGCCCGGCCTGGCACATGAACAAGGACCATTGGATCAGCGTGCTGCTGGAAAGCGACGTGCCGGACGCGCTCATCCATCAGCTCACCCGGGACAGCCACCGGCTGACCCGGCCACGGGGGACGCAGGACCGGTAGCGGCACTTGATTCCTGATTGGCGGGCAGCGAAAAGCTGCCCGTGATTTGTTCTGCTTTCGTTTTTCCCCGGGCGGCCGTGCGGATTGCCTTGACTTTCCCTCCTGGTCTGCTATTGTGCAGGGGAACTTCATATCCGAGGGGATAGAGGTGTGGGGAGCAAGAGTAGCCCGGGGGAGCCGCCTGGCGGCAGGGATCCCGGGGGAAAGGGCTGCCCACCGAAACGGGGCAGGGCCAGGGCCTGACCCGTTGGGCGCCGGGAGAAGATCCCGGCGACTGTCACGGCACACGCCGTGGAGCGCTATCAGGCCGGAAGCGTCTGTTTGCAGGCGGCCGGGCTTGGCGCCCGGGCTGCCTGTATTGATTTTGTGGAGGTTCAGGATGAGGAAACTGTTTGTGATGCTGCTGGTGCTGGCCCTGTCAGTGACCGCCATGGCGGGCGGGGCCGAGGTGCTGCGCGTGGGCATGGAGTGCAACTACGCGCCCTTCAACTGGACCCAGACCGGGGCCAGCGGGTTCGCCGTGCCCATCAAGGAGGGCGGCTTTGCCGACGGCTATGACGTGCAGGTGGCCCGCCTGGTGGCCGAGGGCCTGGGCATGGAGCTGGAAATCGTCAAAACCGAGTGGGACGGCCTGCCCCTGGCGCTGATGTCCGGCAAGATTGACGCCATCATCGCCGGCATGAGCCCCACCCAGGAGCGCATGCTCAGCATCGACTTCAGCGAACCCTACTACGAAAGCGACCTGGTGATCGTGGTGCGAAAGGACGGGCCATACGCCCAGGCCACCAGCCTGGCGGATTTTGCCGGCGCGCGGGTGACCGGGCAGCTCAACACCTTCCACTATTCCGTCATCGACCAGATTCCCGGCGTCGTGAAGGAAACGGCATTGGAAACCTTCACCGCCATGATTGTCGCCCTGGCCTCTAGCCGCATTGACGGCTATGTGTCCGAGCGCCCCGGCGCCATGAGCGCCATGATCTCCAACCCGGAGTTCAGCTTCGCTTCCTTTGGGGAGGGCCAGGGGTTTGAGACCCTGGCGGCGGACACCACGGTGGCGGTCGGCCTGCAAAAGGGCAGCCCGCTGCTGGAAAAAATCAACGCCATCCTGGCCGGCATCAGCGAGGAGCAGCGCCTCACCATGATGAACGAGGCCATGGCCCGCCAGCCGCTGAGTGAATAGGCCGGCAAAGGGCCCCATCTGATTCCTTGCACAGGCGGCATGGCCCCAAAGCGGGCTGCCGCCTGAACTTGGGGCCGCGGGTGGCCGCCGCCGTCCGCGCCCCGACCTGCCGGAGGAAACTTGCCTACAAGCTTTTTTGGCTGGATCACCTTTCTGATCCAGAAATACTGGCCGCTCTTCCTCAGCGGCGCGGCCAACACCCTGCTGATTGCCGTGGTGGGCACCGCGGCCGGCTTTGCCATCGGCCTGCTGGTGGCCATCGTGCGCACACTGAACCTCAGGCGGGGCGCCAGCCTTGTCAAGCGCGCCGCCCTGGCGCTGACCCGCGGCCTGCTCACCGCGTACATTGAAATCTTCCGCGGCACGCCCATGATTGTGCAGGCCATGGTGGCTTACTACGGCGCCTCCCAGTACCTGGGGCTGAACATCCCGGCCATGAGCGCCGCCTTCCTGGTGGTGTCCGTCAACACCGGTGCCTACATGGCGGAGATCGTGCGCGGCGGCATCCTCAGCATCGACCGGGGGCAGACCGAGGCCGCCATCGCTGTGGGCATGAGCCACTGGCAGATGATGACCGGCGTCATCCTGCCCCAGGCCATCCGCAACATCCTGCCTTCGGTGGCCAACGAGTTTGTGGTGAACATCAAGGACTCCAGCGTCCTGAACGTCATCTCGGTCACCGAGGTCTTCTTCATGTCCAAGTCGGCCGCCGGCACCTACTACAAGTACTTTGAGGTCTTCTTCATCACCGCGGTCATCTACTTCATCCTCACCTTCACCTTCACCCGCCTGCTGCGCCTGCTGGAAAGCAAACTGTCCGGCAGCGCCTCCTACACCGTGTACGGTTCCCAGACGGACCACCGTGCGGAAATTGAGCTGAGGAGGGAACCATGAGCACACCGCGCGCGGTCCAGCCTGCCCAGCCCATTTTGCGGGTGGAGGGCCTGGTCAAGCGCTTCGGGGACAACAGCGTCCTCACCGGCATTGATTTAACCGTGGCGGCCGGGCAGGCGGTGTGCATCATCGGTCCCTCGGGTTCCGGCAAGAGCACCCTCCTGCGCTGCATCAACCTGCTGGAGCTGCCCGATGAAGGCCGCGTCCTCTTCCAGGGCCAGGACGTGCTGGGGCTGCCGCCCGGCCTGCTGCACGCCCGGGTGGGCATGGTCTTCCAGCAGTTCAACCTGTTCAACAACCTCAGCGCCCTCAACAACTGCGTCGCCGGCCAGGTGAAGGTGCTCAGGCGTTCCCGGGCGGACAGCGTCCGGCGCGCCATGCTGTACCTGGACCGGGTGGGCATGCTGCCCTACCGGGACGCGCGGCCCGCCCAGCTGTCCGGCGGGCAGAAACAGCGCGTGGCCATCGCCCGCGCGCTGTGCATGGAGCCGCAGGTGTTGCTGTTTGACGAGCCCACCTCCGCCCTGGACCCGGAGATGGTGGACGAGGTGCTCAGTGTCATCCGCACCCTCAAGGACAGCGGGCTGACCCTGCTGATTGTCACCCATGAGATGGCCTTCGCCCGGGACGCGGCCGACCGCGTGGTCTTCATGGACGCCGGGCGCGTGGTGGAGGACGATGTGCCGTCCAGGCTGTTCACCGCGCCCCGGAACCCCCGCACCCGCGCCTTCCTGGCGCGCATGATGCGCGGCTGACCTGCCTGGGCGCGAAAAAAGCCAGGGGTGGCTGCCCCTGGCTGACGCTTCTGTGGCCCTGCCCTGGTTCTAGCGATGTTCCCGCCGCAGCGCTTCCTGCACAATGCGGCGCAGCTTGGTCTTGTTGCCGTAGTTGAGGCTGCCCCAGCGGTAGATTCTGATGCTGAGGAAGGCGAAGAAGGCCACGAACAGCAGCATCAGGGCGCCCGCCAGCAGCAGTTCCCACAAGGGGATGGTGATCATGGCGCTGCGCAGGGGCATGACCATGATGGAGGTGAAGGGCAGGATGCTGCTGGTCACCGCCAGCGCGCTGCCAGGCATCTGCGCGGCCAGGGTGGACAGGATGTAGGCGGCAATAAACAGGAACTGCACCAGCCCCGTGGCGCTGGCCAAGTCCTCCATCTTGGACACGGTGGAGCCCAGCGCCGCGTACAGGAAGAGGTAGAGCACAAAGCCAAAGAAGGAAAAGAAGGCGTAGGTCAGGATGTAGGCGGGGGTGAGGGAGCCGGACACCATCATCAGCAGCTCCGGCGGGTAGGTGCTTTTGTTGAGCTGGAAGCCCAGCACCGTCACCAGCACGATGGCGCCAAACTGAACCAGGGCCGCCAGCCCGGCTGCCGCCACCTTGCCGATGATCAGCTGGGTGGGGCGGGTGGAGGTGATCAGAATTTCCATGGTGCGGCTGTCCTTTTCCCTGGCGATGATGGAGGACACGCTGCTGCCGTACATCAGCACCATGAAGTACACCAGGATCATCATGAGCAGGCTGATCATGTAGTTGTTCATGCTGTTCTGGCCCAGCACCGTGGTGTGGCCGGTCAGGCCGCTGTTCTCAATGGCGGCGTAGTCCTGCTGGCTCAGGCCATGTTCCATCAGCAGCTGCTCGCGCCTGTACTGGGCCAGCGCGTCGGCAAACAGGCTGTCGCGCCGGTCGTCCATGGGCCGGTCCTGGTAGAGCACCTCGTAGCTCAGGTCCTCCCCAAGCAGAAAGCCCACCTCCACCTCCCGGTCCTCCAGCGCCTGCACCAGGGCGTCCCGGTCCGGGTAGGGCCTGGCCCGCTCCCCCAGGATGCGGTCCAGCAGCGCCTGGGCCTGGCCCTCAGCCTGCACATAGCCGGCCTGGCTGATGCCGTTGTCCAGCGGGCTGTCCGCGTCCCCCTTGTCAAACAGGGCGATGATGCGCGGCAGGCTGGTGACCGCCACCATGATGGCCATGATGACCAGCATGGTGATGATGGCCGCCCGCTTGAACATCTGGGTCTTGAACTCGTAGCGGAAGACTGTCAGAAAATCCCTCATGCGGCCTCACCCACTTTCGTGATGAAGATGTCCGTCAGGCTGGGCTCATACAGGCCAAAGCGCCGGATGGGCAGCTGCTGCTCGGCCAGCCAGTGCAGCAGGGGGCCGGTCAGCTGGGCGCCCCGGGTGTCCAGCACCAGGCCCTCCTTCACCGCCTGCACCTGAAGCCCCGGGAAGGCGGCGCGCAGGGCATCGGCCTGCTGGCCCTCCCGCCCATCGGTCAGGGCGAGGAAGAGCTTGTCCCGGCCTTCCTCGCGCTTGATGCGGTCCAGTTCCCCGTGCAGGATGATGCGCCCCTCGTGGATGAGGGTCACGTCATCGCAGACCTCCTCCACATAGCCCATCTGGTGGGAGGAAAAGATGACCAGCTTGCCCTGGCGCACAAAATCGGCGATGGTGTCCTTGAAAATCTGCGCGTTCACCGGGTCCAGGCCGGAGAAGGGCTCATCCAGGATCAGGATGTCCGGCTCGTTGAGGAAGGACTGGGCAATCTGGATTTTCTGCTGGTTGCCCTTGGAGAGGGTCTCCAGCTTTTTCTTCTTGAACTCGCCCAGCCCGAAGTAGTCAACCCAGTGGTTGGCGCTGCGCGCGGCCTCCGCCCGGCTGGCGCCGCGCAGCATGGCAAAATACACCAGCTGCTCCAGCACCTCGTTTTTCTGATACATGCCCCGCTCCTCGGGCAGGTAGCCGATGCGCATCCACCAGGGCCTGAAGGGCTGGCCGTCCAGCAGGAACTGGCCGCTGTCCTGGCGGAAGACATCCATCAGGCAGCGGATGGTAGTGGACTTGCCGGCGCCGTTGCGCCCCAGAAAGCCCATGGCCCGGCCGGAGACCACCTCAAAGGACACATCGTGCAGGATCTGCTTGTCTCCGAAGCTCTTGTTGATGTTCTGTACTGTCAGCCTCATCGCCGCTCCTTGCTGCGTCACGCGGGGAAGACGCGCCCCGCCAGAAAAAACACCACCCCATTATAGCATCAATGACTGCTTGATGCCTGGCCGGGGCGGCGCCTCCCTGAAACTTCACGCGGATTTACGCCTGGCTTACCGGCTTGATTGGGCTCAGGCCGCCGGCGCCTCCGGGGCGGGCTGCGGCTGGCCGCCGCGCTGGGCCAGCAGGATGGCGGCGAACATCAGCAGGCTGCCCAGCACCTCGCGCAGGCTGGGCACCTCCCCCAGCACCAGCATGCCGGTGATGACAGCGAACACCGCCTCCAGGCTCATCAGCAGGGAGGCAATCGCCGGCGGGGTGGTGCGCTGGGCCAGGATCTGCAGGGTATAGGCCACCCCGGAGGACAGCACCCCGGCATACAGCAGCGGGCCGGCGGCACCCAGGATGCCCCGGGCGCTGGGCTGCTCAAACATGAACATGGCCAGCAGGGACAGCAGCCCGCACACCAGAAACTGGGCCGTGCACAGCTTCATGCCGTTGACCCGGCCCACAAAATGGTCCACCAGCATGATCTGCAGCGCGAAGGCGAAGGCGCAGAGGATGAGCAGGACATCCCCTCGGGAGATGGTGAAGGCCTCGGTCACGCTGAGCAGGTACAGGCCCACCGCCGCGATCACCACGCTCACCCACAGGAGGGCGCCGGGGCGGTGCCCCAGGAACAGCCCGTAAACCGGCACAATCAGGATGTACAGCGCGGTCAGGAAGCCCGCCTTGCCCGCGGTGTTGTCCACCAGGCCAAACTGCTGCAGGTTGATGGCCACAAACAGCACCGCGCCGCACAGCAGGCCGCCTTTGACCAGCGGCCACAGCGGTTGCCTGGCAGCGGCGCCCCGTTTCTTTTTGCGGCGCCAGTCAAAGAGGAGGATGACGGGCAGCAGCGCCAGCGCGCCCAGCAGCGAGCGCACCGCCTGGAAGGTGAAGGGCTGCACATGGTCCATGCCCAGGCTTTGCGCCACAAAGGCGCTGCCCCAGATGACGGCGGCTACCAGCAGCATCAGGCTGCCCGCCTGCCGGGACTGTTTCACACCCGCCACCTCCCCCAACAAACATGCCTGCCATTGTAGCGCCGGGCCGCCTGCCGGTCAACCAGGCGGCCCTTGCCGCAAGCCTTCCCTGCCCCCGTTTGGGGGCAAGGCAGGGCCGCCCCCTCTGCCTGGGGCGGCCTGATGTGGCATGGCCACCTTCCGGTGGTATGCGGGGCTCCTGCCTGTGTTCCCTGCCGTTTAGGCGCTGGTGGGCCGGGTGCCTGGCCAGACCGGCCCCTGGTACTGGGCCGGCCCAAAGGCCAGGATGAGGATGAAGATGAATGGCAGGAACAGCAGCCCAAAGCCAAAGCCCGTGCCCTTGCCAAAGGCGCGGGACAGCTTGAAGACCGTGATAATCGCCACCACGATGTTTACCAGGGGAATCAGCAGCAGCAAAAACTGCCAGCCGCTGCCCCAGGTGATCTTGTACAGGATGTACAGGTTGTAGAGGGGGATGATGGCGGCCCAGCCCGGTTCATCCGCCTTCTTGAAGATCTGCCACAGGGAGACGACCTGGATGAGGCCGAACACCAGGGAGAGGGTGATGACCAGGGGCGAGGACTCCGTGCCGACACGATAGCTGAGGTTCATGACCTGCTCCTTTCAACATGCGTAGTATACCTAGGTATGTCACGCATTTGCGCTGTTCAAACCTTTGGCCCTGGCTGCCCGGGCCCGGGGCTTAGGCCTGGTCCGCCCGCCCCGCCTCAAAATAGATGGGGTTGGACAGGCTGGCCAGGGTGAGGCCCAGCCCGGGCAGCGCCCGCCAGACCTCCAGCCGGGCAAACCGCGTGTCCTGTTTCAGCGGCAGCTCCTGGCTGTAGACCGAGCGCTCCCCCGGGCGCTCCACCAGCGCGGGCCCGTCCTGGGTGATCACCCGCAGCTCGTCCTGCGCCCCCAGATGGTGGATGGTGAACAGCAGCCGGGTATCCGCCGCCCAGTCCGCCACGCCGCCCATGACCGTCTGGCCGTACTGCAGCCGCAGGCGCGGGGCGTCCTGGTCCATGCCGATGAAGCACTGCCCCTCACGCATCGCGGCCAGGATGTCGCTGGGCATGCGCGAGGCGCTGTACACAAAGGTGGCGGGCGCGCCGGGCAGGCGGAAGAGCTGGGCGCGGTGCGCGTCGCTGCCGCCAATCACGTTCTGGCGCCTGCCCGCTGCCAGGGTTTGCTGCCAATGCGCCAGCGCCTGCTGGTTGTGGGCCACGAAGGGGCCGTTCCACACCTCCAGCAGGTGGGGCGGTAGGTCCTCCCCCAGCAGCCATTCACAGCCCGGGTAGAAGGGGTGGTTGACGGACAGCAGCGCATCCCGGGCCACCCCTTCCCGGATGATGGCCAGCGCCTGCTCGTCGCTGTTGGCCACATAGGTCAATACGGGGTCCAAAACGCCATAGAGGTTGCAGTGCCCGCGGTACCAGGTAAGCTCCATCCCCGGGATGATGGTCAGCTCGGGGGTGGAGGGCAGATGTCGCAGCGCGCTTTGGGTGTTGTGGTCGCAGATACATAAAAAATCCAGCCCGTCAGCCACGGCGCGGCTGGCCAGCTCCTGGGGGGAGTAGCGCCCGTCGGAGTGGTGGGTGTGCACATGGGTGTCCCCCACCAGCAGCAGCTCCCGCGCGCCGTGCTGGGTGATGGTCAGCTTCACCTGGCAGCCGGCCGCGGGCAGTTTGTACAGCCCCAGCACCACCTGCCAGTCGCCTGCCACCAGGCGCGCGGGGCGGTAGCCCGGGGTGGCCCAGGCCTCGTTGACGGTGATTTCCTGCCGCTCAGAGCCGGAGGCCCCGCACAGGCGGCCGTCGGGCATCTCCAGCGCCAGGTCGATGACGGCCACCTCATCCAGCGCCTGGCCGCCGGGCACTTCCCGGGGCTGGCGGCGCGCATACTCATAGGCGATGCGCAGCTCCCGGGTGCCCGCGCTCAGGGTGATGGGCACCCGCAGGCTGCTGCCCTGCTGGTGGTGGTGCAAGTGAAGGTTCAGGGTGGTGGTGTGCATGGCTCAGCCTTTCGTGGCGCCCAGGGTCAGCCCGCCAATCAGGAAGCGTTGGGCGAAGGTGTAGAGAATGATGAGGGGGATGACGGAGATGACGATGGCCGCCATCTGGGCGTTGGGGGCGATGTAGTCCACTCCGCTGGTGCTGTCAGTGGCAAAGGCCAGCTGGCGCAGCACCATGGGCAGGGTGTACAGCCCCGGGTCTGAGATGATGGTCACCGGGATCATCAGCGCGTTCCACTTGCCCACAAACTCCAGGAAGGTGATGGAGGCAAGGCCGGGCAGGGAGAGGGGCAGGTAGATGCTGGCGAAGACCCGCAGCTCGCCCGCCTTGTCAATCCGGGCGGACTCCGCCAGGGACTCGGGCACGGACTGGAAGTAGTTGCGCATCAGCAGGATGGAGAAGCCGCTCACCAGGCCGTTGAGGATCAGCCCCTGGTAGCTGTTGAGCAGGCCCAGCTGCTTGTTGAGCGCGTAGATGGAGATCAGCGTCAAGTCCCCCGGGATCATCAGCGTAAACAGAATCAGCAGCGACAGCGCCCTGCGGAAGGGCAGGTTCTTCTGCACCAGCACATAGCCGGCCATGCTGGAGAGCAGGATCTGCACCGCGGTGCCGACCAGGCTGACCAGGCTGGAGTTGAAAAAGGCCCGGGACAGGTTGGCCCGCGTCCAGACAGTCTGGTAGCCGTTTACCGTCCACTGGCTGGGCCAGAGGATGACGCCCGGCTGCATGGACTGCAGGCGCGGGGAAAAGGACACCGCGAGGACATTGAGCATGGGGATGATCATGGTGGCGAAAAAAAGCAGCAGCAGCAGCCAGTTCAAGGCCTTCTGCAGCGGGCTGAGCTGGTTTCTTGGCAGCAGGTTGTGCGCGCGGCCGGCCTTAATCATACAGCGACCCCTCATAGCGGCTGGCGCGGCGCACCGCCAGCGCGATCAGGAAGGTGGCGGCCAGCACCACCGCGGCGGCTGAGGTGGCCAGGCCGATTTTCATCTTCAAAATGCCCTGCTCATAAATGAACAGCAGCACCGAGCCCACCTTGTCCTTGATGGCCGGGCGGCTCATGATCAGCACCTGGTCGAAGTTGCGCAGCACGCCGGTGGCGCCCAGCAGCAGCAGGGTTTTGACCGTGGGCAGCATCATGGGCAGGCTGATGCGGCCTATCTGCTGCAGGCGGGAGGCGCCGTCAATGTGCGCCGCCTCATATACCTCCGGGTCGATGCCCACCAGGCTGGCCAGCAGCAGCACCGCGAAATAGCCGGACTGCTTCCAGGCGTTGGTGAACAGCATCACGGGGCGCCCCCAGGCAGGCACGGTGAAGAAGCTGATGCGGTCCAGCCCCAGCGCGTCCAGCATGCCGTTGACCAGGCCGTTGTGGCTGAGCACATACACCCACACCCCGCCCACCACCGTCCAGCTGAACAGGTAGGGCAGGAAGGTCACCGTCTGCACGGTGGCTTTGACCGCGCGGCTGCGCAGCTCGTTGAGGGAGACGGCCAGCACCATGCCGGTGAAGATGTTGATCACCAGCGAGAAGCTGCCGATGTACAGGCTGTTCCACAGCGCCTGCAGGAAGTTGCGGTCGCGCAGCAGCGACTGGTAGTTGGCCAGGCCGATGAACTGGGGTGTGCCCAGCAGCCGCTCCTTCTGCAGGCTTTGCACCAGCCCCAGGATGAGCGGGTAAAACGAAAAAATCAGAAAATAGACCAGCACCGGCAGGATCATCAGGTAGATGGCGCGGTACTGTCTCAGCCGCCGCCGAAGCAGGCTGGACGGCCTGCGTGGGGAGATCTGCACAATGGCCTCCATGATGAAAGGCCGGCCCGGGGTGCCGGGCCGGCCTGGTCGCTATGGTTTACTTGATGACGCCTTCCGCCTTGAGCTCTTCCTGCATGGCGGCCACGCCCTCAGCGCCGCTCATGGTGCCGTTGACGATCTGGGTGCCGTACTTGGCCACAATCTGGCGGTACATGTCCGTCAGGGCGTCGGAGTGCTGGATGCTGGCATGGGGCAGGTAGCTCATGGCCAGCTCCACGTTGGGCGGGAAGCCGATGGGGTCCACATACTGGCGGCTCACCGGGAAGGGCGCGCCGTGGTCCTTGTTGTGGGACAGGCCCACCTCGGTGAAGATGACCTTGCCCTCGGCGTCGCGGTTGTAGTCATGGCCCTCAATGCCCAGGGAGAGCAGCTCGCCGCCTTCCTGGGTGGCGAAGAACTCCAGCACCTTGACCGCGCCTTCCACATTGGCGGCGTTGGCGGGCACCACCCAGATGGAGGCGTCGCCGCGGGCCAGCATGTAGCCGCCGTCAGGGGTCTGGGTGCCCGGCAATGGGTAGGCCTCAAACTGCTCGGGGAAGGCTTCCCCGGCGTTGAGGTTGTACAGGCCGGTCCAGGCGGCCCAGTCCACCACCACGGCGGTCTTGCCGGTGTTGAACTTGCCGCGCATGTCACCGGAGGAACCGGTCAGGGAGTCGGGATCCAACAGGCCCTCGGCGTAGAGCTTGGCCAGCCACTCCCATACCGGGATGGCTTCCTCAGACGCGTAGGGCACGCTCACGCTGCCGTCCTCCGCCACCACCTGCCCGGCTTTCAGCCCGGCAGAGGCGAACCAGGGCTGCAGGTCCCAGGCGTCCTTGATGACGGCGTTCAGGCCGTAGAAGCCCTCGCCGCCCACTTCCTTCATCTTCTTGAAGACCTCGTAGTAGCCCTCCAGGGTGGGCTCAATGGCGTCCACGTCAATGCCGGCGGCTTTGGCCACCGCCTTGTTGATGTTCACCAGGCGGTGCACCTCGGTCTTGTTGAAGCCCGCGTAGATGCGCCCGTCCACCTTCACCTGGTCCCACTCATCCGCCGGAATGACGGCGGTGTCGCTGAGGATGGGGGAGGCGGTCACGTAATCGGTCAGGTCGGTCAGGGCGCCCTGCTCCTGCAGGTAGAACATCTGCGGGGCGTTGAGGTAGATCAGGTCATAGACCTCGCCCGCGCCCAGCTTCTGCATCACCACGTCGCCGTAGTTGGCGGCCGGCTTCTCCATGGTCACCGTCAGGCCCACCGCCTGGCCCAGCGCCTCCTGGAAGAGCACCATCTCGGCGTCGTCCTTGCCACCGGTCACGTTGGTCAGGATCTTCAGTTCTCCGCCGGTCTGCGCCAGCGCGCCGGTCAGGGACAGCGCCATCACCAGCGCCAGCAAGAGGGGCAGCAGCTTGAAACCTGGTTTTTTCATTTGATTGCTCACTCCTGTACTTTTCTCGTGCCGCAAGCGGCTCACAGTTAGCATACCACTTGCTGTGGCAGTCTAAGCATCGATCTTGTCAAGTCCGGGCACAATTTGCGCGAAATCCACATAAAAAGGCCGAAGACGGGCCCTGAAGATGTGCTTTATGGTCAACCGACAGGTAAATCAATTGCTTGAACAAATAGACAGAATGGGATAATATGTTGAAGACTTTGTGAGGAGGGCAGGATGGCGGGCAAGGTGGTGTGGCTCAGCGGGGCGTCCAGCGGCCTGGGAATGGCCGCGGCGCAGGCGCTGGTTCAGTCAGGCTGGCAGGTGGTGTCCGGTGCCCGCTCCTTTGAGGGAACGGACAGGACGCCTGGCCCCCTGGGCATCCGCCTGCCCCTGGACGTGCGGGACGATGCCAGCGTGCGCGCCTTTTGTGAGGCCGCTCATGAGCTCACCGGCGCGCCGGACGCGCTGGTGAACGCCGCGGGCATCCTCATCCTGGGCCCGGCTGAGGAGACCAGCCTGGCGGAATACCAGGCGGTGCTGGACACGGTGCTGCTGGGCAGCATCCGCCTCACCCAGGCCGTGTTGCCGCTGATGCGGGCGGCCGGCCAGGGCAAGGTGGTGATGCTGTCCTCCGTCAACGGGCTGATGCCCACCCCCTTTCAAAGCGCCTACGTGGCCGCCAAGCACGCGCTGGAAGGCTACAGCGAGTGCCTGATGCTGGAGACCCGGGGCCAGCGGATCCAGGTGATGCTGGTGGAACCGGGCGACCATAGGGGCGGCGCCCAGCGCTACCGGCAAAGCGCCCAGCGGCTGTCCCCCCTGTACCAGGACAGCTTCACCCGCGTGCGCGACACCATTGCCCGTGACGAGGCGGGCGGGGGTGACCCCGAACGCTTTGGCCTGGTGCTGGCCCGGGCGCTCAGGCGCGGGCGCCTGCCCGCGCGGCTTCGGGTCACACGCTGGCATGAGACCGCCGCCATCATTCTGCATGACATCCTGCCGGGGCGCCTGTTCCAGCGCTTCCTGGCTGCCTATTATCAGGTATGACCCAGAAGGAGGGCCCGCCCATGGCGCTGATTACCGACATCTCCGCACGCTGCCAGGCGCTGCGCCAGGACATGACGCTGGCGCGCATCTATGACCTGACGGTGGAAAACCCCCAGCGTGTGGCCGCGCACTGGCTGGAAGGGGATACCGAGCGCTCCGCCACCTTTGCGGATTACAAACGCCAGACGGTCAACTACGCCGCCTTCCTGCGGGACAGGCTGGGCCAGGCCAACCAGGGCCGCTTTGTGGCCATCCAGGTGGACACCTGCAAGGAGTGGTTCTCCATGTTCTGGGCGGTCCTGCAGGCCGGCTACAACCCCCTGCTGCTCAACGCCACGCTGTCTGAGGACATGACCAGCCACATGCTGGCGGAAGCCGGCGCGGTGGGCGTGATCTACCAGGGCCACCGCTACCTGGACGGGGACTACATCCAGGTGAACGCCCAGGCCATGTTTGACGCGCCTGAGGCCAGCGACTTCACGCCGGTCTGGGGGAAGATGGTGGCCCTGTGCACCTCCGGCAGCACGGCCACCAGCCGCATCTTTGTGTATGACGAGGTGGCCGTCTGCGAGCAGGTGCTCAACTCCGACCTGCTGCACAAGGCCAACCCGCGCATCGTCAACAACCACATGCAGCGCAACCTGGCCTTCCTGCCCTTCCACCACATCTTCGGCTTCATGGTCTGCGTGATGTGGTGCAATTTCATCGGCTATGAGACCGTCTTCATCAAGGACCGCGCGCCGGACACCATCCTGGGCGCCATGCGCCGTTTCCGGGTCAACTTCCTGTGCGCGGTGCCGGTGCTGGCCAACAGCCTGTCCGCCGGGCTCAACAAAAAGGTGGCCGCCCAGCCGCCGCTCAAGCGCGCGGCATTCAAAATCATGAAGGGCCTCAGCCTGGGCCTGCAAAACGTGGTGCCCGCCTTTGGCATGGACTTTGCCCGCAACGTGCTGTTCAAGTCGGTCAACGCCCAGCTGCTGGGGCCGGATGTCAACTGCGTCATCCTGGGCGGCAGCCACACCCCCAGGGAGCACATGCGCAACATCGCCGCCCTGGGCTATTACACCATCTCCGGCTTCGGGATGACGGAAACCGCCATCACCTCGGCGGAGACCAGCCTGAACCTGCACACCCGCACCTCAGGCTCCGTGGGGCGCCCCTTCGCCTCGGTGGAGTACAAGGTGGAGTCCGACGGCAAGCGCTCCAACACCGGCGAGATGCTCATCCGCGGGCGCAGCGTGCACACCGGGCAGCTCAAGGGCGGCCAGCTCATCCCGGCCGACCTGGACGCCCAGGGCTGGTACCGCACCGGGGACATCGTGCGGCTTGAAAAGGGCATGCGCATGTATGTGGAGGGCCGCAGCAAGGACGTCATCATCAACGAGTCCGGCGAGAACGTCTACCCGGATGAGATAGAGGATTACTTCGGCAACCTCGAGGGCGTGGAACAGTACTGCGTGCTGGGGCTCAAGAACACCGGCACCAGCCGCATCAACCGCCTGCGCCGCCGCCGCCATGCCCACCCCAACTATGAGGACATCACCCTGGTGCTCAACGTGGGCGAGCGCTACCGCGACGACGCCTTCCTCACCCAGCTCATGCGCCAGGTGGCGCAGAACAACAAGCGCCTGCCGGTGCTCAAGCAGATTACCCGGGTGCTGGCCACCCGCACGCCCTTTGAGCTGGCCAACGGCATCAAGGTCAAGCGCCTGGCGCTCAAAAAATCCCTGGAGGAAAACCTGATCCCCTACCGCGACCTGGACCTCAGGTCCGGCTCCCTGCCGCTGACGGACAAGGAGCCGCTGGTGGTGGAGGAGGTGGTGCCCGAGGTGGTCGGGCAGGACCAGATCCGCGAGCAGGTGCGCAGGCTGTACGCCGAGGCGCTGGAGTTGCCCCCGGACCGCGTGGCGGATGACGCCCACTTCATCAACGACCTGGGCGGGGACTCCCTCCAGGTGCTCAGCGTGTCCCTCAAGGTGGAGGAGATCTTCTCCGTCCTCATCCCCACGGAGGAATACGGCCAGTGCACCACGGTCAATGACCTCAGCGACATCATCACAAAGCACTTAAGCGGCGTGGACACCCGGCCCGAGCAGCCCCGGGAGGACATCACCCCGGTCACCCGCTTTGAGGACAGCGAGGAGTACCTCGCCTTTGCCGCGCGCCAGCAGGCGCTGCTGGGATCGGGCCTGGAAAACCCCTATTTTGTCAAGCATGACAGCGCCCTGCTGGATGTGAGCCTCATGGAGGGGCAGGAGGTGCTCAACTTCGGCTCCTACAACTATGTGGCCATGTCCGGCCGTGAGGAAACCCGGGAGGCGGCCAAGGAAGCCATCGACCGCTACGGCACCTCGGCCTCCGGCTCCCGGCTGCTGGCGGGCGAGAAATCCCTCTACCAGGAGCTGGAGGCGGAGCTGGCCGACTGGAAGAACGCCGAGGCGGCCCTGGTGCTGGTCTCCGGCCACGCCACCAACGTCACCCTGGTGGGCAACTTCTGCGGCAAGGATGACCTCATCCTGTACGACGCCCTGGCGCACAACTCCATTGACCAGGGCACCCGGCTGTCCCAGGCCACCTCCAAGCCCTTCCCCCACAACGACCACGTGGCGCTGGAGAGCATCCTCAAGCAGCAGCGGGACAAGTACAAGAAGTGCCTGATCATCATCGAGGGCGCCTACAGCATGGACGGGGACATCGCGCCTGTTCCCGCCTTTGTGGAGCTGAAAAAGAAATACGGCTGCTTCCTGATGGTGGATGAGGCGCACTCCGCCTGCGTGATTGGCAAGACCGGCGGCGGCGTGGACGAGTACTTCGGCCTTGAGCGGGGCGACATTGACATCCACATGGGCACCCTGTCCAAGGGCCTGGGCACCTGCGGCGGCTACCTGGCCGGGCCCCGGGTCATCATCGACTACCTGCGCTACAACCTGCCCGGCTTTGTGTTCTCCGTGGGCATCTCCCCGCCCCTGGCGGCGGCCACCCTGGAGGCCATCCGCCTGCTGCGTCAGGACCCCACCATCATCCAGTCCCTGGAGACGGCCATCAACACCTTCGTGCGCGAGGCGCACAAGCGCCACCTGAACACCTGCCTGGCCGGCCACACCGCCATCATCCCCATTCTGGTGGGCGCGGACGAGGATGCTTTCCTGCTGTCCAACATGCTGCGCCACAAGGGCGTCTTCGTGCCCCCGGCCGTCTTCCCGGCGGTGCCCAAGGGCAAGGCCCGCCTGCGCTTCTGCGTGGTGAGCGAGCACAAGGAGGAGCAGATCATCAAGGCGCTGGACGCGCTGGTGGAGGCCACCCGGGAGGCGGGCATCCAGCTGCCGGCCTGACCACAGCACCGGCACCATGCACAACCGGCGCCCAGGCGCCGGTTCTGACATGACCAAAGGCCGCCCGCCCGGGTATACTGTGGGTGCGCCATCTTGACGGTGGCGCTGATTGAAAGCAAGGATGCGCGCCGCGGGGCGCGCGCAGGAGAGGCCATTGACCCACGCGCTTCGCACACCGGAATACCTGCAGTTTTCGGATTTCGGCCATCAGGTGCACTTTGGCTGCGACCAGGATTGGTACCCTGGCTTCTGGCAGCGCAAGGCCGGCTGCGGCCCCTGCACAGGCAGCCACATCCTGTACTACCTGGCCCGCGGGGGCCGGCTGTCCCTGCCCATGGAGGTGCGCGACCGCGACAGCTTCATCCACCTGATGGAGCACAGCTGGAACTACCTCACCCCTGGCGTCATGGGGCTCAACTCCCCCTGGATGATGCAGGCGGGGCTGGACCGGATGCTGTCCCAGCTGGGCACCGGGTACCAAAGCCGCGTGCTGGAGATCCCGGGGGATGAGCGGCATCGCCCGGACAGCCTGACGGTTGAGGCCTTCATCCGTGAAGGCCTGGCGGCTGATTCACCGGTCGCCTTCCTCAACCTGCACAACGGCGGCATCCCCCAGCTGGAGACCTGGCACTGGGTGACGGTGGTGGGCATCTCCGGCAGCGGGGAGACAGCGGCGCTGGACATCTATGACAACGGCCATCGCCTGGCGGTCAACCTGCCCCGCTGGCTGCGTGACACCCGCCGTGGCGGCGGCTTTGTCTACGTGGTGGACAGCAGGGAGGGCGCGGCCTGACCAGGCGCTGACAACCTGACGGCACAACAACCCCCCGGGCATCCCGCCCGGGGGGTTGGCGCTTCCAGGCCGGGTCCTGGTCAGCCGCTCCAGGGTGTTCTCCCGCTGCGCATGCGGCGGCATCAGCGGCGCCCGGTTCCTGTTTTTGTTTTTCCTGTGTTCCTTGCGGGTGTCCAGGCGCGGATTTCGCCATTTGGGTGCACAACCGGGCAGACATGGCGGTTTGTCACGAAACGTTTTCATTTGTTTAAGGTCCGTTTTCTTGGATATTCTCATATGGCAATTTTCGCAGGCGGCCGCTTGTAGCCCGCTTGCCCGGCGGAAAAGCCCCCTCCCGGGCCCGGCCTTCCCCGACGACCCCACGGCGCTGTCACAACCCTGCTTGCACATCCCAGGTAAACTGTCCGCGAACACACCTTGACCACCGCCCCCCACAAACTGAATACAGAAAGGAAGACCTGATGAACAACATCTTCAAAAAAAGCCTGGCCTCCCTGCTCTGCGCCCTGCTGTTGCTGTCCCTGCTGCCCCTGGTCGCCGCGCCCGGGCAGATGGTGACAGGCGTCAGCGTCATGGCGGACAGAACCAGCGCCTATGTGGGCGACACCGTTCGCTTTGCCGCCATCCACCTTGTCGGTGTAAGCAACCCTGATCATGTTAGATATCAGTTTACACCCTATATGGGATCAATAGGCGGCAGTTCTATGTTTCATCATGAATTGGGTATTAGTTATAATCCCACAGTAGATTTCAAGCTTTGGCGTACCGGATAGAGTACACTAATGTTCGCAACTTTGCCCAGGGTGAGGAGGAATGGGCAAGCCACCGGGACTCCGCTACAATGGATGTTGCATAGACATTCACAAGGAGGAGAACCCCAATGGCTCAAAGCAAGAATACCACGAATTTCGAAGGTTTACTATTCCAGTTCATGGACAGCCCTGATCCGATGCTCAGCATGCTGGAGTGGCTGTGCTCCAGGATGATGGAGGCGGAAGTATCCAGCAAGATTGGCGCCGACAAGCATGAACAAAGCCAGGAAAGAACCAGTCACCGTTGTGGATTTCGTCCGCGTCGCTTGGATACCCGTGTTGGGACGATGTATCTCATGGTGCCCAAGGTGAGAAGCGGCGGCTACATCCCCTTCTTTGTTACCGAGCGCAAGCGCAGTGAAGCTGCCTTGATCCAGGTCATTCAAGAGGCCTATGTGCAGGGTGTATCGACCCGGAAGATTGAGAAACTGGCCAAGAGTTTGGGCATTGAAGGCATCTCCCGCAGCCAGGTGAGCGAGATGACCCAAGGGTTGAATGAGCAGGCTGAAGAGTTCCGCAACCGTCCGCTGACGTCCAATGCCTACCCGGTGCTGTGGGTGGATGCGCTGTATGAGAAAGTACGCTACGCCGGCCGTGTGGTGAGCATGGCCATCCTGCTGGTTTGCGGTGTGAGCGAAGAGGGCAAGCGGGAAGTGCTGGCGATCGAACCGATGCTGGAAGAATCGAGGGAAAGCTACAAACAGTTGTTTGAGAAGCTGAAGGAGCGTGGGTTGACCAAACCATCCCTGATCGTCTCAGATGCGCACAAAGGCTTGGTGGCAGCCATTGGAGAGTGTTTCCCGGGGGCCAGCTGGCAGCGGTGCAAGGTGCATTTCATGCGGAACGTCCTGGTTCATGTCCCACACAAGGAGAAGGAACGCTTCGCCGGCCTTCTAAAAGGGATCTGGATGACAGCAGATCCGGCAACGGCAAAGCAGCGGGCTCGGGACTTGGCGGATCAGTACAGAGAAAAGTGTCCCAAGGCGGTGGAAACGCTGGAAGAAGGCCTTGAGGATGCGCTGACTTTTCTGGCATTTCCCAAATTGGATGCCAGAAAAGTCAGCTCCAACAACATGCTGGAGCGGCTCAATAAGGAGATCCGGAGGCGAACCAGGGTGGTCGGCATCTTTCCCAATCCGGACTCCTACCTGCGGCTGGTGACAGTGTACCTGATGGAATACTCGGAAGAATGGTCAGTGACCAGAGGATACCTGAGTGAGGATTCGCTCAAATCACTGGATAAACAGGCAGCGTGACATGGTAAACGGAGTCCAAAGTTGCGAACTTGATTTGACAGTACCGCGTACACCGATTATATCTTCATGCAAGTCCAGGCAACTGAAATTACTACCTTTGTATATGGCTTTTCCTCCCCCGTGTGGGTGCGCCTGCGCCCCGCCCCAACAGGCGTGAAGGCTGAGACCTACAGCGCAACCGCCATCAAGCTGACCTGGAAGGCTGTCCCCACAGCCGACATGTATGAGGTGCAGCGGGCCACCTCCAAAACCGGCTCCTACACCACCGTCAAGAAGGTGTACAGCGGCACCACCTTCATCGACACCAGCCGCACACCCGGGGTGACGTATTACTACAAGGTACAGGCCATGGTCAAACGGCCCGGGTACACCACCTACCACCCCTCCAGCCTGCCCAGCAGCCCTGTTTTGGGCATCGCCCTGGGCAAGACCTCCATCTCCAGGGTGAGTGCCCTGGGCCGTGACCGGGTGACCCTGGGCTGGGCCGCCGTGTCCGGTGCCACCGGCTACAAATTGCTGCGCAGCCGCACCGCGGGTGGCACCTACAGCCTGGTCAAGAACGTGTACGGCACCTCCCTGACCGTAACAGGCCTGAGCCCCAACACCGCCTACTTCTTTAAAGTCCAGCCCTTCAAGAAGGTGGGCACCACGAGTGTCCTGGGGCCGCTTTCGGCGTACCGGAGCGTACGCACGCTGAAGTAGGCAGCCGCCCGGCCTCCCGTGGCTGGGAAACCAGGCAACAAGCCCCCGGCCGCGCAAGAGAACCGCACCCCCTGGGTTGGACGAAAGCCGACAGCGGGGGTGCGGTTCTTATATCGCCCTGGGTTGGCGCTGCCAGGCTCAGGTCCTGTTCAGCTGCTCCAGGGTGTTTTCCCGCTGCTCACTCAGCGGCATCAGCGGCTCCTTCACCTGGCCCAGGCGCGCCCTGGCCATGGCGGGGCCGGGGGCCGCCCAGCGCACCGCGTTGCGGATGACCCGCTGGATGTCCTTGTGGTGGTAGGTGGGGAAGGTCTCGTGCCCCGGGCGGAAATAGAAAATCTTGCCCAGCCCGCGGGTGTAGGTGACGCCTGAGCGGAACACCTCCCCGCCCTCAAACCAGGACAGGAACAGCAGGTCATCGGGCTTGGGGATGATGAAGGTCTCCCCGTACATCTCCTCATGCGGCAGCAGGATGTGGTCGGGCACGCCCTGCGCGATGGGGTGGGCCGGGTCCATCAGCCAGAGGATCTCCTTCTCCGCTGCCTCGCGCCACTTGAGCTGGTCGCTGTTGGTGCCGCACAGCTTCATGAAGATCTTGCTGGCATGCCCTGAGTGCAGCACAATCAGCCCCATGCCGTCCATCACACGGCGGTAGACGCGCTCCACCACCTCGTCGACCACCTCCTGGTGGGCCATGTGGCCCCACCACACCAGCACGTCGGTTTCCTCCAGCACCGCCTGGGTGAGGCCGTGCTCCGCCTCGCGCAGGGTGGCGGTGCGCACGCTCAGGCCGTCCTGACGCAGGAAGGCGGCGATGCACCCGTGGATGCCCTCGGGGTAAATCTGCCGGATGGCCTCATGCCGGGTTTCGTGCAGGTATTCGTTCCAGACGGTCACGCGGATGTCTTGCATGTGGTTGTGCCTCCTCAAGCGCTTGATCTGCCCAGGTCCTCCTGGATGGTGACCCGCACGCTGTCCCCGGGCTGTTTGCCAATGGCCGCGCGGATCTCCTTGCGGATGCCAATGATGTGGCCTCCGGTGCCCATGTTCACCAGCAACCCCCGGTAGGGGTGGCCGTCAAAGGTGGCCAGCACCTTCACCCTGCCCTTGCCAAATGCCGCCCGCGCGTCATGGGGAAAGGCCACGTAGGCGGCGTCCATGTCCGGCACCTTCTGGATGACCGCCTCAAAGGCGTACACGCGCCCGCTCACAGGCTGGCCTGCTCCGCGCACCAGCGGGTCAGGTCGGCCATCAATTGCTCCGGCAGCGGCTGGGTGAGGGGCAGCTGGAAGGCGCCCTTGCTAAACTTGTAGGGCGTGAGGCGCTCCGAAAAGGCGGCGATGGCCGCCGCGCCCGGGTAAATGCCGATGTGCGCCTTGTGCAGCGCGAAGTGGATCACGTTCTTGTTCAGGTGAAAGGTGGGCATGCCCCAGGCCAGCTTCTCCTTCAGGTCCGGCCGGGCGGCCAGGATCAGGCCGCGCAGCGCGGTCAACTTGTCCTGATGCTCCTGCGGGCAGCCCGCGATATAGGCTTCAACCGCTGTCATGGGCGCCTCCTGCTTGTGCTGATGCCAGTGTAGCCAAGCCGGCGGCTTTGGTCAAGGCTGTGCGGGCTTGCCAGCGGGCTTGAAGAACATCAGCAGCGGCAGGGCGGAGAGCAGGGCCAGGGAAGCGCCAAACACAAAGGGCACCTGCGGGCCAAAGCTGGTCCACAGCAGGCCGAACACAAGGCTGGCCGGCAGCAGGGCAACGCCCACCAGGGTGGCGTGCAGGCCCAGCATGGTGCCCTTGAGGGCGGGCGGGGAGATCTCGGCAATCAGCGCGCGCTCCACCCCGGCGGTCATGGCGGTGTACAGGCCATACAGGGCAAACAGCGCGACCAGCAGCCAGGCTTCCTTGGCGAAGGCGAAGCCGAAGTACACCAGTGAAAACACCAGATAGCCCCCCAGCAGCAGCGCCTTGCGGCCGACGCGGTCGCTGAGGCGCCCGAAGGGGATGGCCAGCAGGGAGGCGCTCAGGTTGTAGAGGAAGTACAGCAGGATGACGTTCACGTCGTCAAAGCCGGCCGCCCTGGCTCGCAGCAGCAGGAAGGTGTTGGAGGAATTGCCCAGGGTAAACAGCAGCGCGATCAGCAGGTACAGCTTCAGCGGCCGGTCAAGCAGCCTGGCCTGCTTCCAGAAGCGCTCGCGCTTTTTGGCTTCGCGCGCAACGCGTTTCTCCTTGATGAACAGGAACATCATCAGCGACAGCGCCGCGGGCACCATGGACAGCAGGAAGATGCGCCTGTAGGCGCCGCTGCCGCCGCCCAGGCCCCGCAGCAGCAGGTAGGCCAGCAGGATGCCCAGGGCCGCGCCCAGCATGTCCAGCGCCTTGTGCACGCCAAAGGCGCCGCCCAGGTTGCCCTCCTCAGCGCTGTCTGACACCATCACGTCCCGCGGGGTGGTGCGGATGCCCTTGCCCAGGCGGTCAGTCACCCGGGCCGCCAGCACGCCCGTCCAGGAGGAGGACAGCAGCAGCGCGACCTTGTACACCAGCCCGGCCGCGTAGCCCAGGAAGGCAAGGGGCTTCTTGCGCTGGTACTTGTCTGTCAGGTAGCCGGAAAACACCTTCAGCAGGCTGGCGGTGCTCTCCGCGATGCCCTCCACCACCCCCACCAGGGCAGGGGTGGAGCCAAAGACGGCGCTCAGGTACAGGGGAATCAGCGGGTATACCATCTCCGCGCTCAGGTCCATGAAAAAGCTGACCAGGCCCAGCATGATGATATTGGTCACCGGCGCTCACCTTCTTCGCGGTTCTCCATCGGTCAGGAAAAAGTGTCCGGGTGGATTATACCGCCGGAGGGGCAGGTTGATGCAGCTGGCACCACAGCAAAAGGGGCTTCGCGGTGAAGCCCCTTTTGCTGGTTGTTTCTTTTACAGGACGGCCAGCAGCACGAAGTTCAGGATAAACAGCGCGGTGGACACCCACAGGATGGGGTGCACCTCCCTGTACTTGCCGGTGAACACCTTCACGATGCAGTAGAAGAAGAAGCCGAAGGCGATGCCGTAGGAGATGGAATAGCACAGCGCCATGAACAGCCCCGCGAAGAAGGCGGGCACCGCCTCCTCCAGGCTGTCCCATTGGATTTCCTTGAAGCTGGACAGCATCATGATGCCCACCATCACCAGCGCCGGCGCGGAGGCCGCGGCCGGGATGGCGGACACGAAGGCGGCCAGGAAGGCGGAAAGGGCAAACAGCAGGGCCACCACCACGCTGGTCAGCCCGGTGCGCCCGCCCGCCTCGATGCCGGAGGCGGATTCCACATAGGTGGTGGTGTTGCTGGTGCCAAACACCGCGCCGATGGAGGTGGCGATGGCGTCCGCGAACAGCGCCCGGTCCATCTTGGAGGAAAAGCCCCGGCTTTGCGCCATCGCCTGTTCGTCCGCCTCTGAGAAGATGCCGCTGCGCCGCCCGGTGCCGATGAAGGTGCCGATGGTGTCAAAGGTGTCCGTCAGGCTGAAGGCGAAGATGGTCATCAGCACCAGGGGCAGGCGCCCCAGGTCTGTGAAGAGGCTGGGCAGGCCTTCCGCCCTGAAGATCACGCCCAGGGTCTGGGGCAGCTGGCCGGCGGCCTCGCTGAAGCTGACGCTCTGCCCCATGTGGGTCACGCCAAAGGGGATGCCGATGATGGCGGTGGCGATGATGGACAGCAGGATGGCGCCCTTGACCTTCATGATGCTCAGCACGATGATCAGCACCAGCCCGATCAGGAAGACCCAGAGCACCGGCTGGTTGATGGCCGGGATGGAGGGGACGCCCGCGCCGAAGTTGATCAGGCCCGTGTTCAGCAGGCCGATGTAGGCGATGAACAGGCCGATGCCGCCGGAGATGGCGTTTTGCAGGCTCTTGGGGATGGCGCGGATGATGTGCTTGCGCACCCGGGTCACGGTGACCAGGATGTTGATCAGCCCGCACAGGAACACCATGGACAGCGCCTGCTGCCAGGTGAAGCCCAGGGTGAAGCACACCGTGAACACGAAGAAGGCATTCAGGCCCATGCCAGGGGCCTGGGCATAGGGCACATTGGCGAACAGCCCCATGACCAGGGTGCCGATGATGGCGGCGATGATGGTGGCCAGGAAGACCGCGCCCCAGGGCATTCCGGACTGGCTCAAAATGGCGGGATTGACCGCGATGATGTAGGCCATGGTGAAAAAGGTGGTGATGCCGGCAAACACTTCCGTGGAGACCTTGGTGCCGTGCTGCCTGAGTTTGAAGAAACTGTCCATGTGTCCTCCCCTTTGTCCGGCTTGCCAGGGTGCCGGTGTTCCAGCAGCAATATAGCACGCGGGCGCCCGCCTGTCACCCATTTTTACGAACAATTTTAATCATTAATGAAAATTAGTTCGTAAAACGTCCGCCCTTTGGCAGGAGGCCCGGGCGTGATATACTGGGGGTGTCTGATCTGGAGGTGTCATCATGGCCGGCAGCGCGCGCGCGACTGGAGAGGCAAGGCAGGGGGGCGGCCTGCCCGGCTTTGCCTCCCTTGACCACCTGTTTCCCTACCTGTATTGCATGCTGGCGTCCACCGCCATCCTGAGCCGCCCGGTGCTGGGCGGCGCGCTGTACATGATAGGGCAGGTCACCGTCCTGTTCTCCCGCCTGGCGATGCAGGGGGACTACCGCCACCTGCCCCCGGCGCTGCGCCGGGGCGGGCTGCTGCTGGGCGGGCTGTCCGCCCTGGTGGCCCTGGGCATCCTGCTGGTGTACCCCCTGGCGGTGGACCTGCACCGCCTGTGGCTGGTGTTTGCGCTGAGCTGCCTGCTGCTGCTGATGAGCGAGCTGGCCGGGCGCATCTACCGCGCCGGGCACAGAAGCGGGCTCGTGGTCACCCGGCGGTACGTGCGCATCGCGGAGATGATGCTGCTCACCTGCGGCGTGGCCGCCCTGCTCCTGTTCCTCAGCCAGCCCACCCAGACAGCCTGGTACCTGCTGGGGGGCTACGCGCTGTGCTGCGTCTTCCGCATCCTCACCCTGAAGGGCGCGCCCCAGCCTGCCCAGGCGGGGGCCGCGGGGCACAGCTGGAAGCAGCTGCTGGAGGGTGAAAGCCTGGCCCAGGTGAACGCCTACCGCGTCTTCCGGGCGGTGATGATGATCACCATCACCGCCCTGCAGGTGACCACCATCCTCATCTACACCTACATCGGCACCACCGCACTGGGCTTGTTCTCCAGCCTGCTCATCGCCTTTGTGTGCGCGCTGCTCTCCCGCTGGCTGACCGGGCTGCTGCTGACCCGGCCGCTGTTTCGCCAGAAGCTGGCGCCCTCGTCCACCCTGCTGCTGGGGCTGCTGCTGTGGCTGCTGAGCCTGGCCAGCTTCCTGCTGCACGCGCTGCGCCAGCCGCCGGGCTTCAGCTACGCGGCGCTGGCGCTGTGCATCTCCGGGGTCACCATGGCCGCGCGGGCGCTGGACACCCTGGAGAAGGACATGCGCGACGTGGTGCGTTTTGTCACGGGCGCGCCCCAGGGGCGGGCCCTCACCCGCGCGCACGCGGCGCTGTCAGAGTACGCCGCCCTTGTGGGCGGCATGGTTGCCCTGCTGGGCCTGGCGCTGATCACCCTGATGTTTGGCGGCAGCCTGCGCCCGGACAGCCTCAGCCTCACCGCCCAGCCCCTGCTGCTGCCAGCGCTGGCCCTGGTCATCGCGGCCATCCCGGCGGCCTTCCGCCTGCCCATGGACCGCAGGGTGGCGGAAAAAACCCGCACCTTCCTGCGCCTGCAAAGCAACGGCGAGACCAACCTGCCGCTGCAAAAGCAGCTGGAGGACCTGGTCATCAAGGTGCACCGGCGGCGCTACGGCATCTGGCTGGTCATCTGGATTTTGCGCCCCTTCTTTTACAGCCGGGTGGTGGGCGCCGACCAGGTGAAGCCCGAGCAGGACACCAGCATCATCTTCACCTGCAACCACGGCGAATTGTGGGGGCCCATCGTCAGCAACCTGTTCATCCCCTTCTCCTTCCGCCCCTGGGTGATCGATGAGATCGCGGTGCCCGACCAGTCCTCCACCTACCTGTACAACAACACCATCAAGCGCCAACGGTGGATCCCCGAGCGGCTCAAATGGCCGGCCACCCGCCTGGTCACGCGCTTCCTGAAGTGGGTCATGCGCTCCATCGACAGCATCCCGGTCTACCGGGACAACCCCCGCGCGCTGGTCAACACCTTCCGGGAAACAGCCAGCGCCATGGAGGCGGGGGACAACATCCTGATTTTCCCTGAAAACCCCAACGACCCGGACCAGGAGCAGGCCGGCTACCTGCGCGAGGGCATCGGCGAGTTTTTCAGCGGCTTTGCCATGGCCGCGCAGATTTACCACCAGCGCACCGGCAAATGTGCCCAGTTCTACCCGATTTATGCCGACAAGAAGCAGCACACCCTCACCTTCGGCCAGATGACGCGCTATGACCCGGACAACCCGGGGGATGAGAAGCAGCGCATCGCCAACCACCTGCGCCAGGAGATGCTGCGCATGGCCGGCCTGGAAGGGGGCGGGGCGGACCGGGAGGGGACAGGCCAGGCGGCGGAGCGGGAGACGGTATGACGGCCCTGCTGTTTTTACTGACCTACCTGCTGGCGGGCTGGCTCATCATCCGCCTCCTGCTGCCCCGGCAGGGGTTGCTCATCCGCGCCTGGCTGGGCCTGTCCCTGGGCCTGTTTTTGATGATGTGGCTGCCCGCCCTCATCGCCTTTGTGCGCCCCTTTGACCTGGCGGCCCAGGGGCTGTCCCTGCTGCTTCTGGCCGCGCTTTGCCTGGCGGCCTTCCTGCTGCGCGACCGGGCGGCGCCCCAACCCATGGAGGCGGCGGACCGCGCCGCGCTGAAGCTGCTGCTGGGCATCGCCCTGCCCCTCACCCTGCTGTCAGCCTACCTGCTGCACACCCACATCCTGCGGCCCGTGGCGGGCGCGCTGCATACCGGCCAGTCCACCTATGGCGACCTGCCCCTGCACCTGGCCATGGTCACCAATCTGCCGGGCAGCCGCCTACCGGTGGACTACAGCATGCTGCCCGGGCAGCGCCTGGGCTATCCCTTCCTGGTCAACGCGCTGTCCGCCTCGCTGCTTACGCTGGGCCTGCCCCTGCGCGGCGCCATCATCCTGCCCTCCGTGCTGATGATGGGCCTGGTGTTTGCCGGCTACCTGCTCCTGGCGCTGCGTGCCTGCCGCGCGCCCCGGGCGGCCGCGCTGGCGGCGCTGCTGGTCTTCCTCAACGGCGGCCTGGGCTTCCTCTACGCCTTTGACCTGGCCGGCCAGCCCCTGGGCAGCCCGGGGGTGAACCAGCTGCAAAGCGGTGTGTGGCTGGACCGCCTGCGCAACATCCTGCAGGGCTGGTACCAGACCCCGGCCAACCACGCGGAGTTCCACCAGTACAACCTGCGCTTCTCCAACATCATCGCGGATTTGCTGCTGCCCCAGCGCACCTTCCTGGCCGGCTGGGTGGTGCTGCTGCCCTGCCTCTACCTGCTGGTGGACATGGCGCGGGCGGGCGCCTGGCCCGCCCGGCAGACCGTGCTGCTGGGCCTGCTGGCCGGGGGATTGCCCCTCATCCACACCCACTCCTTCCTGGCCCTGGGCCTGGCCAGCCTGGGCTTCATGGCGCATGGCCTGCTCAAAAGGCAGCCCCTCAAGCCCTGGCTGCTCTATGGCGGCCTGGCCGCCCTGCTGGCCCTGCCCCAGCTGCTGGCCTTCACCTTCCACCAGTCCGGCGGCGAGGGGTTTGTGCACTTTCAGTTCAACTGGGTCAACAACCCCGGCAACCAGGGGCTGCGGGACGCTTACCTGTGGTTTTACCTCAAGAACATCGGCCTGCCCTTCCTGCTGCTGCTCTTCGCGCTGTTTGAGCGGGATGCCTGGCACCGGAAGCTGTTTGCCGGGGCCTTTGTCATCTTCGCGCTGGCCGAGCTTGTCCTTTTCCAGCCCAACGATTATGACAACAACAAGCTGTTCTATGTCTGGTGGGCGCTGTGCGCGATGCCGGTGGCCGATTACGCCTTCACGCTGTTTGACAGGCTGCGGGGCTTGCGCGCCCGCTGGCTGATGGCTGTCCTGGCCTGCGTGATGCTGTTTGCCTCCGGCGTCCTGGCGCTGGCCCGGGAAGCGGTGGGGGACTACCAGATGTTCTCAGCCGGCGATGTGCGCCTGGCGGACTTCATCCGGGATGAAACACCCCGGGAGGCCCGTTTTATGACCGGCCCCCATCACCTGAACCCTGTGTCTTCCCTGGCCGGGCGGCAGGTTGTGGTGGGGCCGGACCTGTGGCTGTACTTCCATGGCTTTGACACCGCCTCGCGCCAGCAGGACCTGGCCGCTTTCTACCGCGACCCGGCCAGCCATCCCCGGGTGCCCGCACAGTACGGGGTATCCTATATCGTGCTGGGGCCCGCGGAATACGCCGAGTGGGGCGCGGACGAGGCGGGGCTGGAAGGGCGCTACGAGCTGGTCTACCAGGCGGATGGCTACCTGGTCTTTCAGGTGCCGGAGGGTTGAGGCAATGGAACGGTTTTTGCGCTACTCCCTGCGCTGGGGCTGCCCCATCAAGCTGGTATGGCTGGAGGGACAGGCGATGAAGAGCGGCAACCTCACCGTGGTGGCCATGGGGGAGGACGGCTTTGACTACCTCAGCGCGCGCAGCAAGACAAAGCCGCGCAGCCTGGCCTACGCGCAGGTGCTGGCGGCGGGCTACGCCCGGGGGGACGATGGCGACACCAGCAAAAAAACCCCGGCAGGTGACAAGGACAGCGATGTTTAACCGGATCCGGCGCTTCAAGGCGCGCAAACCCCGGCTCTACCAGATGGGCACCTACCTGGTCTATGGCCTGCTGACCACCCTGGTCAACTGGGTCAGCTACCTCCTGCTCACCAGCTTGCTGGGCATCGGCCTGTATGAGCGGGGCAGCCCGGCCTACAAGCTGATCGCCAACGCCTCCCAGGTGGTGTCCTGGGTGCTGAGCGTGTTGTTCGCCTATTTCACCAACCGCCGCTTTGTCTTTGGCAGCACCACCAAAAAGGGGCGGATGCTGCGGGAGATGGGGCAGTTCATCTCCGCGCGGGCGCTGTCCTACCTGCTGTTTGACCTGGTGGTGTTCAACATCCTGCTGCTGTTCACCACCGACCGCTGGGCCAAACTGGTCGTCAACGCCTTTGTGATTGTCTTCAATTACATCGCCAGCCGGTTCGTCGTCTTCCGGCCGGGTATGATAGCGGTGAAGAATGACACCGCGGAGGACCACACCACATGAAGCCCATGCCCTTGATTGCCGTTGCGGACGTTCAGGCGTCCGCGCGTTTTTATTCCAACCTGCTGGGGGCCGTCACCGGCCATGGCGGGGATGAGTATGAACAGCTGCTGGTGGAAGGCCAGCTGGTGCTGCAATTGCACGACACGCGGCCGGACGCCAGCCACGGCCCCCTGCGCGACCAGGCGGTGCAGCCGGGCAACGGGGTCATCCTGTGGTTTGAGACGGGGGATTTCCAGGCCCAGCTGCACCGCCTGCGGGTGCTGGGCGCAACGCCCGAGCGCGAGCCCGCCCGCAACCCCTATTCAGGCGCCCTGGAGGTGTGGCTGCGCGACCCGGACGGCTACCAGGTGGTCATCGCGGAGCAGACCCGCAAGGACAAGCAGGTGCTGCAGCACCCGGCCTTTATCGACCAACAGCCATAAAAGGCCTGCAAACACAAGGGCTGCCGCGAGGATGCGGGCAGCCCTGTTGCTATTCCTGGCGGTTGTTTATTTTGTGCCAAACAGCCGGTCCCCGGCATCGCCCAGCCCCGGCACGATGTAGGCGTTGGGGTCCAGGTCCTCATCAAAGGCGGCGCAGTAGATCTTGACGTCCGGGAACTCCCTGGCGACGCGGTCCACGCCGTGGCGCGCCGCCACGATGCACACCAGGCGCAGGTCGGCGCAGCCCTTGCTCTTGAGGATTCTCAGCGCCGCGGCGATGGAGCCGCCGGTGGCGAACATCGGGTCCAGCACGATGACGGTGCTGTCGGCCACATCCACAGGCAGCTTGCAGTAGTACTCCACCGGCTCATGGGTGTCATGGTCGCGGTACAGGCCAATGTGGCCGACCCGGGCGTTGGGCAGCAGCTGCTGGATGCCGTGCACCATGCCGATGCCTGCGCGCAGGATGGGCACCAGGGCCACCTTGCGCTCGGAGAGCACCTTGGTTCTGGTTTTGGCCATGGGCGTCTCAATCTCGGTGTCCACCAGCTCAAAGTCCTTGGTGATCTCGTAGACCATCAGCATGGACAGCTCGTCCACCAGCGCGCGGAAATCCTTCATGGAGGTGTTCTTGTCCCGCAGCAGGGATACCTTGTGCTGGATCAGCGGGTGTTCAAAGATGAAGACGTTCTTGTGCATGGCTGCCTCCCTTGCGTGATTCCATCTTGTCCAATCAAGTATCCTAAACCAATTGGCGGCGCCTGTAAAGCCCGGGTTTGGCCCGTGCGGCGCGCTTTGTGCCCGGGTGCGGGCCCGGTTGGCCCTGCCCTGCCCTTGGCCCCGCCAGGGCCCTGATTTCTTGACATGAAGCCAGCATCCGCATATGATAATGCCGTTGAATGCAAGGAGGATGCGCTGTGTCACTCACCATGGACAAGTTGGTCGCCCTGTGTAAGGTGCGCGGTTTTATTTTTTCTGGTTCCGAGATTTATGGCGGGCTGGCCAACACCTGGGATTACGGCCCCCTGGGCGTGGAGTTCAAGAACAACGTCAAGCGCGCCTGGTGGCAGAAATTTGTGCAGGAGCACGAGCACAACGTGGGCCTGGACAGCGCCATCCTGATGAACCGCGCTGTCTGGGTGGCCTCCGGCCATGTGGGCAATTTCAATGACCCGCTGATGGACTGCCGCGCCTGCAAGGCGCGCTTTCGCGCTGACCAGCTCATTGAGGATGCCGCCCGGAACCGGGGGGAGGAGGTCAGCGCGGACGGCTGGAGCAACGAACAGATGACGGCCTACATCAGCCAGCACCAGCTCACCTGCCCCACCTGCGGCAAGGCGGATTTCACCGCCATCCGCAAGTTCAATATGATGTTCAAGACCCACCAGGGCGTCACGGAGGACAGCGGGACGGAAATCTTCCTGCGCCCGGAGACCGCCCAGGGCATTTTTGTCAACTTCAAGAACGTGGTGCGCGCCACCCGGCGCAAGCTGCCCCTGGGCATCGCGCAGATTGGCAAGTCCTTCCGCAACGAGATCACCCCGGGCAACTTCATCTTCCGAACCCGGGAGTTTGAGCAGATGGAGCTGGAGTTCTTCTGCCGACCGGGCACGGACCTGGAATGGTTTGACTACTGGCGCGCCTTCTGCCATGAATGGCTGCTGTCCCTGGGCATCAAGGAGGAGAACCTGCGCCTGCGCGACCACAGCCCGGAGGAGCTGTCCCACTATTCCGTCGCCACGACGGACTTTGAGTTCCGCTTCCCCTTTGGCTGGGGCGAGCTCTGGGGCATCGCCGACCGGACCGATTTTGACCTGCGCCAGCACCAGGAGCACAGCGGCGAAAACATGGAATACATTGACCCTGTCACCAACGAGCGCTTCCACCCCTATGTGGTGGAGCCCTCCCTGGGGGTGGAACGCATGGCCCTGGCCTTCCTGTGCAACGCCTACGAGGAGGAGGCCCTCCCGGACGGCGACACCCGTGTGGTGCTGCGCCTGCACCCGGTGCTCGCCCCCTTCAAGGTGGCGGTGCTGCCGCTGCAGAAGAACAAGCTGGGCGAGAAGGCCCGGGAGGTTCACAAACAGCTTTCCCGCCACTTCATGGCCGATTATGACGAGTCCGGCTCCATCGGCAAGCGCTACCGCCGTCAGGACGAGGCCGGCACCCCCTATTGCGTGACGGTGGACTTTGACACCCTGGAGGACGACACCGTCACCGTGCGCGACCGTGACAGCATGGCCCAGGAGCGTGTCCACCTGGACAGCCTGCGTGCCTACCTGGAGGATAAAATCAGCTTTTAGCGGCCGCCGACTGAAAGGAGCCCACCATGACACAGCCATATCAGCCGCAGCAGCCCCGCAGGCGCCGGGCGGACCGCCACGCCGGACGGGACACCCAGCCGGCGGCGCCCCTGCGCGCGGGCTACCAGCGTGATGAGGAGGCGCCCCTGCCCCTGGACGGCTACGACGCCGCGCCCCCGCCGCCCCAGCCCCAGCCCACACGGCAGGCGCCCCGGGTGTACGCCGAGAGCGACTACCACCCGCCCCGCCGTGACCCCACACAGTTCAGCCAGACCTATGACGACTATGCTGATGAGGACTACCTGCCCCCCCGGCGCTGGCCCTGGATCCTGCTCACCCTGGTGCTGCTGGCCGGCTTTGTGCTGGCGGGCTCTTATTTTCTGATTCCCAACACCGCCACCGGCATCCCCGGCCAGATGCGCCAGTTCTCCGCCGGCCTGGTGGATTCCGGCCTGGACCTGCTGGGCCTGAAGAAAGACGAGCCGCCAAGGCTGATCAAGTTTGACACCAGCGAGGACCAGGTGCAGACCGGCGTCAAGACGGTGTTTACCTTCACCGCCGACAAGCCCATCCAGGGCATCCGCATCCTGGACGAGGTGGGCACGGAGATCAAGGGCGTGGCAGAGGTCGTGGATGCGCCCAACAACACCATCTGGACACTGACCGCCATCCTGGACAAGCCGGCGGTCACCACGCTGTCCGCCGGCATCCTGGTGGACAAGACCTGGTTCCAGACGGACAAGACCATCCAGCTCACCATTGCCGAGCCCACCGCTGAGCCCACCCAAGAGCCGGAGCCCACCATCGTCCCCACGGCGGAGCCCACAGAGGAACCTGACTCTGAACCGGTGACGACGCCTGGCACCGACCCGGCCGCCATCCTGCCCCAGCAGGAGCAGGGCCAGCCCCAGGCGCAGGAGAGCGCCCAGCCCACGCCCACGCAGACCCCGGCCTCCCTGGCCGCCCTGCTGCCAGTGTTTACCCCCAGCCAGGAACAGCAGCAAGGGGCCGCGGATGACCCGCAGCAAACCCTGCCCGGGGCGGGTGAGGACCTTGTTGGCATGGAGGAGCCGGGCACGGACAGCGCCTTGGACACAGTCCAGGAGGTGCCCGCCTGGCTGCAGGGGGCTGCCAGTGACGGCCTTGATGACCCGGCGCAGCTGCCCGGGGAGGGGCAGGCAGGGGACCTGCCGGATGACCTGGCTGACACCCCCCAGGATGCCGACGCGCTGGATGAACCGCCTGTGGAGGAGCCCCCCGTGGAGGAGCCGCCTGTGCAGGAGCCCGTCCAGCCCGCCGCCCCCACGCCCATGCCGCCTGTCACCCTGAGCGCGGCCGAAGGCCAGGCGCCTGGCAAATTCAACTTCACCGAGACCGTGTTCTCAGGCGCCCGCCGCCAGGCGGACTACCAGCGCGCGGAAGCCCTGGACATGCAGGGCGGGGAGCTGTACACCTACTACCCCGGCGGCGTGTTCACCTTCCGGGGGGACGGCCTGCGCCAGAACGCCGCCTTTGGCACGGCAGACATGGCCTTGAGCCAGATGAGCGTCCACTGGCAGACCGACCTGGGCAGCCTGCGCACCGCCAGCGGCACCGTGTACGGCATGGGCTGGACCGGCCAGCCCGCCATCATCAAGTGGTCGGTGGAAGTGCGAAACGGCATGAACATCAAGGATGACAAGAAGGATGTCAAGGCCCTCAAGGAGGTCATCTTCGCGGCCCAGGACGGCAAGGTCTATTTCCTGGACCTGGCTGACGGGCAGCCCACCCGCGACCCGATTGAGGTGGGCTATCCCCTGCGGGGCTCCGTCACCGTGGACGCCTTTGGCCGCCCGCTGATTGCCTTTGGTCAGGCGGTGTCCCAGATGCCCGGCAAGACCGGCGACATCGGCTACTACTTCTACAACCTGATTGACCAGTCCCGCGCGCACTTCATCAACGGCCGCCGCACCAAGAACCAGCAGCAGTACGGCACCAACGGCGCCTTTGACGGCACCGGGCTGTTTGAGCGCAACACCGACACCTTTGTGCTGGCGGGCGAAAACGGCCTGTTCTACACCGTCAAGATGAACACCGTGTTTGACTTCAAGAACCCCACCAGCCTCTCCATCTCCCCGGAGACCATCTACCTGCGCGCCAAGGCCCGCCAGAACGACAACACTGTCAGCGTTGAGGGCTCCCCGGCGATGTACGGCCCCTACGCCTTCTACGCGGACAAGCAGGGCATCCTGCGCGCGGTGGACACCACCAGCATGCGCGCTGTCTGGGCCTTTGACACCGGGGACAACACCGATGCCAGCCCGGCGCTGGATCTGGGTGAGGACGGCACCCTGGCGCTGTACACCGGCACCACCGTCCACGCGCGCACGCGCCGCGGGGGGGAGGCCGTGCTGCGGCGCGTGGACGCGCTCAGCGGGGCGGAGGTCTGGGCGGTGAAGGTCAAGGCCAAGTATGACCAGGCCGAGCGTGGTGGGCTCAAGGCCAGCCCGGTGGTGGGCCAGGGGCAGATCGACCACCTGGTCATCTTCACCCTCAACCTGACCGAGGAAGGCGGCGCCATCATCGCCCTGAACAAGCAGACAGGCCAGGAAGCCTGGCGGCTGCCCCTCAGCGCGGGCGCCATCTCCTCCCCGGTGGCCGTCTACACCCCGGATGGCCAGGCCCGCATCGTGCAGGCTGACCTGCAGGGCCGCCTCTACCTGATTGAGGGCGCCACCGGCCAGGTGCTGCACACCCTGGACCTGGGCGGCGCGGTGGAGGGCTCCCCCGCCGTGTACAACGACATCCTGGTGGTGGGCACCGCCTCCCGGGACAACCACAAAATGTACGGCATCCGCCTGGAATAGGCGGGAGATAGACCAAGCCCTGTGCAGCCGCCTGAGCAGGCCCGTCCGGGCGTGGCCCGGGCGGCTGCTGGCATGATGGAAGGAGAAGCGTATGGACAGACAGTATCTGGTGGCCCTGGATCAGGGCACCACCTCCTCCCGGGCCATTGTCTTCACCCGGGAAGGCCAGGTGCGCGCGTCCGCCGCCCACGAGTTCGCCCAGCACTATCCCCAGCCCGGCTGGGTGGAGCACCAGCCGCAGGACCTGCTGGACACCACGCTGCGCGCGCTGCGCGACGCGCTGTCATCCGGCGGGCTGGAAGCCTCCCAGCTGGCCGCCATCGGCATCGCCAACCAGCGGGAAACCACCCTGGTCTGGGACCGCAAAACCGGGCAGACCCTGGGCCGGGCCATTGTCTGGCAGTGCCGCCGCACAGCCCCCTTCATTGAGCGGCTGCGCCATGATGGCCTGCACGGGATGATCCAGGCGCGCACCGGCCTGGTGCCTGACGCCTATTTCTCCGCTTCCAAGATCCGCTGGCTGCTGGACGAGGCCGGGGCCCAGGAAAAAGCCGAGCGCGGCGAGTTGTGCTTTGGCACGGTGGACAGCTACCTGGCCTGGCACCTGGTGAAGGGCCACCCGCATGTGACCGACGCCACCAACGCCTCGCGCACCATGCTGTTCAACCTGGTCCGCCAGGACTGGGATGAGGACCTGCTCAAGCTGTTCAACATCCCCCGGGCCATGCTGCCCCAGGTGGTGGACAGCGCCCAGGTCATCGGGGAGACGGACCCCAAATGGCTGGGCGCGCCGGTGCCGGTGGCCGCCCTGGCCGGGGACCAGCACGCGGCCCTGTTTGGCCAGGGCTGCTTTGGTGCGGGCCAGGTGAAAAACACCTATGGCACCGGCTGCTTCATGCTGATGAACACCGGCGATCGCCCGGTGAAAAACGACAAAGGCCTGCTGAGCACCATGGCCTGGCGCCTGGGCGGCCAGCCCACCTTCGCGCTGGAGGGCAGCGTGTTTGTGGCGGGCGCCGCCATCCAGTGGCTGCGGGATGAGCTGGGGCTTATCAAGACCGCGGCCCAGTCCGAGGCCCTGGCCCGCCAGGTGGAGGACAGCAAGGGCGTGTACTTCGTGCCTGCCTTCACGGGCCTGGGCGCCCCGCACTGGGACATGTACGCCCGGGGCATGGTGACGGGGCTCAGCCGCGGCGCGGGTGCCGCCCACCTGGCCCGCGCGGCGCTGGAGGCCATCGCCTTCCAGTCCAACGACCTGCTGCTGCTCATGGCCGATGCCCTGGGCCACAGGCCTGATGCCCTCAAGGTGGACGGCGGCGCCGCGGCCAACAACCTGCTCATGCAGATGCAGGCGGACATCTCCGGCATCCAGGTGCTGCGTCCCAGGGTGGGGGAAACCACGGCGCTGGGCGCGGCCTTGCTGGCCGGCCTGGCCCTGGGCATGTTTGACAGCCCGCAGCAGGCCGCCGCCCAGTGGCAGCTGGAGACGGCCTTTGCCCCGGCCTGGGGGGAGGACCTGCGCGCCCGGCGGCTGGCCGGTTGGCAAAAGGCGGTGGACGCCGCGCTGTATGAGGCCTCCCTGCGCAGGAATGACTGAAGCCGACCGCCTTTGCTTGTGGCGGCCCTTGCCCCGTGCTATAATCCGGGTCGAATCCGCGAAAGGAGCCGCCCATGTTTGTCGCCGATGCCTGGCAGGAGTTTGAGGTGCTGGATGCCGGGGACGGCATGAAGCTGGAGCGCTGGGGCCAGGTCATCCTGGCCCGGCCCGACCCCCAGGTGATCTGGCCCAAGTCCCAGCCCCAGTCCTGGTCGCTGGCGGACGGCGTCTATGGGCGCTCAGGCGAGGGCGGGGGCATCTGGTCCTTTCGCCGCCCGCTGCCGGAGCGCTGGCAGATCGCCTACCGGGACCTGCGTTTTTTTGTGCGCCCCACCGGCTTCAAGCACACCGGCCTCTTCCCGGAGCAGGCCGCCAACTGGGACTGGATGCGCGGGCTGGTCAGCGCCCGGCCCGGTGCCCGGGTGCTCAACCTCTTCGCCTACACCGGGGGCGCCAGCGTGGCGCTGATGAAGGCGGGCGCCCACGTCACCCATGTGGACGCCGCGCGGGGCATGGTGCAGTGGGCCAAGGAAAACCGCGCGCTGTCCGGCGTTGTGGAAACCGCCGGGCGCTACATCGTGGAGGATGCCAAGGCCTTTGTGCAGCGGGAGTTGCGCCGGGGCAAGCGCTATGAGGGCATCCTGATGGACCCGCCCAGCTACGGCCGGGGCCCGGGCGGGGAGGTCTGGAAGCTGGAGGACGAGCTGTTCCCCCTGGCGCGGCTGTGCGCCAACCTGCTCAGCGACGATCCGCTTTTCTTCCTGATCAACGGCTACACCACCGGGTTTCAGCCCGCGGTGCTGCACAACGTGCTGTCCCAGGCGCTGGGACCCGCGGTCTCGGGCAGCGTGGACGCCCGGGAACTGGGCCTGCCCATTACCTCCGGCGGCATCCTGCCCGCCGGCGCCAGCGCGCGCTGGCAAGCCAAAGGAGCCCCGCATTGAACGACATCAGCCAGCTCATCCTGCATGAGGACAACCACCTCATCGTGGCCCTCAAGCCCCCGCGCATGCTCACCCAGGGCGATGACACGGGGGACATGGACCTGCACAGCCTGCTCAAGGACTACATCAAGGAGAAGTACAACAAGCCGGGCGGGGCCTACCTGGGCCTGGTGCACCGCATGGACCGCCCGGTGGGCGGCCTGCTGGTCTTTGCCCGCACCAGCAAGGCGGCGGCCCGCCTATCCGCGCAGATCCGCGACAACACCCTGGCGCGGGAATACGTGCTGGTGTGCAAGGGCCGCGCCCCCGCCCGCTTCACCCTGCGGGACTACCTGGTCAAGGACGCCCGTTCCAACACCGTGCGCGTGCTGCCCCAGTACCTGAAGCTGCAGGGCAAGGAGGCCGTCCTGCATGGCCATACCGTGGCCTTCAGCCAGGAGCGCAGCCTGGTCACCATCCGCCTGCAGACCGGGCGCGCCCACCAGATCCGCGCGCAAATGGCCCATTTTGGTCACCCCCTGCTGGGGGACGCCCGCTACAACCCGCAAGGCCCGGGCGGCCTGATTGCCCTGTGGGGCATGCGGCTGGCCTTTGCCCACCCCATCACCGGGCGCAACCTGGTGTTTGTGTGCGCGCCAGGCCGGATGCCCGGGGGCTGGCCCCACAGCGCGCATTTTGACCCCTACCTGCGCGACCTGGACGCGCTGGAGCGCCTTTGGCCGGAGATCTGACCCCCCATGAAGGAGCGCACTTGACCAGCCCCCTCACCTTTGAGCTGCAGCACACCTGTGCCCAGTCCGGCGCGCGCGCCGGGCTGCTGCGCACCCCCCATGGGGAGGTGCCCACCCCGGTCTACATGCCCGTGGGCACCCAGGCCGTGGTCAAGGCCATGACCTCAAGGGAGATGAAGGAGCTGGGCGCGCCCATCCTGCTGGCCAACACCTACCACCTGAACCTGCGCCCGGGCAGCGACCTGATCCGCCAGGCAGGCGGCCTGCACCGCTTCATGGCCTGGGACCGCCCCATCCTGACGGACTCCGGCGGCTTTCAGGTGTTTTCCCTGGCGGATCTCAACAAGGTCAGTGAGGAGGGGGTGGCCTTCCGCAACCACCTGGACGGCAGCGCGCTGATGATGAGCCCGGAAAGTTCCGTCAGGATCCAGGAGGATCTGGGCGCGGACATCATCATGGCCTTTGACGTGTGCTCCCCCTACCCCTGCGATTACGGGCAGGCCAGGGCCGACATGGAGCGCACCCACCGCTGGGCGGCACGCTGCCAGGCGGCGCATTCGCGGGGGGACCAGGCCCTGTTTGGCATCGTGCAGGGCGCTTTTTACGCGGATTTACGGGTAACATCCGCACAAGCCCTGGCCAGCATGGATTTCCCCGGCTACGGCGTTGGCGGGCTGTCCGTGGGCGAGCCCAAGGAGCTGATGTACGACATGCTGGACGCCACCCTGCCCCACCTGCCGCGGGACAAGCCCCGCTACCTGATGGGGGTGGGCACGCCGGACTGCTTGCTGGAGGGTGTGCTGCGCGGGGTGGACATGTTTGACTGCGTCCTGGCCACCCGCATCGCGCGCAATGGCACGGTGCTGACCAGCCATGGCCGCCTGGTGGTGCGCAACGCCCGCTACAAGGCCGACCTGCGCCCGCTGGAGGAGGGCTGCGACTGCGAGGCCTGCGCCCACTACAGCCGCGCCTACATCCGCCACCTGATCAACACCCGGGAGATCACCGGCGCGCGGCTGTGCAGCATTCACAACCTGCGCTACCTGACCCGCCTGATGGCAGGCGCGCGCCAGGCCATCCTGGAGGATCGCTTCCACGACTACATGAAGGACTTTTATCAGATGTTTGACATGCGCGGCGCCTTCAACCGCGGGGAGGACGCATGAGCGACCAGCCGCATTTGCAGGTGAAGGACCTGTCCTACCGGTATGAGCCGGAGGCCCCCCTGGCGCTGGACGGCGTCAGCCTGGTGGTGCCCCATGGCCAGTTTGTGGCCGTGCTGGGGCACAACGGCTCGGGAAAATCCACCCTGGCCAAGCTGCTCAACGGCCTTTTTTTGCCCACAGAGGGCCAGGTCACAGTCAGCGGCATGGACACCCGGGATGACGGCAAGGTCTGGGACATCCGCCGCACCGCCGGCATGGTCTTCCAGAACCCGGACAACCAGCTGGTGGCCACCCGGGTGTATGATGACGTGGCCTTTGGGCTGGAGAACATTGGTGTGCCCAGCGAGGAGATGCCCGCGCGCATTGACGAGGCGCTGAAGCTGACGGGCATGCTGGAGTTTGCCGACCGCGCGCCCCACCTGCTCTCGGGCGGGCAAAAGCAGCGCGTGGCCATCGCCGGCATCCTGGCCATGCACCCGGAGGCCCTCATCCTGGACGAGGCCACCGCCATGCTGGACCCCCGCGGCCGCAAGGAGGTGCTGGACACGGTGCAGCGCCTCAACCGCGAGCAGGGCATCACTGTGGTGTGGATTACCCACTTCATGCAGGAGGCGGCCACCGCCCAGCGCGTGCTGGTGATGGACCACGGCAAAATTGCCATGGACGGGACGCCCCGGCAGGTTTTCTCCCAGGTGGAGCGCCTGCGCGCGCTGCGCCTGGATGTGCCGCCCATGACCCACCTGGCCCAGCTGCTGCGCCAGCGCGGGGTGGACATCGGCATGGACGTGCTCAGCGTGGACGACATGGTCAAGGAGGTGAAGCGGCTGTGCCCATCGTGCTTGAACAGCTAAGCCACCTCTACCGCTCCGGCCCCAGCACCACTACGGCGCTGGAGGACATCAACCTCACCATTGAGGATGGGGAGCTGCTGGCCCTGATTGGCCACACCGGCTCCGGCAAATCCACCCTGGCCCAGCACCTCAACGGCCTGCTGCAGCCCAGCGCCGGGCGGGTGCTACTGGACGGGCAGGACATCAACCAGCAGGGCGCCCACCGCCGCGCGCTGCGCTTTCAGGTTGGCCTGGTCTTCCAGTACCCTGAACACCAGCTGTTTGAGGAGACCGTCTACAAGGACATCGCCTTTGGCCCCAAAAACATGGGCCTGGAAGCGGAGGAGATGGACCGGCGCGTGCGCAGCGCCATGGAGCTGGTGGGCCTGCCCTTTGATGAGATGCAGGGGCGCTCGCCCTTTGAGCTCTCCGGCGGGCAGATGCGCCGGGTGGCGCTGGCGGGTGTGCTGGCCATGCAGCCGCGCGTGCTGGTGCTGGACGAGCCCACCGCGGGGCTTGACCCCAGCGCCCGGGACTACTTGTTGGGCGACATCCAGCGCCTCAACGACCAGGGCACCACGGTGGTGCTGATCTCCCACGCCATGGATGAGGTGGCCCGCCTGGCCACCCGCGTGGCCGTGCTGGAGCGCGGCCGCCTGGTGATGGAAGGCCCCACCACGGACATCTTTACCCAGCAGGAGCGCCTCAACGCCATGGGGCTGGACATCCCGGAAAGCTACAAGCTGGCCAGGCGGCTGAATGAGGCCGGGCTGGACCTGCACGGGCACTACGCCATGGATGAGCTGGCTGACCAGATCGCCCAGGCCATCAAGGGAGGTGGCGGCGATGCTGCGTGACATTACCCTGGGCCAGTACTACCCGGTGGACAGCGTGGTGCACCGCCTGGACCCGCGCGCCAAGATTGTGCTGGCCTTCATGTACATCATCGCGGTGTTCATGGTGCCCAGCCTCTGGCTCTACCTGCCCGTGCTGGCCTACCTGGTGCTGGCCACCTGGCTGTCCAAACTGCCCGCCCGCATGATGCTGCGCAGCCTGCGGCCCATGCGCATCATCCTCATCATCACCTTCATCCTCAATCTGTTCTTCGCCTCGGGCACCACGCCGCTGCTGCGGCTGGGGCGGGTCACCATCTGGCAGGAGGGGCTGATGAACGCGCTGGTGTTCACCTTCCGCCTGGTTTTCCTGGTGACCGGCTCCAGCATCCTCACCCTCACCACGTCCCCGGTCACGCTGACGGACGGGCTGGAACGCCTGGCCTCACCGCTGAAGGTCATCAAGTTCCCCGCCCACGAGATGGCCATGATGATGACCATCGCGCTGCGCTTCATCCCCACCCTGGTGGAGGAGGCGGACAAGATCATGAAGGCCCAGACCGCCAGGGGGGCTGATTTTGAGTCCGGCAACCTCATGGCCCGGGCCCGCGCCATGATTCCCCTGCTGGTGCCGCTGTTCATCAGCGCCTTCCGCCGCGCGGGCGACCTGGCCATGGCCATGGAGGCGCGCTGCTACCGCGGTGGGGAGGGCAGGACGCGGCTGAACAAGCTGCAGTTCCGCACCCGGGACCTGCTGGCCCTGCTCACCATGCTGGCGCTCTACCTGGTTATCCTGCTGCCCGGGTGGCTGTGGTGACACGCTTTTTGCTCACCCTGGAGTATGAGGGCACCGCCTATTCCGGCTGGCAGCGCCAGCTCAACGGCCCCAGCGTGCAGGAGGAGGTGGAGCGCGCCCTGCGGAAGGTGCTGGGTGCCCACACCGGGGTGACCGGCGCCAGCCGGACGGACGCGGGCGTGCACGCCCTGGGTCAGCGGGCGCATTTTGACGCCGTGACCTCTATCCCCGCCGCCAAATGGCCCTTTGTGCTCAACACCCTGCTGCCCCCGGACATCCGCGCGGTGGCCTGCCACCAGGTGGACCCCCGCCTGCACGCGCGCTTTGACGCCACCGAAAAAACCTACGAGTACCGCATCTTCAACCGCCGCCAGCCCAGCGCCACAAGGCGGCATTTTACCGCCTTTGTGCCCCTGCCCCTGGACATTAACGCCATGCGCCGGGCCCTGCCGCCGCTGCTGGGGCGCCACGACTTCCGCGCCTTCCAGGCAGCCGGGGGCAGCGCCAAAACCACCGTGCGGGAGCTGCGCGCAGCACGGCTTTGCCAGCAGGGGGCGGAGCTGGTGCTCACCCTTAGCGGCACCGCCTTTTTATACAACATGGTGCGCATCATCGCCGGCAGCCTGATCGCGGTGGGCCAGGGCAAGCTGGACAGCCAGGTCTTTGCCCGGGCCATTGCGTCAGGCGACCGGCTGGACCTGGGCATCACCGCGCCCGCCTGCGGGCTGACGCTGCTTCAGGTGCGCTACGAGGGCCTGCCGTGAGCCAGGAGCCGCTGCGCGTCTCCGTGCGCGCTCTGGTGGGGTACAGCGTCTTCCAGCCCGACATCCTGCCCTTTTCCTTCCAGGCGATGGAGATGGGCCGCCTGGGCCACCTGGCCTGGCAGGGGGAGAGCGCGGGGCAAGCGGAAACAGCCCTGGTGTGGGAGGGCAGCGTGGAAGGGCAGCCGGTGCGGGTGAGCGGCCGGATGGATTTATATGAGCCGGCGGCGGCACCGCCCCTCATTGAGGAAATCAAGCTGGCGCCGTCTGAGGTGCCCCAGTCGCCCCTGCCGGAGCACCTGCTGCAGGCGGCCTGCTACGGCCACATGCTCTGTGAGCGGGAAGGCATTGACCAGGTGCGGCTGCGGGTCAGCTATGTCACCCAAATGGGTGAGCTGCGCGCGCAGTTTGAGGAAGACTGGGCGCGCCAGCGCCTGCGGGCCTCTTTTTTTGAGCTGCTGCTGCCCTGGGTGGCCTGGCAAAAGCGGTTGCTGGCGCACCTGGCGGCGCGGGACGCCAGCATCGCCGGCCTGCCCTTTCCCTACCCCGCCTACCGCCCTGGCCAGCGGGAGATGGCCGCCCAGGTGTATACCGCCATCCAGCGCCGCCAGCGCCTGTTCGCCGAGATGCCCACCGGCACCGGCAAAAGCGCGGCTGTGCTCTTCCCCGCCCTCAAGGCGCTGGGGCAGGGGCTGAGCCGGCAGGTGTTTTGCCTGACCGCCCGGGGCACCCAGCGCATCGCCATGGACAAGGAGCTGCGTCGGATGCTGGCGGATGGGCTGGTCATCCACGCCCTCACCCTCAACGCCCGGGAAAGCCTCTGCCCCCTGGACAGCCCGCGCTGCCACCCCGGGCACTGCGAGCGCGCGGGGGGGCATTACCTGCGCCAGCCGGCCGCCCTTCAGGAAGCCCTGGGCCATGCCATCTGGGATGGGGAAAGGGTGCTGGCGCTGTCAAACCGGCACCAGCTCTGCCCCTTTGAGTTCTCCCTGGCGCTGTGCGAGCTGGCGGATGTGGTCATTTGCGATTATAACTACGCCTTTGACCCCCAGGTGCGCCTGAGCCGGGTGTTTGACACAACCAAACGGGTCACCCTGCTGGTGGATGAGGCGCACAACCTGCCCGACCGCGCGCGGGACATGCTCTCCGGCAGCCTCACCCACCAGCGGCTCACCGCGTTTCGCCGCGAGGCCGGCCGCCTGCACGGACGCGCAGCCCCGCTGTACAAGGCGGCCACCGCGCTGCTGCGCCTGCTGGAGGCGGAGGACCTTCTAGAGGAGCCCGAACGGCTGCTCCTGGCTGTCCAGGCCCTGGTGGCGCAGGTGGGCGCCAGCTTTACCCCCGGTGGGCTGCACCTGCTGCGGGACCTGGTCAGCCTGGCCAGCGCGCTGCAGCGCGCCCGGGAGGCGGGTGAGGATTACGCCATCTACCACCTGCCGGGCAAACAGGCGCAGCTGCACGTCCTCAACCTCAACCCGGCGCCCCACCTGCAAGCGGTCACGCGGGGGCTGTCCGGTTGCGTGTTCTACTCGGCCACCCTCCAGCCGCTTGGCGCCATGCGCGCCCTGCTGGGCGGGGAACGGGAGGACGCGCTGCTGTCCCTGCCCTCGCCTTTTCCGGTGGACCACCTGCTGACCCTGCACTATGCCCTCAACACCCGCTACCGGGCGCGGGAAGCCAGCCTGCTGCCCGCGGCCCGGGCCATCCTGGCGCTGTATGAGGCGCGGCCTGGCAAGATGATCGCCTACTTCCCCTCCTTCGCCTACCTCAACGCCGTGCGCCAGGTGTTGCTCTCTATCAGCCCGCGGGTACCGCTCAATGTTCAGCAGGGCGGCATGGACGAGGGGCAACGGCTCAGCTTCCTGGCCGATTTCACCCGGGATGACCAGCCGCTGCTGGGCTTGTGCGTGCTGGGGGGCGTGTTCGCCGAGGGGGTGGACCTGCCCGGACAGGCGCTGACCAGCGTGGCGGTTGTGGGGGTGGGCCTGCCCCAGGTCAACCAGCTGCGGGACCTGTACCGCACGCGCATGGAGGAGGCCATGGGGGACGGCTTTGGCTTTGCCTACCGCTACCCCGGCATGCACAAGGTGCTGCAGGCGGCCGGGCGGCTGATCCGCTCCGACACGGACCGGGGTGTGCTGCTGCTGCTGGATGACCGCTACGCCCAGGCGGACTATGAGGCCCTGCTCCCTGTTCACATCCAGACGGAAAGGGTACAATCCATCATGGAAATCACGCGAAAAGCCCAGGCGTTCTGGGGGCATCAGCAGGAAGGGGGCTGACACCATGGCTGAGATTCCACGCTACCGCCTGGATGGCCTGGAGGGCAAGCTGCTCACCCTGCATACCCTCAAATCCCTGGGACCCTGCGGCAACCTGCAGCTGATCGCCTTTATGGCCGAGCACGATTTGATGAACTATTTTGACCTGCAGGCCGCCCTGTATGACCTGACGCGGCGCGGCCAGGTCATCCGCGAGCAGGTGCCCGGGGATGATGTGTACACCATCACCCAGGAGGGGGAGGAGGCGCTTGCCCTCTTTGTCACCCGCCTGGGGGAGAGCACCCTGAACAAGGTGGACGATGCCGTGCCCGCCTTCCGCGAGCGCCTGCGCCAGGAGCGGGAGCTGTTCGCCCACATCAGCCACGAGGGGCGCAACGAATACCACACCCGCGTTGGCATCAGCGAGGGCGGGATGCAGCTGATGCAGCTGGATTTGTCCCTGCCCACGGCTGACCTGGCCGAGCGCTTCCGCGCCAACTGGGCGGCGCGCGCCCGGGACATCTATGACTACATCATCACCAACCTGTCTGGGGAGGACCTGCCTTGAAGGCCTGCGGTATCGTGGTGGCAGCCGGCGCGGGCAGCCGCATGGGGCTGGCCACCAACAAGGCGCTGCTGCCCCTGTGCGGGCAGCCGCTGTTTTTGTATGCCCTCAAAGCGCTGGCGCCCCACTGCCATCAGCTGCTGCTGGTCACCCGGCAGGCGGAGGCGGACGCCTTCCGCGCGGCGCTGTTGGACAGCAACCTGGACAGGGTTCAGCTGGTGACGGGCGGCGCCACCCGGCGGCAATCTGTCCAAAACGCGCTGGCTGAGGTTGACCCGGCCTGCGGGCTGGTGCTGGTGCACGACGCCGCCCGCCCCCTGGCAGGCGGCGCGATGATTCAAGAAGTGATTCAGGCTGCCCGGGCGCAGGGCGCCGCCGTGCCCGCCCTGCCGGTGGATGACACCCTCAGAAGCCAGGCGGGGGAGGGCACCCGCACCATCAGCCGGGAGGGGCTGTACCGTGTCCAGACGCCCCAGGCCTTCCACCGGGAGCTGCTGCTGCGCGCCTACCGGCACAGCCCCGAGGCGCTGAGCGATGACGCGGGGCTGGTGGAGCGCCTGGGGCAGCCGGTGCACCTGGTGCCTGGCGGCGCGATGAACTTTAAAATCACCCGGCAGGAGGACTGGGCCATGGCGGAGCGCCTGCTCTTGGCCGGCTTGCGCGTGGGCAGCGGGGTTGACACCCACCGCCTGGTGCAAGGCCGCCCCCTGGTGCTTGGCGGGGTCACCATCCCGCATGAAACAGGCTTGCTGGGCCATTCAGACGCCGACGTGGCGCTGCACGCGCTGACGGACGCGCTGCTGGGCGCCTGCGCCCTGGGGGACATCGGCCAGCATTTCCCGGACAGCGACCCGGCCTACCGCGGGGCCTCCTCCCTGGAGCTGCTGCAGGCGGCGGCCCGCGTTCTGGCCAAAGCGGGCTTTATGCCCTGGCAGTGCGATGTCACCATCCTGGCCCAGGCGCCCAAGCTGGCGCCCTACCTGATGGACATGCGCCAAAACATCGCGGGGGCCCTGGGCCTGCCGCTGGACCGCGTTTCCCTCAAGGCCACCACCACCGAGGGCCTGGGGCCCGAGGGCCGGGGCGAGGGCATCACCGCCCAGGCCATCGCGCAGGTTTGCCAGCTGGGCTGAAGCCGCCGGAAACGGTAGTTTTGTTGCGATTTCGTTTGTGGGACGGCTGTTTTTGTGCTAAAATGCAGAAAACAATTCATTCAGGCGATCATCCAAGTAAAAACGGAGGTTCATACCATGCTGCAAGACAACAAAATCTGGCTGGGCACCAGCGCTGAGGGCCCTGTCTCCCTGCTTCCCCAGCTGGCCAACCGCCACGGGCTGATTTCCGGCGCCACGGGCACCGGCAAGACCGTCACCCTGCAGGTGCTGGCGGAGTCCTTCTCCCGCCTGGGCGTGCCTGTCTTCATGGCGGATGTCAAGGGTGACCTGGCCGGCCTGGCCAAGCCCGGCGAGCTCAACGAAAAAATCCGCGCCCGCATGGAGAGCGTGGGCATGACAGACTTCAAGCCCCAGGGCAACCCGGTCACCCTGTGGGATGTCTATGGCGTGTCCGGCCACCCCATCCGCACCACGGTGAGCGAGATGGGCCCCCTGCTGCTCGCGCGCATGCTGCAGCTGAACGACACCCAGTCAGGCGTCCTGCACATCGTGTTCCGCATTGCCGATGACGAGGGCCTGCTGCTGATTGACCTGAAGGACCTGCGCGCCATGCTCACCTATGCGGGCGACCGCGCCGGGGACTATACCCTGCGCTATGGCAACATCACCAAGGCTTCCGTGGGCGCCATCCAGCGCGCCATCGCGGTGCTGGAGGACCAGGGCGGCAACCTCTTTTTCGGTGAGCCGGCGCTGGACATCGCCGACTGGCTGGTACGGGATGAGAACGGCCACGGCATGATCAACATCCTGGCGGCGGACAAGCTGTTCCTGCGCCCCAACATGTATTCGGTCTTCCTGCTGTGGATGCTGGCGGAGCTGTATGAGCTGCTGCCCGAGCAGGGCGACCGCGAGCTGCCGCGCATGGTGTTCTTCTTTGATGAGGCGCACCTGCTCTTCAACGACTGCCCCAAGGAGCTGATGGAGAAGATTGAGCTGACCATCCGCCTCATCCGTTCCAAGGGCGTGGGCGTGTTCTTCATCACCCAGAACCCGGCCGACGTGCCCTCCAGCGTGCTGTCGCAGCTGGCCGCGCGCGTGCAGCACGCGCTGCGCGCCTTCACCCCGGTGGAGCAGCGGGTCATCCGCACGGTGGCGCAGACCTTCCGCCCCAACCCCAATTTTGATACCGAGCAGGCCATCACCCAGCTGCAGACCGGCGAGGCGCTGCTCTCCTTCCTGGATGAGTCCGGCGCGCCCAGCGTCACCCAGCGGGCCCTCATCCTGCCGCCGCAGTCGGCGATCGGCGTGATTTCCGATTCCCTGCGCGCCACCCTGATTGACACCAGCGACCTGCGCGACAAGTACACCCACATGTTTGACCGGGAAAGCGCCTATGAGATCCTCAGCGCCAAGTTCACCTCCCAGGGCGTGATGGGCACGGCCCGGGTGCTGGTGGAGGAGGTGGTGGGCACCGTCACCGAGGCTGCCCAGACCATGCCCCAGCCCCAGCGCGGCACCATCCAGGTGTTCAACCCGGCCACCGGCCAGTACGAGGAGCGCGAGATGCAGGCCGCCCCGGCCTACCCGGCCCCGGCGCCCGCACCGGCGCCCGAAGCCCCGGTGCCCGCCCCTGCGCGCAAGGTGGAGCAGACCCCCCCGCCGGTGCTGGTCTTCAACCCGCAGACCGGCCAGTATGAGCCCCAGCACCAGGTGCCCGCCGTCCAGCAGGACAAGCCGGCCCAGCCCAAGGTGCAAAAGACCACCAAGACAGCCAAGGGCCTGGGCGAGCGCATGCTGGAGAACTTCACCCGCTCCACGGCCTCTGGCGCCGGCTACACCATGGGCCGCACCCTGTCACGCGGCATCCTGGGGATCTTTGGCATCAAGTAAGGGAAGCCCGCTGCCTGCCCGCCGCGCCCGCGGCATCTGACAGGAGGAGAGAGCATGAGCATCAGAATCGGCATCCTGACCAGCGGCGGGGACTGCCCCGGCCTCAACGCGGCCATCCGCGGGGTGGCCCGCGCCGCCTACCAAACCCTGGACGCGGAGATTGTGGGCATCCGCGCGGGCTACCGCGGGCTGATTGACGGGGATTACCAGGTCATGCAGCAGTCCCAGTTCTCCGGCATCCTTACCATGGGCGGCACCATCCTAGGCACCAGCCGCACTCCCTTCCGCAACATGCGCGTGGTGGAAGAGGACAACGTGGACAAGGTGCACGCCATGAAGATGAACTACCGTGCCATGCGGCTGGACTGCCTGGTCACCCTGGGCGGCAACGGCACCCACAAGACGGCCAACCTGCTCGCCAAGGAGGGCCTGAACGTCATCGGCCTGCCCAAGACCATCGACAACGACATCTTTGGCACCGACTTCACCTTTGGCTTCCACACGGCGGTGGACATCGCCACAGACGTGATTGACCGCATCCACACCACCGCGGCCAGCCACAGCCGCTGCATGGTGATTGAGATCATGGGCAACAAGGCGGGCTGGCTCACCCTGTACGCGGGCCTCGCCGGGGGGGCTGACGTCATCCTGCTGCCGGAGATCCCCTATGACATCAACAAGGTGGCCCGGGTGATTGACGAGCGTGCCAGGCTCAACAAGAACTTCACCATCATCGCGGTGGCCGAGGGCGCCATCACCGTGGAGGAGGCGGCCATGAAGCGCAAGGAGCGCGAGGCCGCCCAGAAGGAATACGAGTTCCGCCATGTGTCCCAGCGCGTGGCGGCCGCCTTGGAGCGGCTCACCGGCGTGGAAAGCCGCACCGTCATCCCCGGGCATATGCAGCGCGGGGGCAGCCCCTGCGCCTATGACCGGGTGCTGTCCACCCAGTTTGGCGTGCACGCCGCCCGCCTCATCAAGGAAGGCCGCTTTGGCCTGACGGTGGCGCTGAAAAACGGCACCATCGGGGAAAACAAGCTCTCCGACGTCGCCGGCGTGCCCAAGCCTGTGAACCCGGAGGACCAGGTTGTGAAGGCGGCCCGCGACATCAACGTGTCCTTCGGCGATTGATACAGCGCCCAGCCTGTCCCTTTGGCCTTCTGTGCAAGAAGGCCTTTTTGATGGCATGAAAACGCGGCCGCCGCGCGTTGAATCATCAGAACCCAGGAGCGGAGGATCAGAGATTTATGTGGATTTGCAGCCGTTGCCAGACAGCCAACAAGGACGGGTACACCCAGTGCGTGCAGTGCTCCGCGCCCCGCAATGCGCGGCGCTTTGGCGCGGGCGCCCCGGTGAGCGCGCCCAGCGTGCAGACGGTGGCGCCTGAGCGGCGCATGCAGCGGGAGGAAGAGTTGCAGGAGCCGCTGCCCTCCCCCCGGCGCCAACAGCCTCTCCCGCCGGCCCGTCCATTGCGCCCGGCCGGTGGCCTGGCCCGCCTGGTGGGCTTGCTGCTGGCCATCCTGCTGCCCCTGATCGTGGCCCTGGTGGCGGTGCAGCAGGCGGATGCCTACCGCCCGGCGGTGGCGGACTACATCCTGGGCGAGGAGAAGGCCCCCCAGGCCCGGGTGGTGGCAATGCCCCAGCAACCCGGGGAGGACTTTGTGGTGGAGCAGGGTGAGCCGCTGGCCCCCCTGGCAGAGCAGGTGGGCGGCGCGGCCCGCGCGGCGCTCAGCTGGGCCCTCTATGCCCTGGGCGTGCTCAGCGCCCTGCTGCTGGCCGCCAGCCCCGGGCTGTCCCTGTACATGCTGGGGCACATCGCGCGGGGGGTACGGCGCAGGTAGTTCCCGAAAAACCACACAAAAAACGGCTGCAGCGGCAAGATGCCGCTGCAGCCGTCTGTTGTTGCGGGTCAGTTGCCGCTTTGCTCGTCGAAGAACGCGCCGTCCTCCTCCTCGTCCAGCTCCTCCATGAACAGCTCAAACACTTCCTGCTCAATCACGTCGCTGTCGCAGGATACATAGGTGTCCTCCCCCTGTTCATCCGGCTGGATCCGGAGGATCACAACCTCCCCCTCCTCCTCGTTGTCCTCCTCCTGGGGGGCCAGCAGCACAACGTAGCTCTCGCCCTTGTGCTCGATGGTGGTTAGGTATTCAAACTCGGTGGTCTGGCCATCCTCGTCCGTCAGTTCCACGATGTTGCTTTCCAGCTCCTCGTTGAGGTCTTCCCGCTCCCTGTCGTTTGCCATGGTCTTGTTCCTCCTGTATGAAATGGGCGCGCCAGCGCCCCGGGTCATGGTGTGTGGGGGGTCTGGTCCAGGTAGGCCTGCAGGATGAGCGCGGCGGCCACCTGGTCCACCAGCGCCTTGCTGCGCTGCCAGGTGTGGCCCTGCTCGCGCAGGATGTCCCCGGCCTCCAGGCTGGTCAGCCGCTCGTCCTGCATTTCCACGCGGATGCCCCGACGGCGCAGCGCCTCAGCGAAGCCCAGCACCTCCTGTGCCTGGCTGCCCACCTGGTCATCCATCCCGTAGGGCAGGCCCAGCACCACATACTCGGCGTCCAGCTGCTTGAGCAAGTCCTCCACCGCCCGGGCCGAGGGCGTCCAGCCCCGGTGGTGCAGCAGGCTGTGGGGGCGGGCCAGCCGGCGGCCCTCATCGCTCAGGGCGACGCCGATGCGCCTGGCGCCATAATCCAGGCCCAGCAGGCGGGGGCGTGTCACCTCAGCCGCCGTTTTGGGGCACCTTGAAATAGGCGCGCACCAGCTCCTCCAGGATCTCATCCCGCTGGAGGCGGCAGATCAGGCTGCGAGCGTTCTCATGGCTGGTGATGTAGGTCGGGTCCCCGGTCATCACAAAGCCGGTCAGCTGGGCAACCGGGTCATAGCCCTTGGCCATCAGCGCCTGGTAGACATGCTGAAGGATGCTAGCGGCTACGCTGTTTTCATCCTGCAGCGGGACCAGTTTGGTGGTTCCAAAGTTCTCGCTCATCAGCAACCCTCCCATGTCTTTATTATACAGCAAGCGGCGCAAACATCAAGACAGGCGCCCCCGCTTCCTCTCAGATTATACACCAGATTCCCGCCCGCCCCGCCTGGGTGGTATACTGATGCCAGCAAGCCAAGGAGGACGGGGATGACACAGCAGCTCTATCTGGCGGATGCCTGGACAAGGGACTTCACCGCCAGGGTAACCGCCCACAGGGTGGAGGGGGACAAAACCTGGCTGAGCCTGGACCGCAGCGCCTTCTACCCCGAGGGCGGCGGCCAGCCGGGCGACAGCGGCCGCCTGCTGGCGGGGGACCAGGTTTGGCAGGTGCAGGACACCCAAAAGGATGCCCAGGGCCAGGTCTGGCACGCGGTCACAGGGCCGGATGGCCCGCCCCCGGTGGGCAGCCAGGTGCATGGTGAGCTGGACTGGGCGCGGCGCTTTGACCACATGCAGCAGCACACCGGGGAGCACCTGATCGCCAGCTGCCTGTACCGGTTGACCGGCGGCTTCACCCACGGGCTGCACATCGGGCGGGAAGTGTCCACCATTGACGTGACCATGCCGGACAACAGCACGCGGCTTGGCCAGGACGTCCTGGATGACATCGAGGCGCTGGCCAACCGCCTCATCACGGAAGACAGCCCGGTCACATGCCGTTTTCCGGACGCGGCGGAGCTGGCCGGCCTGCCCCTGCGCAAGGACCCCACGGTGCAGGAGCAGGTGCGGGTGTGCGCCATGGGGGATTATGAGATGGTGGCCTGCGGCGGCACCCATTTGAGCCGCACCGGGCAGATAGGCCTGGTGAAGCTGCTGGGCAGCGAGCCGGCAAGGGGCAAGCTGCGCCTGTCCTTCCTGTGCGGCGGGCGGGCCGTGGCGCACTATGTGCGGGTTTACAAGGCGGTCACCCGCGCGGGCGAACTGCTCAGCGCCGGCGTGGATGAGCTGCCCGGCCGCCTGAGCGAAGCGCTCCGGCAGGCGGAGGACAACCGCCGGGAGCTGGGCGCCCTGCGGCGGCAGCGCAGCCTGGCCAAGCTGCCCGGCCTCCTGGAGCAGGCGCGGGTGCTGCCGGATGGGCGCAGGCTGGTCATCGCCCAGCTGGAGGAGCAGGACCTGCCCGCCCTGGAAGCGCTGGCGGGCGAAATGGTCAAGCACAGCGGCCTCATCGCCCTGCTGTGCGTCCCCCGGGCGGGGCGCTTCAACCTGTTGTTCGCGCGCTCCCCGGATGTCAAGGCCGATATGGCCGAGTTCATCCGGTCAACAGGGGCCAAAGGGGGCGGCCGGTCGGACTTTGCCCGCGGCGCCGCCGCGGACAGCCTGCCCTGGGAGGCCGCCCAGGTGATGGCGCCCCACCTGCCCTGATGGGCCACAAACCGGACAGAAGATACATAAAAATTGCATTTTCAATGCAATACACATGAAAAACAGCAGCACGGGCCCTTTTTGCCTTATACTATGCATCATTATGCAAGCCTTCCCCTGGGGCCGCATGGCGGCCTGCCCGGGCGCTGCGCATGATTCATTGAGAAAGGAGCCCCCCATGAAAAAGTTACTGGTTACGCTGCTGACCCTGGCGCTGGTGTTCACCGCCCTGAGCGCGCTGGCCCAGACCACCTACCTGGGCATCACCACCGGCGGCACCGCCGGCACCTATTACCCGCTGGGCGGTGAAATTGCCGCGCTGTGGATGAAGCACATCCCGGACCTGGATGTCTCCGTGCAGTCCTCCGGTGGCTCCAAGGACAACATCCTCAAGATGAACAGCAGCGAGGCCGACCTGGGCACCGTGCAAAACGACGTCATGTACTACGCCTACCAGGGCGATGCGGACTTCTTCGCGGGGGAGGTCATTGACTCCTTCGTGGCCATCGGCTACCTCTACCCGGAGCTGGTGCAGGTGGTGGTCGCGGCGGATTCCGACATCCAGACCATCGCTGACCTGAAGGGCAAGAACGTGTCCGTTGGCGCGGTGGGCTCAGGCGTGTACTTCAACGCCGTGCAGCTGCTGGGCGAGGCCGGGCTGGCGCTTGAGGACATCAAGCCCCAGTACCTCAGCTTTGACGAGTCCGCCACCTCCTTCCAGAACCGCCAGCTGGACGCCTTCTTTGTGACCGCGGGCCTGCCCAACCCCGCCATCATGGACGTGGACAGCAAGCGCGACGTGCGCCTGATTGGCCTGCCAGACGAGCAGATGGCGGCCCTGCAGGAGAAGTATGCCTTCTATGTGCCCGTGGTGGTGCCGGCTGGCTCCTACAAGGGCATCCAGCAGGATGTGACCGTCCCCGCCGTGGGCGCGGTGCTCATCTGCAGCAAGGACCTGGATGAGGAGCTGGTCTACCAGCTGACCAAGGTCCTGTATGAGAACAAGGATGAGATGACCCACGCCAAGAAGGAGTTCATCTCCGCCCAGGCCGCTGTTGAGGGCATCCCGGTGCCCTTCCACCCCGGCGCCGAGAAATATTTCCAGGAGCAGGGCCTGCTGCCCTGAGCGACCGCGGCCCCGCCACAGCGAATGTAGGCCAAACCATCGCCCCGGGCCGCCAGGCCCGGGGCTTGTGACAATGAGGGGAGACCAGCATGCCAGAGCGCCTGCCGCCAGACAGCCCGTTCAATGAGACCAGCGACCCGTTGACCCCGGACAACCTGGAGCGTGTGGACAGCGGCGAAATCCAGCAGATCATGAGCCGCTTTGACCGGGAGAGCGCCTACCGCGTCCTGACCGGCTACCGGGGGCTGATCATCGCTTCCGTGTGCGTGCTGTTCTCCCTGCTGCAGCTGTACAGCACCTGGTACATCATCCCCAGCACGCACATGCGCCCGCTGCACCTGAGCATCGTGGTGATGCTGTCCTACCTGCTCTACCCCGCCAGGCGCGCGGGCCGCAAGGACCGTTTGCCCTGGTATGACGTGGCGCTGGCCCTGCTGTCCCTGGGCCTGTTCTTGTTCCCGGTGGTGTACTTTAACCAGCTGGTCCGCCAAAACAGCTACCCCCTTTACCAGTACCTGGTTGCGGGGCTGGCCATCCTGCTGCTGATGGAGGCCTGCCGCCGGGTGGTGGGCCTGCCGATAGTCATCATCGCCAGCCTCTTTGTGCTGGTGGCCTTCCTGGGCCGCAGCATGCCCGGCTTCCTGGGCAACCGCGGCTTCAACCTGATGCAGATTATCCGCCACCTTTTCTACACCCAGGAGGGGGTCTTCGGGGTGCCGGTGGGCGCCAGCTCCACCTTCATCTTCCTGTTCATCCTCTTTGGCGCCTTCCTGGAAAAGACCGGCGTGGGGGAGTTCTTCATTGACCTGTCCAACGCCATCGCGGGCAAGCAGCGCGGGGGGCCGGCCAAGGTGGCGGTCATCACCAGCGCGCTGGAGGGCACGGTGAGCGGCTCCTCTGTGGCCAACACCGTGGGCTCCGGCTCCTTCACCATCCCCATGATGAAGCGCCTGGGCTACCGGGCGGAGTTCGCCGCGGCGGTGGAGGCGGCCGCTTCCACCGGCGGGCAGATCATGCCGCCGGTCATGGGCGCGGCGGCCTTCCTGATGGCCGAGTCTGTGGGCGTATCCTATTCGGTGGTGGTGAAGGCGGCCATCATCCCCGCCCTGCTGTATTTTGCCGGCATCTACATCGTGACCGACCTGGAGGCCAAGAAGCAGGGCCTCAAGGGCCTGGAGAAGGACAAGATGCCCCGCCTGCTGCAGGTGCTGCGCGAGCGCGGCCACCTGATTTTGCCGCTGGTGGCCATCATCCTCGTGCTGGGCGCGGGCTACACCCCCTCGGTGGCCGCGCTGATTGGCATCGCCATCGCCGTGCTGGGCGGCTATCTGCGCACCCTGGTGGACCTGGCCTTCGCGGCCCTCAAAAGCCGCCCGCTGCTGCCGGTTGTCCGGCAAAGCAAGGGCATGCGCCCCCGGCAGTACCTGGAGGCGCTGGAGGCGGGCGCGCGCAGCATCCTGGGCGTGGCCCTGGCCTGCGGGGTGGCCGGCATCATCGCGGGCATGATCACGCTGACGGGCATCGGGCTCAAGATGGGCTCGGGGCTGACCAGCCTGGCGGGGGGCAGCCTGCTGCTGCTGCTCATCTTCACCATGTTCTCCTCCATCCTGCTGGGCATGGGGGTGCCGACCACCGCCAACTACCTGATCACCTCCACCATCATGGCGCCGGTGGTGGCCCGCGCGCTGATGACCGGCCTGCCGGAGGTCTATGGCGCCTTGCAGGCGGCCGGCCCGGCCCTGGCCATCCTGCCGGCCCACCTGTTCACCTTCTATTTCGGCATCATCGCGGACATCACCCCGCCGGTGGCCCTGGCTGCCATGGCGGGGGCGGCCATCGCCAAGTCCAACCCCCTCAGGACCGGGGTGGAGGCCACGCGCCTTGCCATCGCCGCCTTCCTGGTGCCCTACATCTTTGTGTACAGCCCGCAGATGCTCATGCTCAACGCCCAGTGGCATGAGGTGGCGCTGATCGCGCTGACGGCGCTCATCGGCATGTTTGGCGTGGGCATGGCGGTGGAGAAGTACTGGGAGAGCAGGCTGAACCTGCTCCAGCAGCTCATGGCGCTGGCCGGTGGCCTGATGCTCATCATCCCGGGGCTGGTGACCGACGCCGCCGGCTTCTCGCTGATCGCCCTGGTGGTCATCTGGCAAAAGGTGCAAAACCGGCAGGCCGCGGCACAGCCGCGGCCACATCCCAACTGATTCAGCGACTTTAGAAGTCCTGATACAGAAAAACCGGCGCCCGCTGTGAGGGCGCCGGTTTCATCGTTGATCAACACAGGGTTCGGGAGGGGGTGGGGGACCGCTGCTTCAAAAGCGGTTCCCCGCCCCGCCTTACCTGGTGCTCCGTTTCTTATTCCCCAAGGGTCACTTCCACAGCCGCCTGCTTGTCCAGGCTGTCCCGCAGGGCGCCCAGGATGTTGCCGTGGCTGTCGTTGAGGGACATGGTGGCGCCGGTGACCACGTCGGCCAGCAGGGCCTTGTCCTCCTCGCTCAGCGCGTCATACTTGGCCTTGTCCTCCTCGTTGGTGCTGCCATCCTTGAGCGGGCGGCCATTGCGGGAGGAGAAGACGCGCCCAAACAGCTCGTCCAGCTCGTCCACGGTCTTGCCGGCGAAGAAGGCCTGGTAGGCGTCCATCTGGTCCGCCCAGGAGCCGGTGCCCATGCGGTAGTCCTCCCCGCGCTCGCGCTTGGTCTGCCAGCCGGCGATTTCCGCCAGGTAGCCATCGTTGTTGGGGATGAACTTGCCCACCACCACGCCATCGTGGTTCATGTCGTAGTTGTAGCCGCCCTGGCCGGGGAAGCCGCTGAAATGGGGCATGCCCGCGCCGTCGTAGTTGGGGGTGGCCACCTCAACCTGGTCCACCAGGCTATGCACAATCTTGCCCTCCGCGTCAAAGAGGTTCAGGGCGATGACCTGGTTGATGGAGTACACCTGGGTGTCGGTGTTGTCCTTGCCCGGGCCGATGCGGCCGGAGAAGTCCATGCCCAGGCCCACACCGGTGGCGGAGGCGGCCAGGGGCTGGCGGTTGTCATAGGCCATGCGCAGGGCGGCCAGGATGTTGCCATGGCTGTCATTGAGGGACATGGTGGCGCCGGTGACCACGTCGGCCAGCAGGGCCTTGTCCTCCTCGCTCAGCGCGTCGTACTTGGCCTTGTCCTCCTCGTTGGTGCTGCCATCCTTGAGCGGGCGGCCATTGCGGGAGGAGAACACGCGCGCGAACAGCTCGTCCAGCTCGTCCACGGTTTTGCCCACGAAGAAGGCCTCATAGGCGTTCATCTGGTCCGCCCAGGAGCCGGTGCCCATGCGGTAGCCGTCGCCCCGCTCGCGCTTGGTCTGCCAGGCGGCGATGTCAGACTGGAAGAGCTCGTCATTGGTCTCCAGCACGCCGTCAATCACGCCGTCGTGGTTCTCGTCATACAGGTAGGGCAGCTGGCCCGGGAAGCCCGCGAAGTGGGGCATGCCCTCGCCGTCGTAGTTGGGGGAAGCCACCTCCAGCTGATCCAGGGTGGCGTAGACGATTTTCCCTTCCGCGTCAAAGAGCACGCCGGCAAAGACCTGGTTGAAGGAGTAGACCTGCACCTCCTTGTCGTCCTTGCCGGGGCCGATGCGGCCCAGGTTGTGGATGCCCAGGCCCACGGTGAGCCCGCTGCCGGACACCACCACGGGCTCGGCGGGGGTTTCCTCAACCGGCGCAGCCTGCGCGTCCCCCAGGCCCGCCTGGGCCAGGGCGGCTTCCAGCGCCGCGATGAAGCCCTTGCTGGTCCAGGTGGCGCCGGTGACCACCTCAACCTCCGCGGAATTGGCCGCCAGCACGCGGCTGGCCAGCTCCTCCAGCGCGGGGCCGGCAATCTCAGGGGTGTCTTCCGGGGCCAGGGCAGTCACTTCCGTGATCACGCCATCCACCAGGGTGACGGTCACCGTGACCATCTCACCGGCCTTGAAGCCCTCGGCCTCGCCGGTGAAGGTGCCGCTCACGCCGGCGGGTTCCTCATCAGGGCCCGCCTGGGCCAGGGCGGCTTTTAGCGCCGCGATGAAGCCCTTGCTGGTCCAGGTGGCGCCGGCCACCACCTCAACCTCCGCGGAATTGGCCGCCAGCACGCGGCTGGCCAGCTCCTCCAGCGCGGGGCCGGCAATCTCAGGGGTGTCTTCCGGGGCCTGGGCGGTCACTTCCGTGATCACGCCGTCCACCAGGGTGACGGTCACCGTGACCATCTCACCGGCCTTGAAGCCCTCGGCCTCGCCGGTGAAGGTGCCGCTCACGCCGGCTTCCCCGGCTGTGTCACCCGCGTCCCCCGTCTGGGCCAGGGCGGCTTCCAGCGCCGCGATGAAGCCCTTGCTGGTCCAGGTGGCGCCGGCCACCACCTCAACCTCCGCGGAATTGGCCGCCAGCACGCGGCTGACCAGCTCCTCCAGCGCGGGGCCGGCAATCTCAGGGGTGTCTTCCGGGGCCAGGGCGGTCACTTCCGTGATCACGCCATCCACCAGGGTGACGGTCACCGTGACCATCTCACCGGCCTTGAAGCCCTCGGCTTCGCCGGTGAAGGTGCCGCTCGCGCCTTCAGCCCAGACGCCGCTGACACCGGTCAGCAGCGCAAGGCACATCAGCAGGGACAGAAGTTTTTTCAACATGCAGAATCCTCCTTGTATTTGTGGGACTTGTCTCCCCAACAGTATACGGTCAGCGGGCACGGGAATCAAGTATACAGGCCCGGGGCGGGTCGGGCTTTTTACCCGCCGGCAGGGACCCTCCTTGCGCGGGGCGTCTGGGTTGATGCGGCAGGCGCGATGGCCAGGGTGTGCCGCCAATGGACGCGGGCAACAAAAAGGAGGCCTTAGCCTCCTGGGTGCGGGCAGTCTTTGCTTATTCTCCCTGCATGAGCATCAGGGGGATGTCCTCCAGCTTCTTGAACAGGAAGTCCGCCTCCCCCGGGCCATAGAAACCCTGCGGGTCAAACAGGGCGGTCGCGATGCCGGCTGCCCTGCCGGCCTGGACGTCGATGCGCCGGTCGCCGATGATGACACACTCGCGGCGCTCCAGGCGGTGCTGGTCAATCAGCCAGTTGAGGGCGTCGGGCGCGGGCTTGCTGGGGAAATCGGCCTCATCGGTGATGAAATCGCGGAAGTAGCCCTCCAGCCCGTCCCGGCGCAGGGCGTCCAGCGCCGTCTGGTCACGGTGGGTGTAGAGGTAGTTGAAACCCCCGTTCCCAACCACCGCACGCAGCGCCTCCACGCAGCCTGGAAAGGGCTGCATGGTGTCCATGCCCGCTGCCCTTTCGTAGGCAAAGTAGCGCCGCAGCAATTCTTCCGAGCGCTCTCCGGCCAGGGCTTCGCTGGCATGCCGCAAGGTGGTCTTGGTCAGGGCCAGCACATCGGCCCCCTCATAGGACAACCCCAGGTCGTCCATCGCCAGTTTGACGGCGTCCACGATGCGTCCGTAGGTATCGTAGAGGGTGCCGTCAAAATCCCAGATGAAGCAGCGGTAATCGTTCATTGGTCTCCCTTGGTGTTAAGGCTGGACAGGCTTCAGCTCGCTGGTGCAGTGCGGGCAGCGGGTGGCGTCATCCTTCACTTCCAGGCGGCAGTGGTCACACAGCCGGACGGCGGGGGCGGGCGCCGGCTCTTCCTTGCGGCGGAAGGCATTGATGGCCTTCACAAACAGGAAGATGGCCAGGGCGATGATCAGGAAATCGATGACGGTCTGGATGAACAGGCCATAGTTCAGGGTGGCCACGCCGGCTTCCTTGGCCGCCTCCACAGAGGCGTAGGGGACGTCCTTCTGGGCCAGCTGCACGAACAGGCCGCTCATGTTGGTGCCGCCGGTCAGCAGGGAGACGACCGGCATGATCATGTCATTGACCAGGCTGGAGACAATCTTGCCAAAGGCGCCGCCGATGACCACACCAACGGCCAGGTCAACCACGTTGCCGCGCATGATGAACTCTTTGAATTCCTTGCCCATTTTGCTCATGTAGAAATGCCTCGCTTTCGCTGGAAATGATGGCTTATCTTAGCACAGCGAGCCCCGCGCTTCAAGCGGTGCCGGGGATTTCAGCACTTTTGCGGCGCTTTCGGCCCCGCGGCCTTGTATTTATGCTGTTTTCTGCATAGTCATCTGTTTACGCCGCGCCGGATGGGTGTATCATGGGTACAATCAGGGGTTTTGTGAACCAAAAAATCTAATTTTATAAGGTGTGGCCTTGCAAAACAAGCTTCAGGCGCTGTGAGGGGCCATTTTTTCCCTTGACAACAGGGGCGTTTGCGGGTACAAAATAGGTTATACAATTCAGGCGCATACTTACACATTTGGCAGTGGCCTGAGAAAATCAAAAGGAGGGTTCCCATGAGAAAACTGTTGGCTCTGGTGATGGCGCTCGCCCTGCTGCTGGGCATGATGCTGCCCGCAACCGCTGAGACAGCCGGCTACAAGATCGGCATCATGACCGGCACCACCACCCAGGGTGAGGAGGAGTACCGCGCGGCGGAGAAGCTGGCGCAGGACTTCCCGGACATCGTCATCACCGACACCTACCCGGACAACTTCAACGCGGAGGTGGAGACCACCATCGGCAAGCTGCTGCAGATGGCGTCTGACCCTGAGGTCAAGGCCATCATCATGACCCAGGCCGTGGCCGGCGCTGTGGCCGCCTTCACCCAGATCCGCGAAACCCGCCCGGACATCCTGCTCATCGCCGGCGTCCCGGCTGAGGACCCCAAGGACATCGCCGGGGCCGCGGACGTGGTCATGGGCGAGGATTCCATCACCGGCGGCTTCCAGATCGTGGAAACCTCCGAGGAGTGGGATGTGGATGTGCTGGTGCACTATTCCTTCGCCCGTCACCTGGGCTATGAGACCATCGTGGCCCGCCTGAACGTCATCAAGGAAGAGGCCGAGAACGTCGGCATCCAGGTGGTGGAACGCGACGCGCCCGATCCCCTGGGCGAGGGCGGCGTGACCAACGCGCAGAACTTCATCCTGGAAGACGTGCCCAAGGTCATGGAGGAGTTCGCCGGCAAGAAGGTCGCCTTCTTCGTCACCAACTGCGGCATGCAGGAAGCCCTGCAGGCAGCCGTGCTCAAGGAAGTGCAGGAAGGCAAGGGCGCCTTCTACCCGCTGCCCTGCTGCCCCAGCCCCTTCCACGCTTTCCCAGCCTCCCTGGGCCTGGCGGTGGAGCCGGAAGACTATGGCAACATCGACGCCTACATTCAAAAGGCCGCGCAGGTGCTGGAGAAATCCAACGCCCTGGGCAACTTCTCCACCTGGGCCGTGCCCGTCAACATGAGCATGATCTCCGGCGGCTTTGCCTACGCCAAGGACTACATCGAGAATGGCGGCGAGCGGGCTGACCTGGAGAAGCTGACCGGCGCCCTCACCACGGTCGCTGGCGCCAAGGCCACCCTGACCCCCTTTGAGAACGCCGATGGCGAGGTCATTGAGAATTATGTGCTCATCTACTTTGACAACATCGACTTTGCCGATTACCTGTAAACCACAGGTGGCTCTGTAAACATCCCGGAAGGCCTGCCGCTGGCCGGCAGGCCTTCCGCTTGTGACCTCTCTGCACAACAAAGGAAGGCCTGTATGCCAGATCAATATGTGCTGGAAATGCGTGGCATCACCAAGCGCTACGGCAACAATGCCGTGCTCAGGGATGTGTCCCTGCGGGTGCGCCCGGGGGAAATCCACGCCCTGCTGGGTGAGAACGGCGCGGGCAAGTCCACGCTGATGAACCTCCTCTTTGGCATGCCGGTCATCCACAGCACCGGCGGCTTTGAGGGCGAGGTGCTGCTGGACGGCCAGCCCACCCACATCAGCTCCCCCATGAAGGCCATGGAGCTGGGCATCGGCATGGTTCACCAGGAGTTCATGCTCATCCCCGGCTTCACGGTGACGGAGAACATCAAGCTCAACCGCGAGATCACCCGGCCCAACCTGGTTTCCCGCCTGCTGGGCGGCGAGCTGGAAACCCTGGACACCAAGGCCATGCGCCAGGACGCGCAGGCGGCGCTGGACAGCGTGGGCATGCGCCTGGACCCGGACGCTAAGGTGGCTGGGTTGCCGGTGGGCTATATGCAGTTCATAGAGATTGCCCGGGAGATTGACAAAAAGGGCGTGCGGCTGCTGGTGTTTGATGAACCCACCGCCGTGCTCACCGAGAGCGAGGCCGAGCAGCTCATCCAGGTGATGCGCAGCATCGCCAGGCAGAACATTGCCGTCATCTTCATCACCCACCGCCTGGACGAGGTGATGCAGGCGGCGGACACCGTGACCGTGCTGCGCGATGGCAGCCTGGTGGGGGAGAAGCCCATCAGGCAGACCAGCGTGGCGGACATGGCGGCCATGATGATTGGCCGGGGCAGCGGGGCGCTGGCCGGCCGTCAGGCGCGCGCGGCCTGTGAAGGCGCGCCGGCCTTGTCGCTGACCGACTTCCATGTGGAGATGCCGGGGGAGGAGGTCAAGGGCATCAGCCTGGAGGTGTGCCAGGGGGAAATCCTGGGCATCGGCGGGCTGGCCGGGCAGGGCAAGATTGGCCTGCCCAACGGCGTCATGGGGCTCTACCCCGCCTTTGGCCAGGCCACCCTCTTTGGCGAGCCGCTGCCCCTGAACAATGCCGCCCAGGCGCTGCGCCGCGGGCTGGCCTTTGTGTCCGAGGACAGGCGCGGCGTGGGCTTGTTGATGGACCAGAGCATTGAGGACAACATCGCCTTTACCGCCATGCAGGTCAAGGGGGATTTTCTGGGCAGCACCCTCGGGATGCGCTTCCAGGACCGCAAGGCCATCCGCGCCTTCGCCCAGGAGATGATCAGCCGCCTGGACATCCGCTGCACCTCCCCCGCGCAGAGCGTGGGCACGCTGTCTGGCGGCAACCAGCAGAAGGTGTGCGTGGCCCGGGCGCTGGCGCTGGACCCCAAACTGCTGTTTGTGTCCGAGCCCACCCGGGGGATCGATATTGGCGCCAAGCAAATTGTGCTGGAGTCGCTTGCCCGGCTGAACCGGGAGGAGGGGCTGACCATCGTGATGGTGTCCTCCGAGCTCAACGAGCTGCGCTCCATCTGTGACCGCATCGCCATCATCACCGAGGGCAAGGTGGCGGACATCCTGCTGCCCGGGAGCCCGGACGTGGACTTTGGCCTGGCGATGAGCGGGCTGAGCGCGCGTGAGGAGGCACAGGCATGAAAACCAAAAGCAAAAGCCAGTTCTGGGTGTCCCTGATCCTGGCTGCCCTGGCCCTTGTCCTCCTGGTGCTGGGTGTGGCGGGCTTCGTCGTGCGGGGCAGCGACAGGGTGCGGGGCTTGATGGATGACATGCGCGCCCAGGCCGTGCTGGGCGCCGCGGCCGGCAGCATCATCGACCAGGGCGCCCTGGACACGCGCAAGGCCGCGCGGGCCTACGCGGACGAGCAGAAGTACAGCCGCAACCAGCGCGCCGCCTATGTGTCCGAGCAGGAGGCGCTGTACCGCGCGCAAGCCACCCAGCGCCTGCTGGCCTTCACTGAGGACCAGCGCCAGGGCATCGCCCCGGGCATCGCCCACACCGACACCCTGCTGCGCGATTATGGCGCCCTCTATGTGCAGGAGCGGGAGGCCTACGCCCTTGCCTGGCAGGAGGAGCAGGCCGCCAAGGCCCCGCAGGCACAGGATGTGCCTGATGTGGAAGGCGCGCTGTCAGAGGGCGGCGCGATGGAGGAGGAAGCCGTCACCGAGGCCTCTGTGGACTACAGCGGCTTTGTGCCCTCCCCTGAGCTGCAGCAACGCGAGGCGGCCATCCGTCCGGCCTATGAGGAGCTGTTTGACCTGGTCAACCAGGCCCTGCCGGATTTGCCCGAGGGCGCGCGGGAGGACCTCTACCTCCCCATCACACAAACCATCTTCACCCCCGGGGACAGCTTTGAGCAAGCCTATGACCGCTATGCCCAGGCCAGCGGGGAGGACATCCTGGAAGGCTCCGGGCGCTTCCGCATGACCATCGCCCGCAACAGCAGCAACTGGATCGCGCTGGCCATCGGGCTGATCATCCTGGTGATCACCATCTACTTCTATCAGCCCCTGGTGAAGCGCCTGGGGGTGCCCCGGCTCATCATCACGGTGTTTTTCCTGCTGCTGTGCGTGGCGGCCGCGCTGTACAACATCCGCGTGTCCGGGCTGATCTCCAACGTCCTCTGGCGCACCGGCATGTACGGCGTGCTCACCCTGGCCATGCTGCCGGGCATCCAGTCGGGCATCAGCCTGAACATGGGCATGCCCATCGGCATCATCTCAGGCCTGCTGTCCACCCTCATCGCCCTGGAAATGAACATGACCGGCTGGGCCGCCTTCCTCTTCGCCGTGGCCGGGGGCATCCTGCTGTCCGTTCCGGTGGGCTGGCTGTACGGCCTGCTGCTCAACCGCCTCAAGGGCAATGAGATGACGGTGTCCACCTATGTGGGCTTTTCCTATGTGTCCCTCATGAGCATCGCCTGGATGCTGCTGCCCTTCTACAACGCCAAGCTCACCTGGGCGCTGGGCCGCGGCCTGCGCCAGATGCACAACATGTCCGGCTCCTTTGGCAAGCTGCTGGACAACCTCTGGGCCTTCACCATCTTCGGGGTGCGCGTTCCCACCGGCCTGCTGCTCTTCTTCCTGCTGGCCTGCTGGCTGATGTGGCTGTTCTCCCGCAGCAAGTCGGGCACCGCCATGATCGCCGCGGGGGCCAACGCCCGCTTTACCGAGGCCAGCGGCATCAAGGTCGACCGCATGCGCCTGCTGGGCACCACCATCTCCACCGTCATCGCGGCGGTGGGCATCATCGTGTACGCCCAGTCCTTCGGCTTCATGGCCCTGTACGCGGGCCCGCGGCAGATGGGCTTTGTGGCGGCCAGCGCCATCCTGATTGGCGGGGCCAGCATCAGCAAGGCCAAGGTCTTCCACGTGATCCTGGGCACCTTCCTCTTCCAGGGCGTGCTGTCCCTGGGGGTGCAGGTGGCCAACGCCGCCATCTCCACCGGTGGTTTGAGCGAGGTCATGCGCATCCTGATCTCCAACGGCATCATTCTCTATGCCCTGACCCAATCTGGAGGTGAGTCCCGTGGCTGACAAGCAAAGAAACCTGGGGGAGGCCCTCTCCCGCCACATGAAGGACTACATCGTCACCTATGTCTTCCTGGTGATGAGCGTGGCCTTCGTGTGGATCTCCGGCCGGGGGCTGACGGACATCTTCTCCCAGCTCATGGGGCGCCTCTCGCGCAACCTCTTCATTGTGCTCTCCCTCATCATCCCCATCGTGGCCGGCATGGGCATCAACTTCGCCATCACCATTGGCGCCATGGCCGCCCAGGTGGGCCTGCTGCTGGCCATCAACTGGGAGCTGACCGGCGTGCTGGGCCTGCTGGTGGCGGCCGGCATCACCGTGCCCCTGGGGGCCCTCTTTGGCTTCCTGATCGGCGGCCTGCTCAACAAGATGAAGGGGCAGGAAACCATTGGCTCGCTCATCCTGGGGTATTTCGCCAATGGGGCCTACCAGCTGCTCTTCCTGTTCATCTTCGGGAAGCTCATCCCCCTGTCCAACCGGGTCACCATCATCGGCGCCACCGGTGTGGCCAACACCCTCAACCTCACCGGGCAGACCGGGCTGTACATGGTGCTGGACAACCTGTGGATGATCACCTTCTCCCAGGCGGTCTATGGGGTATCCATCGCTATCGCGCTGCTGGCGGCGCTGCTGTATGCCCTGAAGAAGCTGCCGCTCGTGCGCCTGTTCCGCCTTGTTGGCATGGCGGCGGTGGCCAGCGCGCTCTATGCCCTGCCCCCCATCCACCGCATCCTGTCCACCATCCGCGTGCCCGCCGCCATCTTTGTGGTGGTGGGGCTGCTGTGCCTGTTCAACGTGAGCATCATGCGCACCAAGCTGGGCCAGCGCTTCCGCGCGGTGGGCCAGAACCGCGCCGTGGCCAATGCCTCGGGCATCAACGTCAACCGCGTGCGCGTCATCGCCATCATGATCTCCACCGTCTTCGCCGGCTGGGGCCAGCTCATCTTTGTGCAGAGCCTGGGCACCCTGCAGACCTATTCCGCCCACGAGATGGTGGGCCTGTACGCGGGCGCGGCCATCCTGGTGGGCGGCGCCTCCATTGACCGGGCCACCAACTCCCAGGCCATCATCGGCTGCCTGCTCTTCCACCTGCTGTTCGTGGTCTCCCAGGATGCCGGCGTGCGCCTGTTTGGCGACCCGGCCATCGGCGAGTACTTCCGCGTGTTCATCTCCTACGGCGTCATCGCGGTGGCCCTGGTGATGCACACCTGGCGCACCAACGTCAACCGCAAAAAACAAAGCAGCCTGGCAGCCTGAGCAAGGCGCCTGCCGGACTGCCCTCCAGGCATCAGGCAAGCTTGCCTTCAAACCACAACACCCCGGGGCACCAGGCCCCGGGGTGTTGGCTGCTGCCCTCAGGCAGCGGATATGATCAGTAGTTGGTGGCGGCGCGCTCGAAGAAGTTCTGCGGGTGCTTGCAGGCCGGGCACAGCTTGGGGGCACGGCGGCCTTCATACACGAAGCCGCAGTTGCGGCAGCGCCACAGGGTGTCGCTCTCCAGCTCCCACTCCTTGTTCTCCTCCAGGCGCTTGACCAGGGTCAGGTAGCGGGCCTCGTGCTCCTTCTCCACCTTGGCGACGTTCTCAAAGTCCAGGGCGATTTCCTTGAAGCCTTCCTCGCGGGCGGTCTCGGCAAAGCCCTTGTACATCTCGGTCCACTCATAGTTCTCGCCCGCAGCCGCGGCAATCAGGTTCTCGCGGGTGTCCCCGGCGGTGTCGCCCTTCCGGTAGCCGCCCAGGGCCTTCAGCCACATCTTGGCATGCTCCTTCTCATTGAGCGCGGTCTCTGCGAAAATGCCGGCGATCTGCTCGTAGCCTTCCTTGCGGGCGGCGGCAGCGAAATAGTCATACTTGTTGCGGGCCTGGCTCTCGCCGGAATACGCGGTCCACAGGTTTTGTTCGGTCTTGGAGCCTTTGAGTTCCATGCGTGTTTCCTCCTACGATGTTTTCTTATCTGTATCGACATGCCCGGGTGGACAAATCAATCAATCAGAACAGTTCCACCAGCGCGGCCAGGGAGCCGCCCACAATCAGCAAGGCCAGAAAAATGCTGATCACCCTGGCAAACAGGGTGTTCTTTTTTTTCGTTTTCGTGCGTGTGGTCAAGGGATTCTCCTTTTGAGGGCATTAATTATACCCAGTTTTTCAGATGTAAACACAGTATAGACAGCCATGGCATGTTTGTCAAGACAGCGCTTTTTGCAAGCCCCGGTCAGCAGGGGGCCGCCCGGGGCACCGCAACATCTTGTGGTGCAGTACATCTTGTACACAATGTTTGGTGTTTGAACCTTGACAGCCTGGAATCACCGGGGCTATAATCAAACCCTGTCCGCCATAAAAAAGTTATCAATTCACTGGATATACAGGAGGCTTGCGATGATATCGACCATTTTGAAACGCGACGGGCGTCAGGTGCCCTTTGAGCCCGAAAAGATTGAGCAAGCCATTGCCCGCGCGCTGGCCGCCAGCGGCAGCCAGAAAGGGCGGGAGGCCGCCAGGGAGCTGGCCGCCCAGGTCACCCGGGAGCTGGAGAGCAGCGAGGCCATCCCCACCACCCCCACGGTGGAGCAGGTGCAGGATGTGGTGGAGCGCGTGCTGATTGAGAAGGGCTTTGTGCTCACCGCCAAGGCCTACATCCTCTACCGGGCCGAGCGCAGCCGTGTCCGTGAGATGAACACCCGGCTGATGAAAACCTATGAGGACATCACCTTTTCGGACGCCATCGACTCTGACATCAAGCGTGAGAACGCCAACATCAACGGCGACAGCGCCATGGGCAGCATGCTCAAGTTTGGGTCTGAGGGCGCCAAGCAGTTCTATGACATGTATGTGCTCAACCCCAAACATGCCCAGGCCCACCGCAACGGCGACATCCACATCCACGACCTGGATTTCCTCACCCTCACCACCACCTGCTGCCAGATTGACCTGCTGGACCTGTTCAAGGACGGTTTTTCAACCGGCCACGGCGTGCTGCGCGAGCCCATGGACATTGCCTCCTATTCCGCGCTGTGCTGCATCGCCATCCAGGCCAACCAGAACGACCAGCACGGCGGGCAGAGCATCTCCAACTTTGACTATGGCATGGCCCCCGGGGTGCGCAAGACCTACCGCAAGCGCTTCCGCGACAACATCGCCAGGCTGCTGGACGCGCAGCATGATGTGGAGGACAGCGAGGAGCTCACCCGGCAGATGCTGGCGGACATCCACCAGCACACCGGCCTGCACCCGGAAATGGAGGAGAAGCCCGCCTTTGACCAGGCGCTGCTCTCCCGCCTGGAAGAGCACATGGACCGCGGACAGGCGGTCAAACTGCTCAAATCCGCGCGCAGGTTCTCCCACAAGGAAATTGTCAAGGCCACCTACCAGGCCATGGAGGCGCTGGTGCACAACCTCAACACCATGAACTCCCGCGCCGGCGCCCAGGTGCCCTTTTCCAGCATCAACTACGGCACGGACACCTCGCCGGAGGGCCGCCTGGTGATGGAACAGCTGCTGCTGGCCACCGAGGCCGGCCTGGGCCGCGGCGAGACGCCCATCTTCCCCATCCAGATCTTCCGGGTGAAGGAGGGGGTCAACTACAACCCGGGCGACCCCAACTACGACCTCTTCCGCCTGGCCATCCGCTGCTCGGCCAAGCGCCTGTTCCCCAACTTCTCCTTCCTGGACGCGCCCTACAACCTGCGCTACTACAAGCCCGGCCAGCCGGAGACCGAGGTGGGCTACATGGGCTGCCGCACCCGCGTGATGGCCAACGCCTTTGATGAGGGGGCCGAGGTGGCGCCCCGGCGGGGCAACCTGTCCTTCACCTCCATCAACCTGCCCCGCATCGCCATTGAGGCCAAGGGCGACATCCCCTGGTTCTTTGATGAGCTGGAGCGCAAAATGCAGCTGGCCTTTGAGCAGCTCAACGAACGCTTTGAGATCATCGCGCGCAAGAAGGTGTACAACTTCCCCTTCCTGATGGGCCAGCACGTCTGGCGCGGCAGCGAGCACCTGCAGTGGGATGACGAGGTGCGCGAGGTCCTGAAGCACGGCACCCTCACCATGGGCTTCATCGGCCTGGCCGAAACCCTGGTGGCCCTGCGCGGCAAGCACCACGGCGAGAGCGAGGAGAGCCAGAACCTGGGGCTGGAGATTGTAGGCTTTATGCGCTCCTTCCTTGACCAAAAGTCGGCTGAGCACCAGATGAACTACACCCTCATCGCCACCCCGGCCGAGGGCCTGTCCGGCCGTTTTGTGCGCATTGACCGCAAGAAGTACGGCCTGCTGCCGGGCATCACCGACCGGGACTACTACACCAACTCCTTCCACATCCCGGTGCACTACCCCATCAACGCCTTCAAGAAGATCAGCCTGGAGGCGCCCTACCACGCGCTGACCAACGCCGGGCACATCACCTATGTGGAGCTGGATGGCGACCCGCTCAAGAACCTGGACGCCTTTGAGAAAATCGTGCGCCACATGCACGACACCGGCGTGGGCTACGGCTCCATCAACCACCCGGTGGACCGCGACCCGGTCTGTGGTTACAACGGCATTATCGGCGACAGCTGCCCCCAGTGCGGGCGCGCGGAGGAGGAGCACAAGTTTGAGCGCATCCGCCGCATCACGGGCTACCTGGTGGGCACCACCGACCGCTTCAACAACGCCAAGCAGGCCGAGGAACGGCAGCGCGTCAAGCACGGGCTGGAGGCGGAATAAGGCGAAACCTTTGGGTTCCGTTTTCGCGCAAGCCGCAACCAGGCTTCCACACATCAGGGATCGAAGCCCTTGGGGTATTCGGGGGCATTCTTGCAGGAATGCCCCCAGCGTTTCCCCGCTCCGCCCTGACCAGAAAGGACCCCCATGGACATCCGCGTCAACGGCATCGTGCAGGACAGCATTGTGGACGGCCCCGGGCTGCGCCTGGCGGTGTTTGTGCAGGGCTGCAGCCACCGCTGCCCCGGCTGCCACAACCCGGACACCCACGACCCGACGGGCGGACAAGCGATGGACACGGCGCAGATCATCAGCCAGCTGGCGGAGAACCCGCTGCTGGACGGGCTGACCCTGAGCGGCGGCGAGCCCTTTGAGCAGCCGGCCGCCTGCCTGGCGCTGGCGGAGGCGGCGCGCGCGCGGGGGTTGAACGTGTGGGCCTACAGCGGCTATCCCTACGAAGCCTTGCTGGGCATGGGGGAGACGGTGCAGCAGCTGCTGCGGGCCTGTGACGTGCTGGTGGACGGGCCCTTTGTGCTGTCACAGCGCTCGCTGGAGCTGGACTTCCGCGGCAGCGCCAACCAGCGGTTGATTGACCTGGTGCAGACCCGGCGGCAGGGGCGGGTGGTCCTGTGGGAGCGCGCTGCGTGGTAGGATGATTTCCGGGTACACTGAACGTTGGAAAGGGGCTGGATGTGGACAAGCCATATACGCACTACAACGCCGAGGCGGTGGACGAATGGGTGAAGGGCGGCTGGGAGTGGGGCATCCCCATCAGCCCGGAGGGCTATGCCAGGGCCTTGGCGGGGGACTGGCAGGTGCTGCTCACCCCCAACATCCCGGTTCCCCGGGCCTGGCTGGGTGATCTGCGCGGCCTGCGCGTGCTGGGCCTGGCCAGCGGCGGTGCCCAGCAGATGCCGGTGTTCACGGCGCAAGGGGCGCTGTGCACGGTGTTTGACCTGGCGGACAGCCAGCTGGCCAGCGAGCGCATGGTGGCAAAGCGGGAAGGCTATGAGATTGAAGTCATCAAAGGGGACATGTCCAAGCCCCTGCCCTTTGCCAACCAGGCCTTTGACCTGATTTTTCACCCGGTCTCCAATTGCTACATCCGCGAGGTGCAGCCGCTGTGGGAGGAGTGCTTCCGGGTGCTGCGGCCCGGCGGGTCGCTGCTGGCGGGGCTGGACAACGGCGTCAACTTCCTCTTTGATGAGGACAGCCTGGAGGTGCGCCACAAGCTGCCCTTTGACGCGCTGGCGGACCCGGAATGGGAAGCAAAGGCGCGCCAGCACAACGACAGCCTGCAGTTTTCCCATCCCATTGAGGTGCAGATTGGCGGCCAGCTGAAAGCCGGCTTTGCGCTCAGGGATGTGTATGAGGACACCAACAGCAGCGGCCCGCTGATGGCCTACCGCGTGCCCTGTTTCTTCGCGACCTGGGCTGTGAAGCCCGCATAGAAAGGGAAAAAATGAGCGAAACCAGCGTCAAACTGCATTTTGACCGCAACTTCAGGGGCCGGCTGATTGCCCAGGGTGCCCAGACGGACGTCGGGGAGAAAAAGGATGCCCGCCTGTCCCCCTACGACCTGCTGCTGGGCGCGCTGGGCGCCTGCTTCTACCACACCTTTGTGGGCATCGCCGACAAGAAGCGCCTGGTGTATGAGCGCGCGGAGATTGCCATCCACGGTGTCAAGCGCGAGGAGGTGCCCACCACCCTCAAGGAGGTCACCATGGACCTGTCCATCTTCGGCGCGCAGGACCAGAAGGGCTTTGAGCGCAGCGCGGAGCTGGCCGCCAAGTACTGCTCGGTGCATGAAACCGTCTCCAAGGTGGCGGACATCACGCTGAACCTGCATTTCAAAGACTAGGCGCACGCCCTCTTCCCGCGCCCTGACAAGCACGCAGCCGCCCGCAAGGACGGCTGCGTTGATGTCAGGGCGGCTGACAGTCAGCTGGCTTTTAGCCTCAGGCCGCGCGTGCGTCCTGGGCGGACTCCGGCAGCTGGTCCTTCCTTGGCTGTGCCAGGCACAGCAGCACCGGGCCGATGGTGTTGCCCAGGATGGCGGCTGCCATGAAGGGCAGCACCGCGGCGTTCCACACGCCGGTCTGGCTGAAGGCGGCGCTGAAGTAGAAGGCGTCGGCGATGCTGTTTTCAAAGCGGGACACCACAAAGGCGGTGACCGCCAGCAGCGTGCCCACGGCCCTGGAGTAATGCAGGCTGTGCCAGCTTTGCGCGCCGGCGTAGATGATCATGCCGGCGAAGGTGCCCCGCACCAGGGTGGAGAAGAAGGTTTGCTCCAGCCGCGCGGCCTGCAGCTGCGGCGCGCCTGACTCAACGGCCAGCCCGTACACCAGCCCGCAGAGCACGGCGCCCAGCAAGTTGCCCAGCAGCAGGCCGGGCAGGCGGTTGATTTGTCTTGGCTTGTGGCAGATGGCCCCGGCGCAGCGGCCGATGTACAGCGGCAGGTTCAACACCAGGGCGGCGAACATCCCGATGGAGAACAGCAGCGAGCCCACTTCCCGGTTGTCCGCCGCCAGAAAGGCTGCGCCGCCCAGGCCGGTCATCACCCCCGCCATGACGGCGGCATAAAACTGATGCATTTGGTTCCTCCAGCTTTGTCTTCTAGCGTCTGGTCAGTATAGCACAGCCGCCTTCCCCGTCAAGCAATCCTTGACTTTTTGGGCGCTTGGGCATAGCATTGCGGCAGCGAAATCCAGGAGGCCAGACGATGAAAAACCAGCAACCCCGGCTGCTGACGCTGTTCCTGTCCGTCTTCAAGATCAGCGCTTTTACCTTTGGGGGCGGCTATGTGATTGTACCCCTTATGCGCAAGCGTTTCGCGGAGGATCTGGGTTGGGTGCAGCAGGAGGAGATGCTGGACATGATTGCCATCGCCCAATCGGCCCCCGGGCCCATCGCGGTCAACACCTCCATCTTGCTGGGCTACCGCGTGCTGGGGTTGAAAGGCGCGCTGGTCTCGGTGCTGGGCACCGCGCTGCCTCCGCTGATCGTGCTGTCCGTCATCAGCTATTTTTACCAGGCGTTCCGGCAGAACCAGTGGATCGCGGCCCTGATGAACGCCATGCGCGCGGGCGTGGCCGCGGTGATTGTGGACGTGGTGTGGACCATGGCCGGCAACATCTTCAGGAAGCGGCAGGCCACCCCCGTGCTGCTGATGCTGGCCGCCTTTGCCGCGGTGTGGTTGTTCAAGGTCAACATCATCCTGGTGCTGCTGGCCTGCGGGCTCCTAGGCCTGATGGATGCCTGGCTGCGCAGCCGGAGGGAGGGCGTGTGATGACGCTGCTGACGCTGTTCTGGGCCTTCTTCCAGGTGGGGCTCTTCGCCTTTGGCGGCGGCCTGGCCGCGCTCCCGCTGATCCGCCAGCAGGTGGTGGTCATCCACCCCTGGCTGGACATGGCCGCCTTCACCGACCTGGTCACCATCGCCGAAATGACCCCGGGCCCCATCGCGCTCAACGCGTCCACCTTTGTGGGCACCCAGGTGGCCGGCCTGCCCGGTGCGGTGGTGGCCACCCTGGGTTGCATCACGCCCAGCCTGATCATCGTGCTGATCCTGGCGCGGGTGTACCGGGCCTGGCGGGACAAGGCCGCCTTCCAGGGCGTGCTGTCGGGGCTTCGCCCCGCGGCCGTGGCGCTGATCGCCTCCGCCGGCATGAGCATCCTCATCCTGGCGCTCTTTGGGCCGGGCGCGCGCATCGCTTTGGAGGCCATGGACTGGGTGGCCCTTGGCTGCTTCGCGCTGGCCCTGCTGGTGCTGCGCAAATGGAAGCCCAGCCCCATCCTGGTGATGGTGGGCGCGGGCGTGCTGGGGGCGGCTGTCAAGCTGCTGCTGTTCGGATGAGCAGGCGCCGGCTTTTTGTCGCCGCGCGGCTGCCGGAGGCTTTGCTGCCCACCCTGCAGGCGGCGCAAGACATCCTGGCGGACAAGTCCCGCGTTCTGCGCCTGGCCGGGGCGGACAGCCTGCACCTCACCCTGCGCTTCATCGGCGAGGTGGAGGAGGAGCTGGCTTCGCGCATCGTCACCTTGTTCAAATCTTTGCGGCCGCCCGCGCCGGAGGACTGCCGGCTGGCTGTCAGTGGGTATGGGTTTTTTCCCGGACGGGACGGCAGGCTGGTCTGGGCCAGCCTGGCCTGCGGGGACGGCTTCTACCGCTTCCGGGATGAGGTTCAGAATGGCCTTGCCGGTCTGGGCCTCGCGCCGGACCTGCGCCCGCTGCTGCCCCATGTCACCCTGGCGCGCAAGGCGACCTTTGACCTGTCCTTCCCTGAACTGGAGCTCTTGCTGCCCCGGCCCGCGCAACTGTTCCAGGCGCGGGATTTTGTGTTGTTTGAAAGCTTCTTTCAACCTGAAGGCACGCGCTACGAGCCGCTGGCCGCGCTGCGGGCTGAGTAAAACCTGAAGAAAGTGCGGGCGCCCATCCGGGCGCCCGCACTCTTGATAATTTCAGCCGCCGATCCGGATGTGATGGTCAAAAGCCCGCAGCAAGCGCGGGCTCACCTGGTGGCTGACAACGAACAGCGTGGTATCCCGCATCTCCAGGATGATGTTTTCAATTTCAAGCGCGGTTTGCGGGTCCACCTCGGCCAGCGGCTCATCCATGATGATGACCGGCGCCGAGCGCAGCAGTGTCCTTGCCAGGCTGATGCGCCTTCTTTGCCCGCCGGACAGGTTTTTTCCGCCCTCGCTGACGGGGCAGTCCAGGCCTTCGGGGCTCGCGAACTGCTCCAGCTTGAGCCGCTTGAGCATCATGATGATTTGCTCATCCGGAATCTCCCGGTACAGGCAGATGTTGTTGCGCAGGCTGTCCTCAAACAGCACAGCGTCCTGGCGCATCACCGCGATCATCTCCATCAGGTTCCGCGCCCGGCTTGCTTCCACGCCGTTGAGCAGCACCCTGCCCGTGAGCGGCTGGGCATAACCCAGCAGCAGGCTCATCAGGGTGGATTTGCCCCCGCCGCTGGGGCCTGTGATGAGGCATTTCTGCCCGGCGACCACCTGAAGGCTCAGCCCGTCAAACAGGAGGCTGCCGCCCGGGTAGGCGAAACCGACCCGCTCTAGGTGCAGGTCAACCGGCGCCTCGAGGGCTTTCAATTCCCTGTCATCGGGCTGATGGACGGCCATCTCCCGCTCCAGTGCCTTCAGTGCCGGCCTGGCCGCGATGATTTCCTGCAGGTAGATGGAAATGGACAGGATGGGGTAGGACATCTGGTCAATCATGCCCACAGCGATGAAAAACTGCCCGGCCGTAAAACTGCCTTCAACCACCAGCCAGGCCGAGAGGGCCAGGATGATGAAGTGGGACAGGTAGGACAGGCTGGTGGACATGGTTTGGGAAAGGTAAGCGGCCTTGAGCATGTCCAGGTGTTTTTCGCGCACCTGGCGGTTGGATTTGTCAAACAATTGGCGGATGGCGCGCTGCGCGCTGAAATTCCTGATGAGCTCAAGCCCCTGAAGCCATTGCGCCACGCGGCCCAAATGCCCGGCAAAAGCCTCCATGTGCGCCGTTTGCGCGCCTTGCAGCCGTTTCTGGATCAAGCGGGGGACATACAGGGGGGTGGTGGACAATAGCAGGGTCAGTACCGCGATGCGCGCGTCCAGCAAAAACAAGGCGCCGGTGACCAGGGCAATCTTGAAGGCCACTTCAGCCAGCAGCGGCGTGTTTGCCAGCATCTGGTTGGCCACCGTGTCCAGTTTATCGGTGTAGGAAGCAAGCGCTTCCCCATGCGCGGCGCGCGCATCCAGGGTGATGGGCTTGTCAAGCCAGCCCTGGAAAAAGGCGGCGCGCAGCCCTTCCTTCGCGCGCACCAGGAACAGGCCGCGGCAGCGGTTGAACAGGTAGTAGCAGCCGATTTCAGACAGGATGACCAACAGCAGCCCCAGGGCCAGGCGGGTTGTGAGCCCGGCTTGCTGGTTGATCGCGTGGTCCAGCAGGCTGCCTTTGAGAAATTGCACAAGCACGGCCGCCAGCGCGGCCAGGATGGCGAACAACATCGCGCACAACAACAGGCCTGCGTGGGGCAGGATATATTTTTTCATGGGTTCCTCCTGATCAAATGATGGGCATCACCTGACAGAAGGGATGTTTTTGTGATCGCCTTCTGTCAATCAGAAGGTCTTGCGCAACCTCACCAATGTGTTACCTCCCTATAAAAACGGGCGGCGGCCGCCGCCCGCGTCTTACGCTTCCTCGTAGGCTTTCAGCGCGCCGCTGGCGCCGACCCGCGCGCAGCCCTGGTTGATGAAGCCCTCGATGGCTTCCTTGCTGCGGATGCCGCCGGCCGCCTTGATCTTGACCTGGGGCCCAATGTGCTGCTTGAACAGCTCAATGTCCGCGGCCTGGGCGCCCGAGGCGCCAAAGCCGGTGGAGGTCTTGATGAAGTCGGCGCCCGCCTCGGTGACGCTGGCGCACAGCGCGGCCTTCTCCTCGTCATCGAGCAGGCTGGTCTCAATAATCACCTTCAGGATCTTGCCGGCGCAGGCCGCCTTGACCGCGCGGATTTCCTCGGTGACGCGGTCAAAATCGCCCGCCTTGGCGTCACCAACGTGGATGACCATGTCAATCTCGTCCGCGCCGTCGGCCACGGCCTCCTGGGCCTCGTACACCTTGACGCGGGTGGTGTTGTAGCCCAGGGGAAAGCCCGCCACGGTGCACACCGTCAGGCGGTTGCCATATTTCTCCTTGGCCTGCTTCACAAAGCGCGGGGGGATGCAGGCGGAGGCAAAGCCGTTGTCCACGGCCTCCCGGCAGACGCGGTCCACATCGGCCCAGGTGGCCTCCGGTTTGAGCAAGGTATGATCAATGTGAGAAAACACAGTTTTCTTGTCCATTCTAAACTCCTTCCAGGCTTGAAAGCCGGAAGCATTGTATCATTTGGTTGCCCAGTTCGCAAGTCTCATGAAGCGGCCAAAAGGGTATATAATTGGTACACACAGCAAGAGAGAGGAGGAGGACCACGTGGAGATCCTCTTTGACAAACATCGCTTCTATGCCGGGCCCGATCCCCAGGACCCCCTGGCGGAAATTACCTTTCAGCAACAGGATGACCACACCATCGTGGTGGATCATACCTTTACAGACCCCAGCCTGCGCGGGCAGGGCATCGCCCGGCAGCTGGTGGACCGCGTGGCGGCCTATGCCCGGGAAGAGGGGCTGAAGGTGCGCGCCACCTGTTCCTATGCCCGCAAGGTACTCTCTGAGGACCAGTTCAGCGACCTGTACATATCTTAGCCCCATACCACGTTGCCCTTGCCGGCACAACGCCGGCAAGTTGTTCTATATTTCTTGAAGGAGGGTGCCTATGAAGACCACCATGACCGCCAAGGGGATGAACATCACCCCGGCCATCGAGAACCGCGTGCTCCGCAAGACCCAGGCCCTGGGCAAGTACCTGCGCGCAGACACCGAGATGTTTGTGCGCATGCGCAGGGAAAAAAACCAGCGCATTGTGGAGATCACCGTGCCCATCAACGGTGTGCTGCTGCGGGCGGAATCCACCAGCGACGACAACCTCTTCATGTCCATTGACCGGGCGCTGGCCAAGCTGGAGCGGCAGATCCTGCGGCACCGCACCCGGCTGAACAAGCGCCTGCGGGATGAGCTGCCGGTGGACACCCAGCCCGAGTTCATCGAAACCCTGGACGCGGAGGAGACCGAGGCGCGCGAGGTGGTGCGCAGCAAGACCTACACCGTGCGCCCCATGAGCCAGGAGGACGCCGTCATGCAGATGGAGTTGCTGGGCCACAGCTTCTTTGTGTACATCGATGTGGACACCAACCAGACCCATGTGCTCTACCTGCGCCGGGATGGCGACCTGGGCCTGCTGATTCCCGAGGCCTGATCGCTTGATATAGTTTCTGTATCCACAAACAGGGCTTGACAGGGCAGCGACACCGCTGCCCTGATTTTTTACATGAATTTGATTGTTTGATGCGTGCTTTGGCCCTATCCTGTCCCTGTACAAGGAGGGGGATGATGGACGTCATGGTTGTTTATCACAGCAAAACCGGCCACTCCAGGAAGCTGGCCACCCATGTTGCCGGCGCCCTGGGAACCCGCGCGGTGGACATCAGGGACTGGCCGGGGGCCAGTCAGCAGACGCTGGTCTTTCTGGTTTCCGGGGTCTATGGCGGCAAAACCGTGCCGGAAGTGCTGGCCTTCGCCCGGGGGCTGCAGGGCAGCCCCATCAAGGTGGCGCTGATGACCAGCAGCGCCAGCGGCCGGGAGGAGCAAAAGGGCCTGCGGGAGGCGCTGCGCGCCGCAGGCATCCGCCTGGCGGAGGAGCGCTTCACCTGCCCGGGCGGCTTCCTGCTCTTCCGTTTGGGCCGGCCCAACCAGGCGGACTGCGAGGCGGCCGCCGCCTTCGCCACCCGCCTTTCACTTGGCCAAAGCACCTAACACCAAGGGCTCAGCCACGTAAAAAACCCGGCGTCCCCCAGGGAGCGCCGGGTGTATGCGGCCGCCGCTCAGCCCAGGTAGGCTGCCTCAGCCTGCTGGATCAGCTGCTCGCACAGGTCCACCTGTTTGGTGTCTGTGCTTCCCAGCGGCTGCAGCGGCGCGCGCACGCTGCCGCAGTGGATGCCCCGGCGGCGCAGCAGCTCCTTGATGAGGGCGTACATGCTGCCCTGGCCGCCGGTCAGCGCGCTGATGATGCCGTTGAGGGCGGCCTGCAGGCTGGCCGCCCGCTGCGCCTGCCCTGTCAGCACCAGGTCATACAGCTTCAGGTAGAGCCGCGGCATGGCCCCGTAGGTGCCGCCAATGCCCCCGCAGGCGCCCATCATCAGCCCGGCGGCCAGCTGCTCGTCCGGCCCGTTGAACACCTGCAGGCGCTCGCCGCCCAGGGATTTGAACACCTGGATGTCCATCGCCGGCATGGAGGAGTTTTTCACCCCCACCAGGCGCTGGTTCTTCAGCATCTCCTGCAGCAGGGCGGGGGAGAGGGCGACCCCCGCCAGCTGGGGGATGTTGTAGACAAAGAAATCCGTTTCAGGGGCCGCCTGGCTGATATCATTCCAGTAGCGGGCGATGGCGGCATCCGGCAGGCGGAAATAAATGGGCGGGATGGCCGCGATGGCGTCCACGCCCAGCCCCTGGGCGTGCCGGGCCAGGGCCTGTGAATCCCGCGTGTTGTTGCAGGCCACGTGGGCGATGACGGTCATCTGGCCGCCCACCGCTTCCATCACGCTTTCCAGCACCTTCATGCGCTCCTGCACATCCAGGTAGATGCACTCCCCGGAAGAGCCGTTCACATACAGCCCCTGCACCCCCTGGGCCAGCAGGTGACGCGCCAGCGCCTGGCTGCGCGCGGGGGAAATGCCGCCCACGTCGTCATAGCAGGCGTAAAAGGCTGGGAAGATGCCGTGGTATTTGTTGTCGTTCATGGCAGGTGGACCCGCTTTCTGTTTGATCGTGGTGGGGAATCCGTCGCTTTCAACGCGTCAGGGCGAGGGGACAGGGCGCACCATCAGCCCTTGACCGCGCCCATGGTGATGCCCCGGGTAAAGAACTGCTGGAAGAGCAGGAAGACGGCCGTGATGGGGATGGCGCTCAGCGCCGCGCCCGCCATGATCAGCCCGAAGTCGTTGCTCATCTCGGTCTGCAGCTTGGCGATGCCCAGGGAGATGGTCAGCTTGGCCTGGGAATTGAGCATGATCAGCTGCATGAAGTAGTCGTTCCAGGCCGTGATGAAGGTGAAGATGGCCAGCGCGCCGATGTCCGGCTTGATGATGGGCAGCACCACCCGGGTGAAGGTCATCACCTCGCCCGCGCCGTCAATGCGCGCCGCTTCCAGGATGGAGCCGGGGATGTTCTCGGAGAACTGCTTCATGAGGAACACGCCGAAGGGCCAGCCCACCGTGGGCAGGATGACCGCCCAGGGGGTGTCGTGCAGGCGCAGGAAGCTCATCTCCTTGAGCAGGGGGATCAGGATCACCTGCTTGGGCAGCGCCAGCGCGCTGATGAACATGGCAAACAGGAAGGCGCGCCCGCGGAAGTTCTTGCGCGCCAGCGCGTAGCCGGCCAGGGAGGCCACAGCGCAGGTCAGCAGCATGGCCATCAGGCAGATGAACACGGTGTTCCACAGCCACTGCATGGCCGGGCGCGCGAAGAGGCGCTGGTAGTTGTCCAGGGTGGGGGCCAGGGGGAACCACACCGGCCTGGCGGCGTTCACCGCCTGGATGTCCTTGACGGAGCCGGTCAAAATCCAGTACATGGGGAAGAGAAAAAGCAGCGAGAGCGCAACCAGCAGCAGGATGGCCAGCACGTGGTAGGGACTTGTTCTCTGTACGGCTGTTTGCATACCGCCTCCTAATGCTGCTCAGCGCGCGCCAGGCGGAACTGGGCCGCGCTGAACAGGCCGATCACCAGCGCCAGCACCACGCCCATGGCGTTGCCATAGCCATACTCGTTCAGTTTGAAGGCGTGGTAGTAGATGTTGTACATGATGGTGTTGGTGGCGTTGTTGGGCCCACCGGAGGTGAGCAGCTGGATCAGGGCGAAGATCTGGAAGGAGTTGATGGTGGTGATCACCAGGATGTACAGGGTGGTGTTCATGATCTGGGGCCACTTGATCTTCCAGAACACCTTGAAGTTGCTGGCGCCGTCCACCTGGGCCGCTTCCACAAGCGAGGCGTCCACGTTGGCCAGCGCCGAGATGTACAGCACGATGGGCTGGCCGATGGAGGTGGTGAACAAAATCAGGATGATGCACCAGATGGCGGTGGCCTCATCCCCCAGCCAGCTGATGTTGCTGCCGATGATGCCCAGGGCGCGCAGGACGTAGTTCAGCAGCCCGTTGTAGCGGCTGAACATCCATTTCCACACCACCGTCACCGCCACCGTGCCCGTCACCACCGGCATGTAGAACACAATGCGGAAGAAGGAGGAGGCGCGCTGTCCCATCCGGTACACCACCGAGGCCGCCCAGAGGGAGAACAGGGTGACCGTGGGCACACTGACCGCCACAATCAGCACGGTGTTGGCCATGGCCTTGCCAAAGACCCGGTCGCCCAGCATGCGCGCGTAGTTGGCCAGCCCGATAAAATTGAAGCTGTCCATGCTGTAGTCTGTCAGGCTGGTCACAATCGCCATGCCCATGGGGAAGACGACAAAGCCCAGGAAGAACAGCAGGGCAGGCGCCATGTAGGCGTAGCCGATCAGGTTCTCCCGCCGCGCGCGGCGGCGCAGGGCCAGGCGGTGGCTGGTTTGCATCCGGCGGCCTCCTTGGTCAGGGCGCCCCCGGCCCGAGGGCCGGGAGCGCCATCATGATAATAAAGCTTACTGGGGGTTGACCTTGCTGATGTAGGTGGCCACGGCGGTTTCCACCGCCTCGCCCGCGAAGATGCGCTGCAGCAGGTTCCACCACTCGGTGCGCTGCACCGCCCAGTTGGGCGCCACGTTGTAGTAATCGCCCATGTAGGGCATGAACTGCAGGAACTCCTTGAAGGAATCCTTCTCAGTGCCGGTGTAGATGTCGCCAAAGGAGGCGCGAACCGGGAAGAAGCCGGTGGCGAACACGCTGGCCGGGCCCTGGACCGGGTCATCGCTCACAAAGCGGATGAACTTTTTGGCCGCTTCCACCCGGGCCTCGTCCTGGTTGTCAAAGATGCCGAAGCCCCAGATGCCGCCGGCCAGCTCCGGCACGCCGTCATCGGAGGGGAAGGTCATCGCGAAGGGGGTGAAGGCCACGGAGGCCGCGTAGTTGGCCGCATTGGAGGCGTTCCAGGCCCAGGTCATCTGGGCGGTGCCGTTGGCGAAGAGCTGCAGCTCATCCGCCGCCGCGATGCCGGCGTCAGACTCCAGCAGGCCTTCCTTCACCATGTCCACCAGCAGCTGCAGGCCTTTGATGCCCTGCTCGCTGTCCATGGTGTAGCGGGTGTGGTCCTCGTTGGTGAAGCTGGCGGAGTACAGGTTGGCCGCCAGCGCGCGGGTGCCCTGGTCGCCGCCCTGGCCGCCGCAGTACACGATGCCGGTCACTTCCACGCCGTCATCCTTGAGTGCCTGCATGGCCTTCTGGAAGTTCTCGGTGGTCCAGGTGCGCTTGTCCAGGTCCAGGTACTGTAGGGCATTGGCCTTCTCAAACACCTCGTAGTTGATGGCCATGGTGTGGGTGGTCATGCACAGGGGGTACTCGTAGAACACGCCGTCCGCGCCGCGGCTGGCCGCCACCACGGCGGGGCTGTTGGCGCTGATGTCCGCCAGCGCTTCCTCGGTCCACAGGTCCTGCAGGTCCACCATCTTGCCCTTGGCGCCCCAGTTGCTCACCAGGCGCTCCGGGCCTTCCATGATGATGTCCGGCGTGGTGCCCGCCTCAATGGCGCTGGTCACCTGGTCATCGCCGGAGGAGTAATCCAGGTATTCCACCTTCACCTGGATGTTGGGCTCCACCGCGTTGAAGGCGGCCACAATCTGGTCCACCTGCTCGGCTTTGCCCCAGCCGCCAATGGGGTAGGTCCACAGGGTGATGCTGACCTGCTCCTGCGCCATTGCCAGGCCGGCAATGGACAGCAGCAGGGCGGCAGCCAGGATGAGTGCTGCGATTTTCTTCATGGGATCCTCCTGATGATTTGTATGGCATACCGTGGGGATGCCTGTCGCGCGCAAGATACCATATACATCCTACAATTTCAATAAGGTTCATGTCATAAATCGGAAATATTTGACCCGAAGCCCAGAAACTGCCGTTTATTGCCGGGCTTAATGTTGGACTAAGTGTGGGAACACCTTGTCCCAGGCGGTATCCCCCCGGCAATTGACAAGCAGGGTGCGCATCCTTATATTATCATTGTTGAACATGGAGGAACAAATGATGAAAAGACCGGGGGAAAAGCTGTACTCGCTTGTATTTCGGCAAATCCGGGCCTATATCTTACAGAACAACCTGCAGCCGGGGGACCTGCTGCCTACCGAGCAGGCGCTGGTGGACATGCTTGGGGTCAGCCGCAACGTGCTGCGGGAGGCCATCAAGTCCATGGAGCTGTTGGGCATGGTGTCCGCCCAGCCTGGTCGGGGCACCATCCTGCAGAAGTTCAGCCTGGATTTTGTGTTCCAGAATGTCATCTTCGCGGCCGCCGGGGAGGAGGACAACGCGGTGGCCGAGATGCTGGACATCCGCAAGCGCCTGGAGCTGGGCTACATGCGCCAGGCCTTTGCCAGCCTGCGCCAGGAGGACGTCCTCCGCCTCCGCGGCATCATGGAGGAGATCAAGAAACAGTGGGACGTGCACCAGCTCTTCCACGCCGAGGACAAGGACTTCCACCTGGCCATCTTTTCCCGCGTCAACAACCAGACCCTGCTCTCCATGATGGAGGCCATCTGGGATGTGGACGCCAACTTCAAGACGGAGGAAAAGGTCAAGCACCTGGATGACACCATCATCAAGCATGAGAACATTGTGCGGGCGCTGGAATCCGGCAATGAGGAGGCCTTTGAGGCGGCCATGATGGCGCATTTTGCCTCCGGCAAATACCGGCCGGAAACATCCAGCTTCGCGGAGTACTGATATGGAAGGGCTGCGTCAGGTATCTGCCTGGGTCAAGGGTGAGCTGGAGCGCACCCTGTCCTTCTGGCTGGACCACGGCATGGACCCGGTGCACGGGGGGGTGTACACCTGCCTGGACCGTGAGGGCAAGGTGTATTCCACGGACAAAAGCGTGTGGATGCAGGGCCGTTGCGCCTTCACCTTTGCCCACCTGTGCAACCGCTATGGCCAGCGGCCGGCCTGGCGGGAGGCGGCGGAGAGCTGCCTGCATTTCATGGAGGCGCACTGCCTCAACCGCGACAAGGGCGGGCGGATGTACTTCACCGTTACGGCGGAGGGGCTGCCGCTGCGCCAGCGGCGCTACAATTTTTCCGAAGGCTTCTACGCCATGGCCAACGCCGAGTACCACCTGCTCACTGGCAGCCAGGCGCACCTGGAGCGCGCCCGCTGGGCCTATGAGCTCATCTGGCAGCTCAACCACGGCCTGGTGGCCGACCCGGTCGGCCTGGGGCCCAAGACCATCCCCACCACCCGTGCTGGCCGCGCGCTGGCCGACCCCATGATCTACCTCAACCTCACCGCCATCCTGCGCCGGGCCGACCCTGATCGCCAGGCGCTCTACGACGGGCGCGCGGCGGCCTGCGTGCAGGACATCTTCACCTACCACCGCAAGGAGGACCTGGGCCTGACGCTGGAAAGCGTGGGCCTGGAGGGACAGTTTGAGTCGGCCTACACGGCCGGGCGCATGGTCAACCCCGGGCATGTGATTGAGTGCTGCTGGTTTTTGATGGAAGAGGCCAACCGCCTGGGGGACAAGGCGCTGTATGAAAGAACCCTGGCCATGCTGGACGACGCGCTGGCCATGGGCTGGGATGACCAATATGGCGGCCTGCTGTACTTTGTGGACGCGCTGGGCCATCCGCCGGAGGCCTACGAGCACGACATGAAGCTGTGGTGGCCCCACAACGAGCTGGCCATCGCCAGCCTCATGGCCTACCGCGACACGGGCCGCCAGAAGTACCTGGACTGGTTCCTGAAAACCATCGCCTACTGCCAGCGGCATTTCGCCGACCCTGAATACGGCGAGTGGTACGGCTACCTGCGCCGGGACGGCCAGCCCACCCTGCCGGCCGCCAAGGGCAGCACCTTCAAGGGCCCCTTCCACCTGCCCCGGATGCTGATCCTGCTGGATGGGATGCTGGATGAGCTGACAGGCCGCTGACCGCACCCCATGGCTGGGGCACGCCCTGAATGTGCGCCGGCTGGAACGCGGGCGGACAGCAAAAATTTTTTCCTTCCTAAATAACAGGGTGTCCTCCGACACAACCTTTATACCTGAAACGGGCCCTCCGGCCCGTTTTGTTGACAATTGGCTTGCTCCGGTTAAGATGAAACAATCATCACCCGGAGGACGCTGCCTGGCATGGACACCCAGCATTATTTTATCTTCAATCCGGCCGCCGGCGCGCGGGACGCCCGTGAGCGGCTGCAAAGGCAGCTGGACCGGCTTTCGCCTGTGCCCTATACCCTGCTGATCACCAACGGCGTGGGCCACGCGGGGGAACTGACCCGGGAACTCTGCCAGCAGGGCAGCGCGCCGGTGCGCATCTATGCCTGCGGGGGAGACGGCACCCTGGGCGAGGTGGCCGGCGGCGCGCGGGGCCACAAGCATGCCGCGGTGGGCGTGTGGCCCTGCGGCAGCGGGAACGACTATACCCGCGTCTATGGCGGCCCGGAGCGCTTCCTGGACCTTGGCCGCCAGCTGGACGCGCCCAGCGTGCTGGTGGACCTCATCCTGGCCAACGGCCGCGCGGCCATCAACGTGGTCAACCTGGGGCTGGAGGCCCAGGCCGCGGCCACCATGCTGCGCTTTCGCCACACCCCGCTGCTGGGCGGCAAGCGCGCCTACTGGATGGGCGTGCTGAATGCCTTCACCAGCCACCTGACCACCTCCTGCGCCATCACGGCGGATGGCCAGCCGCTGCATGAGGGCCAGCTGCTCACCGCCTCCTTTGCCTCAGGCCAGTACATTGGCGGCGGCTTTCACTGCGCGCCCCGCTCCCTCAATGACGATGGCCTGCTGGATGCCTGCGCCATCCTGCCCCTGTCCCGGTTGCAGCTGCTGCGGCTGCTGCCGCTGTACAAGCAGGGCCGCCATTTTGAGTCGCCCCTGTTTGAAGGCCTGTACCGTTACCGGCAGGCCCGGCGGGTGGGCATCACCTGTGAACAAGAGACCGCCCTGTGCCTGGACGGGGAGATGATGCGGGGGCGCAATTTTGAGCTGGAAGTACTGCCCCGCGCGGTGCGCTTCATCCTGCCGCCCGCGTAAAGGGCTGGTTTTTACCCTCGTTTTTCACCGCCTGGCTACCGAAAACAGGCGGTTTTTTGTGCCAAAGCGCGCCCTTCACCCCGGCGCGCGAAGATTGCCTCAAAATCCGCCCGATTTTGATGAAATTTTGAACATCCAATTTTCGCTTCTTCAAAAACCCCTTGATATACAAGGGAAAACAGAGGGCGGAGCATTTATCAAATTTCTTGACATTTGACGGTTTCTGCCGCTATACTGAGTTATCCAAATGAGGATTGTACCCAAAAAATGGGTTCAACAAAATAAATTGGAGGAAACAATGGCAAAAAAGATGTTCACCATCGACGGCAACGGCGCGGTCAGCCACATCGCCTACGCGTTTTCTGACGTAGCCGCCATCTACCCGATCACCCCTTCCAGCACAATGGCCGAATACGTGGACGAGTGGTCCGCGATGGGCCGCAAAAACCTGTTCGGGCAGACAGTCAACGTGGCCGAGATGCAAAGCGAGGGCGGCGCCGCCGGCGCTGTGCACGGCTCCCTGGTTGCCGGCGCCATGACCACCACCTTCACCGCCTCCCAGGGCCTGCTGCTGATGATCCCCAACATGTACAAGATCGCCGGCGAGCTGCTGCCCACCGTGTTCCACGTGTCGGCGCGCACCGTGGCCACCCACGCGCTGTCCATTTTTGGTGACCATTCCGACGTCATGGCCTGCCGCCAGACCGGCTTTGCCATGCTGGCCTCCGGCTCCGTGCAGGAGGCGGAGGACATGGCCCTGGTGGCCCACCTGGCCACCATCAAGTCCTCCATTCCCTTCCTGCATTTCTTTGATGGCTTCCGCACCAGCCATGAGGTGCAGAAGGTGGAAGAAATCGCCTACGAGGACATCCGCAAGCTGGTGGACTGGGAGAAGGTGGACGCCTTCCGCGCCCGCGCGCTCAACCCCGAGCATCCCCACCAGTCCGGCACCGCGCAGAACCCGGATGTGTTTTTCCAGAACCGTGAAGCCGCCAACCCCTATCACCTGGCGGTGCCCGGCATCGTGGAAGAGTGCATGAAGCAGGTCAAGAAGCTGACGGGCCGCGGCTACAAGCTGTTTGACTATGTGGGCGCCCCGGACGCGGAAGAGGTCATCATCATCATCGGCTCCGGTGCCGAGGCGGTCCATGAGACCGTCAACGCGCTGAACAGGAAGGGCCGCAAGGTGGGCGCCATCAAGGTGCGCCTCTACCGTCCCTTCGCCGCGGACGCCTTCCTCAAGGCGCTGCCCAAGACGGTCAAAACCCTGGCTGTCATGGACCGCACCAAGGAGCCCGGCGCCCTGGGCGACCCGCTCTACACCGACGTGCGCACCGCGCTGGCCCAGGCCGGCCGGGACGATATCCGCGTGCTGGGCGGCCGCTATGGCCTGTCCAGCAAGGAGTTCACCCCCACCATGATCAAGGCCATCTACGACAACGCGCAGAAGGCCCGCCCCAAGAACCACTTCACCGTGGGCATTGAGGACGATGTCACCAACAGCTCCCTGAAGCTGGGCCGCCAGTTCAACGCGGCGCCTGAGAGCACCGTGGCCTGCAAGTTCTATGGCCTGGGGTCTGACGGCACCGTGGGCGCCAACAAGAACAGCATCAAGATCATCGGGGATCACACCAAGCTGAACGTCCAGGCCTACTTCGCCTATGACTCCAAGAAGTCCGGCGGGCTGACCGTCAGCCACCTGCGCTTTGGCAAGGAGCCCATCCAGAGCACCTACCAGATTGATGACGCCAACTTCGTGGCCTGCCACAACCCGGCCTATGTCACCCAGTATGACATGCTCAGCCACCTCAAGCGCGGCGGCACCTTCCTGCTCAACTGCCCCTGGGAGGGGGAGGAGCTGGAGGAGCGCCTGCCCGCCGCCCTCAAGCGGGACCTGGCGCGCAAGAAGGCCAAGTTCTACGTGATCGACGCCATTGACCTGGCCGAGAAGAACGGCATGGGCGCGCGCATCAACACCATCATGCAGGCCGCCTTCTTCAAGCTGGCCAACATCATCCCCTACGCCAAGGCCGAGAAGTACATGAAGGACTACGCCCGGGACACCTACGGCCGGCGGGGGGACAAGGTGGTCAAGGCCAACTACGCGGTGATTGAGGCCGCCACCAAGAACCTCAAGGAGGTCAAGGTGCCCGCGGCCTGGGCGGACACCACCACCGGCGCCCAGCCCCACCATGTGGAGGCCACCGAGTACTTCAATTCCATCGCCAAGCCCATCCTGGGCCAGGCGGGGGATTCGCTGCCCGTGTCCGCCTTTGACCCGGCTGGCCGCGTGCCCACCGCCACCACCCAGTTTGAGAAGCGCGGCATCGCCGTGAACGTGCCCGAGTGGCAGGTGGAACACTGCATCCAGTGCAACCAGTGCTCCATGGTGTGCCCTCACGCTGTCATCCGCCCCTTCCTGGTGGAGACGGGCTCCGAGCGCCCCGAGGGCTTTGTCACCAAGCCGGCGCTGGGCCGTGAGTATGCGGGCAACGATTTCCGCATTCAGGTCAGCCCCCTGGACTGCACCGGCTGCGGCAACTGCTACGAGGTGTGCCCCTCCAAGACCAAGGCCCTGCAGATGAAGCCGCTGGACAGCCAGCGCCATGAGGAGGCCAACTGGGAGTTTGCCCGTCAGCTGCCGGACGACCGCTTCAACCACAACAAGAACACCGTGCGCGGCAGCCAGTTCCTGAAGCCCCTCTTTGAGTATTCCGGCGCCTGCGCGGGCTGCGGCGAGACGCCCTACATCAAGCTGGCCACCCAGCTCTTCGGTGACCGCATGGTCATCGCCAACGCCACCGGCTGCACCTCCATCTACGGCGGTTCCAGCCCCACCGTGCCCTACACCGTCAACAGCAAGGGCCACGGCCCCGCCTGGGCCAACAGCCTGTTTGAGGACAACGCCGAGTTCGGCTTTGGCATGAACCTGGCCTATGCCCAGCGCCGCGCCCGCCTGGCGGAAACCGTGGAAGCCCTGATCGCCGTGGAGTGGACCGACGCCCCCATCAAGGAGGCCGGCGCCCAGTGGCTGCAGGACATGCACAAGGCGGATGAGTCCAAGGCCGCCGGCGAGAAGCTGAAGGCAGCCTGCGAGGCCGGGCTTGACATGCACGGCACCGAGTGGGAGGCCGAGTGGATCAAGAACGGCAAAAAGTGCGACTGCGATGCCTGCACCGGCGCCAGCGCCGTGCTCAAGGAAGCGGACATGCTGGCCAAGAAGTCCATCTGGATCATTGGCGGCGACGGCTGGGCCTATGACATCGGCTATGGCGGGCTGGACCACGTGCTGGCCCAGAACCAGGACGTGAACATCCTGGTGCTGGACACCGAGGTGTACTCCAACACCGGCGGCCAGGCCTCCAAGTCCACCCCGACCGGCTCTGTGGCCAAGTTCGCCGCGGCCGGCAAGCGCACCAAGAAGAAGGACCTGGGCATGATGGCCATGAGCTACGGCTACGTCTATGTCGCCCATGTGTCCATGTCAGCCAATTACAACCAGGTGCTCAAGGCCTTTAACGAGGCGGAGGCATACAACGGCCCCTCCCTTATCATCGCCTACAGCCCCTGCATCAACCACGGCATCAACATGTCCTTCTCCCAGGCCGAGACCCGCAAGGCGGTGGCCTCCGGCTACTGGAACCTCTACCGCTACAACCCCGAGCTGGCGGAGCAGGGCAAGAACCCCCTGATCATTGACAGCAAGGACCCCACGGAGAGCTACCAGGATTACCTCAGGGGCGAGGTGCGCTACACCTCCCTGCTCAAGGCCTTCCCTGACCAGGCCGAGCAGCTGTTCCAGCGCTCCGAGGAGGAGGCGGCCATGCGGCTTGACAACCTCAAGCGCCTGGCGGCTGAATAAGCCAAACCGGCAAACCAAGCGACACCTGCCCGCCCGGCGCACGCCGGGCGGGCAGTTTGTTTGGGCCACCAATCGCCCACATGGAAACTGACAGCTTTTTCTGGGTATATGAATGGGGTGGGCGCACAAGCGCCCCCTTGGAAATGTATGGGAGGAAACATGGAGATAAAAGTCTGGGCAGATTTTGAGTGCCCCTACTGTTACCTGGGCAACCACCGCCTGCACCGCGCCCTCAAGGAGCTGGGCATCAGGGACGCGCGCATCACCACGCGCAGCTTCCTGCTGAACCTGGAGCCGGACAAGCCCAACGGCCTGCCCATGGAGGAGCTGGTGCGCCAGCGCTATGGCGGCAACATCCCCGACATCCTGGACGGCTTTGACGATTTGCGGGAGCAGGCAAAGCGTGAGGGCCTGGAGATCCAGATGCGCGGCGCGCGCTGGTCCTATCTGATGGACGCGCACCGCCTGCTGCATTTTGCCAGGGGCAAGGGCCTGGGCAACCAGTATTTTGACCGTGCCCAGCGCGCCCTCTTCCAGGAGCACCGCCTGCTCAGCGACCACCAGACCCTGCTGGATGTCGCGCAGGAGGTGGGCCTTGACCGGGCGGAGGCACAGCAGGCGCTGGAAAACGGGGCCTTCCGCTCGGCCGTACTGGCCGATGACGGCGCTGCCCGGGAGATTGTGATTGACTACGTGCCCTACTACATCCTCAACGGCGCCCACCACTTTTCCGGTGACCGCAGCCATGAGGAATACCTGTCCTTCCTGCGGCTGGGCCTGAAGAATGAGGTCCATCCATGAAGATACAGATCTGGTCTGACTTTCTCTGCCCCTACTGTGTCCTGGGAAAGAAACGCCTGGAGCGGGCGCTGGCAGCCGCGGGCATCCATGATGCCCGGATCGAGATGAACAGCTTCCTGCTCAACCCCGGGCCGCCCAGGGGCGGGGAGAGCATGCGCGACCACCTGATGGACAAGTACGGCCTCAGCCCCCAGCAGGTTCAGGACAATTTTGACAGCCTCACCCAGGCCGCCCGTGAGCTGGGGCTCCAGCTGCGCTTTGAACAGGCCAGGCACGCCAGCACCGACCAGGCACACATGCTCTTCCAGCATACCAAGTCCCTTGGCCTGGGCACCGCCTTCTCCGACCGCCTGCAGCAGGCCGCCTTCCTTGAGGGCGCGACCCTGGATGACCCGCCCACCCTGGTGCGCCTGGCGGGCGAGGTGGGCATCGGGGCGCAGCAGGCGCAGGAGGCGCTGCAGGACAAAGCCCTCTTCAACCGCGCCCGCGGTGAGTATGAGGACGCGCTGCGCTTTGGCGCGCGGGGCGTGCCCTTTTTTGTGGTGGATGACCGCTTTGCCATCACCGGCGCCCAGCCAGAGGAGGTCTTCGTGAAGACCCTGAACAAAGCGGCGGCCAAATGAAACAAGGCGGCCCACGGGGCGCCGGACAAGGAGCCTGCCATGCTGGAATTCAAGTTTGACGTGCAAACCCTCATTGAGGGCGAGGGGCTGGATGAGGACGCCATCAGCGCGCACATCAGCCAGCACTTTGAGGGCGATTGCCTGCTGGTGGTGGGGGATGAGGAGCTGATCAAGCTACACTTCCACACCAACCGCCCCTGGGAGGTGCTGGAATACTGCGCCAGCCTGGGGGAGATGTACGATATCGTGGTGGAGAACATGCAGCGCCAGTCGGAGGCCTTCTAGCGCCTGACCCGGCACGCGGCCAGGGAAGCCCAGGTGACCAGGCTTCCTGGCTTTTTCATGTCCCTGTCCCTTCCTTCCTTGTCCGGGCGTGAGGCAGGTGCTACAATCAGCGCGGAACAACACCCGCGGAGAAGCAGATGCCTGACATCACCCTGATGACCTACCTGATTGTCTGCCCGCTCATCTTTCTGGGCGGCTTTGTGGACAGCATCGCCGGTGGGGGTGGCCTGATCACCCTGCCGGCCTACTACCTCGCCGGCCTGCCCCCGGCGCTGGCGGGCGGCAGCAACAAGCTGTCCGCGGTGGCGGGCACGGCGGTGGCCACCGGCAAGTACGCCACCCGGGGGCTGATTGCCTGGCGGCACGGGCTGGCCTCGGCCCTGGGCTCCCTGCCCGGCGCCGCGCTGGGGGCCTTCCTGCTCACCTGGCTGCCCGAGTTCTATGTGCGCCTGGGGGTGGTGCTGGCGCTGCCCTTTGTGGCCCTGCTGGTGCTGCGCAACAAGGATTTGTCCACGCGCCAGCCCCTGGTTCCCGCGCCCCTGGCGCTGCCGGCCTGCTTCATGATTGGCCTGCTGGTGGGGGTGTACGACGGCCTGGTGGGCCCGGGCACCGGGACCTTCCTGATCCTGGCCTATGTGATGCTGCTGGGGGAGGAGGCGCTCACCGCCTCCGGCACCGCCAAGCTGGTCAACCTGGGCAGCAACCTGGGGGCCTTGGTCACCCTGGTCACCACCGGCCATGTGCTCTACGCGCTGGCGCTGCCCGCAGCCGCCTTTGGCATCGCCGGCAACCTGCTGGGGGCCAACCTGGCCATCAAAAAAGGCGCGCCCTTTGTGCGGGCGCTGCTGCTGGTGGTGCTGGGCCTGCTGCTGGCCAAGCTGCTGCTTGACCTGCTGCCCGGGCAGGCCGCCCTGCTGTAGCCGGCGCCCCCGCCCGCGACCCCGCACCGGAGGAACCATGCTCAACGCCGCGCGCCATTTTCGCCTCAGGGGGCGGCCGGTCAGCTGCCAGCCCTATGGCGAAGGCCACATCAACCGCACCTACCTGCTGATTACACAGGAGGATGCCTGGTACATCCTGCAGCAGATCAACCACCGGGTTTTTCTGGACGTGCCCGCCCTGATGGACAACATCGGCGCGGTGACCCGCCACCTGGCACACAGGGACCCCTGCCCCCGCCGGGTGCTGACCATCGTGCAAACGCATGAGGGGCAGGATTTTTATCATGACCAATCCAGCGGCGCCTACTGGCGCGTGTACGACTTTGTGCGCGGCAGCCTTTGCCTGCAGCGGCCGGAGACCGGGCAGGATTTCTGCCGCAGTGGCCAGGCCTTTGGGCGTTTCCAGCGCCAGCTGGCTGATTTTCCGGTCAGCAGCCTGCATGAGACCATCGTGGATTTTCACAACACCCCCGTGCGCTTTGCCCAGCTGCACCAGGCCGCCCAGGCGGACATCCTGGGGCGGCTGCGGGATGTGCGGGCTGAGCTGGCCTTCGCCCTGGAGCGCGAGCGGCGCGCCGGCCACCTCCAGGCCCTGCAGGCCGCGGGGCGCCTGCCCACCCGGGTCACCCACAACGATACCAAGCTCAACAACGTGTTGCTGGACGAGCGCACCCGGGAGGCTCTGTGCGTGATTGACCTGGACACCGTCATGCCCGGGCTGATCGCCCACGACTTTGGCGATGCCATCCGCTTTGGCGCCTCCACCGCGGCGGAGGATGAGCGGGATTTGGACCGGGTGGCGCTGTCCCTGGAGCTGTACAGCCAGTTTTCCCGGGGCTTTCTGGAGCAGGTGGGCAACAGCCTCAACCCGGATGAGCTGGCGACCCTGCCCGAAGGTGCCTGGGCGATGACGCTGGAGTGCGGCATCCGCTTCCTGGCGGACTACCTGCGGGGCGATGTCTACTTCCGTACCCACCGCGAAGGGCAGAACCTGGACCGCTGCCGCACCCAGTTCAAGCTGGTGGCGCAGATGGAGCGGCACTGGGCACAGATGCAGGACATCATTCACCAGATGGCTGAAAGGCTCCCCGACCGGGGGGATGGCTCGGCCTGAGCCCGCGCCCGACACAAAGCCCCCGCCACCGCGGGGGCTTTGTGTCGGGTTTGTCGATGCTTCAGGAGGGCTGGCTCATCAGCTGGGGCAGCATCAGCTGGGCCGCCTGGGCAATCAGCTGGTGGCCTTTCTGGTTGGGGTGCATGCCGTCCACGCAATAGAGGCTGCCCAGGTCGCGCTCCTCCAGGAAGAAGGCGCGCAGGTCAAACAGCTTGCTCTGGGTAAGCCGCGCCACCTTGTGCACAGCCAGGGCGTACTGCTCCTGCCAGCGGTAGACATGGTGCACATCGCCCAGGTAGCGCAGGATGGCGCCCGCGTCCAGGCCCTTGGACACCCAGGGCACAAAGCGCTCCGCCACCAGCGGCGGCGGGGTGACCAGCACCGCCTGCTTGCTCAGGCGCCTCACGCCCTGCACAAAACGGGTCAGCACCGCCTCAAACTCACGCAGCGGCACCCGGGCGGGGTGCATGGTCTGCGGGTCCCGGGCGGCCGCCTTCCAGTCCGGCGTGCAGTCGTTGCCGCCATACTGGATGGCCACCGCGTCCGTGTCCAGGGCATCCAGGGCCTCAAACTCCTGCAGGCCTTCCTGGGCCAGCGCGCCAAAGCGGGAGCGGTTGTCAATCTGCACCTGGCTGTCCTTGCCCAGCAGCTTGTCAAAGCCTTCCTTCAGGTACACATAGCGGCCCCGCGCATCATCAAAGGTGACGCCCCGGCCGATGGAATCCCCAAACAGGGTGATGGTCAGCATCTCATCCTCCTCATTGGTTGACGGCCAGGCCGTCCAGGTAGGGCGCGCAGTGGCGCAGGCTCATCTGCCACAGGTCCTGCGCCAGCTCCTCATCCTGCGCCTTGCGGCTCACGCGCGCTGGCGCGCGGCGCACATGGTAATCCCCTGGTTGCCAGTCCACCCCCGGCTGCCCCTGGGCCAGCCACACCAGGGTGTCCGCGCCCTGCTGGGGGCTGATCATGCCCAGCAGCCGGCTCATGCGTGGGGTGTAGGCCCAGCGCAGGGGGGAGCGGCTGCCGCTGGAGAAGGAGCTGGCCACCATGCCCGGGTGGTAGGAGACCGCCGTGATGCCCTGCTGGCCATGCAGGCGCTGCAGCTGCCGGGTGAACAGGATGTTGGCCAGCTTGGAATCGCAGTAGGCCAGGTGGGGTGAGCGCCGGCCCGGCCGGTCCATGTTCATGGGGTCAGACAGCAGGCCCGCGAAGTGGTGGGCCACGCTGGAGGTGCTGATCACCGTGGTCTGGCAGGCAATCAGGCGGGGCAGCAGCAGCTGGGTCAGCAGGAAGGGGGCCAAGTGGTTCACCTGGAAGGTGATTTCAAACCCATCCACCGTGGGGGGCTGCCTGCGAAACAGGCCCCCGGCGTTGTGCGCCAGCAGGTCAATGCGGGGATAATCCCGCAGCAGCTGCTCGGCCAGCGCCACCACCTGCCGCAAATCGGCGAAGTCGGCCGTGTAGGCCAGCGCGCCCAGGTCCCGGGCCACCTGGTTGGTTCGCTGCGGGTTGCGCCCGATGATGGCCACCTGGTAGCCCAGGGCCGCCAGCTGCCTGGCGGCCTGCTCGCCGATGCCCCCGCTGGCCCCGGTAATCAGTGCTGTCTTCATCGCCTGCCTCCTTCCCTTTGTGTCCCCCACATTGTAGCATGAGCGGGGAAATTGCTGAAACAGCAAATTGCAAACCCAGGATAAGGGCAAGCCAAGCAAAAACCGCCCCGGGTCACACCGGGGCGGTTGTAGGGTCAGCGCGCAAGCCGGTCAGTCTTCGCGGCGGCCCATCTCCTTGTCCAGCAGGTAGAGCGCGGAGCCGCTGCTGCCCACCAGCTCAATCTTGTCAATGTTGTTCTGGGCGTTGGTCTCTTCCTCGCCCTGCTCCTCAATGAACCACTGCAGGAAATTGGCGCTCAGGTGGTCCTTGAGCTCCAGCGCCTTCTCATAAATCTTGTTGATGGAGGCGGTGATGTGCTGCTCATGCTTGAGGCCGGAGATCAGCGGGGCCTTGACATCCTTGAAATCCTTCTCGGTGTCGGCGATGGGGCTGTAGGTCACCTTGACACCCGCGTCAATCAGGAAGGTGCGGATGCGCATCGCGTGGCCAAGCTCTTCTTTGGCCTGCACCATGTACCAGTGGGCGAATCCGGGCAGGTTCTTCTCTTCGTAATAGTTGGCGAACTCCATGTAAATATAGCCGGAGTGCAGTTCCAGGTTGATTTGCTTGATCAGCATCTCAGCGATTTCTTTTTTGATCATGGTGGGGGGGTTCCTCCTTTTGTTTTCAGAATAATCTTACCCGCCCCTGTGGCGGGTTAGGCAAGATTTGCCGCTTTTTCTTACTTCTTGATGCTGCCGCGCAGCCTGTCCCAGGCCTGCATGACCTTGGCGTGCAGGTTTTCTGGCAGCAGGCCTATCACCAGTAGCACCAGGCCGACAGCGCCCAGCAGCCCCAGCAGGATGCCCGAGCCGCGGAACAGCAGCTTGATGACCAGCCAGGCCACCAGCAGGATGATGCCCAGGGACGCGTCCTTGCGCAGGTTTTTCATGATGGTTCTTCCTCCTGTTGCGGGTTCTGCTTATTTGATGAAGGTGCCCCGGTCCAGCTCCTCAAAAGCGTTCATCAGCTCCTCGCGCGTGTTCATCACGATGGGGCCGCCCCAGGCGATGGGCTCACTCAGCGGCTTGGCCATGCACAGCACGGCGTGCAGTCCCTGGCTGCCCGCGGTAAAGCCCACCTCGTCACCCTTGGTGAACAGCACCGCGCGCTTTTCCTCCAGCTCCCGCCCGGTCAGCCCAAAGATGCCGGCGCCTGCAAACAGGTAGACAAACACCGTGGCGTGCATGGGCGTGGGCATGGCGAAGGCCACCCCGGGCTGCAGGGTGATGTCCAGCATGGTCATCTTCACATGCTCGCCTTCCATAAAGCCCTGCGTGTCCTTGTACTGCCCGGAGATGACCCGCACCACGCTGCCCTGCTCGCGCACCTCCGGGATGTCAGATGCCTTGATGTCGTTGTACTTGGGCGGGGTCATCTTGTCCTTGCGGGGCAGGTTCAGCCACAGCTGCAGCCCCAGCATGCGCGGGGAGGCCAGGGGCATCTCCTGGTGCATGATGCCCGAGCCCGCGGTCATCCACTGGCAGGAGCCGTCCAGGATGTCGCCCTTGTTGCCCAGGCTGTCCCCATGCTCAATGTGCCCGCTGACCAGGTAGGTCACCGTTTCAATGCCCCGGTGGGGGTGCCAGGGGAAGCCCTTGATGTAGTCATCCGGGTTGGTGGAGTCAAAGGCATCCAGCATCAAAAAGGGGTCAAAGGCCTGCGTGGTCTGGCGTCCCAGCACGCGCACAAGGTTGACGCCCGCGCCGTCAATCGCGCGGTTGCCGGTTACCACCTGGTCGATGTCTCTTCTCATGGTCCCTCCTTTTTATCATGCACCCAGAACATAGCTCGACATGGACAGGCTGCCCCAGGCATAGTCGTGGTTGATGGCCCGGGGGCGGTCCTCCCGTGTGGCGGCGCCCAGGATGTTCAGCAGCGGCACAAAGTGCTCGCCGGAGTTTACGCTGGGCATACAGCCCTCCAAGGCGGTGTACCCTGCCAATGCCTCATAGTGTCCGGACATCACCCGCTCATGCACCGCTTCCCCAAAGGCCAGGGCCCAGGGGAAGGGCTGCTGTTGATCCGGGCGGATTTCACGCAGGTTGTGCACCACATTGCCGCTGCCCACAAGCATTATACCCTCATCCCGCAGCGGCCGCAGCGCCTGGCCAATGGTAATTTGTGCACGGGCGTCCAGGGTCAGGTCCAGGCTCAGCTGCACAACAGGGATGTCAGCCGCCGGGTACATCACCTTGAGCAGGCTCCAGGCGCCATGGTCCAGGCCCCAGTCCGCGCTGACCTGGGCGCCCTGGTCCGCGAGCAGGGCCGCCACCTGCCCGGCCAGTCGCGGGCTGCCAGGGGCCGGGTAGCTGACCTCATACAGGGATTGGGGGAAGCCGTAGAAATCATGGATGGTTTCGGGCTGTTCCTGCCCCACCACCTTCAGGCCATGGGTCACATAGTGGGCGGACAGGCAAAGGATGGCCCGGGGCCGTTGCAGCTCCCGCCCCAGCTGCGCCCAGGCGCGGGTCCAGGCGTTGTCCTCCAGCGCGTTCATGGGGGAGCCATGGCCGATGAAGACCACCGGCAGGCGCCTATCACTCACAGCAGCAGCTCCTCAATGGGCTTGCGGGACTTGGGGTGGTTGCGGGCCTGGTTCTTTTCGCTCAGCAGGTGCAAATCCCCGGGCCAGCCCACCGCCATCACGTGCACGATGTCATACTCCTCCGGAATCTGGAAGGCCTCCCGGGCCTGCTTCCGGCTAAAGCCAGCCATGGGGTGGGCAGTCAGCCCCCGGCGCTCCGCCTCCAGCATGAAGAAGCCTGTCGCGCAGCCGGCGTCGGACATGTGCCAGTAGTTGTCCCGCCCGCCCTGGGTGAAGGTCTTTTTGGACAGGGTCAGCACCAGCACCGGCGCCCGCCCGGCCCACTCCTGGTTTTGTTCGGTGAGGGTGGCCAGCAGCCGCTCCCTGCGCTCCCCCGTGGCGATGAGAAAGCGCCAGGGTTGTTCGTTGAAGCAGCTGGGGGCATGGCTTGCCGCTTCCACCAGCGCTTCCAGCACCTCCTGGGGCACCTCCTGGTCGGTCAGGGCGCGGTTGGCGAAACGGGTTTTGATCTCGGTAAGCATCTCATGCCGGGTTTGTCGTATCATGCTGTCCTCCTGCTTGTGTGCGCCTGGGCGTATTCCCTGTCAATATACCACAATCCACCATCATATGGCGCGAAAAGGGCTTTTTTGGGCCATCCCCAGCCCAGTGAATATGCTTGCATAAATTCCGCGGTTCATTATAATGAGTGCAGCGAGGTGAGGATATGAAGATAACGGCGCTGTTCCAGAAACAGAAAATGATGCGCACGGTGCTCCTGTCCCTGATTCCGGTTTCCCTCATGGCTGTCTATCTCTATGGCTGGCGGATGCTGATGCTGGCTGCTTTTGTGGCCCTGGCTGCGGTGATTTCCGAGTACCTGGTGATGCGCAGCATCAACAAGGACAAAACCAAGGTATCTGAGGCCGCTTTTGTGTCCGCCGCCCTGTTCACGCTGACCCTGCCTCCGCAGACCCCGGTGTGGGTGGCGGTGGTGGGCATTGTCTTTGGCATCGTGTTTGGCAAGGCGGTGTTTGGCGGCTTTGGCCGCAATGTTTTCAACCCGGCGCTGGTGGGGCGCTGCTTCATCTATGTGGCCTTTCCCCACTACCTCACCATGAACTGGGCCCAGCCCTTCCTGGCGCTGCCCGGCGGCTTTGCCGCCTGGACGGTGGCGGCGGACGCGGTCACCTCGGCCACCCCCATCATCAACTACAACCAGGGCATCGCCGCGATGGACAACCTGCGCCTCTTCCTGGGCAGCGTGGGGGGCGCCCTGGGGGAGACCAGCGCGCTGCTCATCCTGCTCTCCGGCGCCTTCCTGGTGTACAGGAAGGTGGCCTCCTGGCAGCTGATGGTGTCCACCATCGTCTCGGGCACCCTGCTGGCCGCCATCTTCCATTACGCGGGCGTGCAGCATGCCACCGGCGTGCTGGCGGCACCCCCGCTGTTCACCCTGCTCTCTGGCGGCTTCCTCTTTGGCGCCATCTTCATGGTGACCGACCCGGTCTCCGCCCCCAAGGGCAAGGGCGCCCAGTGGATTGCCGGCACCCTGGTGGGCCTGATCACCATCATCATCCGCACCTTCTCACTGTTCACGGAGGGCATGATGTTTGCCATCCTCATCGTCAACGCGTTCACCCCCCTGCTGGAGCTGCAGATCAAGCGGCGCCAGGACAGGAAGAAACTGGCCGCAAAGGAGGCGTCCGCATGAAAAGAGGGTATGTCTACACCTTCCTCTTCATGGTGGCGATCACCGCCGTGCTGGTCTTTGCGCTGGCCGCGGCCTATGAGGGCTTCAAGCCGGCCATCACCGCCAACAAGGACCTGCAGGAGCAGCGCGCGGTGCTCTATGCCCTGAACCTGGACCAGAACCTGAGCGACGAGCAGGTGGTGCAGGAATACGACAGCAAGGTGGCGCCCCAGCCGCTGAACGGCCTGGAAGAGGTCAATGGCCTGCCCATCCTGGCCCACGTGGAGGACGGCCAGCCCCTGGCCTATGCGGTGCCCTTTGAGGGCAGCGCGCTCTGGGGCTCGCTGCGGGGTTACCTGGGCGTCACCGCGGACCTGGACCAGCTGACCGGCCTGGTCTTCACCTACCAGAACGAGACCCCGGGCCTGGGCGGGCGCATCGATGAGGAATGGTACAAAAGCCAGTTCCGCGGCCTGCCCATTCAGGAGGGCGGCACCATCCGCTACGGCGGGCAGCCCGGCTACACCCTGGACGCGGTGACCGGCGCCACCCAGACCTCACAGGCGGTGCTGCGCACCCTGAACAAAGCGCTGGAAAACACTGTTTTTGCAGGGGAGGTGGAATAAATGGCAGCGGAGAAACTGAGCGCCAACTTCAAACGCAACATGTTCACCGAAAACCAGGTGCTGCGGGCCATCCTGGGCATCTGCTCCTCCCTGGCGGTCACCAACACCATGCGCAACTCCCTGGTGATGGGCCTGGGCGTGGCCTTTGTGACGGGCCTGTCCAGCCTGACCCTGTCCGCCATGCGGGAAGTCATTCCCCACCGCATCCGCATGCTGGTGCAGACCCTGGTCATCGCCGTGTACGTCATCCTTGTGGATTTGCTGCTGCAGGCCTACCTGCCGGAGGTGTCCAAGCAGCTGGGGCCCTATGTGGGGCTTATCATCACCAACTGCATCATCATGGGCCGGGCCGAGGCCTATGCCCAGTCCAACCCGCCCATCCCCGCCATGTTTGACGGCTTCTTCGCGGGGCTGGGGTACGCGATGATTCTGCTGATGGTGTCCTTCATCCGTGAGCTGCTGGGCTTTGGAACGCTGTTTGGCTTCCAGGTCATCCACACCGCCCCTGAGAACCTGTGGACCATCATGATCATGCCACCCGCCGCCTTCTTCATCATCGGCTCCATGATCTGGTTCATCTCCGCCCGCGCCGCGCGCAAGGCGGCCGCGAAGGCCAAGTAAGGAGGGGAGAGAACATGGCGCCCAACATCAGCCCCCTGGTCATCCTGATTGCCTCCATCTTCACCAGCAACATGATCCTGTCCAACTTCCTGGGCATGTGCTCCTACCTGTCCGTGTCCACCGAGTACAAGACGGCCAACGGCCTGGGCATGGCGGTCACCCTGGTGCTGGTGCTGACCACGGCCATCAACTGGCCCATCTACACCTACCTGATTGTGCCCTCCAACCTGTTCTATCTGCAGTACATCATTTTCATCATGGTCATCGCGGCCACCGTGCAGATTCTGGAGATGGGCATGGACCGCTACACCCCTGACCTGCACGCCAAGCTGGGCATCTTCCTGCCGCTGATCACCGTGAACTGCGCCATCCTGGGCGTCATCCTGTTCATGGTGATCCGCAACTACAGCTTTGTGCAGGCGCTGCTGTTCTCCTTTGGCAGCGGGCTGGGCTGGTGGCTGGCCATCAACATGCTGGCCGCCATCCGCGAGAAACTGGCCACCACCAAGCTGCCCCCCGGGGTCAAGGGGCCCGCGCTGGCGTTCATCGTCACGGGCATCATGGCCATGGCCTTCATCGGCTTCTCGGGCATCTTCACCATTCAGTAAGCAGGAGGCAGCATGAACTTTTCCGTCATCCTGACCACGGTCGGCATCCTGGCCGCGGTTTCCGCGGGGCTGAGCGTCATCATCTCCGTGGCCGACGCCGTGCTCAACAACTATGGCACCTGCCAGCTGGACATCAACAACGGCGAGAAGCTGCTTTCCGTCAAGGGCGGCAGCAGCCTGCTGAGCCTGCTGGCGAGTGAGAAGATCTTCATCCCCTCCGCCTGCGGGGGCAAGGCCACCTGCGGGCTGTGCAAGGTGGGGGTGCTGGAGGGGGGCGGCCCCCTGCTGCTGACGGAGGAGCCCTACATCTCCCTGGAGGAGCGCAAGCAGCACATCCGCCTGTCCTGCCAGGTCAAGGTCAAGACCGACATGAAGCTGCGCATCCCGGAGGAGCTGTTCAACATCAAGGAGTTCCTCTGCGAGCTGGTGGAGGTGGAGGACATGACCTACGACATCAAGCGCCTGCGCCTCAAGCTGCCCGCCGGGGAGAGCATCAAGTTCAAGGCCGGCCAGTTTGTCCAGTTCTACTCCAAGCCCTACGGCAAGGTGCGGGAGGAAGCCTTCCGCGCCTACTCCATCTCCTCCAAGGCCAGCGAGACCGACCACCTGGAGCTGCTCATCCGCCTGGTGCCCAACGGCATCGTCACAACCTATGTGCACACCGCGCTGCAGGTGGGGGACACCGTGCGCCTGTCCGGGCCCTATGGCGATTTCTACCTGCGGGGTGACTGCGAGGAGCTGGTCATGATTGCCGGCGGCTCGGGCCTGGCGCCCATCCGCTCCCTGGTGTATGACGTCATCGAGAAGGGCCTGCCCCACAAGATGCGCTTCTTCTTTGGCGCCAACACCATGAGGGACCTCTACTACATGGAGGAGTTCACCCAGATCGAGCGGGATTACCCGCAGTTCAAGTTCATCCCCTGCCTGGCCCGCCCCGCGCCGGAGGACAACTGGCAGGGCGTGACCGGCTTTGTGACCGTGGCGCTGGAGGAGCAGGTGGCCGACAGCGTCAGCAAGGAAGCCTACCTCTGCGGCAGCCCGGGCATGCTGGACGCCTGCATCAAGATCCTCAAGACCAAGGGCTTTACGGACGAAACCATCTTCTACGACAAGTTCTAAGGAGGCGGCATGAAAGAGAACCCCAGGCACATTCCGGTGGTGGAGAGCCTGCGCGAGGGCATCCTGTCCCGGGATGGTTTCATGGGCGAGGACACGCGTCCCTTCACCGACATCATCCTGGATGACGCTGCCGTGCTGGCCAGCGCCGGCACCAACGCGGTGGAGCTGGCGGACAAGATGACCCGCCTCACCCGCGCGGCCCTTGCGCAGGCCGGGCAGGAAGTGGTTGTGGAGGGCTACCGCGTGCTGGTGGAGGACTACATGGGCCGCATCAGCTGTCCCTTCCGTGACCATCGCGCGCCCAAGCGCAACACCCAGGTGTGGGACAATGCCGGGCGGCAGATGAGCTGGACAGCGCTGGGCGTGCACCTGATCCGCGCGCACGGCTTCTTCCAGGGACAGGGCGCGCCCTACCGGCTGGAGCCGGCCCAGCTGGCGGACTTCCTGCGCGCGCTGGACTGACCAAACCCTGCATTTCCCATCAGCAAAACCCCGCTCAAGCGGGGTTTTGCCGTGCAGGGACCAGGCGCGCCATGCTAGCGATAATACCGCGTTTTATACTCCAGCTTCTGCTTCACCCGGGGCTTGCGCTTGCGGGTGATCAGCTTGAACAGCAGCTGGGAGATCACCACCACCGCGATGACCGGCAGCAGGATGATGATGAGGAACTCCAGGGAAAAACGGGGGAAGGGGTTGGGGTCGGCTGCCGTGTAGGCACGGATTTCATCCAGGGTGGGGGCAATGGAGGCGCGCCGCTCAATGGAGCGGCCGGCCAGCAGCTCATACACCACCGGCTCGGCACCGGGGCTGAGGGGGGTGTAGGTCAGGGTGCCCATCACCTCGCCTGCGGTGACCGGCGCCTCCAGCGTGCGGCTGTACTCAACCTGGGTGCGGGTGTTGTACACCTTCATCTGCTCTTCCAGGCTGCCCTTGGGGGCTACCAGGGCATCGTTGGCCAGGGGGTCCAGCTTGCGCAGGTTCAGCTCCAGCCGGCCCAGGTCCGGGTCCTCCTGGGCGAAGCCGCTGATGTTGATCACCTTGGGGTTCTCCAGGTACAGCTGGGCCACGGTGACGGACTCATACTGCGAGAAGCCGTATTCCATCAACCGCCTGGTGTCCCGCCACTTGTCGGTGGAGCCGGAGTTGAGCACCACGGAAATCAGCTGGATGCCGTCCTTGGTGGCCGAGCCCACAAAGCAGTCCCCGGCCAGGGAGTGCTGGCCGGTCTTGATGCCGGTGGCATAGCGGTAGAAGTGGTTGTTCTCCTCGCCGTCCTGCAGGAAGGCCAGCGCGCGGTTGTTGAAGCGCCGGGCCTCGGTCAGGTTGGTCTGCGGCAGGGTGAAGCTGGTGAGCAGGGCGATCTCCCGGAACTCGGCGTTTTGCATGGCTTCCCGCGCGATCAGCGCCAGGTCCCGCGCGGTGGAGAGGTGGTTGTCATCGTGGTAGCCATGGGCGTTGGTGAAGTGGGTGCGGGTGCAGCCATAGCGCGCGGCCGCTTCGTTCATCAGGGCAACAAAGGCGGCCTCGCTGCCCATCAGGTGCTCGGCAATGGCAATGGCGCCATCGTTGCCTGACTGCACCATGGTGGCGCGGATCAGGTCGCCCAGGCGCACCTGCTCGCCCTCCTTCAGGCCCAGCCTGGAGGCGTCCTCCGGCATGCTGGCGGCATTGGCCGACACGGTCACCAGGTCATCCTGCTCACCCATGGTCAGCGCCAGCAGGGCGGTGAGCACCTTGGTGGTGGAGGCGGGCGGGCGCATCTCGTCCGCGTTTTTCTCGTACAGCACCTGCCCGCTGAGCTGCTCAATCACAATGGCGCTGGAGGCGCGCAGGTTGCGGTTGCCCAGGTTCTCCGGGCGGGTGGCGTCATACTCGCTGGCCAGGGCGGGGAAAAGGGGCAGCAAAACAAGCAGCAGAACGGCCATCAGCCCCGCTGCCCGTGCCTTGGTTGACCCTGGTCTCATGCCCTGCTTCCTCCCTCTGGCGTGGGCACATCCTATCACAAGGTGAGGCTTTTGTATAGTTTGGGACCCTCTTCATACAGGTTGCGGCCGCTGGCGTCCACGCAGACCACGGCGGGCAGGTCCTCAACCTCAAAGCGGTGGATGGCCTCTGGCCCCAGGTCCGGGTAGGCCACCACCTGGGCGGCCTTGATGGCCTTGGCGATCAGCACGGCGGAGCCGCCGATGGCGCCAAAGTACACCGCCTGGAAGCGCGGCATCAGGGCCAGGGTCTGGGGCCCCAGGTAGCCCTTGCCGATCATGCCCTTCAGGCCTCGCTCCAGCAGCGGCGGGGTGTAGCGGTCCGTGCGGTAGCTGCTGGTGGGGCCGGCCGGCCCCACGGGCTGGCCGGGGCGCGCGGGCGCTGGGCCCACGTAGTAGATGACCTCCCCGGCCAGGTCAACGGGTAGCTCCTCCCCGCGTTCAATCAGGGCCACCAGGCGCTTGTGGGCGGCGTCCCGCCCGGTGAGCAGGCTGCCGCTGAGCAGCACCTGGTCCCCGGCCTTCAGGTCCTGGATGGCCGCGTCCAGCAAGGGCAGTTGCACTTTTTTGATCATGTCGGCTCCTTACAGCGTGGTCTCGGCGTGGCGGGCCACATGGCAGCAGATGTTGACCGCCACAGGCAGCCCGGCGATGTGTGTGGGCGCGCTGACGATGTGCACCTTCAGCGCGGTGGTCTGCCCGCCATAGCCCGCCGGGCCGATGCCCAGGCGGTTGATCTCATGCTCCAGCTCCTCCTCCAGCTGCCGGTAGCGCGGGTCCTTGTGGTGGCGGGTCAGGGGCAGGCTGGTGGCGCGCTTGGCCATGAGGGCGGCCAGCTCAAAGCTGCCGCCCACGCCCACCCCCACCACCAGCGGCGGGCAGGGGTTGGGGCCGGCCTCTTCCACGGTCTTGAGCACAAAGCGCTTCATGCCCTCCACCCCGTCGCCTGGGGAGAGCATCTTCAGCTGGCTCATGTTCTCGCTGCCAAAGCCCTTGGCGATGGCCAGGATGTGCACCTTCTCGCCGGGCACCAGGCGGGTGTGGATGACGCAGGGGGTGTTGTCCCCGGTGTTTTTGCGGTCAAACAGCGGGTCATTGGCGATGGATTTGCGCAGGTAACCGGTGGTGTAGGCCTGTCGCACGCCTTCGTTCACGGCATCCTCCAGGCTGCCCCCTGTCAGGTGCACCTCCTGCCCGATGGTCAAAAACACCACCGACATCCCGGTGTCCTGGCAGACGGGCAGGCTTTCCTGCGCGCCGATGCGGTTGTTTTCCAGCAAATGCTCCAGCACCATGCCGCCCAGGGGGGAGGGCTCCCTGGCCCTGGCCTCCTCCAGCTTGTCCATCACATCCGGCCCAATGACATAATTGGCCTGCAAAAACAGCGCTGCCACCGCCTGGGTAATCTTTGCAACATCAAGCTCCCTCATGTGGTTTCCTCCCTTTTCTTGCTGGGTTCATCCAGCACGATAACCTGCTGGCGCCAGGCGGCCGCGGGGCTGCGCCCGCTGCCCAGCTGCCACAGCTCCTCCGCGCGCAGGTCCTGGGCCACCTCCGCCCGGCTTGCCCGCGCCGGCCTGTCCACCAGCGTGAACCCGCCGCTGCCGATTGCGGCCAGCAGCGGCCTGGCCGAGGCGCGAAATCCCAGCAACCGCGCGTGCTGCGGCTGACGGGGCGTGTGCGCCAGGCCCAGCAGGCTGTGGGTCAGCGCCCGGCTGATGCGCGCGCGGGGGTAGCGCCGGGTCTTGGCCAGGTCCAGCAGGGCCGCCCGGCTGCTGGCCCGGGGCAGGGCCTTCAGGATGCGCCGCTCCAGCCCTTCGCTGATCTCGCTGGAGGGGCACAACACCCCCTCCCCCTGGCTCAGCAGCAGGTACAGCAGCGCCTTGTCCAGCGCCTCGGGGCGGTGGGTGGCGGCCCCGCGCATCACCGCCAGGCTGGCTGGGGGGCAGGCGGCTGCCGCCTGCTCCCACTCACCCTGAAGCCACTGCGCGCGCACCGCGCTGGCCGAGGCCAGGGGCCCGCCGGCCAGGCTGTGGTAGGGGGCGCTGCGCAGCACGGGCAGGGGGGTCATCCGGCTGCCCAGGCGCTCCAGCTCACGCAGGTAGCTTACCCCCAGGATGAAGTTTGGGCTGGCCAACAAGGCCGGGCCTGCCTCAGGCAAGGCTTCCTGCAGCGCCTGCCCCTGCGCCGCGGCAAAGGACAGGCCGGTGTCCAGGCCCGCCTTCAGGGCCCGCGCGAAGGCCGCGTCCGGGTGGTTGAGCAGCCGGGCTGCCTGGCGTAGCAGGCCCAGGTCATCGCTTTCGCTGCCAAAGCTCAGGTGGCTGACCACGCCCAGCCGGTGCAGGATGCCCACCCCCCCGGCGGCGAAGCGGTTGGCCTGGGCGCAGGAAAAGCTGACCGGCATGCCCAGCACCAGGTCAAAACCGTTCTGCAGGGCCATCCGGGCCCGGTCATGGGTGGAGAACAGCATGGCCTCCCCCCGCTGGGAGAAAGCGCAGCCCAGCACGCAGACCATATAATCCGCGCCGCTTCTGGCCCTGGCCTGCTCCAGGTGGTGGAGGTGCCCCCGGTGAAAGGGGTCATACTCCGCGATGATGCCGCACACCTTCATGGAAAAATTATAGCATAGCGCCCCTGGGCTTGGAAGTTGACAAGGGCAGCCGGCAAAATTATAATGGCAGCATTACAAAAAGGAGGTGGCCTTTCATGGATGACGGCGCTAGATGCCAGGCACAAGAAGGCGTTCCGCGATCGCGACGCATTTATGATGCGCTGCCCGCATAAAGCCTTCACCTGACAGCTATCATCGTCTTTGGCGCTTGCAATCCCCGGCAGGTTGCTTTTTTGCGCGAATGATAGGATTGGAGGTGAGTCCCGTGAACTGGGAACAAATCGAAGAAAAACTGGACCAGCTGCTGTCGCAGGGCCGTCACGGCCAGCTGCGCGGCGCGCTGATGATGCTCAACCCCGTGGACATCGCCGGCTATATGAAAAAGCTGGACCGGGAGCGGCTGCTGCTGCTGTTCCGCATCCTGCCCAAGGATGTGTCCGCGGATGTGTTCAGCTATATGGATACCGACCAGCGCCAGATGCTGGTGGAGAGCATCGCGGACGCGGAAATCAGCGCCCTGATTGATGAAATGTTTGTTGATGACGCGGTGGACTTTCTGGAGGAGTTGCCCGCCAACGCCGTCAAGCGCGTGCTGCAGAACACCGAGCCCAAAACCCGCGCCATCATCAACCAGTTTCTGAAGTACCCCGAGAACTCCGCCGGCAGCCTGATGACCATCGAGTACTGCGAGGTCAACCAGGACATGAACGTGCGCGACGCGCTGCTGAGCATCAAGCAGACCGGGGTGGACAAGGAAACGGTCTACACGCTGTACATGCTGGACAGCCAGCGCCACCTGATTGGCAGCATCCCCCTGCACAAGATGCTGGTGGTGCCCGAGGAGACCCCGCTGGTCAAGCTGATGGATCCGGGCATCATCTCGGTCAGCACGGTGGATGACCAGGAGGTGGTGGCCGACACCGTGCGCAAATACCACCTGCTGTCCATCCCCGTGGTGGACGGTGAGGGCCGCATGGTGGGCATCATCACCAGTGACGACATCATGGACGTCATTGAGGAGGAGAACACCGAGGACTTTGAGAAGATGTCCGGCCTGGCGCCCGCGGAGGAGCCCTATTTCAAATCCCGCCTGTTCACCCTGGCGGGCAACCGGCTGCCCTGGCTGATGATTCTGATGCTCACCTCCATCATCTCCGGCGCCATCATCTCCCGGTTTGAGGACGTGCTGGCGGTCAACATCCTGCTGTCCGCCTCCATCCCCATGCTGATGGACACCGGCGGCAACTGCGGCCAGCAGGCCTCCACACTGATGATCCGCGGCATCGCCCTGGGGGAGGTGCGCTTCACGGACATCTTCCGTGTATTGTGGACGGAGTTCCGCGTGGGGCTGATGATCGGCGTGGTGCTGTCCGCGGTCACCTTCGCGCGGCTGCTTCTGCTCAACCAGGCCAGCCTGATCATGGCGGGGGTGATCTCCTTCAGCCTGTTCGCCACCGTGGTCATCGCCAAGTCCATCGGCTGCGTGCTGCCGCTGCTGGCCCAGCGCATCAAGCTGGACCCGGCGCTGGCGGCCGCCCCGCTGATCACCACCCTGGTGGACGCCACCAGCCTGTTTGTCTTCTTCACCATCGCCTCCCGCTTCATCCTCAACGCCTGAGCCGCGCCTGTCACAAGAGCCTGCGGGGTTTTCCCTGCAGGCTCCTGTGCTTGATGTCAATATGCTGTGTCAGTCGCCCATCCAGTGGGCCATGTGGTACAGCCCGGGGGCTTGCCCCATCAGCCAGGCGGCGGCGGCCAGCGCGCCGCTGGCGAACACCTGGCGGCTTTGCGCGCTGTGGGTGAGCAGGATCAGCTCGTTCTGCCCGTAAAAGCCCACCTCGTGCTCGCCCGCCACCGTGCCCCCGCGCACCGCGTGCAGCCCAATTTCATCAGCCTGGCGCAGGCTGCTGGCGCCCTGGCGGCCATGGGTGGGCAGGCTGCCGGGCCGCCGCACCGCCTCGTACAGCGCCAGCGCCGTGCCCGAGGGGCTGTCCGCCTTCTGGTTGTGGTGCTTCTCCACGATTTCGATGTCGTAGCCAAGCAGCATCCTGGCTGCCTGGGCGGCCAGCTGCTTGAGCACATACACCCCCCGGGACATGTTGGGGGACTGGAAGATGGGAATTTGCGCCGCGGCCGCCTGGATGGCTGCCAGGTCCTGCGGGCTGTAGCCGGTGGTGCCCAGCACGCAGGGCAGCCGCCTGGCTGAAGCAAAGGCCAGCAGGCCCTCCAGCGCCTTTGGGGAGGAGAAGTCGATCACCACCTCCGCTACCTCCCTCACCGCGTCAAAGCCGGCATAGACGGGGTAGGCGCCGGAGGCGTCAGCCGCGCGGTCAACCCCCGCGCACACGGCAAAACCATGCCGGGCGGCCTCCTGGGTTATCATCCGGCCCATGCGCCCCAGGGCGCCGGAAATCAGCAGCTGTTTCATGGCAGCAGCCCCAGCGCCTGCAGCTCACGGGCCAGCACCTCACGCCCCAGCTGGCTCATGGGCAGCAGGGGCAGGCGCAGGTGCTCCGCCAGGCGCCCCATCATGGCCAGCCCCGCCTTGGCAGGCATGGGGTTGACCTCCAGGAACAGCGCGTGGATCAAGGGCATCAGCTGCAGCTGCAGCCGGGCGGCTGTTTGGTAATCCTGCGCCAGCATGGCGTCGGTCAGCCGCACCGTTTCAACGGGCGCCACGTTTGACAGCACCGAGATCACCCCCAGACCGCCCAGGCTCATCAGCGGCACAATGACCTCGTCGGAACCCGAGTAGAAGGCGATGCGCCCCTCACACAGGCGCATCATGTCTGCCACGCGGGTCAGGTCGGCCGAAGCCTCCTTCATGCCCACCACCTGGGGCAGCAGGTTCAGCGCGCCAAGGGTGGCGGGCGTCATGTTCAGACCTGTGCGCCCGGGCACGTTGTAGAGGATGATGGGCAGGCTGCTGTCCTGCGCGATGGCGCCGTAATGGGCCAGCAGCCCCTCATGGGTGGCCTTGTTGTAATAGGGGGTCACGCACAGCTGCGCTGCGGCGCCCAGCTCCCTGGCCTTGCGGGCCAGCTTAATCACGTGGGCGGTGTTGTTGCCACCCGTGCCCGCGATAACAGGCACCCGCCCACCGGCGGCCTCCACCACCGTGGCCACCACCAGCGCCCATTCCTCATCGCTCATGGTGCTGGGCTCGCCGGTGGTGCCGCAGGCCAGCAGGGCGTTGACCCCCGAGGAGATCTGCCAGTCCACCAGCTCGCGCAGGGCGCGCACGTCGATGCCGTCCTGGGTGAAGGGGGTCACCAGCGCCGTGCAGGTGCCCTGAAAGATGGGTGTTCTCATGCCTGTCCTCCTGTCATTTGTGGGGGATGTAGCCCTGCTTGCACAGCAGCTCGGCGGTCAGCACGCTGCCGCCCGCGGCGCCGCGCAGGGTGTTGTGGGAGAGGCTGATGAAGCGCCAGTCCATCACCGGGTCCTCCCGCAGCCGGCCCAGCACCACCGCCATGCCCTGGCCCGCGTCACGGTCAAGCAGCGGCTGGGGGCGGTTGTCCTCCTCCCGGTAGACCAGGAAGGGGTCCGGCGCGCTGGGCAGCCCCAGGCGCTGGGGAAGGGTGCGCCAGTTGGCCCAGCGGGCCAGGATGTCCTCCCGCTGTGGTTTTTGCCTGAAGGAAACGGAGACCGTGGCCAGGTGGCCGTCGCTCACCGGCACCCGCACGCACTGGGCGGAGATGCGCGGCAGGGCGGCTTCCTGGATGCTGCCCTGCCCCTCGTCCAGCCGGCCCCAGATCTTCAGCGGCTCCCGCTCGCTTTTCTCCTCTTCCCCCGGGATAAAGGGGATGAGGTTGCCCTGCATTTGCGGCCAGTCCATCAGCCTGCGCCCGGCACCGCTCACCGCCTGGTAGGTGCTCACCTGCAGCGCCTGGGGCTCAAAGTCCATCAGGGGGCTCAAGGCGGGCACATAGCTTTGGATGGAACAGTTGGGCTTGACGGTCACAAAGCCCCGCGCGGTGCCCAGCCGCCTGCGCTGCGCGGCCAGCACCCGCGCGTGGTCCGCGTTGATTTCGGGGATGATCATCGGCACGTCCGCCCGCATGCGCAGCGCCGAGTTGTTGCTGATGACAGGCAGCTCCAGCTTCGCGAAGCCCTCTTCCATGGCCTGTGTCTGCTCCCGTGGCAGGGAGACCGCGCAGAAGATGAAGTCCACCTCATCCGCGATGCGGGCGGACATGGCGGCGTCCTGCACCTCCATTTGGGCCACCGCCGGGGGCAACGGGCTGTCCATCTGCCAGCGCCCGGCCACCGCTTCCCCGTAGCTGCGCCCGGCGCTGCGCGCGCTGGCGGCCAGCAGGCGCAGCGTGAACCAGGGGTGATCCTGCAGCAGGCCCACCAGGCGCTGGCCCACCATGCCCGTCGCGCCCACAATGCCCACCTTGTATTTCATCAATCTGTATTGTCCTCCAAAATGTACAAAAAGCCCCGGCCAGACAGACCGGGGCGGGGGATCCGCTCAACGCACGCCCAGGCGCGCCAGGGTCTCCAGGCCCTGTCGGGCATCCTCAAAGGGGCTCTCGTTGTGGGGCTCGTCCTGCTCAATCACCAGCCATTCAGCGCCCGCGTCCACCGCGGCCTTCACCAGGCCCTCGGCGTCCTGGGAGCCGTGGCCAAAGGGGCGGAAGGAAAACCCGCTGCGGTCGATTTCCTTGTCCTCATCCTGGCCAATCAAGGCGTAGGGCGTGCGGCCGGAGTTGTCGGACACAAAGTCCTTCAGGTGCACCACCGGCGCGCGGCCCTTGTAGGAGGCCAGGTAGGTCAGCGGGTCCACGCCCGCGTACTTGACCCAGCAGGTGTCAATCTGGGTTTGCAACAGGTCTGCGGGAATGGCCTGGTAGATGAAGTCCAGCCCATAGATGCCCGACACCTTCAGGAACTCAAAGTCATGGTTGTGGTACAGCAGGGTGAGGCCGGCATCCCTGCACTGACGGCCAAACTGGCCCATCAGCGCCAGCACCTTTGCAAAGCCGGGGGCGCCGGGTCGGTCGTCCTCGCCCAGGTAGGGCACCGCGATGTACCGGCAGCCCAGCTCCTTGTGGTAGGCAATCACGCCCTCGGGGTCCGCCAGGATGTTTTGCAGCGGCACATGGCTTGATATGGGGATTAGCCCCACCCCGTCCACCATCGCCTTCATCTCGGCCGCGCTCAGGCCGTAGAACCCGGCAAACTCAACCCCGTCAAAACCCAGCTCCTTCACCTGTTGAAGGCTGGCCTTGACATCATGCGCGATCTCATTGCGCGCGCTGTACAGTTGGTAGGCAACCGGCAATTTTTTCATCATCAGTTCTCCTGGTCGAAGTAGTAGGGCTTGCCGGTGGCGGCGCTGGTGTAGATGGCCTCCAGGATGCGGGTGACCACGATGGCCTGCTCCGGCAGCACGCACAGTTCGCCCTTGCCGCGGATGGCGGCGTGGAACACCTGCTGCTCCAGCACCTCTGGGTCATTGGAGGTGCCCTCATAGAAGGCGACCGAGCCGGCCTTCAGGTCCGGCTTCTCCACAAACTGGCGGCCGTGGCGCACGCCGTTGATGCGCAGCCCGTCATGGAAGTCCGCCCCGCCCTTGGTGCCTGACAGCGTGGTGGTGCCCTCCTGCACATCCAGGGTGTTCAGGGCCCAGGCGGCGCTCAGGATGATGGTGGCGCCGTTCTCCATCACGATGAAGCCAAAGGCGCTGTCCTCCACCGTGAACTTGTCCACGTCCCAGTCGCCCCAGGCGTTGGCGGTGTTGCGGTCCTTGTTCAGCTTGTGGTAGGTGGTGCCCACGGCGTACCTAGGCTTGTAGTTGTCCATCATCCACAGCGTCAGGTCCAGCGCGTGGGTGCCAATGTCAATCAGCGGCCCGCCGCCCTGCTCATGCTCATTGAGGAAAACGCCCCAGGTGGGCACCGCGCGGCGGCGGATGGCGTTGGCGCGCGCGAAGTAAATATCGCCCAGCTCACCCGCCTGGGTGGCGCTCTTCAAATACTGGCTGTCCGCGCGGTAACGGCTCTGGTAGCCGATGGTCAGCAGCTTGCCGGTCTCCCGGGCGGCCACCAGCATCTTGTGCGCTTCCTCATAGTTGATGGCCATGGGCTTTTCACACATCACATGCTTGCCGGACTTCAGCGCGTCCACCGTGATGAAGCTGTGGCTGCGGTTGGGGGTGCAGACGTACACCGCGTCCAGGTCCAGCTTGAGCAGCTCTTGATAGTCGGTAAAGGTCTGCGCATCCTTGGTGCCAAACTTCGCCGCGGTCTTCTGCGCGCGCTCAGGAACGATGTCGCAGAAGGCCACCACATCCGCGCCGCCCAGCTGCTTGATGGACGGCAGGTGCTTGTTGTTGGCGATCCCGCCGCAGCCGATGATACCCAGTCTCAATTTGTCCATGGTTCCACCTCCAGGAGTTCTTGCGTTCATTATACGCCATTGTACGGGCTTTGTCAGTGATGGGCAAGGCGAAGGATACAATTTTTGCCTGCGTTCTGTCCGCGGG